>JACDJC010000730.1_pt1 | contig 34906 bp, 30 predicted proteins | sample 7454191 | NCBI WGS metagenome assembly JACDJC01 (sample SAMN14253291, study PRJNA609438) | sludge metagenome | isolation source: sludge after 25d culture with pyrite and EDTA | collected 2018-12-20
ATATTGATTTTCTTGCCTTCGATCACCCTCACCTTCTGGGTGAGCTCGCTACGCACCCGCTGGCACGTCTGGTCGTGCGCCTGCCTGTGTCGCTCGTCGTTGCAGGCCCCGGCCTGCCGCCTCCTCGCTTCGTGGCAGACACCCGACCAGACGCACCATCGAGCGCGTCCAACTGCGGTTTCTAGGTTTAAGCCAGCGTCGGACCTGGCGCCGGAGGCGGCGCATGCTCGCGGCAGATTCGCCGCACCTCGGGGCTGCTGAGCTTCTCCTGCATCAGTCTGCAGAAATAACTGCGCGGTCCCAGCCGCTGGTTGTGGCGGCAGGTGGCGCAGACGCCGAAACTGCGTTTGCCGCTTTGCACCTGCACCTGCGCCAGCACCTGTCGCAACACCACCATCGCCGAACTCACCCGTGCCGGGCTGGCAGTCTGCACGATATCGCGCCAGGCGGCTCCGGCGCTCAGCGTTTTCAGCAGATTGGAGCCACCTTCGGTCAGGATCAGCCGCACCACCCGGCCATCGCGGGGATCGGCGTACCGCGACACCAGCCGGCGACGCGCCAGCACCAGCACCGTCTGCGACACCGTGCCCTTGGTCAGTCCGAGGTATTCGGTCAGCGCCTGCGGCGTGTTGCTGAAGCGGTTGGCCTGGTTGAGATAAAACAGCACCTGCAGGTGCACCGGCTGCAGGCCCTGCGCCGCACCCGCCTGGCGCAGGTCGGCGCGGGTCAGCAGCGAAAGCCGCTCGACCAGATCGAACAGGGTGAGCGCCTGGCTTTTCAACCCGGAGACGGCCTTTAGAAGCGAACCATGACGCCGCCCTGCGCGGCGATCAGCGCAGCCAGCTTGTCGTAGAGGGGCTCGCCGCTCTTGGTATCGACCCAGTCGCCATCCTGCGGCTTGAAGTGAAAACCACCCGAGCGTGCAGCCACCCAGATTTCGCGCGCCACACCGTGGCGGTTGATGATGAGCTTGCTGCCGTCGTCGAACTCGGCTTCGATGATGCCGTCGGCCGGCGTCTCGAAATCCAGTTCGGCATCTTCCAGCGCCTGTTCGATCCGGGCCAGCGTTGCGCCCGCCGCCTGGTTGAATTCAATTTCAGTCATGATGTCCCGTGCTAAGATTTCGCGGATGAAATTACGCACCCTGTATCTAGTGTCCCTGTTGCTGTGCGGCCTCGGTCTGACGGCTTGCGGCTCCAAGGGTGACCTGTATCTTCCCGAAAATCCCTCCGCACCGCAACGGACTTCCAATTGAATACCCTGCATCGCATCGACGGCCGCCTCCACCTTGAGGACGTGGCACTGGACACGCTTGCCGAACGTTTCGGCACGCCAGTTTATGTTTATTCCCGACAGGCGCTCGAGTCCGCCTACCAGGCCTATGCCGAAGCCTTCGCCGCCACCCCGCACCTGACCTGCTATGCGGTCAAGGCCAACTCCAGCCTGGCGATCCTCAATCTGTTCGCCCGGCTCGGCGCCGGTTTCGACATCGTTTCCGGTGGTGAACTCGCCCGGGTCCTCGCCGCCGGTGGCGATCCCGGCAAGACGGTGTTCTCCGGCGTCGGCAAGACCGCGAGCGAAATGCGCGCCGCACTCGACGCCGGGATCCTCTGTTTCAACATCGAATCGGCCAGCGAACTGCGCCGACTGAATCGGGTAGCAGGCGAACTCGGCAAGGTCGCGCCGGTGTCGTTCCGCGTCAACCCCGACGTCGACGCCATGACCCACCCCTACATCTCCACCGGGCTCAAGGAAAACAAGTTCGGCGTGCCGATTGCCGAGGCGCCCGCGCTATACCGTCTGGCAGCCGCTCTGCCGAATCTGCAGGTCACCGGCATCGATTGCCACATCGGCTCGCAGCTGACCGACCTGTCGCCGCTGGTTGACGCCGCCGACCGCGTGCTGGCGCTGGTCGACGCGCTGGCGGCCGAGGGCATCGTGCTCAACCACATCGACCTCGGCGGCGGCGTCGGCATCCGCTACCGCGATGAAACGCCGCCCGACCTCGCCGCCTACGGCCGCGCGCTGGCATCCCGCTTTGCCGGGCGCGGCGAGAAGCTGCTGCTGGAGCCGGGCCGCTCACTGGTCGGCAACGCCGGCGTGCTGCTCACCCGGGTCGAATACCTGAAGCCGGGCGAAGACAAAAATTTTGCCATCGTCGACGCCGCGATGAACGACCTGATGCGTCCAGCCCTTTACGATGCGTATCACGGCATCGTCGCGGTCACCGAGAAGAAGACGCCGCCCCGTCGCTACGACATCGTCGGCCCGATCTGCGAGACTGGCGATTTCCTTGGCTTCGCGCGCGATCTGGCGATCGAGGAAGGCGATCTTCTCGCCGTACTTTCGGCGGGTGCCTATGGTATGAGCATGGCATCGAACTACAATTCGCGTCCACGAGCGGCCGAAGTACTGATTGACAAAAGTGAAACTCACCTCATCCGTGAACGCGAGACCCTGGAAAGCACAATGGCTGGAGAACGGCTTGTTTGTTGACTTTACAGGGACACGTCAAATTATCTACTCCCGATTTTTTAGTGTCGGCACGATACATTTTGCTTGACTACGACATTTTTTTGATTTTGTTTTCACTGGAACTTGACTATTTATTGAACCCTTGTCAAAAGTAACTAGAATGAGGCTCACCAAGCGGAGCCTCGGTATCGCCCGTATTTAGCGGGTTTCGGGCAAGTGGGTCGCCTGTCGGTACCACGCTTTGGAAGTGCAAATTCTGACTGCACGTGGCATCAAGCTGTAGTGATAAGTGAATGTGTTCAACTTCTAAGGAGTGTTAGATGGCAACAGCAAAGAAACCCGCCGCCAAACCGGCAGCGAAGAAGGCGGCCCCGGCAGCCAAGAAGCCGGTCGCTAAAAAGGCAGTCGCCGCCAAAAAACCGGCAGCCAAACCCGTAGCCAAGAAGGCCGCAGCCACTAAAAAGCCGGTCGCTAAAAAGGCGGTCGCCGCCAAAAAACCGGCAGCCAAACCCGTAGCCAAGAAGGCCGCAGCCGCTAAAAAGCCGGTCGCTAAAAAGGCAGTCGCCGCCAAAAAACCGGCAGCCAAGCCCGTAGCCAAGAAGGCCGCAGCCGCTAAAAAGCCGGTCGCTAAAAAGGCGGTCGCCGCCAAAAAACCGGCAGCCAAGCCCGTAGCCAAGAAGGCCGCAGCCACTAAAAAGCCGGTCGCTAAAAAGGCAGTCGCCGCCAAAAAACCGGCAGCCAAGGCCGCAGCCGCTAAAAAGCCCGTCGCTAAAAAGGCAGTCGCCGCCAAAAAACCGGCAGCCAAGCCCGTAGCCAAGAAGGCCGCAGCCACTAAAAAGCCGGTCGTTAAAAAGGCCGCTCCGGTCAAATCGGCACCTGCTCCGGCACCTGCCCCCGCACCGTCGGTACCGGTCATCAAGCCTTTCGGGCTCTAACAGGTCGGGCACTGCCCAATCTGAAACGGGGGCTTGTCCCCCGTTTTTATTGGGGCACGGCCGGGGGCTTGTCCCCCGTTTTTATTGGGGCACGGCCGGGGGCTTGTCCCGCGTTTTTTATTGAAGGGCGGCCGGGAACTGACGGTTCCAGGTTGCTCATTCAAGGCGTGGCGGAGGGGGCTTCGTGCTCCATTTCCGCGTGGTCCCGTAATGCCTTCTTCTATCGCACCTTTCCGGCACGCTCCGCTTTGCCGATACCGGGATTCGTCACCCGGAAACGGGTGCGGATGGATTGCAGCAGGCCCACGCCCCACGGCAGCCGCGCGGCCAGCAGCAGCGCGAGCACCCCACCATAGAGCAGCGGCTCGCTCAGGTCTTTTTTCACCAGCCACAGGTAGTGGATCACGCCCAGCAGGGCGATGAGATAAATCAGCCGATGCAGGAGTTGCCAGCGGCGGCCGAGACGACGCATCATGCCGTGGGTCGAGGTCGCGGCAAGCGGAATCAGCAGGACGAAGGCCGTAAAACCGGCCGTGATGAAGGGGCGCTTGACGATGTCCCGGGCGATCGCTGCCGGATCGAAGAACTGGTCGAGCCCGATATAAATAACAAAATGCAGGCAGGCATAGAAAAAGGCGAACAGCCCCAGCATGCGCCGGTAGCGGACGAGGTCGGCGCGACCGGTCAGCCGCCGCAGCGGGGTGACCGACAGCGTCACCAACAGCCCGACCAGCGTCCAGGTGCCGGTGGAGCGGGTGATGAACTCGATCGGGTTTGCCCCCAGGCCGCCGCCGATGCCAAGTGCGATCAATCGCAGCAGCGGCAGCAGGCAGATACCAAAAATCCAGAATTTTGGGTTGCGCAGCATCGCACCCATCAGAAGAACTTTTGCAGGTCCATGCCGCGGTACAACTGGGCGACCTGTGGCCCGTAGCCATTGAACATCAGCGTGTCGCGCTTGAAGAATTCGCCGATACGGCGTTCCTTCGCCTGGCTCCAGCGCGGATGGTCGACCTGCGGATTGACGTTGGAATAGAAGCCATACTCGCGCGGCCCCGCGCGCATCCAGGTGGTGACCGGCTGCTTCTCGACGAAGCGGATCCTGACGATGGACTTGGCACTCTTGAACCCATACTTCCACGGCACCACCAGACGAACCGGCGCACCGTTCTGCCTGGGCAGCACCTCACCATAGAGCCCGACCGCGAGCAGCGTCAGCGGATGCATCGCCTCGTCCAGCCGCAAGCCTTCCACATACGGCCAGTCGAGCACGCGCGAGCGCTGTCCCGGCATCTGCGCGGGGTCGTTCAGGCTGATGAATTCAACGTACTTTGCATCGCTGGTCGGCGCGGCACGGCGGATGATTTCGCGCAAGGGAAAGCCCACCCACGGAATCACCATCGACCAGCCTTCGACGCAGCGCATCCGGTAGACGCGCTCTTCCAGCGGGGCGAGTTTCAGCAGGGTATCGATGTCGTAGACGCCGGGCTTGCCCACCTCGCCGTCGACGGTCACCGTCCAGGGACGCGTTTTCAGGCTGCCGGCGTGGTCGGCCGGGTCGCCCTTGCCGGTACCGAACTCGTAAAAATTGTTGTACGTGGTGACGTCCTTGTACGGGGTTTTATCGTCATCCAGCTTGTAGGCGCTGCTGCGCACGCCGGCCAGCCTTGTCCCTGCCTGCGCATCCGGTGCGGCCCCGATGACGGTGCCGGCTGCAAGCACGCCCAGCCCCTGCATGAAGCGGCGGCGCTCGCGATAGATCTCGGGCGGGGTGATTTCGGATGGCATGATGTCGTCGGGATCGCGTATCAGCATGATCGGGCCCTGGTCGAAAAAGCATATCAAGAGAGTCGGAGCAGACGCATGATGCTTACAGCCTGCCTATCCAGTCGACACCGGAAGGCAGTTTTTGTTTCACGACAGAACTGTTAAGGTGCGCACCTGTCGTACGCCCTTGTTTGTTTTGCGGAATCCTCCATGCGCGTCCTGCTTGCCCTATTACTCCTTCCGACGCTGGTCTTTGCCCAGGCCGGCGGCCCGCCCTTCATTCCGGTCAACATGATGACGGTCAGCGAAACGCCGGTATCCAACACCGTCGATGCAGTCGGTGCGCTGATTGCCGAGGACAGCGTGGTGCTGCGTCCGGAAATCGACGGCCGGATCGACAAACTGCTGTTCAAGGAAGGGCAGCCGGTGAAGAAAGGCGCAGTGCTGGCGGTGCTCGATTCGGCCGAGCCACGCGCCCGTCTGGCGGCGGCTCAGGCCGAGGTCAAGCTGGCGGAAAGCCGCTACAAGCGCAGCGAGGAACTGGTGGCGCAGAATTTCATTTCCAGGCAGGCGCTCGACGAAGCGCGCGCCAACCTCGACATCCTGCGCGCACGCCGGCAGCAGGAGCAGGTCGCGCTCGACAAGACGGTGATCCGCGCGCCGTTCAACGCGGTGGCCGGACTGCGCCAGGTCAGCCCCGGCGCCTACGTCAGCAAGGGCGACGATATCGTGCGGCTGGATGCGCTCGGCAACCTGAAGCTGGAAGTGCCGGTTCCGGAAACCTATCTGCCGCGGGTGCGCATCGGCCTGCCGATCACCCTGACCATCGACGCCCTGCCCGGCCAGAGCTTCAGCGGCAAGGTGCACGCCATCGATCCGGTGGTCGATCCGGTGAGCCGCAACGTGCGGGTGCGCGCGCGTATCGCCAATCCGGCAGGTATCCTCAAGCCCGGCATGTTCGCGCGCGCCACCGCCGACCTGGGTGGCAGGAGCCGCGCCATCCTGCTGCCCGAACAGGTTCTGGTCGCAAAGCCGGATGGCCGCTACGTCTTTCTGGCGGTCGACGGCAAGGCCGAACTGCGCAAGGTCACGCTCGGCAAACGCGAACCCGGCCGGGTCGAGATCGTCTCCGGCGTCAAGGCCGGCGACACGGTGATTCTCGACGGTCAGATCAAGTTGCGGCCCGGGGTGCCGGTCGTCACCCTGGAGCAAGCCGCACAGATGATGAAGAAAGCGCCGGCCGGCCAGCCGCGCTGATCCGGCCCGTAGCCCCGCGAAGACCCGAGTCATGATTCTCTCCGACATTTCGATCCGCCGCCCGGTGCTGGCCACCGTGATGAGCCTGCTCATCATCCTGATCGGCCTGATCGCCTTCGACCGCCTGCCGGTGCGCGAATACCCCAACATCGATGCGCCGGTGGTGTCGGTCCGCACGGTCTATCCCGGCGCCTCCGCCGAGGTGATGGAAAGCCAGATCACCAAGCCGCTGGAGGATTCGCTGTCCGGGATCGAAGGCATCCGCACCATCAAGTCGGTCAGCCGCGAGGAAGTCAGCCAGATCACCGTGGAATTCATCCAGTCACGCGACCCCGAGGCCGCGGCCAACGACGCCCGCGATCGGGTGGCGCGGGTGCGCGGCCAGTTGCCCGACGAAGCCGAAGACCCGGTGGTGGCGAAGATCGAAGCCGACGCCCAGGCAATCATCTGGCTGGCCTTTTCCAGCAGCAGTCAGTCGCCGCTGGAGATCACCGATTACGCCGACCGCGTGGTCGCCGACCAGTTGAAGACCCTGCCCGGGGTCGCCTCGGTCATGATCGGCGGCGCGCGCCGCTACGCCATGCGCATCTGGCTCGATCCGGGCCGCATGGCCTCGCTGGGAATCACGGCACAGGATGTGGAAGCGGCGCTCAGGAGCCAGAACACCGAACTCCCGTCCGGCCGGATCGAAAGTCACACCCGCGAATTCACCGTCCTGGCCAGAACCGACCTGCGCACGCCGACCGAATTCGAGCAGATCATCATCCGCGAGAGCGGCGGCATTCTGGTGCGGCTGGCCGACATCGGCCGCGCCGAAATCGGCGCCGAAGACGATCGCAACATCGTGCGCGTCAACAGCCGGCCCGCGGTGGGGCTCGGCATCGTCAAGCAGTCGACCGCCAACACGCTGGAAGTCGCGCGGGCGATCAAGGCGGAAGTACCCCGCCTGGAGGCGACCCTGCCGGAGGGCATGCAGCTCAAGGTTGCCTTCGACAGCTCGATCTTCATCGAAAAATCGATCGACGCCGTCTACACCACCATGCTCGAAGCCATGGCGCTGGTGGTCGGCGTGATCTTTTTGTTCCTGCGCAACTGGCGGGCGACGCTGATTCCCTTCGTCACCATCCCGGTGTCGCTGATCGGCGCGTTCATTTTCCTCTATGCGATGGGCTTCACCATCAACGTGCTGACCCTGCTGGGGCTGGTGCTGGCGATCGGCCTGGTGGTCGACGACGCGATCGTGATGCTGGAAAACATCTACCGCCACATCGAGGAAGGCATGCCGCCCTACGACGCCGCGGTCAAGGGCGCCAAGGAAATCGGCTTTGCGGTAATGGCGATGACGCTGACGCTGGTCGCGGTGTTCTCGCCGCTGGCGTTTGCCGAGGGCAATACCGGCAAGCTGTTTACCGAGTTCGCGATGACCGTGGCGGCCGCGGTGCTGGTGTCCGGCTTCGTCGCGCTCACCCTCACGCCGATGATGGCGAGCCGACTTCTGCGCCACGAAACCCGCCACAACGCCTTGTTCAATTTCGGCGAGCGCGTGCTGACCGGGCTGAACGATGGCTACACCCGCGGCCTGACCCGGGTGGTCCGGCATCCCCTGCTCGTTGCGCTGGTGTTTGTGGTGGCGGCGGGATCCGCGTACGGGCTGCTGAAATCGCTCAAGTCGGAACTGGCACCGACCGAGGATCGCGGCTTTTTCATCGGCTTCATGCTGGCGCCGGAAGGCTCCACCCTGCAATACACCGACGAGTACGCACGCCAGCTTGAGGGCATCTATCAGAGCGTTCCCGAAATCAGTTCCGCATTCGTCGTCGTCGCCCCGGGGCTGGAGCGCCCGAACCCGGTCAACACCGCGCTGTCGTTCGTGATGCTGCAACCGTGGGAGGAACGCAACCGCAGCCAGATGGAGATCACCGCCGACCTCGGCCCGCGGATGTTCATGGGCTTGCCGGGGGTGCTCGCCTTCCCGATCAACCCGCCCTCGCTCGGCCAGAGCTTCCGCAATCCGCCGCTGCAGTTCGTGGTCCAGGCGCCAAGCTATGCTGAACTCGACACCGCGGTGGAAGCGCTGATGACCAAGGTGCGCGACTATCCCGGCCTGCTCAACGCCGACAGCGACCTCAAGCTCAACAAGCCTCAACTCAAGGTCGACATCAACCGCGACAAGGCGGCGCAGATGGGGGTCGGGATCGACACCATCGGACGCACCCTGGAAACCCTGCTCGGTGGGCGCGAGGTCACCCGTTTCAAACGCGAAGGCGAGCAGTACAACGTCGTGGTCCAGCTCGACCCCGCCGCGCGCGCCACCCCGCAGGACCTGACCGCGCTGTACGTGCGCGGCAGCGGCGGCAGCCTCACGCCGCTGTCCAACCTGGTCGCGGTGTCCGAAACGGTCGCGCCGAAGGAGCTCAATCACTTCAATCGCCAGCGTGCCGCCATCATCTCGGCCAACATTGCGCCCGGCTACACCCTGGGCGAAGCGCTCGCCTTTATGGACCAGGCGGCGAAGGAGACGCTGCCGGAAACCGCGCGCACCACGCTCGACGGCCAGTCGCGTGAATTCGGCGAATCCGGGCAGACCCTCGCGATCACCTTCGCGCTGGCGCTGATCGTGATCTATCTGGTGCTGGCGGCGCAGTTCGAAAGCTTCATCGCGCCCTTCATCATCATGCTCACCGTGCCGCTCGCCGCCACCGGCGCGCTGCTGGCGCTGAAGCTCACCGGCGCCACGCTCAACGTCTACAGCCAGATCGGGCTGGTGATGCTGGTCGGCCTGATCACCAAGCACGGCATCCTGATCGTGGAATTCGCCAATCAGCTGCGCGAACGCGGCAAAACCAGGGTCGAGGCGGTAATCGAAGCGGCCAGCCTGCGGCTGCGGCCGATCCTGATGACCACCGCCGCGATGGTGCTGGGCGCGGTGCCGTTGGCGCTCGCCACCGGCGCCGGGGCCGAGTCGCGCTCGCCGATCGGCTGGGTCATCGTCGGCGGGCTGCTGCTTGGCACCTTGCTGACGCTGTTCCTGATCCCGGTCGCCTATATCCTGCTGACGCGCGAACGCACACTGGCGGCGGCCCCGCACGTGTTGCCCGATCATCCCTGAGTGTCGAACCCGCCACCCGCGTTGACGAGGCCTCGTCAACGCGGCGCGCGCGCCGCCTTCATCGCCCGCTCATTTGGGATTGATTTAATGGAACTTTTCAATCTTTTACCGGAGCCATCCTGGCTGGCATGAAGACTGCTCGTACACTTGCAGAAGCAACACAAGGAGACACGAACATGATCGAAATGGAGTCCGGCAAGGTGCTCGACATCAAGCTGAAAGAAGATGCCCAGGGCCGCGATCGCGTGGTGTTGACCCTCGAGTCGCAGGCGTATGCGCTCAGCCTCACCCCACATCAGGCGCGGGTGCTGGCGACCGAGCTGATCATGGCGGTCAATCGCGCCGAAGTCCGCAACAACCTCAAGCACAGCCACAACATGGTGCGCGACAGCCAGTCGGCCGAGCACAAACACAACCGGTTCAATCCGGCTTTCGCCAAATAGGTTTTCAGGCCGGTCGGCTTCGACCGGACCGGGGTAGTCGGCTGCGAAGCCGGGCTACCCGATAAGACGCCTCCGCGTTGTCGGAGGCCCGCCATCCATGTTAGGGTGGCACTCAGGCGCGCAGGATTCGTCCTCGCGCCTTTCTTATTCCCCCACTTCGCAGGAATCAGCATGGCCGTCATCGAACTCACCCAGGACAACTTCGAATCCACCATCCAGAGCAACGACGTCGTGATCGTCGATTTCTGGGCCCCCTGGTGCGGCCCCTGCCGTGGTTTTGCGCCGATTTACGAAGCGGCATCCGACAACCACGCCAACATCGTCTTTGCCAAGGTCAACACCGAGGTCGAGCAGGAACTGGCCGGTTATTTCCAGATCCGCTCGATCCCCACCCTGATGGTGTTCCGCGAACAGGTCATCCTCTACTCCGAGGCTGGTTCCTTGCCGGCGAGCGCGCTGGATTCACTGATTGAACAGGTGATGGGGCTGGACATGGCGCAGGTCCACAAGGACATCGCCGAACAGCAGGCACAGGGCCAGGATCAGGCTTGATCAGGGTCGGTTGGCACCAGACAGCAGTTGCCGCAGCAGCGGCAGGGTGATCGGTCGTCGTGTTTCCAGACTGAAGCGGTCCAGCGCTTCCAGCACTTGCAGCAGGCTTTGCATGTCGCGTGCGGTGTGATTCAAGAGATGGTCAGCCACCTGCGGTTCCAGCCGGAATCCCAGGCTTTCGGCATGCTGCGTCAACGCGGCGCGCTTCTCGGCGTCGTCCAGTCCCTGCAACTGGAACACCAGCCCCCAGCCCAGCCGGGTTTTCAGTTCCGGCATCAGCGGCAGGTCGGCCGGTGCCGCGTTACCCGCTGCCAGCCACAAGCCACCCGCTTCGCGCACCCGGTTGAACGCGGCAAAGCCGGCGTGCTGCTGCGTTTCATCCCATGCCTCGACCTGATCCGCGATCACCGCATCGGCCGCCTGCTGGCCGTTGAAATCAACCGTCATCCCGCGTGCCTCGCAGGCGTGTACCCAGGCCGCCAGCAAATAGCTCTTGCCGCTGCCCGGCGCGCCCCACACGTAGACCATGCGTTCGCTCGCCGTGCCAGCGAGCATCGCTTGCAATTGCGCCACCAGCTCGAGATTGCGCCCTGCCACGAAACGGGCGAGATCGGGCCGGGCGGGCGGGCGGATATCCAGAAGCAACTGTTGCATAGGGGCGCAAGGATAAGACAAAACCCCCGCACCACTCCAGCGGGGCCCCGCCGTCGTGTGAATGCACCCGCCTCGCGGCGCTATACTTGAAAACCCTGTTTGTTTGAACCTCGAGCCAGCCGATGAGTCTTGCCTTCCCCGTTCCGGTCAAACCCGTGATCCAGCCGCCACCCATGGTCGAAGAGGTGCTCAGCGACGCCGAGCGTACCGAACTGAAAGCGCGCATCAAGACGCTGATGAAGCAGCAGGACGCGGTGCTGGTGGCACATTACTACACCGCGGCCGATCTGCAGGACCTGGCCGAGGAAACCGGCGGCTGCGTCTCGGATTCGCTGGAGATGGCGCGCTTCGGCCACGCCCACCCGGCGAAGACGCTGATCGTCGCCGGGGTCAAGTTCATGGGCGAAACCGCCAAGATCCTGAACCCGGAGAAGCGCGTCATCATGCCCGACCTGGGCGCCGACTGCTCGCTCGACCTCGCCTGTCCGGCCGACGAGTTCTCGGCATTTTGCGACGCCCACCCGGACCGACTGTCGGTTGTCTACGCCAACACCAGCGCGGCGGTGAAGGCGCGCGCCGACTGGGTGGTCACGTCCGGCATCGCCGTCAAGATCGTCAAATACCTGCATCAGCAGGGCCACAAACTGCTGTGGGCGCCGGACCGGCACCTGGGCGAATATGTGCAGCGGATCAGCGGCGCCGACATGCTGCTGTGGCAAGGCGCGTGCGTGGTGCACGAGGCATTCAAGGCCGAGGCGCTGAAACAGTTGCGTGCCGAGCACCCGCACGCCGCGGTACTGGTGCATCCCGAGTCGCCGCACGCGGTGATCGCGCTGGCCGACGTCGTCGGCTCGACCACCCAGCTGATCGACGCCGTGCGCACCCTGCCCAATCCGGAATTCATCGTCGCCACCGACAACGGCATCTTCCACAAGATGCACGCCGCCGCTCCCGGTAAGCGCCTGATTGAAGCACCCACGGCCGGCGAAGGCGCCACCTGCACGTCTTGCGCGCACTGCCCGTGGATGGCGATGAACGGTCTCAAGAAACTCGTCGCCGTACTGGAGTCGCCCACCGGAGGCGAGAACGAAATCCACATCGAGGAATCCATTCGTGCCCGGGCTCGCCTGTCGATCCAGAAAATGCTGGATTTCGCGGCAGCGGAAAAAGCTGGCCGGATCCAGCTCGGCGACTGAGGCGTTTCCATGGCCGGAGCCAGCCTGCTCGCGCTGATCGACGACATCGCGAGCATCCTCGACGACGTGTCATTGATGACCAAGGTCGCCGCCAAAAAAACCAGCGGCGTGCTGGGCGACGACCTCGCCCTCAATGCGCAACAGCTTACCGGCGTCAAAGCGGAAAGTGAATTGCCGGTGGTCTGGGCCGTTGCCAAAGGCTCGTTCCGCAACAAACTGATCCTGGTACCGGCCGCGCTCACCATCAGTGCACTGGCGCCGTGGGCGATCACGCCACTATTGATGCTGGGCGGCGCCTTCTTGTGCTTTGAAGGCTTCGAAAAACTGGCGCGTCGCTACCTGCACCACCATAGCAACGACGATACCGCACGCCGGGCCGCACCCAGCCCGCTGACCGATCCAGCGCTCGATCGGGTGACGCTGGAACGCGACAAGATCAAGGGCGCGGTGCGCACCGATTTCATCCTCTCCGCCGAAATCATCGTCATCACCCTCGGCACCGTCGCCGCCGCCTCGTTCGCCAGCCAGGTCGCGGTGCTGGCCGCCATTGCATTGCTGATGACGGCGGGGGTGTACGGCCTGGTCGCCGGCATCGTCAAGCTCGACGACGCCGGGCTCTATCTCAGTCAGCGGGAGTCAAACCGGGCTCAGGCACTGGGGCGCTGGATCCTCGCCGCTGCCCCCGTCATGATGAAGGCGCTGGCGGTGATCGGCACCGCTGCGATGTTCCTCGTCGGCGGCGGCATCCTGATGCATGGCCTACCCGGCGCTCACCCTCTCGTCGAGGCGGCCGTCGATGCGGCCCGCAGCGTACCCGCAGTCGGCGGCATGCTCAGCACAATCGTGCCGCTGGTGCTGTCCGGCCTGGCCGGAGTCGCCGCCGGTGGCCTGGTGCTGGCCGGCGTCACCCTGGTCAAGCGGCCGACTTCGTAGGCAGTTCGGCCAACTGCCGGTTGTGCAGACGCGACAACAGGGTTTGCGAGATGAGTGCGCCCACCAGCGCCAGGAACATGTCCCACTGCGTATCCCAGACGTCGCCCTGGGTCGCGAGAAACGCATCGGCGTCCGCCCCCATTGCCAGCGCCGCCCCCCATTCGATAAATTCATAGCTGGCACTGAACGCCAGCACCACGCAGGTGGTGAGAAAGAACAGCCAGCCGCCGCGACGCAAGGGCGTGACGCGCAGCAGGATTTCGCGCGTGAGGATGGCCGGAATGAAGCCTTGCGCCAGATGCCCGATGCGGTCGTAATGATTGCGCGCCAGGTCGAATGCGTCCTGGATCCAGAAACCCAGCGGCACCCGGGCATAGGTATACGCGCCGCCGAGCATCAGGATCAGACCGTGAATGAACAGTAGCCGATAGACCAGCGGCGTGAGCGGAAAGCGGCGGTGCGTCGCCAGCAACACAGGCACGCCCAGCATCACCGGTGCCGTTTCGAACACCCAGGTCAGGCGATCGAACGGATCGACCCCCGACGCGAACAATGCCAGCAGCGTGAGCCCCACCAGCACCCCGGCCTCAGTCCGGCTCATTCCCATGCGCCGTGGCCTCGCGGTTCGTCCCGTTCGGCAACATGAACTTTCCGCGCCTGAAAGCGGCGTTTCAGAGCATAGACAGAGGCCACGGCGGTTTCCCTGGTCAGGTTATGGTTTTGCCCGATTGTAGACGCTGTCGGCAGACCCGCAATATCCCGTAAAATATGGCCTTTGAAGCACTGCAATCCGGGTTGGCCAAACAGCGTTCCCGGACAGGAATCTGCATGACCACACGCCTGCGCGAAATCCCCTACAACTACACCTCGTTTTCCGACCGTGAGATCGTCATCCGCCTGCTCGGCACGGACCTCTGGGAGGTATTGAACACGCTGCGCGCCGAGCGCAAGACCGGCCGTTCGGCACGGATGCTGTTCGAAGTGCTCGGCGACATCTGGGTGGTGCGGCGCAATCCTTATCTGGAAGACGACCTGCTCGACAACCCCAAACGTCGGCAGATGCTGATCGATGCCTTGCGGCATCGGCTGCACGAGATCGAGGCGCGGCGTCAGGGCAACGAACTGGTGGGGCAGTTGCTGACCGCGGCGTCACGCGCGGTCCGCGAATTCGAGGCCTGGTTCGGCGACACTGCCAGCCTGCGTATGCGTATCCTGCGTCGTCTGGCCGGGGCCACTCGCCGCGACAACATCGCCTTTGACGGCCTGGCGCGCGTCTCGCACGTCACCGACGCGACCGACTGGCGGGTGGAATATCCGTTCGTGGTGCTGACGCCCGATACCGAAGCCGAGATGGCCGGGCTGGTGGCGGGACTGATCGAACTCGGCCTGACCATCATCCCGCGCGGCGGCGGCACCGGCTACACCGGCGGCGCCATTCCACTCACCGATCGGGCGGCGGTCATCAATACCGAGAAGCTCGAAGCGATGAGCGCGGTCGAGATGCGCCACCTGCCCGGCGTGGAATTCGAGGTGCCGACCATCCACTGCGGTGCGGGCGTCGTCACCAAGCGGGTGATGGAAGTCGCCGACGCCGCCGGTCTGGTGTTCGCGGTCGACCCGACCTCGGCCGACGCCTCGACCATCGGCGGCAACGTGTCGATGAACGCGGGCGGCAAGAAGGCGGTGCTGTGGGGCACCGCGCTCGACAACCTGGTGTCGTGGCGCATGGTCACCCCGGACGCCGACTGGATCGAGGTCAGCCGCATCAACCACAACCTCGGCAAGATCCACGACGCCGCTTCGGCCACCTTTGAGGTCCGGCGCTTCGCCGCCGACGGCAAGACGCCGAAAGGCTCACCCGAAATTCTCACCATTCCCGGCAGCCGTTTCCGCAAGAGCGGGCTTGGCAAGGACGTCACCGACAAGTTTCTCGCCGGGCTGCCCGGCATCCAGAAGGAAGGCTGCGACGGCCTGATCACCTCGGCGCGCTTCATCCTGCACCGGCTGCCCGCGCACATCCGCACGGTATGTCTGGAATTCTTCGGCCACGCCGCCGAAGCAACCCCGGCGATCGTCGAAATCAAGGACTATTGCGACGCCCATCCCGAGGTTCTGCTCGCCGGACTCGAACACCTCGACGCCCGCTACGTGAAGGCGGTCGGCTACGCGACCAAGGCGCCGCGCAGCATGCGGCCGAACATGGTGCTGCTGATCGACGTGGTATCGGACAATGAGGTCGCGGTCGGCGAAGCCGCCTCGCGCATCGTGCGCATCGCCAACTCTCGCGGCGGCGAAGGTTTCATCGCGGTCTCGCCCGAAACCCGCAAGATGTTCTGGCTCGACCGCGCCCGCACCGCGGCGATCGCGGCGCACACCAACGCGTTCAAGATCAACGAGGACGTGGTGATCCCGCTGCCGCGGCTGGGCGACTACACCGACGGCATCGAGCGCATCAACATCGAGCTGTCGATTGCCAACAAGCTGGTTCTGCTCGATGCGCTGGCCGGGTTCTTCCGCGCGCAACATTTGCCGCTGCTGGAAGACGAGGACACCGTCGCCGATCCGGAACAGGTAGAAGACAAACGCCAGCGTGCGCTGGCGCTGATCGATACGGTGAGGGCCCGCTGGCAGGGCTATGCCAGCGACCTCGACGCGCCGTTCACCCCGCCCGCCGACGCTCTTGCCGCTTCCGCCTCGCCGCTCACCGTCTTCAGCGCGCTGCGCGACAAGCACATCCGCGTGTCGTGGAAGCGCGAAGTGCGACGCGAACTGCATCAGCTCTTCATCGGCCGCGAATACACCCGGGTGCTGGAAACCTGCGACCGGATCCATCAGGAGGTGCTGAAAAGCCGCGTCTTCGTCGCGCTGCACATGCACGCCGGTGACGGCAACGTGCATACCAACATTCCGGTCAACTCCGCTGACTACGCGATGCTGCAGGCCGCCAACGCGGCGGTGGCACGAATCATGGGCTTCGCCACCGACCTCGGCGGGGTGATTTCGGGCGAACACGGCATCGGGCTGACCAAGCTGGAGTTTCTCGACGACGCGACCCTGTCGACCTTCGCCGACTACCTGCAGAAGGTCGATCCCGGGCAGCACTTCAACAAGGGCAAGCTGTTGCGCGGTGCCGATCTGCGCAACGCCTACACCCCGTCGTTCAGCCTGCTCGAAGCCGAGTCGATCATCCTCGAAGCCTCGGAAACCGGCGCCATCGCCGATTCGATCAAGGACTGCCTGCGCTGCGGCAAGTGCAAGCCGGTGTGCAACACCCATATCCCACGCGCCAACCTGCTGTATTCGCCGCGCAACAAGATTCTCGCCACCTCACTTTTGATCGAGGCGTTTTTGTACGAGGAGCAGACCCGGCGCGGCGTCTCGCTCAAGCACTTCGACGAATTCAGCGACGTCGCCGCCCACTGCACCATCTGCCACAAGTGCAAGAACCCCTGCCCGGTCGACATCGACTTCGGCGACGTCTCGGTCGCGATGCGCAACCTGCTGAGGAAACAGGGCAAGAAGAAATTCAATATCGGCACCTGGGCGTCGATGACCTTCCTCAACGCGACCGACCCCGCCACCATCAAGGCGATCAGAAAGCCCCTGATCGAGTGGGGCTACGCCAGCCAGCGCATGGGACACCAACTGTTCAAGCGCATGGGCCTGATCCAGGCACAGACCGAGCATCCGCCGGCCACGCTGGGGCGACCCAAGCTGGTCGCGCAGGTGATTCACCTGGTCAACAAGCCGATGCCGGGCGGGCTGCCAAAGAAAACCTCGCGCGCCTTGCTGGGGCTGGAAGACCCGTCGATTGTCCCGATCCTGCGCAACCCCGCCAAGCTCAGCGACGACAACGACGCGGTGTTCTATTTCCCCGGTTGCGGCTCGGAGCGCCTGTTCTCGCAGGTCGGACTCGCCACCCAGGCGATGCTGTTCGAGCTTGGCGCCCAGACCATCCTGCCGCCCGGCTACCTGTGCTGCGGCTACCCGCAGATCGCGAACGGCCAGGCCGACAAGGGCGATGCGATCACCGCCGCCAACCGGGTGCTGTTCCATCGCGTCGCCAACACGCTCAACTACCTCGACATCAAGACCGTGCTGGTGTCGTGCGGCACCTGCATGGACCAGTTGCTGAAATACGAATTCGAGAAGATTTTCCCCGGCTGCCGTCTGCTCGACATCCACGAATACCTGATGGAAAAAGGCGTCAAGCTCGACAACGTGAGCGGCGAGCAATATCTGTTTCACGACCCCTGCCACACGCCGATGAAGACCCACGCGCCGATGAAAGTCGCTAACGCGCTGCTCGGCGGCTCGCCTGAAAACAGCGTGGTACATCTGTCCGACCGCTGCTGCGGCGAATCCGGCACCCTCGCGGTCAGCCGGCCGGACATTTCGACCCAGGTCCGCTTCCGCAAGGAAGAGGAAATCCGCGCCGGCGTCGCCGCGCTGAATATGGGGGCGCAGCCGGTCAAGCTCCTGACCAGCTGTCCGTCGTGCCTGCAGGGCCTGGCGCGGTACAGCGAGGACACCAATACCGAGCCGGATTACATCGTGATCGAACTGGCGAAAAAGCTGCTCGGCGACGACTGGATGGAGCGCTACATCGAAAAGGTCAGTCACGGCGGGGTCGAGCGAGTGCTGCTGTGAGCTGCCCCCTGTGCGCAACACCCGCCGGGACGGTATTGTGGCAGGACGATTTCTGCCGCGTGGTGCGGGCCGACGAACCCGACTACCCCGGTTTCCTGCGGGTGATCTTCAATCGTCACGTTCGCGAAATGAGCGATCTGACCGCAGCCGACCAAGCGGCGCTGATGCAGGTGGTGTTTGCCGCCGAAGCCGCGCTGCGCGAAGCGATGCAGCCCGACAAGATCAATCTCGCCTCGCTCGGCAACGTCGTGCCGCATCTCCACTGGCATGTGATCCCGCGATTTACCGATGATCCGCATTTCCCGAATCCGGTGTGGGGCGCCAGACAAGCGGGAACACCGCACCCGGCGCCGCCGGATCTGGACGCGCGCCTGCAGACGATGCTTAACCGGCGGCTTGCTCGGGAGCCGGGCTGACCTCGTCGCTTTTGACTGGGCTTTCGACTGGGTCGACCGGCTGGATGCGGCTGGCGGGGAACATGACCGAGAAGGTGCTGCCCTTGCCGGGGGTCGACTGGATATCCAGCCGCGCGTCATGGCGGGTGAGCACATGTTTGACGATCGCCAGCCCCAGGCCGGTGCCGCCGGTGTCGCGCGAACGGCTGCGGTCGACCCGGTAGAATCGCTCGGTCAGGCGCGGCAGGTGTTCGGCGGCGATGCCTTCGCCGGTATCAGTCACGGAAAACACACCTTCGCCGTCGCGCTCGCGCCAGCCCAGGGTGACGGTGCCGCCTTCCGCGGTATAGCGCACGGCGTTCGACACCAGGTTGCCGAGCGCACTGCGGATTTCCTGCAGGTTGCCGTTGAGCCCGGCCTGGCTTTCAAGCTGCAGGCTGACTCGATGCCGGCCGCGGCTCAACGATTCGGCTTCGGATTTCAATGCCTGCGCCAGGTCGCCGACGTTGATCGGCTCGTCCTTGAGGGTGTGATCGTCGCTTTCAAGACGCGACAGGGTCAGCAGATCGTCCAGCAGATGCTGCATCCGCCGGGTGTGGTCGAGCATCAGGTCGAAGTAATGGCGGCTCTCGGCGGCGGGCAGGTCGGGCGCCTCGGCCAGGGTCTCGACAAAGCCGCCGACCACGGTCAGCGGGGTGCGCAGTTCGTGCGAGACGTTGGCAATGAAATCGCGCCGCATCGCGTCGACCCGTTCGAGATCGGTGATGTCGCGCGCCACCAGCAGTTTCTTGCCTTCATCGAACGGCACCAGCTGCAGCGACAGGGTGATTTCACGGTTGACCGGCGACTTGCAGACCAGCCGCCGCGAATAGTCGGCCGCGTCGAGAAACTCCAGGAAATGCGCCTGCCGCATCAGGTAGCGGATGTACTGGCCGCGGTCGCGATTGGTGTCGAGGCCCAGATATTTGCGCGAGGCGGGATTGCACCAGTCGATCTGCTCGTTGCCGTCAAGGATGACCATGGCGTCGGGCACCGCCTGGGCGGCGTGTTCGAACTGTTCGAGTGCATTGGTGAGTTGGCTGCGGCTGGCCTTTTGCCGACGCTGAAGCTTCTGCAGACGGTAGAAAATATCGCCCCAGGTGCCGCTGGCGTCGGGCGGCTCGACCTCGTCCGGGTTTTCGAGCCAGCGCGACAGGCGGTATTCCTGCCACAGGCGGCGCATCATGACGAAGGCCTGGATGCCCGCCAGAAAGCCGAGCGCAGCCACCCAGCCCGACCCCGCCCACAGTATCAGCGCCACCAGCAATACCCCGGCCAGTTCGCCGAGCGGACGCCACCAGAATCCCATGTCACCCTTCCCCGCCGAAACCAAGCTGGGGCAATTATCCCACGTCGACCGAAAACCGGTAGCCCGCCCCGTGCACCGTCTGGATCAGCGCGGAATGGCCGGAGGGCGTCAGCGCCAGGCGCAGGCGGCGGATGTGGACGTCGATCGTGCGTTCTTCCACGAACACGTCGTCGCCCCACACCTGGTCGAGCAACTGGGTGCGCGAGTAGACGCGCTCGGGATGGGTCATGAAAAAATGCAGCAGCCGGAATTCGGTCGGCCCCAGTTCCAGCGCCTGACCGTGGCCCTGCACCCGATGGCTGGCCGGATCGAGCTTGAGGCCGTTGACCTCCACCGGTTCATCGCTCAACTGCGGGGCGCGGCGGCGCAGCACCGCCTTGATCCGCGACACCAGCTCGCGCGGCGAAAACGGCTTGGTGATGTAATCGTCGGCGCCGGAATCCAGACCCAGCACCTTGTCGTGCTCCTCGCTGCGCGCGGTCAGCATGATGATGGGGATCGGCTGATAGCGTTCGTCGCAGCGCAGGCGCTTGCATAAATCGATCCCCGACATGCCGGGCAGCATCCAGTCGAGCAGGATGACGTCGGGCAAGCCGCTTTTGAGGAAGCTCAGCGCCTCCTCGGCGTCGCCGGCAATGATGACCTGATGCCCGGCCTGCGCCAGGTTGAATTTCAGCAGTTCCTGGATCCCGGGTTCGTCTTCGACCAGTAGAATATTGGCAGCCATGGTGAATCCAAGCGTATTTCAATCGTGGCCATACTATGACAGCACTGTGACCGATTCATGAAACCAGCGGCCCGAGCAAACCCTTGCCCGCCTGCGCACTGGTAGAATCCCGGGGTTTTCCTTATGCCCCGACTGCCATGGATAAAACCACCCATTTCGGCTACAAGCAGGTTGCCGAATCCGAAAAAGCCGCCAAGGTGGCCGAGGTCTTTCACTCGGTCGCGACCCAGTACGACCTGATGAACGATCTGATGTCGGCTGGCCTGCACCGCTTGTGGAAGCGCTTTGCCGTGGCGCAGGCGGGCTTGCGGCCGGGGATGCGCGTGCTCGACGTCGCCGGCGGCACCGCCGACCTGACCCGGCTGTTCCTCAAGGAAGTCGGCGAGAGCGGCACCGTGCTGCTCACCGACATCAATTTTTCGATGCTGCGCGAAGGCCGCGACCGGATGCTGAACGAAGGAAAAACCCCGCCCGCGGTGCAGTGCGACGGCGAGCGGCTGCCGTTCCCGTCGAACCACTTCGACTGCGTGAGCGTCGCGTTCGGCCTGCGCAACATGACCCACAAGGACCAGGCGCTGGCGGAAATGAACCGGGTGCTGAAACCCGGCGGCCGCCTGCTGGTGCTGGAGTTTTCCAAAATATGGAAGCCGCTGGAACCGGCCTACGACCTGTATTCCTTCAAGCTCTTGCCGCTGATGGGCAAGCTCGTCGCCCAGGACGCCGCCAGCTACCAGTATCTGGCCGAATCGATCCGCATGCACCCGGGGCAGGAAGAACTCAAGGCGATGATGGAAACCGCCGGCTTCGCCAAGGTCAGCTATCACAACCTGACCGCCGGGGTGGTGGCCTTGCACCGCGGCTTTAAAGTTTAAGCAGGACTTCAAGCTTTGATCGCTGCAGGACTCATCGAGCGCAGTCTCAACCACCTGCTGCTGCAGTCGCCGGGGGCGGCCGAGACGCTGCGCCGCCACGCCGGGCGTAGCGTGCGCTTCGACCTGACGCTCGCGCAATTCGATTTCCGCATCGCCGACGACGGCTGTTTTTCCGAGGCCGTGGTCGATAGCCCCGACGCCGTGATCCGCCCCACTCCCGCGCTCTTTGCCCGGCTGCCGTTTTTCGGCCGCGACGCGCTGCGCGATGCCGAATACAGCGGCGACGCCGCGCTGCTCGCCACGCTCGATCGGGTGTTCAAACAATTGCGCTGGGACGTTGAAGCCGATCTCGCGCCGCTAGTCGGTGACATGGCGGCGCACCGCCTGCATGCAATGGGACGCGAGGCCCTCGCTGGCGTCGCCCACGCGGTCTCCGCACTCGCTCACAACGCCGGCGAATACGTGGTCGAGGAAGCCGAACTCATGGCGCGTGCAGTCGATGTGGCCCGCTTTAACCAGGAAGTCGATACGCTGGCCGAGGCAGTGGCGCGACTGGATGCGCGCCTGCGCCTACTGGATACGCCCCCGCACACCCCATGAAACTGCTGCGCCTTGTCCACATCCTGACCGTCGGCCTGCGCTTCGGGCTGGAGGAATTTTTTCTCGGCCACGAGCGGGTGCGCCCGCTGCGCTGGCTGGTGCGGATCACGCTGTTCTGGCGACCGCTGTCCGAACCGCGCGGGGTGAGGCTGCGCCGCGCACTGGAAGCGCTGGGACCGATCTTCGTCAAGTTCGGGCAGATGCTGTCGACCCGGCGCGACCTGATCCCGCTCGATATCGCCGACGAGCTGGCGTTGCTGCAGGACCGTGTGCCGCCGTTCCCGTCCGCCGATGCCATCGCCACGCTGGAGGCGGCCTACAAGAAACCACTCGCCGAGGTGTTCGCCGACTTCACCGCCACGCCGGTCGCCTCGGCCTCGGTGGCACAGGTGCATTTCGCCAGGCTGCACGATGGCACCGCCGTTGCGGTGAAAGTGCTGCGTCCCGGCATCGCGCGGGTGATCGCGCACGATGTTTCGCTGCTCTACGCCGCGGCCGGGCTGGTCGAAAAACTGTTCTCCGACGGCAAGCGGCTGCGTCCGCGCGAGGTCATTGCCGAATTCGAAAAACACCTGGAAGACGAGCTCGACCTGATGCGCGAGGCCGCCAACTGCTCGCAGCTGCGGCGCAATTTCAAGGATTCGACGCTGCTCGCGGTACCTGGCGTCTATTGGGACTACTGCGACAAGAATGTGATGGTGATGGACCGCATGGACGGCATCCCCATCAGCCAGATCGGACGCCTGCGCGACGCCGGCGTCGACCTCCCCAGGCTCGCTGTGGCCGGGGTGGAAATCTTCTTCACCCAGGTATTCCGCGACGGTTTCTTCCACGCCGACATGCATCCCGGCAACATCCTGGTCAAACCCGACGGCCAGTACGTCGCGCTCGACTTCGGCATCATGGGTACGCTCACCGAAACCGACAAGCAATACCTTGCGCGCAATTTTCTCGCTTTCTTCCGCCGCGACTACAAGGGGGTAGCGCTGGCGCACCTGGAATCGGGCTGGGTCCCGGCCGACACCCGCATCGACGAACTCGAAGCGGCGGTGCGCGCGGTGTGCGAGCCGGTGTTCGACCGCCCGCTGAAGGAGATTTCCTTCGGCCGCGTGCTGTTGCAGCTGTTCCAGGCCTCGCGCCGCTTCAACGTGGAAATCCAGCCGCAACTGGTGTTGCTGCAGAAAACCCTGCTCAACATCGAAGGCCTCGGTCGCGAGCTCGATCCCGAACTCGACCTGTGGCAAACCGCCAAGCCTTTCCTCGAACGCTGGATGAACGAGCAGCTCGGCTGGCGCGCGCTGGTGAAGAACCTGCAGGCCGAAGCGCCCAAATGGGCTGCGCTGCTGCCGCAGCTGCCACGGCTGGCGCACCAGGCGCTGAGTGAAAACCGGCTGGTGCGGCTGGAAGCCGGCCTCACCCTGATGCTGCGTCAGCAGCAATCCCGCAACCGCTGGCTCGGCGTGATTGCCGCCCTGCTCGCCGTTACTGCCGCGATCACACTCTATATCGCCATCCAGTAAGACCGGTCATTCAACAAGGGCCTCACCGTGGATCACACACTACTCGGTTTCGTCATTGCCTATCTCATCGTTTCACTCGGCATCGGCTTTTACGCCGCCACCAAAGTCCATAGCGCCAGCGACTACATTACCGCCGGCCGTTCGCTGCCCATGATTGTTGTGATTGCAATGGTATTCGCCACCTGGTTCGGAGCGGAGACCGTGCTCGGCATTCCCGCCACCTTCCTCGACGAAAACCTCGGCGGCACGATATCCGATCCCTTCGGCGCCTCGCTCGCGCTGATCCTGTTCGGCCTCCTCTTTGCCCGGCCGCTCTACCGGATGAAACTGCTGACGCTGGGCGACTATTTTCGCCAGCGCTACAACCGTCCGATCGAGATCGTAATCTCGCTGGCGATCGCGCTGTCCTACCTGGGCTGGGTGTCGGCGCAGGTGGTGGCGCTGGGACTGGTGTTCAACGTGCTGTCGGACGGCGTCATCAACCAGGCGCAGGGCATTTATGTCGGCGCACTGGTGGTGCTGCTCTATACCCTGTTCGGCGGCATGTGGTCGGTGGCGCTGACGACCCTGGTGCAGATGACGGTCATCGTCGTCGGTCTGCTATGGATTTCCTGGCTGGTGGGCGACATGCCCGAAGTCAATGGCGTCGCGCCGGTGGTCGCACACGCCACGGCTGCCGGCAAGTTCGAATTCTGGCCGCCGCTGGAATGGGCGGCGGTGGTCACCTTCATTGCCGGCTTCCTCACCATGGGCCTGGGTTCGATTCCCCAGCAGGACGTGTTCCAGCGTGCCAACGCCTCGAAGAACGAGCGCATCGCGGTGTGGGGCACGGTGATCGGCGGCTCGCTCTATCTCGGCTTCGCCGCGGTGCCGATCTACCTCACCTATGCGGCCACCCTGGTCGATCCGGCCCTGACCACGGCGCTGCTGGCCGTAGACGCGCAACAGGTGCTGCCCGCCTTCGTCAAGGCTCATCTGCCGCTGTATGCGCAGATCGTGTTTTATGGCGCGCTGCTCTCGGTCATCATGTCCACCGCATCCGGTACCCTGCTCGCGCCTGCCGTCACCATCTCGGAAAACATCCTCAAGGAATTCATGCCGCAACGCCGGATGAGCCAGAAAAAGCTGCTGTGGGTCACCCGCACCGTCGTCGTCGCTTTCGCCGGGGTGGTGGTGTTTTATTCACTGTGGTCATTGGATACCGAAACCAGCATTCACCAGATGGTGGAGAACGCCTACAAGGTCACGCTGGCCTGCGCCTTCGTCCCGCTGGTGGCGGGTCTGTACTGGAAACGCGCCAACAACACCGGCGCCGGACTGGCGATCCTGCTGGGACTGGTGGCGTGGATCGGCATGGAGTTCATCGCCCCCGAAGCCGCCCTGCCAGCGCAGTTTGTCGGCTTGATCGCCAGTATCGTGGGGATGGGAGCAGGCAGTCTGTTGATGGCTCGACCCCGCCCCTGAGCGTCGGAGAACTTTACATTCGGCATCCGCTTCAATTCGTTTCGAGTGCGCCAAAAACTGTATCTGCATGATTATTATGACTATTTAAAAAGTTGTGAGCGATGGTATGGAAGCTGCTTTGTTACAGCCACAGACAGTGATTGACGGAATCCAGGCAATCGCAAGCCGCTCAAGTCACTGAAACCGCCTGAAAACGAGCCCGGAAAGGATCACCATGAAAAAACCATCCAGTCAATTTCGCAAACTGACCACCCTGTCAGCGCTGCTGCTTTCCTTTGGCGTGGCAGGCGAGGCAGCGGCCGCGGTCTGTGTCGGCAGCTGCGGCACCCTCGGTGCCAACGGCGTGGTGACGACCTCCCCCCAGGGCGGCGACTACAATTACGTTTCAACCGCCGCTGGCACCACAAGCGTTGCCCACCTGGGCCTCGGATCCGAGACCAACGGCTCGTCCTACAGCTTCAGCTTTCTGGGCAACACCGGCGACGCGCTTGAGTTTTATTTCAACTTCGTCACCAGCGACGGCGCCGGCTTTGCCGATTACGCCTGGGTCAACCTGACAACCCCGAGTTCCACCATCACCCTGTTCACCGCCAGGACCACCCCCTCCGGCAACACCGTGCCGGGCTTCGGAATGCCCCCCATCTCTCCCGGGGTGACCATCAGCCCCGCCACCGTAACCGTCGTTGCGGGCGGCCCCGTATGGTCACCGCTGGATGGATCGTCGGGGACTTGTTATGACACCGGTTGCGGCTACACCGGCTGGGTCGAGGCCTCCTACGACCTGACCGAAACCGGCACCTACAGCCTGCTGTTCGGCACCGTGAACTGGCTTGACGCGGCGTATCAGACCGGGCTCGCCTTCGACGGCGTCACCGTCGGTGGTGTGCCGGTTGACCCCAACCCCACTCCGGAACCCGCCACCCTGGCGCTCGTGGGTCTGGGACTGGTCGGTCTGGGCGCGATGCGCCGGCGCAAGACTGCCTGACCGCTTCATCACCCCAACGACAAGCCGACCTTTGCGTCGGCTTTTTTGTGCCCGTTTGGCAAGTCAGCACAGATAAGCCTCGTGCTCCGGCTTTAGTAGAACCTGCCGCACCGCCTCGACCATGGCACGTACGTCGCGGCTGGTCTGGCGATACGGGGTGATCGGTTCGCAGATGACGCCGTCTAGCCGCAAAGAGACAAGCATCCGATCATCCTAGAAACCGCAGTTGGACGGGCTCGATGGTGCGTCTGGTCGGGTGTTTGCCACGAAGCGAGGAGGCGGCAGGCCGGGGCCTGCAACGACGAGCGACACAGGCAGACGCACGACCAGGCGTGCCAGCGGGCGCGTAGCGAATTCACCCAGAGGGTAGGCGTGATCGAAGGCAGGAAAATCAATGTCCATGTTGGATTCCACAGAATTTTGAGCGGTCAACTGCGGTTTTTAGGATCAATCCGATGACGGAAAATACCGACACGGTCACGCGCGGCTGACCCTTCGTCGCGCTGGTTGCTGGCCCGTACGGTGGAAACGCAGCAGCAACACAGGGACGGACGGGCGATCCCGCTGCAGCGGGTGGCGTCGATCGGCATCGGGTTTTCCGCCGCAGTTTGCCGGTCTGGTCGCCGGCGCGGCGGGGAGGGTGACAGGCCTCGCTCGGGAGGCGCGCTACGCGGCGTACCCAGACCTGATCCACTGTGTTTTACCTGTCGGTAAAGTTTACACCCCCCCCACCGCACTCCTGGCCCGACGCCAAGGAATCACCATATCCAGTTGAATTAATTATGTATTTATGGTGACCCTGCACACTGGCACAAAGGATGCTTAACAGACATTCAATTAAACATCCCTCGTTCCGGACATGTTTAATCCAGTAGCCATATCAACGTCCATTTGCGGATAGAACCCTTAAACCCAAGGAGCACAATATGAAAAAAACCGTACTGGCCAGCGCACTCGCCGCATCGGCCCTGTTCATGTCGGCAAACGTCAGCGCCGCCCCGTTCATCGTCAACACCGCCCTCAGCAACATTTCCACCGCGTTCGATAACGTCATTATCGGAACCGGCTCGACCGTGGTCACCTCCCAGGTGGTCAACGGCACCAGCAGCTACAACTACACCGACAAGGACGGCAATCCCGCGACCGTCACCGTGACCCGTCCGAATGGCTCGTCGGCCAGTTTTTATGGCAATTATTCTTCCGGCGGCACGTCCTTGTCGGGCGCTTCTTGGAGGATCGACCCCAATTCGAACTCCGCCGACCCGATTCCCGGGTTCAACTCGGGCCTGACGTTTTCCTTCTCCTCGCCGGTGAACGCCTTCGGCTTCGAGATTGGCGACTGGGCCACTTGCTGCATGACCGGCACCCGCCCTGCCGCCATCCAGTCGACCTATAGCGTTCCAGCAACCGGTTCCGGCCTGTGGATCGCGTTTGACGGCGGCGCCGCCACCCTCCCCGCCAATGCGCTGAGCGCCAGCGATAACCCTGGATATGCTGCGGGACAGGGCTACACCAACTTCATCGGCGCCATCGATTCCTCCGGCTTTTTCTCCAGCGTGACTTTCTTCGGCGACGGTTTCGGCGAAGTCCTGGTGGCCGGCGGCACCCTGCGGTTTGCTTCGGTTCCGAAAGGTTCGGTTGGTGGCGATCCGACCGTACCCGAGCCTGCCTCCCTGGCGCTGCTCGGCATCGGGCTGGCCGGCCTGGGCGCGATGCGCCGCCGCAAGACTGCCTGATCGATCGCAGTTGCAACAGGAAAACGGCGACCTGCGGGTCGCCGTTTTTGTTTCTGGATTGCCACCTCCAAACCCGCCGGCGGAACTCATTGCCAGGCCGAAGCTTTCAGCAGTTGCTGCGGATCAGCGCAGATACCCCTCGTGCTCCAGTTTCAGCAGAATCTGCTGCACCGCCTCGTCGATGCCGAGGCTGGTGGTGTCGATCGCCAGTTCCGGCGCCTCCGGCACCTCGTAGGGGTCGGATACGCCGGTAAATTCGGGGATCAAGCCCGCCCGCGCCTTGGCATACAGACCTTTCCGGTCGCGTGATTCGCAGGTTTCGATCGGGGTGGCGACGTGAACTTCGACAAACCCGCCGACCGCCTCGGCCATGGCGCGCACGTCGCGGCGGGTCTGGTGATACGGGGCGATCGGGGCGCAGATGGCAATGCCTCGATTTTTCGTGATCTCGGAGGCGACGAAACCGATCCGGCGCACATTGACGTCACGATGCGCTTTGGAAAACCCCAGTTCGGACGACAGGTGACGGCGGACGATGTCGCCGTCGAGCAGCGTCACGCAGCGTCCGCCCATTTCCATCAGGCGTGCGGCCAGCGCACGGGCCAGGGTGGATTTTCCGGCGCCGGACAAGCCGGTGAAAAACACGGTGAAGCCCTGCCGTTCACGCGGCGGGCTCTGCCGGTGTAATTCGGCCAGTACTTCGGGAAAACTGTACCAGTCGGGGATTTTCAGGCCGCTGCGCATGCGGCGGCTAAATTCGGCCCCGCTCAAGGTCAGCAGCCGGGCGCCGGCCGGCGCCTCCGATTCGGGCAGGTGTTCGGCCCGGTCTTCCACATAGACCATGCGCGGATAGGCGATGAGGCGCACCCCGGTTTTTTCAGCGAGTTCGGTCAGCGGCACCTCGCCGTCAGGCTGCGATAGATCCGTTCCACGGCGGCATTCGCCATCGGCCTGGTGTTCGCCCCCGGCAATCAGCAGGCCGCAGCCGTAGTTACGCGCGACAATCGCGCGCAACAGTAGGGTACGCGCGCTGGACTCGCGTGGTGGCGCCGGCAGCAGTGACAACTGGGTCGACGCCGCCGGAAAGCGCTCGCGAATTGCAATAAAGCTGCGCACCAGACCGAAGTAGGCCGGCGCGTCGGTGATGTCGCCGCCGGCCTGCGGATGCAGCAGCAGGTTGGCTTCGTTTTCGATCGCACTTTTCAGGCAGAACTCGAATTGCGCACGGTGCATCGGCTGCCGTGCCTGCCAGGCCACCACCCGCCGCCAGCCGCGGCGGGCAAACAAGGCACGCAGTTCGGCCGGGGTGGCACGCAGGCCGACAAAATCCGGATGCGGCGGCAGCGCCACGCCTTCGACCGCGCCACCCAGATACCAGGCGCCCTGGTCTTCCCATGCGTCGCTTACGCTCAGCACCGCGAGCATGAAACCTTCGCCGTCGCGCAGCGCCACCCGATCTCCCGGCTTCAATCCGGCAGCCACTTTCTGTCGACTGGTAAGCACGACCGGCAGCGGCCAGAAACTTCCGTCATCCAGTTGCCGCTCGGCCTCGACCCGCGCACATTGCTCACGGGTCATGAAGCCGGTGAGCGGCGAGTAGGCGCCGGTCATCAGCATTTCGAGTTCGCATTGCTCGCGCCAGCCGAGGTCGAGCGAAGGCAGATCGAGCGCCTCCTGCTTGAGCGCATCGCTCTGCTCGGCATCGATGAGGTTGACGAGGGTGCCGCCGTAGGGCGTGATCAGTTGGTTCATGTCAGTTCCGGAAAAAAGGACCGCGAGGCAACAGGCTCTAAGGATCTAGAAAACTTCAAAGAACTTAGCAATAAACCGGCCAGTTTCGGCTTCAGACAGATGATTGATGCCGGCCGCGCCCTTGCGCCCGCCGCCGGTATCGAACTGACTGCACAATTCGTCCGCGCCGGCGCGCGCCGCCAGCGGGGCGCGCACGCTGACGACATAGCCGCCGTCCGGTTTGGCGGTGAGCACCGCATGCGCCTGCTGTGGCGAATCGACCGCCAGCTGGTTGCCGAAGACGCCGGAAATCCGTCGCGCCCACTTTTCGGCGGGCAGCATGAAGATGCGACCGGATGCGCGCGCTTCGGTGGCGCTGATCGCGACGGCGCGGGCCATATCTTCCTGGTAGCCGGCTTTCAGCGTCTGATACGCCGGCGACTCGGCGATGAAGGCGAAGGGGTCGACATAAGGGCGCAGCTGGCGATACAGCTCGGCGGGATCGTAAAACAGGTCGTCGAGCGTCTCGCCGTAGCCGTTGTAATTGAGGCATTCGCCGAGCGACTGCAATTGCGCCAGCTGCCCGGCCGACAAACCCAAGGGCGCGGCGGCCGTGCGCGCGGCGTCGGCCAGGTTGTCGCCAAATGCCGCAGTCACCGCCCACACCCGCTGAGCGCCGTGCAGAACCTGGTCGACCAGCAGACTGGTGCAGACATTGGCGTCGGTATCGATATGCGGTTCGAACTGCGGGTGGACCGGAATCTCGCCCGGCTGGTGGTGATCGAAGTAGCGGACCGACACCCCCGCCGCGAGCAGCGCATCGAGGGCATCGCGGTTTTTCGACAGAGCGACGTCGAGCACGGTTACGCGGTCGCCCGACCGCGCCTTGACCCGTTTCAGCAGGCTGATCTCGCGTTTGGGGCCGGTCACCAGTTCGGAATCGGCAGGATCGGCCAGGCGCAGTTGATGCAGCGCGCAGATGCCGTCGGCGTCGCCGTTGAAAACGTCAATCAGCTGCATGGGGGATGTGTCGTTGTGCGGAACGGAAGTGCGGCCATTGTATGAACCCAAGCGCCGCAATGACAAGCACATGCAGCGCACTGTAACGCAGCCAGATGACCGGCTGCGCGACGTAATGCTGACGATCGGTGCTCAGCAGGAACTGCAGCGCCGAGAATTGCTCGCCGTATTTGTCGATTTCACCCGCCGTGCCGAGATACAGGAACAGCGCCGCCAGCGGCAGCGAAAACACGACCCCGAGCGCTTGCAGGAGACGCTGCCGCGCGGTCACCGGCGAGGCCACCCAGGCCGCCGCGAGGAACAGGGTGTAGAGCCATGCGCACAGTGCCGCAAACGCCAGCGGCTGCGGTGAGGCGATGAGTTCGGTGAGATTGTCGGTGGCGGCCTGCGCCACCACCCCCCAATACGCGAGCACCAGCACCGGCAGCGCAGCCGAGAAATGCAGCGCACCGAGCGGCAGCCCGCGGCCGCGGCGAATCGTCTGCGCCGCCAGATACAGCAGGCTGCCCGGTACCGCGGCCAGCGCCACCCAGCGCAGTCCGAGCTCCCACCGCCCCGGCCAGTTCAGCACCGGACTGCCGATCAGGTCGTACAGGCTTTCATCCGGCACCGCTGCATCCAGCAGCAGAAACGCGACGACGCCATACGCGAGCAGGCCGAGCGGCAACTGCCACAGTCGCGCCACGCCGGAGACTCGCCGCCGCGCCAGCCACACCGGCCACACCGCCAGCCAGTAGCAGGCGAGCGCAAGCAGCGACGCCGACAGCCACGCAACATTCTGGTGCAGCAACTCGCGCACGTTGTACGGAACGAAAGGCGCCTGCGCCGCACCCCAGAACAACACCCCCATCCCACCCAGCACCAGCGGCAGGTGCCAGCGCAGGCGGGGCGTGGGAATCGAGGTCGCATGCGAGGCGGTGGCCGGCCGCTGCGGCGCCGCATGGCGCGGTGCACGCAACACGCGGCGGGTCACGGCGTAGCCCACGAGCCCTCCCAGCCAGGCCAGCAACGCGTCGGTGGCGTCGGCGATTTTCTCCGGCAGCATCACCTGCCCCAGCTCGACGACGATTGGCATCAGCAGCAATATCAGCATCGCTAGCGCGAACAGCGGACCGCGCCAGCGCCAGGGCTGGCGCGCCACGCCCCATGCCAGCAAGCCGCCGAGTGGGGCAAAGAACAGGGTCTTGCGCAGCACTTCGGTGATGGCGCGATATTCGGTGCCGAAGTAATACACCTCGAACGGCACCCGGTAGACGAAATCGAGGCGGCTTTTGATGAACGCGCCGTCGGTGTGGAACTCGAAGGGAAACCAGAACACGAACAGCAGCGCCGCCGCCCACCCCGCCGCCAGCGCAAACGGCAGCCAGGCCGCCCATGGCACCGGCTGGGCGGTCGGCGCTTCGCGTGCGGCCAGGCGCCCGCCGACGAAGCTGCCCAGTGCCGCGCCGATGGCAGCGGTGAAAATATCGGTCACATCGCTGACCCGCGAGAACACGAACAGCTGCATGAACTCCAGCGCCACCGCGGTGGCCAGCGTCATGCCCCATGCCCGCCACGCACTGCGGGTTCCGTCGAGTCGCCATAACAGCGCCAGCGGCACCCAGATCAGGGCGTCGGTGGCAATTTCGTACAGCGCATAGGCGGGGTCGTGCGGCAGGCCGCCGAACGGAATCAGGTTCAGCTTGCCGCTTTGCCATTTATGGAAAATCTCCACCAGGCTGATCGTCAGGTCGAGCGGCAGCACGTTGTAGACCAGCACCCCTGCCAGATAGACCCAGGCCAGACGCTCCGCCAGCGCGGCGCGCGCATGCGTCTGCTGCCAGGACTGCAGCCAGTCGACGAAGCGCCGGCCGGTTCCCCACCAGACCAGCACCCCGATCACCCCACCCAGCGTTTCGGCAAAGATGTCGTTTTGCGAAACCGTGCGCTGGGGAAAGAACACCTGCGTGAATTCGATCCCCAGACTCAAGGCGGTGGCAGCCGGAATCAGCGCCAGCGTGGCAAGCGTGGTGCGCAACCGGCTCCCCCCGACTGCCAGCACCCCCATCCAGAGGAACGTCAGCGGAATGAACAGCAGCAGGTTGGCCATCCAGTCGGCGCGCGAGCCGATTCCGAGCTTGAGAAACGGCATCGCGGCAAACCGCGCCACCGCCTCGTCCCACGGCAGGGCGCGGAACTGCAGCGGCACCAGGCTGCCGTAGACGACGAACGCGGTGTACACCAGGGCTGCCAGCCACAGCAGCGGGCGTGAATTGCCGGCTGGGTACCGGCTCATGGCCGGGGAGCCCCCAGCGTGTGCAACAGCGCGGGCGCGACCCGTGCGCCGGGATGCGACGCGCCCTGCCAGTCGGGGTAGGCTGCCAGTTCGCGGATCAGCGCGTCCGGCAGCCGAGCGGGCGATTGCGCATCCACCAGCAGGTACGCAGTCAGCTCCGGCACCGCGACGCGCAAGCCGTCGGAACGGTAGCCCTGGGTGACGTTGTACCCGACCTCGCCGCCCCGCAAGGGCACAGCGGCCGCCACCACATTGGCGATCACCCGCTGGCGATAGGCGTTGTCGGCGGCCCGGCGCACCTGGATGCCGGTTGTGGACGCGAGCACGGTGTTGGAAAAAATCAGCATCTCGCGCGGCACGTCGTTGTGCGGCTGGATATGGATCGCATCGCCGCTGCCGTTGACGAACACGTTGTCGTAGATCACAACCCGGCCTTCCGCCTGCAGCAGCGCTTCGCTGGGGTTATGAAGAAACAGGTTGCCGTAGACCAGATACCGGTCCTCGCTGCCCGCCCCGGTCAGCGGCACGTGCCCCAGCAGGACGTTGGGACGCGCCAGCGGGCCGGGCGACGCATCGGACTTGGAAAACACGTTGTAACGAATCAGCGTATCGGCGCGGTCCGGGAAGTCAGGCGGACGAGAACCCTGGTGCTTGATCTGCAGGTTGTAACCCAGCGTGTGCGTGACCCGGTTGGCCTCGATCACGCCGCCGACGAACGGATCGCTGCCGTCGGAGTCGCCGAAATACATCCCGGTGCCCACCCGCTCGATACGATTGTTCCTCACCACCCAACCCAGCACCGGACACTTGGTCGAGATCCCCACATTCTGCTGCGACGCGGCATGATCGTGGATGAAGAGCTGTTCGAGGGTAATGAAATCGGCATACCGACTGTGGCCTTCGGCCTTGATCGCGTCCACCGGCAGGTTGCCACCGTCGAGCTCCAGATGGCGCAACACCAGATGACGCACATCGACCAGGCTGACCGTGTTGGCGCCCGGCCGGGCGATGAAACGCGGCGGCTCGGCTGGATTGAGCGCCTCGATGACGATGGGTTGGCCGGCGTGTCCAGACAGATTGCGCAGCGGCAGGCCCTGACGATAATCGCCCGGTTCGAGCAGCAAGCGATCACCCGGCTGCAGGCGATGCAGGTAATCCCGGTAGTCTGCCGCACCCGCGCGATAGTCTGCCGCAGCCGCTACTCCTGCCAGCACGCACAGCAGCCCGGCGCAGACGGTTCGCAGCATTCAGTCGGCCGGGTCGGGCAAGGGCAGCCCGCGCCTCAGCAGATCCAGCTTGCCGTACAGTGCCTGGGTCATGCCCGCCACACTCTGCCGTCCGGTATCGATCACGACATCCGCGATTTCGCGATACAGCGGATCGCGTTGCTGATAGAGCTCACGCAGCCTGGCGAGTGGATTCTCGGTTTGCAGTAGCGGGCGATTACGGTCGTGCCGGGTGCGCTCGAATAACCGCTCGGGGGTGCCGCGCAAATAAATCACCAGCCCATTTTCGCGTAGATTGTCACGGTTCACCGCTGATAGCACTGCGCCGCCGCCAGTGGCCAGCACGATGCCCGACAACGCGGTCAAGTCGGCAATCACCGCCTCCTCGCGTTTGCGAAAGCCGGCTTCGCCCTCGATCTCGAAAATGACCGGAATCCTGACCCCGGTGCGCGCCTCGATCTCATGATCCGAGTCATGAAACGCACAGCCGTAATGCTTGCCCAGCAGTCGCCCCACCGTGGTCTTGCCCGACCCCATCAATCCGACCAGATAGAGATTGTCTCGCTTGCTCATGCCGCGATTCTAATTGAGGCCGGCGCGAGCATGCACCGACCGCGAAACTCAGGGTGAAAAAAAGCGCGGGGCCAGCCCGCGCTTTTGATGGGTGCCGCAATCAGCGAAGCGACAGGCGCTCGTCGACGATGCGCGGCGTAAGGAAGATGATCAGCTCGGTCTTGCTGTTCGACTTGCTGGTGGTCTTGAACAGATTGCCGAATACCGGCATATCCCCCAGGAACGGAATCTTGCTCACGGAAGTGCTTTCATCGCCGTCGAAGATGCCGCCCAGTACCAGGGTCTCACCGTTGTTCACGCGCACCTGGGTCTTGATCCGCTTGGTATCGATTGCGGGATTGTCACCAATATTCGCAATGTCGCGCACCGCATCCTTCTGCACTTCGACCGTCAGGCTGATCGAGTCGTTGTTGAGGATCTGCGGATCGACCAGCAGGCATAGGAAGGCGTCCTTGAACGTCAC
>JACDJC010000734.1_pt1 | contig 34794 bp, 22 predicted proteins | sample 7454191 | NCBI WGS metagenome assembly JACDJC01 (sample SAMN14253291, study PRJNA609438) | sludge metagenome | isolation source: sludge after 25d culture with pyrite and EDTA | collected 2018-12-20
AAACGCGGATCAATTCGTAGGGGAACTGGTCAGTGTGAGCGGGGAAGTTACGAGGGTGGAGGAATTCTCGTACAGCTTCGAGATCGATCTCCAGGACGCGGGAGAAGTGATCAGCGCTTATGTGGACAAACAAACCGGTGTCAATGTCGAAACAATGGAAGTGGGTCAGTATTACCAGCTCACCGGGATCATCGAAAAACTCGATGATAACTTCCAGATATACCCCCGCCTGCAAGCCGACCTGCTGGAACTGCAACCGCCGACGGTGACGCTGGACGTGCAAATCCCGGTGAATTATATTCCGGGCGAAGTAATTCCTATTCAATTTATTGTCGCGAACCATCTTGCGGAGGAAATAAGCGGTCTGAATCTTGAACTTTCTATCCCAGAAGGGTTGGAAATCCTGGATGTCAGCGACGGAGGAAGCATCAGTGAAGGAGCAGTGACATGGAGTCTGCCCCAACTAGCCGGAAACGGCGCGCAGGTGGAATTCAACCTTACCAGCAGTGTCCCCGCGGGTGTCGAATACCTGGCACTTACCGATTATTCAGTCACCTATGCTGACCAGGCAGAAGAACTCTCCGGAGAAACCGTTTACTCCTTCCCGGGTGATACCGTGCCCATTTGGGCGATCCAGGGCGATGGATTCCGTTCCTCTTACCTGCTGGAGGAGGTTCAAACTACCGGTGTGGTGACGGGCGTGTTCACTGAAATGGATGGGTTCTGGATACAGGGCGAGGACGACGGTGACCCATTAACTTCGCAGGGGTTATTCGTCTACAAGGAGACGAACGAACTGCTCGCGTTGCCAGCAGAACGCGTCGTGTCCATTGGAGATCAGGTCAGGATTCGCGGGGTAGTGCATGAGATCCACGAAGAAACACAGCTATTCTTCGAGGATTTGGAGAAGGTCAGGAGCGGTCAGCCATTACCCCAGGCAATTCCTTTAGACCCGCCTATTAATGAAGCGGTAAGCGTGACCTACTATGAAACTTTGGAAGGGATGCTGGTGGAAGTCACAGGCAGCGTCCGGGCGGTTTCTCCCACCAATAAATACGGTGAAACTGCTGTTGTGTTCCCATCCTATGACATACAGCACCTGATGTTGGGCGAGGAAAACGGGATGGCGATCCGCCTGGATGACGGCTCCACAGAGACACATACAGACCAATCAACCATGATGTACGCCGCTAAAACAGGCGACCTGCTTTCCGGTATCCGCGGTCCGCTTGGTTTCAACTATGGCTATTACAAGATCGAACCCATTGCTCAGCCCATGATCGTTTCGCAGGAACAGTTGATCTCCGAACTACCCGCGACACAAAGCGGAGAATTTCGCGTGATGACGTGGAATATTGAGAACATGTTTGATTTCCTCGAACCCACCCCCAGCGATCTCGACCTGCCAACCGTGGATGAGTATAAGGACCTGCTGGATAAGATCGCCAATACCATCAGCATGGCGGGATACCCCGGGGTCATTGGTTTCCAGGAGGTTGAGCATATCGGCATCCTCGAAGACCTGGCTGCCAGGCAGGCGATCACAGAATGGGGATACCAGGCAGTTCTGCTGGAGGGAACGGACAGCCGCGGGATCGACGTGGGTTACCTGGTGCGGGGTGACGTACAGATCAACGATGTGCAACAGTTTCCGGCGCCTGAAGGGCTGACCAGCCGGCCGCCGCTGCTGCTTGAAGTACAGTTCGACGCGGCGGGCAAACCACAAACCCTTTACCTGCTGAACAACCATTTCCTCTCAATGAGCGGCGGTGAAAAAGCCACTGAACCCCGGCGCATCGCACAGGCTGCTTGGAACGCCGGGCTGGTCGAACAGATCCTGGCGGAAAACCCGGATGCTCAAGTAGCTGTCATAGGCGATCTGAACTCGTACTACGAGTCACCGCCTATCGATGTGTTGAGAGAGAGCGGTATGCTGCACGTTTTTGACCGACTTGACCCGCATGAGCGTTACACCTACATCTACCAGGGTATTGCCGAGGTGCTGGATCACATCCTGGTGAACGCCAACCTGGATCAATACGTGGCATCTGTGGATATCCTCCACACGAACGCTGATTTTCCGCTGCAATTACCGGGCGATACGTCACCGCTGCATAAATCTGACCATGACCCCGTGGTAATTACACTCCGCTATGAGTGATCGTTGATATCCCATTTAGTCTCATCATAGGTAGTAGAAAAAGAGCTTCTCAGTCCGAGAAGCTCTGATTAAAAACGCTAAAGCCTAATACACGGAAAAGACATAAACCAGTTCGCACCAATCAGTGACACTACAAAGAAATACTAGCCTCGCCGTGTATGGACATAACAATCAATCATAATTCTTGTTACTGGAATAAATCGCGTTAGCGTTACAAATCTGTCTCGGATGATCGCGAGAACCACGGTAGATTCGTCAATATCGGTTGTGCGGGTAAAAGTTCTGGTGAGCAGATAACAAGGTTTGTGATGATTAATCATCCATCACGATTGGAGGCTGCATTTTTGTTCCTATGGCATAATTTCAAGGGAAAAAACTTGTTGAATTTGGACACCAAACTGATCACATCCACAAAAATTATTCTCATCACACGGCTGGCCCATTTCCCGGTAATTCTCTCCAGCCGCGGTTTATTCTGGTGATGTAAAGAGGAAAAATGGAAAACCATCAAACACCGCAGCATCGATTGGGCACTACAATCACCTATCATCTATTACCCGGTTTAATAATTCTCATCGCTTATGTGCTTATGGCTCCCACCCTGCGCAGGGCGGGAGTACCATCGATGATGACCCTGTGGTTGGTTTGCCTTTTTGTCCTTGTCCCACTGGAACTGGGAATCCTCTTCTGGCAGGGTAAAAAGCGCAATGGTAAATTTTCCCTGGCAGGGATCGTGCTCAACCGCGAAAAAACTCCCCTGCTCCAATTCGCCCTTTGGACGTTCGCCGCCCTTGCCGGGGCAGTGCTATGCTTTGTCGTATTCGGTGCTCTCGACGGGGTTCTCCAAAAATTGTTTTCGTGGCTTCCGGGTTGGTTCTTCTTTAACAGCGAGGATTTGAGTGGTTACAGTAAAAACCTCCTGATCATCAATTGGTTGGGAATATTCCTTGTGGCGGGCATCATTGGTCCCTATGTGGAGGAACTCTACTTTCGCGGTTTCCTCTTACCACGCATAGCCTGGTTGAAACAATGGGCGCCATTGGTGGGAGCACTCCTTTTTGCCCTCTACCATTTCTGGTCTCCATGGCAGCTGGTATCGCGTTTTCTGGCGGTTTTACCATTGGTCTACATAGTCAACTGGAAAAAGGATCTCAGAATCGGGGTTGCAGCCCATTGGATTCTGAATACCACAGGCAGCCTTGAGTTGCTTTTCGCGGTGTTCAGGTGATGCTGATGTAGCAATTATTGATTACGGGGAAAATTGCCTGTTTCGTTTCACACCGCTCCGGTTCTCCGCTGGGTTGCTCCCTGTCAGTGGTAAGTTGTTCAGATTGGTGATATCCGGATTAACCTTTTTTGATGCCATCCCATTCAGGGTCAACTTTCTGAAGCCGGATGTTTAGATCCTGATACCCGGATGCGTATCGCATCAATCGGCGCAAAATTCGTGCTATTATCTACTTGCTACCGTATTTTCATTCTCCTCTTAATAATCCCCAAGGAGTTGATATGAAATTCTCAGGATGGTACGGGGTCGTGCTTGGCATGATGATGTTTGGAATGTGGGGATTCTTCCTCGCCGCCGGCATGGTGCCGGAATTGCAAACCGAACCTTTTCGCATCTACTTCCATCTTGCTGCAGAGTTCTCAACCGCGATTTGTCTGATCATCGGCGGGGTCGGGCTGCTCAAGAAACTTCCATGGGCAAAGACAGTGTATTTCATAGCCGCGGGTATGTTGCTTTATTCACTTATCGTCAGCCCCGGGTATTACGCACAACTTGGGCAGTGGGGGTTCGTGGTAATGTTCGCTGTCTTGATTGCTCTCACACTGGTCAGCATCGCAAATGTGGCAATCCCGAAATCGAGGTAAATATGAAATCCAAACACCCGCAGGCACCTCCTTTTGCCAACGATCTTGAAATTGAGACCTTCCTGGCGAAACCTCTACTGGCGAGATTTTGCAGCCACAACCCGGACGGCTCAATTCATGTCACCCCGATCTATTATGTGTATGAAGAGGGTGAGTTCCTATTTGGAACGCAGGCCCTGGCGCGAAAAGTGAAGAACATTGAACTGGACAATCACGTCACAGTGATCATCGATTCCGCCGAACCGGTTTTACAGGCGGTCATCGCTTATGGTAACGCCGAGCTCGATTTTGAAGATGTTCTCGCGAAACGCGTGAAAATACTGGAGAGATATTACGACTCCCCCGCTGAGGCGAGGGCGTTTGCGGAAAGGCTGGCGAAAGCCTGGAAAACCGTCATCATCCGTGTGCGCCCCGCGCGAATGGTGACGTTTGATTACACGAAGCCTTTTACAGTCGATTGACGCGCTTCACACGGATCCACCAAATTTCAATCGAGTTACACCACTACGACGATGTCACGGTGCAAACCTTACCCTTAATTCTGATGCAAGCGTAAAATATTCCCATTGGATCGCGCGTTTACTAGCTGGTCTATCAACAATCGAACAGTCAAGAGGTCACAATGGAAGAACAAAAAACTATAAATATCCCGCGCATTGTATTCATGCTGATGCTGGTACTGGTAGTCTTTCCCCTGCTGCCCATGCTAATCTCAGGTCGGTGGAACTGGTGGCAGGCATGGCTGATGGCAGGTTCGTACATCCTCGCCTTCGTCGTCAGCCGCGCATTAGCCAGACGAAGAAACCCGGATATTCTTAAGGAGCGGGCAAATTACAACCAGCACGAAAATACACAATCATGGGATAAATGGCTCTCGCCGGTGATGGCGTTTGGAAGCGTTTTTGTTCTTCTCGTTGCCGGGCTTGACGCCCGATTTCAATGGTCGGTTGGTTTTTCTCTCGCGCTGGAGCTGGTTGGGCTGGCATTGATTGTCGCTGGGTACGTGTTCGGGTCTTACGCGTTTGTCGAAAACGCTTACTTCTCAGGCACTGTCCGTATCCAGGGCGAGCGGGGACACAAAGTGGTTTCTCGAGGACCTTACGGGTGGGTGCGCCATCCGGGGTATCTGGGCAGCCTGGTTTCAAGCCTTGGCATGCCGCTGCTGCTCGATTCAGCTTGGGCATTCATCCCGGTTGTGGTGTTTGGCTTCTTTTTCATCCTCCGCACCAGCCTGGAGGACCGCTTCCTGCAGGGGAACCTGCCCGGGTATGAGGAATACGCGCAGAAGGTACGCTACCGGCTGCTGCCCGGTGTTTGGTAGGCTGGTTAGCAAATTTCCGATAATTAGTCCGAATTACCAGTAAGAACTACTTAATTCCGAACAGGCATCCATTAAGGGCTTAAATAGCCCTTTTTCGATATTTGAAAAAATTCTCAACGTATAATTGACAATGATCAATCCAAAATTACGAAAAGAGAACTTCATGCAAACCCTCATAATTCGCGACGAAACCCCTGCTGACGGGGATGCCATCACCCATGTAACCGTTGAAGCCTTCAAAACACTCGCGGTCAGCGATCAAACCGAGCAGTTCGTCACTATAGCGCTGCGTTCCGCTGGCGCACTGACCCTTTCACTGGTCGCGGAAATGGACGGTGAAATCGTGGGGCACATCGCCTTTTCGCCGGTGACCATGTCCGACGGCACGCCCGACTGGTACGGGTTGGGTCCCGTCTCCGTGCTGCCGGATTATCAACATAAAGGGATTGGTTCTGCGTTGATTCACGAAGGATTGGCACGCCTGCGCGGGTTGGGCGCAAAGGGATGCTGCCTGGTGGGTCATCCAGAATATTACCCCCGCTTCGGGTTTGCGAATGCTCCCGATCTCACCCTTGAAGGTGCGCCGCCTGAGGTCTTCTTTGCTCTCCCGTTCAATGGTCGTGTACCGCGGGGATTTGTTACCTTTCACGAGGGATTCGGGGCCACCAGTTAATTGACCAGCCAGACGAACTGATTCTTAAGCACTAACTTGATCTGGCGACATGACGAATGGTTTTTTAGGAGGATTTTATGGATTCGCTGCAGGATCAAATGCTCGAGTATAAATCTCAACTTGAAAAAGGCTTCATTCAGCAAGCCTATCGCGGACTGATGCAGTACATGCAGGACCTGCGTTCGCATTTCCAGAAGAATTATCCGGATTACGATGTACCGGGCAATCTCTACGCCGGCTACATGGATATGACCTATTTCGCCGTCATACCGGCTTTTCTCAAGGAGCGCAGGCTGAAAGCCGCGGTGGTTTTCCTGCATGAGGATTTCCGCTTCGACGTGTGGCTATCGGGCTACAATCGCCATGTGCAGGCGCAATACTGGCAGATCATCAAGGATGCCAACTGGCAGCAGTACAAACTGGTTGAAAATCCGCTCAAGGCGGACTCCATCCTTGAACACGTGCTGGTGGATAACCCTGACTTCAGTGACCTTGCAGGTTTGACCCGTGAGATAGAAGAGAGAACAATCAGATTCATTTCAGATATTGAGAGGTTCTTAAAATAATCTTCATCCTTCCTTTTTTACTCAGCATCATAAAAAGAATCGTGGTCAATATTTTGCTATAATCAATCATCGCATCAGTCGTCAATACACTTTCTTCAAAGAGGATATAACATGAAAAAAATCGCGTTGCCAATCCTGATCGCTGTTTTATTATCTTTGCTCGCCTGTTCATTTGGATACGGGGGGATCAATTGGGGTATCGACGAAGATGTAGAAAAGATTTACTCGCTGACTGAGACTGCTTCAGCCCCAGGGTACGAACAAATAACCTCAGGCGGTATCCCGGTGAACCGGGTTGATGAACCAGAAGAACCCTCGGAACCCGCCTCCGTGACCGCCCCCTCGGCTCCGTCGTCCGAAGTAAATTTTACAGACGATATGGTTGAATACGAAGTCACAGGCACAAATAACGGCTGCATCTGCAGTGTAGGGGGTAACATGATGGTCGCACTGGATATCCAGGACGACAAACTTTTCTTCAACCTGCCTGATGGAACTTCCAACGAATATACTAAAGTAGGCCCGAACACCTATAAAAGAAGCTTCATGGGATACTATATCAACGTCAACTCCGAGACCGGGGAGGAAACCCGCGTCGATGAGGAACGCCATGATGTGATCATTCTTACCGATGATGGTTTCATCAGCGAGTATTACCAGGGAAACGAAGGATCACCATGCTGCTTTCACACCTACACGCAAGCGGGAAATACACCCTGAAGTACTGATCGTAATAAATGGTTGAAACGATATTGAGTCATGTAAATACAACCGATACATGTTTATAGATTGTTCGGATAATTATCTGAATTACCCGCTAGGTTTAACCATTATTTTTTCCCAAGTCGATCTATTTGTTACCGCTTGCTTATGAATTGAGAGTGCTTGAAATAACTCAAATAGATGTTCTAAAATAAACACAGTTGATATCCTCGACTGTGTTTTTAGTTTTTAGAGTTATAAGCTAAAACGAACATAACTAAAAAAATTTACTGAAACACATACCTATGACAAAAATCATATTTGAAACACATTTCTTAAATCAAACGACAGAAAAGAATAATTGGATCAATCGTCCGGATCCCTACCGAATCGGCAATCCACCACTACCGCTCACATCTCCTGAAAGCGTTACTCCCGCAAAAACCGCTTCGGCTAGCACATTACGTGGAAAAACTTCATTCTTTTTTAAATCAACAAAAAAATCGATTACATTAACTCGTTTCCCGTCTTTTTCAGCCGTCAAACTTACCAGACATCCGGAACCTTTGCTCTTAATCACCCATTTTTTTGAGGGCACTGAATAAGAATTAAGTAAGGAGTTCAAAGCAAAAACCCCTTCGGCACTTCGCCCTAATGTGATTGCATCACTAAGACCGGTTACCGGTGTATTAATGACTTCATACAGTAAATCGTTGTTGCATCTAATTAAACCACAGGAGACTAGTAACATACATGAAATAATTATCGAAAACCACAAACCCTTCTTCATTTCCATCCCTCCAGATTATTGTTTGATATAAGTTGACATTTAAATCCACTTTGCCGGACTAACGTAATTTACATTTCTCCCTTGTTACGACTAGCAGAAATTAATGAGTATTTTCGGGGATTATCATAAAATTTTCAATATATCCGTTCATAAATGTAAATATACCAGCTCGGTATCGCTATCTTGATAAATTTAGAAGAGCAACTTGTCAAGAATTTTACAAAAAAACCCGCATTACAAATGTTTATCGATTCATAATAATCCAGGCTAATCCTCCCCACAATAAACCGCTGAAAATATTCATGATTATCCGCATTTGCAGCATTGTGGTTGGATTATTAATGAATAAAAAATTACTAATGAGCACCCCAAAAAACAAGAAAGTGATCAAGTTTAAAGTCTTATTTTTTGGAAATATTGCGGCTGAGAAAAGCATTGTTCCAATAAAAACAATTATTGACCTGAGCATAATATCAAAATCAATAAGCATAAGAGGTAACATCAAGAGTGAATACGCAACACCTAGTCGTAATCCCACCAGACAACGAATCAAAATCTTGTTAAATAAATTATTAGCCTCGAGTCTATCGTTTGACTCAAGCAAAATAATATTTTCGCTTTCAAATACTGATGATAGTAAAGCACTTATAGAGTCAGTTATATAAACATCATAACCTCCCTTATTTGTTAGCTCTGAAATTTTCCTATTTATGATTTCTTGATCAATTTTTCCTAACGCGCGCGCCTCATTAATAGTAAATCCAGCGGTATCCAGCGCAAATGCCTGCCGGGGTGGGTTCTTTGAATAAATGGCCTCGTAAATCTGATTCGGATTATTCGATGTGACAATTACTTCAGATGATTCCCTTGATTGATAATAAAACCCGGGTTTCGTTTGAATAGAATACAAAGAACAAAAAACACATTTTTTATTACGTAAAAATGGAAAGCTTTCATTCAAGGGGGATTCAGTTTTCATCTATCAGTTTCTCCACCTTCCAATTCTTATAGCTGACGATAATTTTTTGTGCCTCGGGAATGTTTGGCAATATTACAATCTTGGATATTTGTTCATGCAATCTAGGAGGTTCCCCAAAAACAAAGATCGGATTAATCGTTGTCTCGTAAAGTGTTTGATTGTTGTCATCATAAATTTCAATCTTAGCTTCACCAACGGCATCCGGGGTTAATCGTCCCTGGTCTATTTGGCTTATTTTTCCGATAACAGGTGAAGATTCACTAAAAAATTCAACCTCCACAACGAGCAAATCTGGTAAATCCATAAATAAATTTGAAGTTTCTTGAGTCATTGGCTCACTATGATCTAGATCATTCCACTGGTTTGGATTATTAAGAGTGTTGGGTAATATAGTCATTATAGCAATTGTAATAATCGATACCAGCCAGGTAACTGTTATCTTCTGCGGAAACGAAATGATTTTCATGGGTTAGATCCAGTCATCATTGATGCAAACCGAGTAGCAAGTGCATTTTTACATTGGTCATTGAATGAGTATTCCCCAATTAATCCTGCCACCCCCATTATTGAATTGCTACCATCATGGGCAACAACCCCAAAACAAATTTCATCCATTTCACATGAATCATCAAGTTGGTTGGGGCAATTGTTAATGTAGTGTTCATTCTGTAATTCCCACGCTTCCATGCTATATTCATCACACAACCCAAAGGTATGACCAAGTTCGTGGGCGGTTATCTCTTCATCGAAATATTCGGAAATTGCGCCCTGACAGTCATCACCCATTGTCCATCCAGCTAAACCATAATCTCCTTCATAACCCATATCAACAGTCGTGAGTCCAACATATCGATCAGCTGGAACCTGGGAAGTCCCATACAAAATCAACTCTGCCACGATATTATCGCTCATTGCGAACAATGAATCATCTTGATTGACAAATCGAATATCCACTTCAAAATAATCTTCAATACCAGATTCATGTAAAAAGAAAGAATAATGTTGGATGGCAACAGATTCAAAATCAGCTACCGAATCGTTCCACTCAATTGGGATAAAAGCTATTATAAATTCCGGCTTTTCATCCGATGGGAGTGATGGTAATGTGGGTGACTGAGTTGAGGAACCTGATCCATTTTCTTCTTCCGTTGGGTTAGCAATCATGGTTTGTGTGGAATAGTAAGGCGACTCTCCAACAATTGGGGGGGGCGTCTCAACTCCAGGAGCATGGGGGCTCGCAACATTGGATTGATTGGCCTTCAACCATATACCAAAGATGACTCCCGCAAGTACTAAGAATATTAAATACCAGTAATCACAGAAGAAGCATTGAACTTGGTACGACCCCCTGTTAGTCACTCTCATCTCGAAAAGGTGTTAACTAGCACCTCTTGTCCTGTTCTCGAAACCTCCCCATTGTAAGTTGTTACAATTCCATCAACGGAAATTTCAACAGTAAACGGTGTTCTGGTTTCAGAAACCGGGCAATGGTCATATTTAACCACAAATACTTTATAGTCCCCATTTGGCGCAATATTCAAAGGCCAATAAACATTCTCAACTCCATTTCGGGTAACATTGACAGTACAACCCGCATTTGCATCAACATCAAGCTTTCCGCCACTATCTGATATCCTCTCAATATAATTAATCTCTTCTCCGAATGGATCAATTACATGGAGATCAAGATCATTGAGACCATCCCAGCGCAATGTAATCTGAACATCACCTGTTCCCAAGCTTACATTTTCCGGTAATGTCGATTGAGGCGGTCGAAAAACTGGCTGGAGCCAATAATTATAGGCAAGATATCCCGCGATTAGTAGCATGATAAACAATAGAATCAACCACCAAAAATCGCATAAAAAACAAGCTGTTTTGTCTTTGGATGACATCCCACGATAAGAACTCATATTACCTCCATACCCCCTCAAATATTTTAGCTCCCAGAGCGCCAATAAACATTGCCACTATAGCGTCAATTGGCGCACAAATCGCAACTGTGGCAGTCCCAAACCAATATATTCCCATACTCGTTAAATCCATTAAGAGTATAAAGATTATAGTAAATATCAAGGAAATAATTCCTAGAGTTAAACCTGCAATAGCACCATGTTTTATAAAGCTGTCTCGTAAATTTTTTGGTTTTGTATGATGAAGACTATCAGAAAAAAATTTTCCAGCGAGAATCCCGCTAATTAAATATAAAACAAGGATTGCTGGGTATAAATATATAAATTTGATATTGAACACAAACGCGTTTAATATCTGAATCAATGTCAATGGAATAAAAATAATCAGGGCTGATTTTAATGAGGGGTGAATTGCCTGCTTGCGTACAGGAGCTCTACCTCCTGACGAAGAATTGTAAGCATAGTTTTTCGTCAATGGTTTGCGCTTTTTGGGGGAATACGATCGTCTCAATTTTTCAACCTCCTTTTCATTTCATCCCTGTTAGTCTGGCTAATGCCTTTTTCAGGAATTGTGGCTTTGTCAAAATGCATTAGAGTTTCCATGTCAAATCTTTTATTAACCAGCGCGTTACTCACAGCATCAATATCATAGGGTAACCGATAAAAAGTAATCGTGATCGCTTCTGTATCTAACACCAGGTAGGACAGCCTTCTATCGCCATCTCTAGGGTTACCAACAGATCCTGGATTGATCACATAAAACGATTCTCTAAGACTCAACTCTTCACCATAATCAATAGCAGGTTCATTTCTGTTATTCCATTCGCTTTCGACCGAAAAAACCCATGGAATATGTGTGTGTCCAACAAAGCTAATCAATGGAGCCTTTCCGAGATCTTTCAACGGAAAGATGTGGTATTTATCAATAATATCGTCGCTGCTAGACGGATATATATAAAAATCTCTTATTCCCCACATCCCATGTGAGATTGAAACAAATAGGTTGCCAAACTCCAGTAACTTTGATTTTGCTTCATCAAGCTCTGCAATACTATCTAAATACCATTTACTACTACCGTTCTTCGACACTATTTCATCAATGTTATTCCTCAACGTAAGAATGCTTCGCTCTGAAGTCCCAGGAAAAATATCTAATATTTGGCCAAGATTACTGCCTGATAATCGAATCAACTGTTGTAACATTGCATCATGGTTGCCCAGAATAAAGTCTGTTTTGGGGAATATCTGCTTGAACAATGCAAGAGTTTCGTTTGGAAAAGGTCCATAACCTAACAAATCACCCAGAAACAGGTATCGATCTGCAAACCCATTTTTTTCTGCGTGATCAATCATCTCTGAAAAAGCAACAGAGTTAGCATGAACGTCGGAAAAAACGGAAATTTTCATACAATTTACCAGGTGATTCGCGAAATAAGTTTCTCAACTGCATTTGTTTTTTTTGTGGCGGTGGCATTTTTCAAATCTAAAATATGCTTAATAATCGCCTGATATTTATTATCCCCTTCAAGATAGAAATCATGTACCTTTTCTAATTGTATGTCATATCCATAATTATGATCGCCAATTAGGTCGATTATTTCGTCTAATTCTTTTTGTCGTAACGCGTTCATCTCTACCAATTCCTGCAAACGCGTTTTGCATTTATTGACAATACTTTTCATTTCTTCTACTAAATTTTTATCCCCAATCAGCTTTTCAGTTGCCGCCTTGCTGATTGGTTCCTCTGTTGGAGGTCTTGTTTCAAGAAGATATGAATTACCCTTTGTCACGATCTTTGACAGAACTTCTAATGACTGATATGAATCCCGTAAAAAGTCAAAGGCATCGTGTTCTCGTTTTACAGCATCAATTCTTGATTTAACGTCATCATGGTATTTGTTGAAGAGTTCATAATTTTTTTTCCTCGACTTTACTAAACAGTAGGCGCACGGTTGTTCTTCGTTACTATGATGAAAGAAAGATACAGAGTTATGAGAAAATAAATCATAGAAATTCAAACCACTAGTAAAAACCTGATACTTGTCTGATCGCGCCTGCACATTTGCGCCACCCGATTCTCTATCAATTTCAGTCATTAACTCTTCATAATTTGATAGAAAATTATCAAAATCGTCTTTCAAAAAGTATTGCTCCAATTCTTCTTTGATTTTAACGCGATTTTTTCTTGAATCTTTCTCTGTTCTTATCTTACTCTTTAGATTTTCGCAAATCGAATGACCGTTGGCTAACTCATCCAATTGTTCAACTTTAATCTCTGCGTCCCGCCATCGGTTATCTCTCGTTATGATACTTTTCCAATATGGATTATTATTATCAAAATCTTCCACTATCCGATTCGCTCGCTCCAGTTGATTTCGATTTTCAGCATTTTTTGATTTTTTATCAGAGAGTTGTTTCTTCTCTTTAGCATTGCGGGGTAACAGAAAGTTTGCAGCGGTTAATAAAGTATCGATCTGCTTTCCTGTTGATATGCATTTTTCCAAAGCATAGCGAAGGTCTTCATGCGGGTCTATCTCATCATCTAAATCTAATATTTGTTCGATCTCTTCCATTACACTTGCGCGATTGTTGTTTAGCGCTGCTCTGGCAAGCGTGTTTTCGTTGTCGATACGAAGTATGGTCGCATAACAAAACACTCCCTCTGCCAGATCAGTTTCTATCGCTTCAATTCCCTTTTCGCTTAATTCATCTATCGCATTAGTGACCAATTGTTGTTTGAAGTCATAAATATTTCTGGAATTTGTTTCAGTGTATATCTCTTCGAGCAGTTCGTACATCTGTATATAATCTTCTTTTTTAAACAAATCATCAGCCCGCCTCATTACTTCCGCTTGGCGAAGAAATCGGGAAAGATTCTTTTCTTCATCAACCGATAAAATCAGGTTTATACCAGTATCATATTCAAAAGGATATCTTTCTTGAGACGCAAATTCTATCGCGTTGTTGAAGTCATATCTCGAAAGAGACTCTTCAATAGCAAAGACTATAGCATTGAATTTATTGATTCGTAAAGATTCAAAAATCGAATAATCGTCAGGGTACTCTCTTACCGCTTTTTCCCAAAGGTTAATTATCTCTTGCCACCGATTTTGTAGCTCAAGAACTTTTTGCTTATCAACAAAGTATGCCAGTAAAGCATTTTTACGAAACTCGCGATCTTTTGTCGATTGAATAAGACTATGTTCATGCAGTTTTGTCAGTATTTTGTAAGCGATTTCAACATGAGAGCTCGACTCAAGAGATAAGGAAAATAGATATTCAAAAACTTTGTCATGAATTGCGCCCCTAATTTTTGCCGCCCGTTCCTGTAAATGCCCCTCCTTTGTTGATTCATACGAAGCAACATCAGAAGCAGATACCATAATCGCGATTGCCTTACTTAACCAATCGAGGCAATTCTCCTCATTTAAATCCTCACCCTCGATTTCACTCCATGTTCTCCGGATTTTTTCTTCTTTTTCATCAATCTTCTCTTGAAAATCAACTTTCAACCGCTCTTTGTATTCCTCTTCTTTTTCAAGAAGATTTGATTCAAGGATGATTGCATCTTGAAAAGCTTTATCCTTAAATTCTCTTCTGTTAATTTTAAATACATACTCATAAGCTTCTTTGAAATACTTCTTCGCCCAATGTTGTACGACTTCTTTTTGATAAATCCTTAATAAGACCTTCTCCTTTAAATTTTCGACTTCTTCAGCGAGAAGGCCAGGATCCAGAATACTATCGACTGAATCCAGAGCTTCTTCAAATTTTCCCGAGTCAAACATTTTTTGCGCATAATTCAGATTGTCTTCCGCCCCAAGATAATTTGTCAGATTACTGCGCAGGTGAGAAATTTCCGGATCGCTTAAACGATCTGCCTCAAGCTCATTCAGCGTACGAATAGCCAGGGTTGGATCTCTTTTTAATTCAGACAAAATTTTTGAATAATCGTTTCGTATATCATTACGTCGACTTTCAACAATCTCAATGTCGTTTATTAGATTTTCCAAATCAAGAATATTTACTTTAATACTATCAGGCACATCGGTTTCTTCGAAACGTTTTGCTTTAATAAGCAGCTCGTTTGCAGTTGCTCGCAAATCATCAAAAATTGTCAACCGTCCAGGTATCTCTTCAATCAGCCTTTGGTTTAATGCTTCCTGAGCTTCACCTTCCAGTTTTTTCCTTATTTGTCTGATTTCTCTCGTAATTACTTCATGTAAGTAGCCGGCGCCCATTCTGACAAAATGCTGCTCTCGATCAACAACATCACCATGATAGGGGTATATCGATTTTGCGTTAAGAAACACGAGGAAGCGTTCATAAGAATTAAGATCAATTCCGTCAGCTTTTTCCAGCTCTTCGCTTGCCCTTTTCCATTTATCACATTCTTCCTGAATGGTTACAAGCTTTTTCTCAAGCTCGTTAAGCTTTTGTTGTTCCAAACCATCTAAAGTGAGCGCGTATTTCAAACGCTCCAAAGCTGCGTTAGGCTCTCGTTTTCCCTGCTCCGGCATGAAATCGTGAATGTGAGCTAATTCACGCTCTAATACTACTAACGCTAATGGACCCAACCTTTCCTGGAAATCATTCAATACTTCATCAATCGGTCGTATTTCATTTACTCGTTGGTCATTCCATGTTTTTTGTCCCCTATTCATGGCAATAGTAATGTCACGAATTGCTTTCTTTACTGGTTCATATTCCTTTATAGCTTCTGCAGTTGTAATTGCTCCTTGGGTATCTCTAATCTGGTTGTAACGTTCCTGACAATCCTTCATATACGCAGCAATATCTACATCATCCGGATCATTCCGGACAATAGCTTCAGCTGAATCAAGTGCTTTCTTTAAATCCCCTATATCCTCCACATATCTAAGGGTGTAAATCAGGTCTTTACGAGACTTATCTTTCTTAAGCTGATTTGCCTTCTCTAAAGCCTGGAGGGCGTTTGCGTTTTCTTCTGGGTCCAGATCAATAGCTTGATTTAATAAATCAATGGCCTTGTCGTAATCCTCCCGACCAAGAGCCGTCAAAGCATCAGAAATTAAGCGCTCAATTTGAATGGCATCTCGGGGGGTGGTAAGACCATTATCCTGATCAAGGGTTGAAAAACTATCACTTTCCTGTTTTCCACTATCATACATGGAGGAAGGAAGTTGCTGCTCCTCACCCTCTTGTAAGATTTCCTCGACCCCGTTTGTGTTTTCTGTTAAATCAACTGGCAAATTTTCGCGGATCCAAGCGTCCAGTACTTCATGATTAATCCATTGTGAATATTTCCTTAAATCGACTGGACATTCCTCTTCGCGGCTGCCATTTATCCACTCTTCAAGAAGGTCATGATCAGTCAGTGCTGCAACCCAGTCTGCATTTTTGCCACCAGAACGATATTCTTCAGCAGCTTGATTTATGCAATTTAGAATTTCTTGATAATCAATCATTAATCAACTCCAATATTTTCGTCAATCGGCGGTTTTTGAATTGATAAAGTAATAGCATCCAGTGCAAGTACCCCTTCATTCCCCGCAGTAAAATTTTCCGGTGATACTTTTATAAGTATCTGATGCTTTCCTTCAGGCACATTAATTTCACCAATGGTTTGTAAGGTCCCTTGAAGCCCAGCGTCGTAATTAATCTGCTTGGTCCCTACTATCGCACCGTCCATTAAGATATTAAAAATAATATTCGTTGATAGCTCGGTGGAAATTAGCGTGTTTAACTGATATTTTCCCGGACCAACTGGTTCAATAATAAAAGGTATCGCAATTTCGGGTCGCTCACTGAGACTCAGCATATTAATTCGATAACCACCGGAATTTATACCTTGTGATTCCACGATCTGCCACTGATCAATGGCAGGAATTAACTCTGCTCGAGAATAATCAGCCAGGGCAATAGGAATTGTCGTTTCTATTAATTGCTGTAGAAAGGCAAAATCAGTTACCCCGGGCTGGTTGATCTTCGCAATTAACGCTGCATCAATCCCAAATTCAACTGTTTCAGGTATTAATTCAATACCCGATAATTCAGTAGTAATAGTTATTTTGTCATTTTCTCGAAGATCATAAACACCAATACTTACCCACTCATCACCTGACTGTGTATCAGACCCCTTGAAAATAATGGAGTTGCCACCAACAACAGGAAAAGCTGCTTCACCGTTAGCTAAAACCTTTATTTCCAACACTTGATTATTCAGGAACGAGTGTAATCGGGTATCCACAATAAACAACTCATACAGACCCGAGTTCTGTAATCCTTGATCTAAAGACCAATTTACAAAAATCGTTTCTCCAGACGGGAGATTATTAAAATATGACATGTTTCCATTAATACCAGAATCAATGGCGTCTATCTTCTCAACCATTTCATTGATGATTATTTCAGCCTCGTCAATTAAGAATTTTTCAATGTATGCCTTATCCTTTATCCCTTCCAAACTCGCTTCATAAAGATATTTGGAAACTTCCGTTGTAGTTGTTGCTTCTATAGTAGGAGTTGGTGTCGGTTCTGGAGTCACTGTTGGGGTCTCCGTGTTCAGGATTTGAACTGTTGGAGTAATAGTAAGAGATTTAATCCATTTAGGAACAAATTCAATACCCGCAAAAAGAATACCTAGGACAAGCAGACCCAGTAACCCCAATAGTCCAATTTTTTTAAGCTTATTTTGACGAGCCTTTCGTAAAACTTGATTCCTCTTAAGTTTGTTGAATCCGTTATCAATAAGCCCTGGTGTAATATTTAATGAAAGCTTAAGCTTGTTTATTTCACGAATCAAAGGATTGTATTTCTTTACCTGGCCGGCCTTCTTTGAGCCTAAATATTCATCTACAGACTTTATGACCCTGTAAACTTCTGTAGTATCACCCGTTAACTCACCCTTTTTAGATGGGTCTTTAATGATCTGGATTTTTCTTGACAACTGATTGGCGTTTAAAACTCAAGACAATAAGTTAGAATTAATTTTACCGTTTGATATTCTTAATTCCTTTATCAATTTGCTTATAGATGATGAGAGGTGAGTATCAGCACCTGACAATTTCCAGTATAAAGGTGGTATCTCAAAGCGAATTAATTCTTCAATAATTTCAATATCGCGTTCAATGCCTAAGTAACGATCGATCAACTCTGGTGGTATTTCATTTTCTTCATAGGAAATCTTTTTTCCTTCTGCCCATGCCATCAGCCGTTTAGTGGCATCAAGTGTTTTACTCTTTTGGTAAAGATCTTCTGAGCCTTCATAAATTGGAGAAATAGCTCTGAGAATTGCTTCTGCATCGGTAATATTTCCATTTCGTAGATTTTCTTCAAACTCAACCTTCTGTTGCTCAATGAGACTTAAATGTTTTCGGGATTCCTCACTTAGAACTTTCCAGCTTAAGTGACCGATTTTTTCAAATACAAGTTTGAAGAAATGTGAATATTGTTCAGCAGTTGCGCTGGATGACCTAATAGATTTCCAGTCATACGTTAGTTTTAATCCGTCACTTGCGAGACGGGCAATTTCATGAACCAGAATTAATCTTGCTTCTCTTTCAACAGGGTCATCATTCGATAATTTTTTTAACTTTTCTTCTTTTTCTACTATTTTATTTTTCGTACTTGCACAAAAACCAGAAATTTCTGACACTCTCCGATCAATTGCGTCCTTTTCCTGATCTTCCAAAGACGTTAGATCCATCAACTTGTTCTTTACAATGGATTCGACTTCCCTGATACTCTCAAGTCTTTTATCCTGTGGAGGAATTATGGCTTTCAGTCGAGTCAGGAATTCTGTTGCCTTCTTTGAAGCTTCAACTGTTGATTGCTCGTGCAGATCATAAATTGCTAGTAATAGATGAGGTACAACATCTTCGATTCTTTGATGAAGCTGTTGTTGATAAGTTACCAATTTTTCTGAGAATTCTTTACCCCAAGCAAGATCTGTATTGGTTGCCAGTTGGAGAATTTTTTCACTGGTTTCCAGGTTATCTGAAGCCAGAGAGTTTTCCATAAAAAGCATCAGGATTTTTCGGTAAGAATTTCCTAACGCAACTTTGTCACCACCATGATTAGTAGAGTAACGGATCAACTCATTAAGACTCTCGTCATAACGGTCTTTTTTAATTAACATTTCAATAAAATTCAACTGATGAATTTGTTCAAGTTGGTCCTTAAAAATATTCTTAATCTGATTGAAACCAACTGCTGGTTCTAGCAGCAAACCCGCGCCTTTCCAATCCCCTAATTCAAGGGATTTATTTACACAAATCTTAAGTTGATTAACCACTTTTGGATTTTCCGGTGCAGCCGATAGCGACTTGAGGAAATTCAGTCCGGCCTGACTGATATCACCATTATGGAAAGCATTAACAGCAGAATCGACAGCGCTGTTGGATACTCCAAGAGTGTTTGCTTCAATTTTTGCTTCCTGCAAAATCGGGGAAATATCACCTATCGCTTCGGCCCAGAACGTGCTCGGTGCGGATGGCAAAGGTTTTGAAAGATCATAAGCTGCTTCAAGTGTCTTAACAGCCTCTTCATATTTTTCCATATCTCTCTGGCGAACAGCATCATTGTACAAATTTAATATTTTCGCTTCTCGGATCAAAAACCCCAGTGATTCGCTTTGAACTGGGGATATTTTCGTTTCGATTTCCTCAAAAGCATGTTGTGCTCGCAGTGTTTCGCCCTTAACTAACGCCAATACAGCTTCTATTGCTTCATTTGTGTGGATATTGAAACGCTCAAAGCCAATTTCATTCGCTGCCCGGGACAGCCAATACAATCTCCTTAATAACGTTGGTTCAAGGACACTACGATCGGCTCCCTCATCAAAAATCTCAATTGCCTCGCGATATTGTCCACCTTTGAGACTGATTAGGCCTTTCTCCCGATGAGAGGTCGATTCAAACCCCTTATCAATCTTTTGAGAAAGCTCAATAAAAACGGATTGGTTCCCTCTTCCTTTCAAACCAGAAATGTCCAATGCGATTCTTGCTTTGCGGAAGTTTTCTGCTGCTTTTGAAATTTCTCTCTGATTCTGTTGCCCAATCGCATCATCCAATAATCGGGCCGCTGACAGGTTTAAGTCTGTAGCGCTCATTTTCCAACTGCTGTTGAGCTGTTCTATCTCTTCTAACCAGGTTTCAGCAGAGTGAAACCTTCTGTTTATGTTGACATTCAAAGCTTTATAGAAAAAATCTTTTGTTCCAAAACTGAGATAATTAAATTTGTCTGTATCTTCAAGCTTTACTGTTATCTGACCGCGAGAGTAGGGTAAGGCTGTACCGGTTAAAAAGCGGAAAAATACGAGAGTAGAGAAGAATAGATCCCTGTGTTTTCCCTCTTCTGATAAGTCATTCAATACATTCCAATCCGTAATCTTAAGCTGTGGGTATCCCTCAGCGGACAATTCTTCTAGCTTCCAAAAATTATCGAATTTTATGTCCGAATACACTTTATTCAAGTGACTGTGCAAACAGACAAGTAATTTACCAAACTGAGACATCAAATTTAGGGCAATATTCTCGGAATATGGCCCATTAGTTCTAATGTCTTCTTCTATCGTTTTCCCCTCAATCAATTCCATGATAATAAAAGGAGTCTCACCTTCAGTATCAGCACCCAAAAGCTCCGGTGTTAAATGCGCTAACCCGGGATATTGATTGAACCATTCCTTCCAGACCATTTTCAAGTTAGTCACTTCGCTAAGAAAGTAACTTTTAATCGCGGAGGATGAACCGGGTTTTAATATCTTAACGGCATAAGACCGATCATTGATCACAACCTTATATACATCTGCTGTCAAACCAGAACCCAGATGAGTAGAAAGAGGAATATCCACCCCATTCCACTTTATCGATCTTATTGCTGTTGATTGTCCGTCGAAATCTTCGGTCATGATCCCCTCCATGTTGTTAATTTAAGTATTTAAACTCTAAATATCTGCTTAAATCGCTATAAAACCTTTCACTGCTATTGGACAATTCATTTACTTTTTCACGGATCGCTTGTTTTCTTTCTCGGTATCTTTGCTGGTTTCGTTTTTCAACCACACACTGTTCACGAATGACTTCTTTTGTCTTATCAATGTTGAATGAGTGGAATGTGTGATTTGTCTCTGCGCAAACAACAGGCATGTGAACAATAGCTGCGTAAAGTGCATCGCGTAAAGTTACCGCAAATACATTGTTATTCTTCAATACGCACTTTACATCGTCGGTAACTTCAAGGATGTACTCGCTATGGTCCAATACATGTTGTTTCTTGATCCATCCCCAAAAATAGGAGTCAATTATTAGGTCAAACAGATCCAAATCTCCCAGTAAGCCCACAAATTGAGACCCTAATTGTTCGTTTTTAGTAAAACCCATTTCCCTTTCCAGGTGGGTGGCGTTTGTTTCAGCGCTAAATAGACTTATTTGCCTTCCTGACGGATGTCCTCTTAAAGTGAATCTGGTCGCCTTTAAATCCTCAAGAGGGTAAGAATCCAAAATTTTTCCAAAAATAATTGAGCCCGGGTCATTTAATATTGATCTTTTTACATCCAGGTTTCTATATAACCGGTTTATACCAGCAGCTGCAAACTTTCCAGGGTCGAAAAGAATATATTCCGATAATTCAACCGGATCAGATTTCGAATTTTGTAGTGTGCTGATTAAATCTTGACTTCTAAACTCCCCTAAATCTTTTCCCAGCTCTCTTAATTCTCCAAGAATATCCTTTTTAGACAGGTAATGATGAATTACCAAAGAAGCATCCGATAATAATTGTTTTAATTGGCCATCAGCCTGATCTGCTTCAACACCAGTTACATCACTTATTGATCCAGATTCAGATACTGGTACATACTTCCATTTTAGAATTGGATTATTACGAATTCTACCCTCCCATTGCCAACGACACCGCTTTAATAAATTATCGGCAAAGTGTGCGCTGAAAAACTCCTCTAAATAAATATCCTCCGGTTGCATAATTTCTCTTACTGAATCTGAGTCTTCACAATCCCCGGAATCTATTCGCGTGAATGCCTGATTCCAATCCTCAAATGTTTTTTCCCATTCAAGCAACGAATTTTCAAAAATTGTCAGCTCATCTTTCATCCGTGGAATCGTCGCAATAATTTCACTAACGCAAGAATAAGCATTTGATCTTTCTGTGTAGGTACTTAATGTTCTCCTGGCTTGATCCAGTATTTGCCTAAACTCTTTAATAAATTCCTTCTGATACAAAATATCACTGAAATTAAAACAATCTCTTTTGGCTAATTCTTCGTTCAGGTAACGTTCAATCCCCAATCTAAAACCCTGAACAATGTTCAATGGAGGTAAATTATATCTCGAATCAGATAAAACCCGATCGTAGGCATCTGCGATTATCGCAAATGGTATTGAATTTGTATTCCAGTTACCCTTACGTAAAAGATCTAATATTTTTGTCCGGATCGTATTCATGTTGTGACACGGATCATGATGATATAAATTTGATTCGAACTTTTCAAGCAGCAGCTCGTGGATCTTGCTTTTTGGAAAAATCAAGGTGAATACATCGAGTTTTGTGATATCCAGTATTGATTTTTCTACGTTTTGCTGGCTTGAGTTGCTCTTTGTGGAGAAAAAAGCGAGAATTGCGGAGTTGAGCAACTCATAATCAACCCTATCCGAAAGCACTACTTCATCAACAAGATATCGCTCTGCGAGTTCTTTAACTTGGGCAATCGGCATATCAATTCGTTGCTCAATACTTGATGTGTACCGGTATATTTCTCTTATTTGCAGAAATACTCCCTCTCTTTTGAGGTGAGATTTACTGACTGCTTCGAGACATGAAAATAAAGTGATCCGGAAAATTTTACCGGCAATTATTGGAAGCGATCTCAGCCAATGGCTGACCGGGATAACGAGCGATGAGTCGGGTTCTGCAAATGAATTTAATACGACAATTTCCGCACGACAATTATTCCTGTTTAGCACACGATAAAGATCTTCTACCTTATTTGAGAAAACCTGACCATTCGACTTTAGATAATTGACAAACCCGTCATAGATACCTGCCCTGGTTGCCACCGGTTGGCAGTCAATTGTGATTTTTTCTTCTATAGGTAACCGCGACAATAATAGATTATCTACTGCTGTTCCTATATGCAGAAATTGAAAATTTTCAGGGATTCTTCCATTACACCCCTGAAATATCCTTTTCTTCAGTCCGAGAAGCGCCTGCAACCCGTAGTCTCCCAAACCGATAAAGAGATAACCCGCTTTGATGTCATTAGCAGGCACATCTATTTGCCACTCAGTTAATTTATTATCCGGTATTTGGTGTAATATGAAAGCGGATTCCGGGATATCAGGAATTCGCTCAATTCTGAATTGATTCGGTTTAGAAAAAAATAATTTCCGCATGAATAAAGGCACCTGGTATTTCACATGTTTTCCCCCGGAAAATCCGGGGGAAAACATGTTTATTAATTTCTAGTACTAAATGTTATGGTTAAACGTCACTTCAGAGGTGTTTCGTTGGATAACTTCCAGCAGCATCATTTCTGAGACGTCCGCCAGGTCAATGTAATCCTGTCCAGGGGCAAAAGCCCACCCCCTGACATTAACATCAACAGTGCTAAGAGACCTGCGCTTTCCATCAGCAATGGTTTGCATTTGCCTGACAAACCCGATTTCGTCGTCAATTTGTTTGCGCAATGTTGTGAAAAGTTCTGACTTCCCGTCTTCACCAATTTTTAGTTTGAGTTGAGCTTCTCGCGCGTTCAAAGATCTACTCAGTTCTTCCCAATCAATCGCAATTCCGTTTGTGATATCTCTTCCAGTTTTGGCAAAGGCATCCAGTATGGTGAACATGGTCGCCGGCACAACATTTCCATTTGTGTCCAGCTTAACTCCAAGAAATTCCACATTTTGACCACGATATTGACCATATGCCGGGATAACCAGAGAATATGTATCTCCCCCTTCGGGTTGTGGGGTCTTCGTGATAAAGCCATAAGCCCAACAACGCAGGAACAGGCTGATCCTTTCAGCATATTCCAACAGCATCACCACACGTGGATGCAGCATGCGCCAGCCGACTTTCCGGTAGCCAAGCAGGTTCACCATTTTTCGCTCGTACCGCGCAGCGTTGCATTCCGCCGGGAAAATATGCAGACGAGCCGCAAGGCTACCCACAGTCTGTTCATTCTTTTCCGGGCTTTTCTGAATTACATCCCGGTATGATTTTTCCATTTCAGACCAAATTTCGAACGCATCTTCTTGAACTTCATCTATAGTCTGTACGATCGTCCAGCAATGAGCATCCTCAGACTCCGCGTGGACGATATTATTATCGTGTGTTACATACTGTTTTGTAAGAACCCGTATTCCATTCTCGACTCTAGAAACAAACTCACTCTTTTTCTCATCGTATAAGGATTCTTGGTTTTCTGATTTTGTTTTTACCCTGATATAGATGCGGTGTTCTTCAGGTGATACCTGTCTATTGGAGCGCTGATCGAAGAGAACATGGCTATTATCCAGCAAGGTTTGCGCAAATTTATCGGGGTTCTTGAAATTATCATCCTGCATATCGTACAATTCGTCCACAATTTTATGGAATTGTGGAATCTTGTAAAAGAAAGCGTTGCCGATAGAAATAATTTTGTCTTTATTCGCATTCATAGTTGTAGGATCATCTGAAAACTCCAATGTAACCCTTTTATCCACAAATACTTCTTCTTTTTGCTCATTCTTTATTAGCGTCGGAACATCTATGCCTAACTTTATGCCAAACCGGTTCTCACGATCGATCTCCCAATGAATTCGACCCAGCGCTTTTTCAACAGCCAGAGGATCCTCAGCGGTTAAGATCTCTTTGTACTCATCAATCTCCAGCAATTTTTGAACTTTAGTCGCTGCAATATCATTTTGCCGGGTAGCGGTATTTAATTCAATATCCTCAACGATTGAACGGTACATTCCGCTGATATTTTGCGTCCCGATAACCAAATGATCCGCCCAGCCCTTAGTTGCTTCCAGCGCTTCTTTAGCTACCGAACCAAGGTCAGTGGCGGATTGCTCCAGTACATCCAACAGGATATCATCTTTACGGATCATATGACCTTCATCCACCGCAGCAAGATATTCCTCCTGCGTAGCATGAGCACGGGGATGATTGAAAAAGAACATGCATTTTTTGTCCGCAGCATCCAGCATTGCAGCCTCGGTCGCATTCCGCAGGTCAATATTCTGCTGGAACAGGTTCAGTTTTGCTCTCCGCTCCTTAACTTTCGTAATATAGTTGCGGAAATAATCCATGGTTTTGACAAGCTCTTCGGAGAAATCAATTGCGTAACCCAACTTTCCCGAGATGTTGTCTTTAGGATCATTCGATGTGCCGTTTAGGATCGCGTTTAATTTGAATTGCAGGATCTCCTTGAAACGTTCAATCTGGAACAATCTTGCCTGATCCAGGAGATCGCCGTATTTCCCTTTGAAATTTCCCGCGCCATAATGTTCCTTTTCAAAAGGTGGAATCTCATCCCTAAAACGCTGTATGCCATCAAACGGGAGCTCATTAAGCTGTTTTGAGGGGGGAACGCTCTCCCAAACCGAAGCAGCCATCTCACTCGCCAGTGCTGTTAGATTAATCGCTTCTCCCATTGGTTTGCTTGGAGATTTATTAATCTTGGTCAACGAATTATCGGCAGGTAGAACAGTGAAAATATCCAAATATGAACCTGATACGATATTACCCTGGTTTAGGAATGTAAAACCGCCATGAGCGTCTGTTTCTACATGTTGACCAGTGTTAATCCAGTCTCCCCTGCGGATCTCCGCGATCCGGTTGAAGAGTTGGGTACCAGATAATTGCTGTACGGCATTTCCTCCTTCCGCCTCCTGATTAACAACAACACCAGATGAGCTCGTGGCTGAGAGGAAGGGGTGAATCGCATCTTTTCCTTCAGTCTGCTGAACGCCTGCCTGGTTGTTTTTATCAGGCATTAATGCCACGGGTTTATTGTTTTTAAATTCTGGCCGCAACCACAATTCCAGCAATTCTTTGGAAAAATTCAGCGCATAATCACGTATGGCGTAATAAATCGGAACTTTCACCGAATAAGTACCAAAAACAGTATACCCATGCTTAATGTCTGCATTAAGATTGATTGCTGCCTGAGAATATACTTTTCCAGCCTCCCTATCGAGCACTGTTGACACGAAATCCGCTATGGATTGGAACACGCCCTTTTCAGCGTTAACCTCGAGGCTGTTGCGATCACGCTTTGAATCCACCAGGTAAACCTGGTCAAAAGGCCTGTGGTCGAGAAGGAAATCCAAACGATTATTATCTGGACGATAGGTCATCTTTGGATTGCCGTAGATAGCCCCCACGTTCATAAACCGGTTCAACTCGCGCCAGGCTGCAAAAGATCGCGCCTGCATTAGCTCTGCCTTGGAACCCAGTTGAGATTGCGTGATAAATGCACGCGGAAAAACAAAAATCCCTCTAATCACACAGCGATTATTGACAACAGATGCCAGGGAGCGACACAGTGAGCCCATATCAACAAACATGCCCGCCCCGGTGCCGCCGGCAAACGAGGCGATAATGATCACTTCCAATTCAGCCTCACCGGCAAGATGACCTTTTGCGTTCTGAAAAGCCGCCTGGATCGGATTATATATCTCATGATCGGCTTTCATAAAAAAGCCTAAACGTCCGAATTGGCGCACCTGCCCCGCACCGGTCGCCAAATCCCATGCGTTTCGACCAAATTCCTGAAGATAATGTGGCGCGTCAAACCAGGGGCTGATATGCCTGGCCTCACCCGAAGCAGCACTCAAACCCCAGCCAAGCCCGTCACCGGATAGACCGTAAAACTCCTTATTATCCTCAAGCGAAACCTCACCAATCGAAGTCTTCTGAAATTCGGCTGAGTCTGTTGCCACCCCCGCTTTTGCCATCGCCTGTACCAATTCCGGTTCCGGCATCGTATCATATGCCAGGAGCTTCACATTCTCCGGCATTCTCCCATTATGGGTTTCAAGCAATTCCTTCTTCAGATACGTCAGTACTTTTTGACCTGTTCCGCCCAACCCGATGACAATCGATGGCTTTGGCATTTTACTTTCCTCCTGAGGTTTAAATTTTTACTATCTTCTTGTTGGATATCGGGGATTTCTCCCCACGCTGTTCTTTTTGGGTGTTCTAGATTTACCCTTTACAACCCCGCCCCATTTATACTGAACCCTCCAAAAACTAGAGATGGGTTGTGGCGGGTTCCCATCGATCAGGTTCTCGGTCCTTTTACCACCGGTCGTCTGATCTAAAACCAATGAGATTCTACGCCTTCCTCCTAATTCACCATTATTGCATATTTTTATATTCTTAACACCTAAATCCGGCGGTAAACCGCTTTTAATCTGGGTAACCCTGCGGCGTTTATTTATTGAAAGAGTCTTCGTATTCTCCCCATTGGTAAATTCTAATGAACCGACCACAACGTTTGTTGTATCCCAGATCAACTTAATAATCACACCCAGAATTATGAGTGCCAACAAACCAGCTAGGCCTAAATAGACGCGTTTTTGATGGAACAACGGATCTGTGCGGGTGAATTCGAGAGAAACCGGGTTCTGCTGTAATTGAAAATCTGATCGGTTGTATTCACCAACAACCGCTATAGAGAGGTTTTGTGCTATTGTTTCCGCCGGTTCGTGCAAAATCCCATAAAACTCGCCAGTTGATGAATTAATCGGTGTCAAATGGATCGTCTTGCTTTGTCCACCAGTACTTAGCGTTGCTTCTATCGCGGCATTCAGGTCTCCCATGAATACTGCTGTTTGATCCAATGGTTGACCTGAATTATCAACAATCCGCACTTTTACGTGTAGTGGTTGAATCTCAAATTTTAACGGAGGACCATGAACCTCATTATCCTTGGTGGGATCCGGAGAAACGATCTCCAACCGGAACGGAGTGGTCTGTACAGTGGTATAAAATCCGGTTGAATCGTTTACTACTTCAAAAGGTTCGTTATTACAATCGTTCGGTTTATCGGGATTGAATGTGCAAATCGCTTCTCCCAGGATCTGCACACCGTATGTACCCAATTTACTGGTTGGAATCGGGTCTGTAGTTGCCCAAACACCCTCTTCTTGAAACCCCATGGTTAGTGAAGTTTGAGAGCCGTCGGGAGCCGTGATAATTGCCTGCAAATCCAATGGATAGTTTGGATCCTCGTTTAATGGTTCCGCTTGAACGGCATCTGTGATTTTGATCGATAAGTGATATGAATCATTTGGATCAAATAGTGCTCCTTCAAGATTGTAAGAGGGTACACTGGACTCAGGTTCTAGATACTGAACTTTTGGCTTGAATTCGATAAATTGAGCCTCTACACCTTCACAATTACTGGCTGTGATAGTCCAGAGCCCGGCAGGAGGTTGAGCAAACCGATAATGTTCAATGGCACCATATTGACCGTACTGTTCAACCCCGAAGTAATCCAGATCTCCCTCACCCGTTATAAGAGATTTATTGTTGTGGGCGATTTCAACTTCCAAACCATCAGCAACCTTGAAAACATCCAACACTGCACCCGCAAGATATGGGTCTATCGCTAAATTACCACACCCCAGTAATTCTGGTGTGATTCCCTGCAACGAGCTTAAAACCTCATTGAAAACTTTTGGAACTTCTATCGCGTTGTTTTTCAATTCCTTAATTGTGCCAGCCCTGGCGTTCGTCAACTGCTGCCACACCTCCCCATCCGATCGCAAGTAATTGCTATTGGCGTTCATAGCAACCATCCAAAAGTACACACTCGATTCAAGATCCTCGTGGGTAATGGGGTTTTCAATGAGAATTTTATTCTTTAACTCTTCCGGTATATCATCATACGTTCCATATCGTTCTACCGCGTCTTTAATCGCAGTTTCTCTAGCCAACAAAGCCGCTGAATAGGGGAAGTTTTCATTTTGATAATCTGACAAATCCTGCATATAAGCTTGATGATCCATTCGATCATCGCCGAAAACACAACCGAGCCGATTGACACATGGTTGTCCATCTGTCAAAAGAATCATCACCTTTTTTCTTTCGATAGCACCCTGTGGACTCGAGTTCTCAAAAATCTCCTTCGCTTGTTCAATTGCGAGCAAGGGATCGGTCGCGCCTAAACGCATCTCTTCAATTCTGGCTTCCAGTCCACCCTTTACGCTTTCCCATTCCTCCTGGCTGGAGGGGTTGATAACAGTCAATGGTAAGTTCACTTCCACAGTGGTACCAAAGCTAATCACACTTATCCTGTGGACGGCGTTCGGACAGCGCCCTAAACGATTATTGGCCAACCAGTCCATTGCATACCTAGGCGCTTCAAAACGATTTCCGATTGGATCATTGGGCGGGCTCCCTGCATCTCCGCTCATCGAACCAGATTGATCGATTAAAAAGATAACATCCAGGGAATAACACTCATCCAGCGGAACAACATTATCAGATGAGTCAATCGATGTTGCCAAATAAGCAGGATCAGCAGTTGCTTGTACAGAATACGAAACGAATGAAGAGATGAAAATTAAAACAAGGAAAGTAATAATGATCCTTTTCATTTTTACTCCTTCTTAAAATATAGTTGTATGCCATTGTCGGTTATCAGCGTCTTCTTAACATTATCAACAGAGACACTTTGATCATAATTATCTTCACTGATCGCTTCTGAAGAATCGTCAATGTTTAATAGCAGAACTGGTTTTTTGTTTCCATGTTCATTATTTTTCATTTCAATTAAAACCCCGCTAAGTTTCTTATCAGAATAATGGGCTGAAAATTTCATTTTTTCAATACCGTTTAACAAAGGATGTATCTTTATCAGTTCGTCCTCAAAAATTGTCTTTTTCCTTAAATGCCTGTTCTTCAGAGGAATCTTCGCAAAAGGACGCTCGACATTGCCCTGCCGACTCACAATCAAATTTCCACTTAGAGGTCTCGAATAAGATTTTATGTAGCTAATCAACAAAGACAATATAAACAATGAAATTATCGACAGAGTAACGATATATACAATGGGTTTATCAAGAAAGGCATCCTGACGGATAAAAGATGTATTAGCACCGGTAAACGTATAGTTTATAGTGTCAAACCCCTCATCAGGAACATCTAAAACGATTGAGTACTCTCCTGTTCCAAGCTCAGTGGGCGGTATTACCCCGGAAAACCTGCTTTTTTCATCTATTTCCTGATTTAACTTAAATTCAATAAAATCATTGTCCTCGCTGACCAGCTTGCCGGAAATGGACGAAAATCCGCCTGATTCACTATTATTAGCAATTTCTGCGGGCTGAATATTCTCATAGGAATCATCTATAACCTTAACCAGATTTACACTAATCTCCAAAGGTATTTTTTTCATCCAGTAATCTTTTGTCAAAAGATCACCGTGCTCAGGTATTATTTCTTTTTGAGGTTCATTAAACTGATAAGTGATTTTTGTTTTAGGTTTTACTTTATATCCACCTGTGTACTCAAAGAATGGAGTGGGTTCCCCCGATATCGTTCCAATAAGGTTGATTGAAAAGCTTCCTTCTTCAGTCAACCAAAGTCGATTCCCACTAATAAACCTCTTTTTATCCCACTGGCAGTAAAACCCCCCATCATCCCAGTCAACTATTTCGCCGGTCCTCTCATTTGTTAATACCGAATCAATTTGATATTTCCCTTTGTAAGTATTACAGATAGCTTTCCAAATATCATCGTTTTCAGTCGGGAACAAAATGCTTAGTTTGTAATCATCATCCAGCGCAAATTCCTCGCGGCTTTCTAGTAATGGCATTGGTTCTTCTTTAAACTTTAATTCAGGAGTTCCGTTTTTTTGCTGAAGAAAGATTACTGTGCTATCACAGCGATTGCCACCAATAGTCACATAATCATATATCTTATCTTCTATGTTAGGTAATTCCCATATGTGATTTCTGGCACTAATACTGTTTTGCGATCCTGATTTCGATGTGTCCACATCAATTTCCGAACCTTTTTCATAATCAACCCCACGAATGTCAACCGGAATCGATCCCTGGCTGTCGTCGTCAAATATGAAGAGATCTAACGTGTCTGTAAAAGGCGGAATTTTGTATTTTCTGCATCCGATATTCTGAATATTTCTATTTGAATGACTCTGAATAATATCTAACATCTTTTCAGGAAAATCCAAGAAAGAGTCGGTCTCAATAAACTTACCTCTTTCACCAAGTATTTCATTCCAGACAGGGATATTTTTGGAAAAATCACCAGGAAGCGTGTCGGGAATACCGATCATGTAGAAAAAAGGACCAGCTTCGGAGTCAAAAGGTAAGTCTTCAAAAAAGCTAACGTAGGATGATAGTTGTTTGGAATTATCAATGGATGATGTGCAAGGAAAATCAGGTAAACAAGGAGAACCCATCTTGCTTGAGATAATAATCCCTATTGCCCTGCGACCGTCTTTTTCGCCACGATCTTCAAACTGGTATTTCATTTGCTCAATAGCTTTAAAAATATCGCGTTGATTCGTTAAATCATCAGTCGCGACCATCAAGTTCGCAACATCATTGTCTATGGGTAGAAAACCAAAATCAACTGAGACAGAACCATTAAATGAAATAACACTGATTCTGTCGTCAACGTTACAGTATGTTTCATGACTAGCCGCCAAAGTGCGAAGCAAAAATTTTACAGATTCAACCCGCAGCCCCCCCGGATCTTTAGCATTCATTTGTGAAGATTGATCAATAGCAATAATTAAGTCCACCGGATAACAGTCGGCAGGTGTTTCAACCGTTATTTGAGGATTTATTGCTTTTGTCTGAGCATTCACGTCTGTGTAATGATCTAATTGAACAAAACCAGAGGAGAAAATGATTACTAAGGATAGACCAGCTAACAACAACCTCTTAATAATTGTCATATTCGATTCTTCTTCATATTCTTTTTTGGGTTAATTATCGGTTTTTACTCTCAAAATATTGGTTGAGTTGGTATCCGGATCAAAAACCCCCAACCGTATATTCCTTTTACAATGAATACAAGCAAAAAATCGGAATATATTATGAGAAAAATACCAAACATTATTTTCGCATTTAATGATGTGACTGTCAAGTCATCTACCTATTTTTTTAATATTTCTCCGAGTCTTCTGCAAAAATGATTTTCCATGAGGAGTAAAAGTATGGGGATTTGGAAATTCAGATATTCTACAAACGCAACGTTTTCTATGCTCCAACGTTATTACCCTTGCTATATTTTTTTATAATTTTCCGTATTTTAAAAAAAACAATCAGAGATAGGAAATGGTTATAGAAAATATCCTTATGGCTATCAAAACATCATCTTTCAATAAACTTTCCCCTTGGATAAATTTTTGTATATTTAATATTAAATTGAAATTCACTACACAAACTTTATTTAGTTTGGATTTTTTGCGCTTTTCTCACGTCGTCTTCACAATGATATCCGCCAGAATGTTAGCCGCCTCGTCGCCCCGGTCAGCGGCGTTGCTCAGGTGCCGGTAAACCTCGCGCATTTTCATAATGTTGACCAGCTTTTTTACATTTTCTGTCTCTTCGAACATATCAGCCAGCGCTTCACGGTAAACGGTTTCCACGCGGTTCTCGAGCGCCTTGGCGCGTTGGGCGTGTTCAGAAGCCACACCAGGGTGATCCTCAAATCGCTCCAGCGCCTTCACCAGCTCAAATGTGGAATCGCAGAGCAGCGAGCACATGCGCACCATGTACCGGGTGGGATCCACTTTCAAAATGATGATCTCGGTCATCGTGGAATAGGCATAATCGAGGATGTCATCAATGGCACGGGAGAGGGCAAAGATGTCCTCGCGGTCAAATGGGGTAATAAACGTGCGATTCAATTCATCAATCAATATCCGGCGCGCTTCATCCGCCTGTTTCTCTTTCGCGGTCAGGTCCTCCGCCAATGACTTTGCCGGGAAGGAGAGGTAAGCTTTCAATAATTCCACCCCTTCCAGCGCAAGGGTGGCCTGCTCGTGCAGCATGTGAACGAAGATGTTGCGGCGTTTTTTGAAGATCTTTAGCATATGCCAAACTCCATTTACCGATGCATGTTTGTTTTAGTATACATATTGTTCAATTCACATACTCAGTATACATCAAGCCGCTGTTTGGGAACCCTCACCCGCAGACCTCACACAAGTCAGTTATTCCTTGTGATGATTCCACCCTGGTGATAGCTAAAACAGTTGATTACCCAAATCCTAATGTTAGTCCTAATTCCGCCTGTCTATAGTAGATGATAAAATAGATAGGCTATATGAAAAAAATCCTCCGCTCGCTAATAAAGATATTTCTCATCACTGGATCTGTCTCGTTGATTGTGGTGATCATCGGATTAATCGCCCGCTGGCCGACTATCATCCACTTCAGTGATGGGTTTTTCTGGGCAGGTGTCATCATTGGCAGTATTGGCGCGCTGATATCCCTGGGTGACAGGGATGTGCGCCTAAACCCAAGCCGGAAAATTCAACCGCAAACCCCGCAGGACGAGTTCGCTGCGCTTGCAGGTGCCGGGGAATCACCCGCAGACACTAACAATTCGCCAACCGGTCCCGGTCAAAGTTTCCGTTACGACGTCCTATTGTTGACCAGCGCTGGATTGCTGATCCTCATCGGTTACCTGATCACACTTTAGAAACGATATCACTTCTCCCATTCTGTGGCATAATCATTAATAATCAAAAACGGGGGTTCGTTAATTGGCGCCCCCAACCAAGTCAATGAGATCAGGAGGTCGGGATGCTCAAATCAAAAGAAATCGCTAACAGGATGGTGATCAGTTTAAATGAGGGGAAGAAGCTGGGACAGATCGAGGATGTTTACCTGGACCTGGAAATGCGCCGCGTCGTTGGTATTTATCTCGGCAGCGAGGGGCTTATCCGCCGCAAGGATAAAGTCATCCTGCGCAGCGATGTGCAGATGCTGGGCATCGACGCCTGGTTGGTCACAGACGCAGACGTGATCACTCCGCTGAACACAATCCCGGATTCCGCAACCTTTACGTTGGTGAACAATATCCGCGGTCGCGAGATCCAGACCGATGGGGGCACCAAGCTGGGTGTGATCGAGGATGTGATCCTTAACCTTGACCTTGAGGTCATCGGTTTTGCGCTTGGCAAAGTGTACGTGCAAGGACCGCTCGCGGAAAAAATGTCGATCGTTCGCGACGCGGTTATAGACACCGGCAGCAAGGACAGGGCAATGGTTGTCGACCTGGTGCTGGCGGAATCAGGGGTCATTTCAGAGGAGTAAATCAACCGGGTCTAACTCCCCTGAAAATATTCTTGCAACGCTCGTCTAATTATTGTTGTGAATCAAGTCCTCCTTTTTGGAGGGCTTTTGTTTAATGTTCATTTTAAAAGATGGCGCAGAAGGTCTGCCTGGTACTCCAGCTGCTTGCGATTTACCCGATGATCAATGCAGAGCGTCAGCATACGGCTGGCCATATCCACAACCTGCGGGTCGCAATTCAGGCGCGGATCGCGAAGAAGCGCGTCCCAGTGCACGGTCAGACCAACGCCGGCTTTTCCCAGCGCATCGAAAACCTGATCACGCGGTATTTCTTCAATGTAAACAGGTAGTCCCAAAGGGGTGTTATCCGGCTGCAACTCAGGGAATAACGGGGTTACCCGGGGGATGTCCGTGATGAGTTCGAGCAGGTAAGCATAGTTCTCCCGCCTGGCACGCCTGATACCATTCCAGTCAAGGTGCTCGATACATCGGCGCTCTTCGGGATCGCCCGCCACAACAGGGTCAAGCTCATAAAAACGTTCAGCCTGTT
>JACDJC010000737.1_pt1 | contig 34736 bp, 53 predicted proteins | sample 7454191 | NCBI WGS metagenome assembly JACDJC01 (sample SAMN14253291, study PRJNA609438) | sludge metagenome | isolation source: sludge after 25d culture with pyrite and EDTA | collected 2018-12-20
CGTCTCGGCCAATTCCGAGGAAAATACTGCGCCGTCAGTTGGGAGGACGGCACCCGCCGACGTTATACGCTTAAGACGACAGACAAGGCGGTAGCGCAATCAGAAATAGACCGGCTGAACCGGGAGGCTGAAACAGCCCCCGGTCAAACTGTTGATGTTTTGTGGGAAGCGTACCGAAAGGATAAGGAAGGCCGTGTCATCGCTGAACGCATGATCGATACGTGGAAGGCCTTGAAAGGTACGTTTGAAGGGAGGGAAGCGGAAAGCATCGGTGATGAAACTGTGCGTGATTACATCGCGATCAGACGCAAGCCTGATGAGAAATTTCCAAATGGCCGATCCGATGGGACCATATGGACCGAGCTAAATCATCTGCGTATTGTTTTGTCGTGGGCAGAAAAGAAGGGCCGGATCAGCAAAGCGCCTCACATCGAGCAGGTTGCCAAGCCAGAGCCTCGCGACAGATGGTTGACGAGGCAGGAAGTGAACTCGCTTAAGGACAATGCGACGACAGAGCATATTCGCCTGTTCATCATTTTGGCTATCGCGACAGGCGGTCGTAGAGACGCCTTGCTTCAATTAACGTGGGATCGTGTGGATTTTGAGAACGGCATTATCCACCTCGCCGATAAATCAAATGTCAGGCGCAAGGGTCGCGCCAGTGTACCAATGAATAAAACAATCAGGGCTGCGCTTCAGGACGCCCGCCGTGGAGCAACATGCGAATATGTTATCGAATGGGATGGGAAGCCGATCAAATCCGTCAAGCGGTCACTGGCTAAGACTGGAGAGAAGGCAAATATTGACGGCGTGACCGCCCACGTGTTCCGGCACAGTGCTGCTGTATGGATGGCAAGCGAAGGAATACCGATGGCAAAGATAGCTCAATATCTAGGGCATTCAGACAGCCGGATTACGGAACGGGTCTACGCTCGCTATTCCCCACACCATATGATGGACGCTGCGGAGGCATTAGAGCTTGATTTTGTTGCAATAAATGGTGGTCGCTATAGGGATTGAACCTATGACCTTCCCCGTGTGAAGGGGACGCTCTACCGCTGAGCTAAGCGACCTACTGGTACAAGTGAACCGGAAGAGCTTCCTATTTCACAAGACTTAACAATACGTTAGCTCTGCCGGATAACTCCCGTGTGAAAACTGTTCCCAGTAGTGAACCCATTGTAATCTTTAGGAGCGAGGCGTGTCACTTCGGGAAGGAATGGCACTATGTTCCTTTTTGGTTCACGGTTGATGGTACAATCGAACAACTGGGCACTCCTTTTTTATTTGATGCGACAATCTTGGCAGCATGGAAGATGGCACTATCATTATGAGGTAGGAGACCAACAAATGATCAATCCGAAGCGTGAAGGCGACTACCCTGACCGGGATATGGATTTGCAGGAAATGATTGCCGCGATGCTTGTTGAAGCGTTAGACGCGGCAGAAGCCGCAGGGTGGGATAGGATCGAAGCTGCGAACGCCATGGTGAAGGCAGCGAAGGCTATTCAGGTGGGCGAGACCGGGACAGACCCGGAGGAATAGGCTTTACCTCGGCTGGCTGGTTCGCTGCTCGGTGCTATCAACGAAACGGGCTACCCGATCCAGATTGATAGCCATGTTCTGCAAGGTCACTTCCATCCGCGTCATTCGGTCGCGCACATCTCCGTTCTGGGTTTCCAGACGCTCGATGCGGGTTTCCAGCTTTGTGATATCGATCTTGCTTTGATCGACCCCGCCCTTCACAGCGTAATAGCTGCCGGTAATGCCGACCACGACAACTCCGATTGTGATGACGTTGCCGATAGTCATTTTCATATCGATGTTCATCCCCATCACCTGACGATCCGCCATGGAATTGTCCTCCATTACCCGCCGCCCCTCTTATTTCTTATCATGAATAGCGCACTCGTCTTTCGACCAGACGCCGCCTGCACAACCGCGCACTATGGTGCGGTCGATCTTTCGTTGATCCGCCTCGGTTGCCCCGCGAGCGCCTAGCAGATCAGTTCCGAGAACGTTACGGACGCCGCTCACATTTGCCGGTCCTGAATGTCCACACCCCGCCAGCGTCGATGCACTCATCATAAGAGCGAGCAGCATCCAGAGCTTTTCCTGTGGCTTCATTGTTCTGCCTTTCGATCTTGGTTTCGGTGCTGGCCTTGCCAGATAGCTTTCCGGCGAGATAGCTACCGCCAGCGATAAGGGCGGCAGCAGCAAGGCCAGCGAGCGAGTATTTCAGCCAGTTGGGGATTAGCGCCAAGATCATGCCTCATTCCTTACCCGCTGGATGAAGAAGTACAGCCCGACGCCGACTAGCGCGACCATCGCCACCGCAAGCGCCCACTGCATCGGGCCGGAACCGTCAGCCATTGCGCCAATGCCGGTTATCAGACCGCCGAGAGGCCCCCATGCTTCGGGGCGCTTCAATACCTCTTTCAAGGAAGTATCCGACTGTACGGCCTTGCCTGTCGGAACCTGCGGTACTGGTGAAGGTACGGGAGTACTGTCACGAGAGAACGCCAGAGCGCGAGAACGGACACGCGAGACACGCGAAGTCCAGCCTTTGCCAAAGGTTGCGAAGGTGCCGAGACCTTTCAGCCACGCCAGGCGCGCATCGCACAGTTCATTGATGATCCTGTCTGCTGCCATCTTGCGGACCGCAGCGAGTGTCTTTGCGCCGATGACGCCATCCTGATCGACACCGACGACTTTCTGGAGCATCTTGACGGCACGGGCTGGGCCGGAATTGATGGCAAAGTCAAAGACCGCATAATCCACACCGGCAGGCAGATCATCACCGGAAATCTTGTTCCAGTAATTCTCCCGGTAGATATCCGTCGCCTTGGTTTTGGTCAGAGCCTTCACCTCAGCTTTTGATACCTTCCGACCTTCCCAGGCGGACAGCGTAGCGAGCGTGATGCCCATATTGGTTGCACCGCCGGGGTCCTTGGGGTTATCCACAAACCCGCCCTCTTCCGAGAAGACATGCGGCATCGCTTTGGCAAAGGTTCCCTTGGCCATTGGTAATTTCCTTTCGGCAAAGAAAGAGCCGCCTCAGTGGGCGGCTTTGGTTTGTTATTTTCAACGCGATTAGCTAAAGCAGTTTAGGTTAGATTGGGGACTTGGTATGAAAACGATACTGAACAGAATTCTTTCGCTAACTGCCGGTCAGAGTAGGTCACTGGACGAACATTTGCCTGACGCTGCTTTTAGTGTCCGGCACAAAACGGCCTGCGTAACGAACTACGAGAAGCTTTACGCGCACAATTATTATGCTCATCAATCCGGCTCCACGTCCTATGACGTTGAAAGGTTTCCTCGACTACTCCGTAAATTTGCGGAAGAAATCGGAGTGGACAGCCTATTGGATATCGGTGGCGGCAACGGGAAGCTCTCGCAAATCTGGCGCGAGGGCGGGGGGAGCGCTTCCTCACTGGACTATTACGACAACCCAGAGGAAAACTGTAAGAAATTCGATCTATCCTGCCACGACATAACCAACACCACTGAAATCAACTCCTTCATTTTGGCTACACTTGGAAAGTCATGGATATCGACATGCCTTGACGTAGCCGAACATATAGATAACGAACATCTAGCTGACTTCATGCTGAACCTGAGAAGTATAACAGGTAAAGCACTTGTCATTTCGATTAGTACAAGACCTAGTTCCCAAGCTAATAGCTTTCATTCCACGGTTATTCCGATTGAAACCTGGAAGAAAATTTTTGTGGCTTCCGGCTTTGAAATTTACGCAGATAATTACTTTGATGAGTTGGTCCGCGACATCAACTTCGTTGGAACAAGTCACGAAATTATATCTGTTTCCCATTGGCATAAGATCAATCCATTCCACGATGTGAAAAATCACCAGCATTACTTGATTGTTAGGATTGACCCGAGGAAGAAGAGTTCACACCAATCGTCTCTACGGAAGAAGATTTCTGACATCCTAGATATTTCGTACCGATGGGACAGTCGCTCATCAGAGCGGGATTTTCCAAAACTCACTTACTCTATTCATTTTGTTCAAGACTGGTCTTTTGTCAGGAGCGTCATGAATGTTTGGCCAGCCGATCGTTTGCGCATCACTTTGCGTGAGGACTGTATAAGTCAATCCTATCAGAAAGTAATAAAGGGCTTCCTGACACAGAAAGGCATCGATTTCACTACGTTGAACTCAACGCACGATGCGCGTTCTCTTATGTCACCGCCTCCGACCGAGAATGAAATCTGGATGACAGCAACCGAAGGTAATCACAGTGTTACCCATCAGTTAAATTCGTCTGTCATGATGTTGGCGCGCGAAGCTGGTTACAGGACAATATCATTACAGCACGGAATGACCATTTCGTCTCACTTAACTCCGAGTTCTCAAGTAATCGGTGTGTGGGACAGTATTGCTCAGAACGCCTTCATTGGCGCAATAGAAAACTCATCATCCCACAGTGTCGAAGTTCTAGGTTCGCCGCGCCAATCGGAAGCATCATATGCCCAGCAAAAAGATGTGATTGGTCACCGGGTTGGCGAATGGACTAAAGGATTTAACCAACATATTTTGGTTGGGCTTAACCTCCATTGGTCTGTACATCAACATACAAACTCTGATACGTACGCTTGGCTTTCACGTCTATTAAAGAACAATCCTGATAAGCTATTCTTTATAAAGCCACACCCAGACGATAGTTCAATCTATTCTATTTTGGCTAGCATGCATTGCAAAAATTTCGTTCTTGTTGATGATATACTTCTCACGTCAATAGACTGGCCATTGATGAGATTAATCAAGGCAGTAGATGGCGTCATAACGACTTATTCAACGCTTATCATTGATGCTTTAAGCGCTGGAACTCCAGTTTCGACAATTCCATCCGACACTGATAAAACTTCCAACCCAATATTCGTTGATGCGTGGTCTGCCTCAGATTACGGTGGAATGCCACCTGTTTTAGCAGAAGAAGAATGGGCACATGGAAAAGTCCCAACTTTCCCGGCAAAGAAAGAAATCGCTTCTGACGGTCTAGATGAAGATGATGACTTCTTCACGAAGATACTCCTCATCAACAACACTTGGCAGGACCTAGATGCTGCCTCGTCAAAGATTGCTGCGGCTAAGATATTCTACGAGGCAGCGCGGTATATCAACTTAAACAAGAACCCTCATTCAGACATCTCCGCCTTGGATGAGGCATTAGAAATATTCCTGAGCTAAGCGCTACAAGAACTGAGAAAGAGTGGCTGCAACGGTTGGGAGAACAACTCGCACATAGCCATTGAGCAACGGATGAACACCGTCATCAGGGGCGAACTCGTCAGGATGTAAAGACGGGTCGCCCCAAGGGGTTCGAGTATCAATAAAGCCAATATTCAACTCTTCGGCTAGCGATTTATGCGCCTCATCCATTGCATGAAGATTTGGAAAAAACTCCGCTTCTCCGTCTGCGCGTGGTCTAACAAGTGCCATGATATAGATAACTGCATTGGCTTGATCGGATTGAATGATCTCCACCATCGTCCGGAAGTTTGCGACGGATTGATTGACTGAGAAACCACCATCGTTCGGGTTTGCATCATTAATAAATTCAATAATGTAGATATCAGGTCGCAAATCAACCACGGACGGAATGACGGTCAGTCCCCAATCTGACCTCCCGCCGCTAAGTCCCCTTGAATAGACATTGATGCGCTTGTTGCTGCCTGTCTGCATGTAGTTGCGCAACAGGTAGAACCAGCCCCTGTCTTTCGGGCTGGTAATCAAACTTGTCCCGATCAGAGCGATGTTTAGGGTGTTTGTCATGCGAACTCATCCCGGTAGTCGGTCCAGCCGATAATGTAAGACTGTAGGAGTTGCGACGATGGTCGAGAAAATAGCCCGCCCTGATAAACTCTGGCTAAGTTATCAGTCCACGCCTCCAGTACTTCTGTAGTGGCGATACCGTCGGGTTTCCATGCTGCGAACTGGCCAAATGTCGTAGGTATCCCAAGGGCTGGGTCTCTGAATACAACTGCAAAGCCGGGGTTACCGGTATCGTAGTCATTAGCGTTGACCATGTATTTAACTTTTGTTTTTACGCCGGTTGGCCCGAAGGTTTCCCAAAGCGTCACACTTGTTGGCGCAGGCATCGTATGAGGCGGAGGGGGGCTAAAAGCGAACTCCCCGTTTGCGTACCACACACCCGGATAGATGTTGGCGTTGTCGTTGGTTTTCAGAGCGGCAATCCGGCGATATTGCGTGAACCCAGACGGAAGTAGTGGTGACGAAGCAGAAGCGCTAATAAGGACATCAATTGCGCCGCTAGTAGGATTGCGAATTACAAACAGGTGGTACGTTGTATAAATCGCGACAGTTCCGGTATCTAGACCGCCTTGTCCGCTACCCGCTGACCAAGCCGCATCAATTTGCTTCAAAATTCCCGATACCAAAACAATATCGACGTCATTCGTAGAGTTTCGTGCCGTTCCAGGTGAAACCCCGATGACAGTGAGCGGCGATACCGCGTCGTTATACGGAACAAGTCCGCTTATCGATCGGGAAACTGAATTTGGCGTATAGCTGGCAGCTCTATCGGCTGCGGCATTCGCGTCAGTAACAGCATTCGATAGAAGCGTTTTATCGTCATCTGTAAGCTCACTGAGAGGTATGCCAAAGTCGAGAGAGATACCCGTTGGGGTCGGGGTTGAGGTCACGGAAGCAGGTGACCCAGCAGGTAAAGTAGTGGTTGATCCAACTTCAATTTCGGAGGCGGGGCCAATTGGTCCAGTCACATAACTCGGATCGGACCAATCACCAGATGCATTGGACCTCTTGACGAAAACCGCTGACCTTCCATCGCCAACATCCGAAACAAGAACTGTGAAACCTTCATTTTGGCCGTCGTATTCCGCCCTTCCGGCGATGTCGTCAACCTGAGCATCAAATGCCACCCCATCCACAAGATCGCCTTTATAGATGGTTGTCATTGCACCAGGTCCGGTAAAAATCGGGATTTGGTCCGCTGCCCCCACAATGCCAGAGAGCGCTTCAAGATTGCCACTGGACAGCAGGTCGATCAGATTGCGCACTGCGCCCTGATACCGGCTGCCGTCTGGCTGGAAGCGGATACGAAGGGGCAAATCAGTGCCAGCCGCAGCAGCAGGGCACGGCAGATACAGAGTGCCGCTGTTCTGACCCGTAATGGACGCGATAATTAGCACATGGCCTGACGGTGCGATAATGGCGTCACCGGCCGAAACTTTTGCCACTTCGAGCGCCGATCCGGACGTGGTGAAGTCTGCACTACCGGAAGTGAGCGTGAGTGTGCCGATATCGAAATCAGGACGAATGGCCATTATGCGCTCCTCTTGGTCTTCTGAGCGGCTTCAAGGTCTTTGTTGCGCTGCTCAAGCTCGGTGCGGAAAGCTTCGCATTGAGCTTCGATGATGGACATCTGGGCGCGCATTCCGGCGATCTCATTCGCTAAGAGCAAGTTCCGGTTCTTGTAGAACTCGTTCAGCGCCATCGCCTCGCTTGCCGCCGCCATCGGATCGATTTGCACGTGCGAAGGCTTCGCCGGTTCATTCACCGTCGTGTCGGTCATGTCGGGTTTTCCTTGAATGTCAGGTGTTATCGATCAACGCAGCAAAGCGGATCGTGCGGGTTGGGCCATCGATGTTTCGGATGCGGACGAAATTGTAAGGCGGGCTGGTCTCAGCGCAGAACGTATCGCGGTGTGGATGCGCACCGTCAGCAGCAGTCAGAAAGACATATGGAAGCTTCTGGCTTGGGTTGTTGATTGCATAATCCTGTGCCCCACCCGCACCAAGCGTTACTGACCCGTCCAGAACCTGTGCCATGACGCCCATATTCGGGAACATGCCAAGATACTGCTGGCTGGCCGTATCAACGTCGTAGCCTGGCTGTGAGACATACACGCCAGCTGTAGAAAATCTGATGCGTGTCGTCATGTCGATGTCTTGTCCAGTGGGTTTTTAAAGATCAGCGCCCGAAACCGATAATCATAGTCAGCAGAAGTTCCCCCACTGCTGGAAACCCATATGCCAGACGACGAAACGCAAATCTGGAAGAAGTTGTTCATTTGGCTGGTAGCTGGGTTATTATCGTTCGGGAAGAACACGCGATTGTCGAGCATGATCGGAGTGATCGATGTGAACACATATGGGACATAGCCAAGGTTCGGGAAATGATACTCACCCTGATAGTAACGAAGGCTGCTATTGCTCCATTTAGTTAGTGTCAGATCGGCTATGGCGTGCAGTTTCAGATAATCGTTGCGGCTGTCGAAAACCCCCGGCTGTGTTCGGTCAGAAGCGTCATATCCAGGTGGCGAAATACGGAAGAGCATCTGTCCGCCGTTATCACCGATGATCATGCGTGTGGTCATGCTTCAAACACCAGAATTGATGCTCGCAGAGGGAGCGATGTTGTCCAGTACGTGTTGTTCAAGGCCACGCGATTGTTGTAAGCGACCGCCGTTGCGACTGAGCAATTGATGGTGATAAACCCCTGCCAATACAGGCAAACAGCGTCTGAAGGAGGCGGCGACGAGAAACCCGGTTGCCCAGGGTTAGAGATGTTAAATCTCGAGCTATCCCCGTTCCAGATCGCATGATACTGAACCGCGAATTTCGGAATGAACGACAGCGCATACGGATAATTCCAGACGAAATTTGTCCCAGCGCTACCGTAATATCTGAACTTTATGCCGCCGCCGTTGAACCAGTTGCTGTCAAAGGTCTTATATTGGTCAGCGAGTGACGGTGTGGCGTCGTAGCCGGTCTTACTCGTGATCAGCCGGGGGCTTGTGCCCCCGACCAAATAGACCCGTTGCACCATGTCTCACCTTTAATCGCTGAAAATCAGGGTCTTGGCCGCCAGATTGAACACGACCTTGTTGTCAGGCGACCGAAGGATACCCGCTGTCACATCACCGATATTGGCGACCTGAAGCGCCAAGCCACCGGCAATGAATGTGAGCGGTGCCTGACTGTTCGTCCCATTGGTCACAATGAACTGATCTGCATTGATGACGACACGGCTTGCACCGCCGGTCAGCGCATCAAGGAAGATGGCCGCTTGCGATGTTGAACCGCCGCCAGATGCAGACACACTGAGACCAATACGAGCCAGAGCGCCGCCGGGTGTTGCTTCCACGGTGGTGCGGAACAGACCCGACGCCGAGAAGTTACCCACGGTTGCTGTCAGACCGGTCACAGCGTTAGCCGTGGCGGTCAGAACGCCGTCCATTGTGGTGACTTTGACCTGCAACAGATCGACAGCGCCAGCGGTCGCTTCCAGACCCGTTACCGGGTCATTGACGACAGCCTCCAGGCTTTCAATCCGGGTGACAATGGCCGAACCGGGTCCGATGGCTACCTCAATGGCCTCGGTATACGAAGCCTTGAGACCTTCGGCAGTGACGGACATTTCCCGGCGAAGCGTCTGCTTGTCGGTATAGTTCGCACTGTCCTGTTCGGTCGCTTGTGCGCCGATACGGTCAAGCTCTTCCTGAACATATCGGAAGCTGTCACCGATCCATTCGAGATTGCGCTGAACATCTTGGTTCAACTGGTCAATGTCGATTGGATAGATGTCGAGCGGGCCAAGCCGGATATCCAGCGTGGTAACGGGTATCCAGTCCGACCATTCGAACGGACGATTGCCAGCATAGCTGTTGTACCGCGCCCTGATTTGATAGCCGGTATTTGGCAACAGAGTGCCGGGAGCGATGAGCATTGACCCGACATCAACCCGTTCCGTTCTGCCGACATAGATAACGCCAAGGTCGAAAGCCGTGCGGACTTCAAACATGACCTGGTCAACATCAGGCTGGTCGCCATCCCATGACAGAAGGATAGCGCACCGGCGGTTATTGCCGTTGATATCCACCGCCACCGCTGCAACTGCCGCGAAATCGACAATCGGCTGTGGCGTCGGTCGGATCGTGCCAATCGGTGCAAAGACCGGCGGCGTGTAATCGGTATCCGGATCCCAATCATAATCGGATGGATCGACTTCCGTCAGGTCCACCACGACATCGAGATTTGCTTTGTCGGTGACACCATCAACGCGCATCAGCTTGTTGGCGTAGCCGTTACGCTCAGAAGTCCACGAAATCACATCGCCCGGTTCCAACGTCCAGTATGACGGCGGCAGGACGAACGTGTGACGACGGGCACGGCGAGCCTCATTCAAGGCTGCTTTCATCAAGCGCTGTACCTGACCAGACCGATAGACATAATCCATCGGCACATCGGTCAGCAGGCGCCTATTGCCGTCCTCAACCTCAAACGTGGCGTTATAGAGCGGCGGCGCTGCCTTGGTGTTCCAGCCTTCATTCGGCTCTGGATAGGTCGCCGTGATCCCATTGACGGTCTCTGATAGCCCGAAGAACGGCGTAAAGGTCTGCTCTTCGGTCGAGATGATCGCATCATCAGTGAAGAACGCCACAGGCGCATCAGGCTCACCGACACGGATTTTGTAGACACCCGCACTCTCGATCAGACGCGCATTGCCGCCAGTGAGGAGCTTATCGGTCGCATCGCCAATAGGCGTATCAACCGTGATTTCGCCGCCGGTTACGAATTGCGGTTCTAAGCCGTCAGGGCCTTGCACCTGCAAGCGGCACTTGTTGACTTGCGCAATCCAGTCAGCAGCAGGCAAACGCGCGCCAGTGACCGTCTGTAGGCCGTACAGCCACGTTCCTTGCTCAACGATCCCGCGAAGGACGTTATAGACCTGAACGGCCAGCAGATCGTCCCCATCACCGCCCCATGTTGACGGGGTGCTCCAACGCTGCGGACCGGAACCGCCTGCCGTGCTGTCTTTCGAGATGTCATAGAGCTTGCGGCCCTGTATCTCGAACTTGAACTGTGGAAACCCGGTGAACAGTTCCTCATCGATCTGGGCCGTGACGATGGCATAAGCCACGCCTTTGCCGATACGCTTGTTGCTGTATGGGTATTTCGCGTTCGAAACCGTGTTGACAAGGAACGGATCGGCTACCGTCTGTGTGCCGTCATACCATTTGATCCAGAGGTGATTGTCGTCGCCGCCAGTCTTGTATTCTGTGACCGGGAAGCCCCAATCGCCATACGAGGTATCGTTAGTGTCGATGGTGACGGGTTCGCCATTGACCCAGAGGCCAGTCAGATCGCGAATAGGATGGTCAGCAAGCGCAATCACCTGAGTGAAATAAGCGTTCGGCGTCTTGCCGGACTTGCCCCAGGTATTCGCATAGACAAGTGAACCAGCCGTGCAGGTTCTCCCGAACACAACAGAACGCGAGACATCGCCACCGGCCTGAAGTTTGTCCTTTACACCGCCTGCTTCCGGGGTCTTTTCGCCAGACAGAGCACGAGCGGCCAGAGACAAGCCAACGCCCACCGCAATACGCAGCAGAGCGCCACCGAGAGCACCAGACAAAAAGGTAGACGACAGCAGACCGCCAACCAGGCCGGTCAAGCCAGTAAAAACAGCCATTGATGTCCTCGGATAGCGGCTAGAGCCGTTTCAAAAAGTGTCGTTCTTGCGCCGTGTATCCGTGACGCTCGTAAAGTCGGGTTGTGACCGGATCTCCGCCCAGACCGACCATATTGACCGCGTGGCAGCCCTTCGACCGTGCCCAAGCCTCATACTCGGCCAGCATCTTCACCGCACCACGGCCCCGATAGGCAGGATCAACCCACCAGACGAGTTCCTGAGCGCATAGCTCAAGGCTGAAGAAATGCGGTTGGATGGTCGCTGCAAAGATGCCTCGCAGTCCGCCATCCAATTCAAGGACGAGTGCCAGTGAGTTTTCATCTGCCAGAACCCGGTCAATTGTCTGGCTGGCCAAAGCCGCGCTGAATGCAAGCCCTGCCCCGCTCTCGGCATGAAACCGTTTGACCATCGACAAAATAGCCAATCGGTCCGCCGTTACTGCCCGCCGGGTCATCGGTTTGCAGCCACAACCTGAGTTGCAATGCGAAGTACTGCGTTTGACGTGACCTTGCCTGTCTTCTGGCCCCAGAAGTGCTCACGCTCGCCGATGGTCGATGCATCCACGAAGAAGTCATCATTCGGGTCGCGCTTCTTCTGGTCTTCATATGACCGGGTGCCTGGGTTGTACCGGGTGAACTCTTGCGAATGGCTGACACATGTCATCTTGACCGCGCCGTCTTCGCCTTCCTTCGGAGTGTTGATTTCGATCTGGTCGACATAGCCGATGAAGCGATTGACCGCCGGGGCGACCAATTGTCGGGACACCGGCGAGAACAAGCCGCGATAGACCTCGACCTGTCCTTGTTTGAGATCGTAACCGCGAACGATGTTGTTCACAGCCTCATCGATCTGGTTCATCGTGACATCGATTGTCTGAACCGTCAGATTAGCAACAAGCGGTATGTCACTGATCTGAATGAGCGTTCCCGATCCTTCGAAGTTTCGCGGTTCGGCAAGCCCGGTATTCGGGTTGAGCATTGGTGCTTGCACATCGCCAACATCTGACCAGAAGCCATAAGAGAACTGTGCACCAGTAGCCCGGTCACGCGCTACCAGCCAGAGGAAATCCCGTGCCACCAGTTGGCGAGCTTGCAGCGCCGCGTAGTTTTCAGCAGGCAGATTTCTCATCGGTTTTCAGCCGCCATCTTGGCAAGAGGCTTAATCGACATGCGCCCTTCGCAAGTGAGAACAACAGTACCACCACCTTCAACGTCAAATGTAACGGATGGGTATCCGCATTCATCAAGCTTTATTGCGCGTGGTGTCCACGATTTCTGCTGTGTCATGGTGGCCTCCTATCTGCTTTCAAACCCTTGGAAAGTGATAACTCCCCGGCCTGTCGAAATATCAGCCGTGGTGTTGATCGACCCCGGCACAATCGTCATCAGGCAGGACGGCTTAACAAGCGTCACAGCGTCACCCACTGCCGAGACCGGCCATAGATGTGGCCTGACCTCGACAGACGCTCCCGCCACGCTGACGATCTGGTGAAGGTTGTTCCCGCCGATCTGAAGATAATCGCCAACACTAACGACGTAGCCAGCAGGAAGACCCGATAGGCCGACCGTCTTTCGGTCCGTGGCAATAGAGCCGACCGTTACCGCCGACACATCGCCCATTCCCGTGCCATTCGGATAAGCAATGGGATAGCATCGGCTGGTTGGCCTGCCCCGGAACTGTTGCAGCCCTCCTTCCAGCGCCTTCAATCGCGCCCGCCAAGCGTCCAATTCATTCGGGCGCATGGATCGGGATTGGTATGAAGCCGTCCAGAGGGGTGAACCCAGGTCCTTGACGAAGGTCTGTCCGATAGACGTTCGGCTTGTTTCCTGCCGGTAAGCCAGATCAAAGTCAGTTGACCAACCCGGAAAGTCGGCAAGGATGTCGTAGGGATACGTGATCGCCACTTAGCCTCTCCAGTTCCGTGTTGATTTGGCCTGTCTCATAGTCTGCACAACGCGCCCGCTGAACTCGGCCTGTTGCTTGGCAACAACCTGCTCAAGACGGGCCACAGCGGCCACATCTGCTCCGCGAGCGTCGATGACAGGCGCGAAGGTGAAGGAACCGCCACCGCTGCTCGATGATGCACCGCGAAGGTTCGGCATAGTGGGTGCGGTCAATTTGTGGTTCGGGATGACTTGTTCGCCACCTCGAAACCTGACCAATTCCGGCCCATTCTCACCCACTACGGCCAAGCCACGCGGTGCGGAGTTTGTACCCTTGGCAAAGCCTGGGATTAGGCCACTAAGAAAGCCGCCACCGCCACCCGATCCCTTAAAAAGCCCCGTGAACAAGTCGTCAAAAGCCATATCCAGAAGTTTGTTCGCGATCTTCTGGAGTGCACCGGCAAATGCTTCTGCTGCTGACTTTCCTTGAATGAGATCGTCAACGATACCGCGGAGGGCATCTTTCTGCGCATCCTGCCATTCTTCCGAACGCTGCCTGATCTTGTCCTGCGCTTCGGCAAGTTTGTTCGCCTCGGCTGTAGCCATCGCCCATTGATCGGCGGTGGCCGCTATTTGCGCTCTCAGCTCTGGCGTGATCGCCAATCCGGCCCGTTGCGCGGCATTCATCAAATCTTGCTCTGTACGAGCCTTTTCGACCGCATAACCGTAGTCGTCAACAAGTGGGTTAAGCTGGCGAAGAGCCTCTGTTTCAGCGACCGTAGCAGCGGTACGTTCGTTGATGGAGCGCAGCTCACGCTCATATTCGTTGATGCGCTCGCGGCCAGATGAGCGACCGCCGCCAGCGCGTCCGGTCTTTTCGGAGCCAGGTACAGCAAAGTCAGCCAACGAAATCGGCGTGAAATTCGAAGTTTTAGGCGGTTGAGTGGTGCTCGCGACACGAGCGCCCTTCCCGTACTTGTCGCGCAAAATCTTATCGATTTCCGCACTACCCTGTACCGCACCGCCCTTGAACGCATCAGTGATGCGGTCTTGGATAACCTTGGAGGAAGTGATTGTCAGCGCGCCGCCAAGAAAGCTCTTTTGGGCATCACCGCCGGTCAGGAACTTTCCAACACTATCGAGGCCGAGGGCATCGCCCACGTCTTTCGCGAAGTTAGTCGCGTAGTTCTGCCCCTGTGCGAAAGCGGTCATAAGCCGCTGAATTTCACCAATGAGTGCATCGAAATTGATGTCATTGACGAAGTTTGCGACGTTATCGATGGCCGCGCCGAACGTGTTTGCGGCCTGAGACGAAGTATTGAAGCGCTTAGCGGCGTCAACCAAGGAAGTCTTCAGGTTCGTCAAGCGCTGATCGATAGTGAGAACCGCGCCAGAAAGACGATCCTCTAGTATCGGCGTGCCTGCCTCGATACCTCGGAAAAACGCCTTAGACGACAATTCCCCGTTTAGCATCAACTGCCGGAGCGTGTTGACCGAACCGCCAGCCTCCTTGATGCCTGCCGCTGCTGCCTGCAAAATCGGCAAGCCGCCTTCCATGAGGCTGTTAAATTCTTCTGCTCTGACAACGCTAGAACCAAGAGCCTGTGACAACTGAAGCAGTGCACCTGAAGCGGCTTCGGGGTTAGTACCAGCCACGCGCAGGGCCATAGCGATGCTGTCAGTAAATGTTTTCAGGTCCTGTTGGGACGCTCCAAGCTCTTTCTGAACGAGTGAGAGACGGCCATAGAGCGTAACCAATGTTTCCAGCGGTACAGCGTTCTTGGTCGCAATTTTGAAGAGGTCTTGATAAACCGCTTCCAGCTCCTTCCCGGACAGACCCGCAACCTTTAGGGCGTTCTCAATTCGAATTGCGCTGTCAATAAAGTTCTTCGCAGTTGCGACAGACACGCCAGCAAGCAAGCCTTTAGCAAGTCCACCAACGCGGCCAATACCAGAGAAAGCCGTATTGATGCGCTTGACGCTCGCGGACGCGTTACGCTCCATCTGCCGCAACTGGCGGGAGAACATAGCTGTGCTGCGCTTTGTCTCGTTTTCCAGCCTTTTAAAATCAGCCGAAAACTGTACAACTAGGCGCTCAAGATCAGTCGTTGCCATGCCCTAATCACTCTGGTTGATGGATGAGTATTCAGAAGAGACGGACCTACTGCCCTGAAGAGAACTTGTTGGTTCTGGGTGAGCGAAATGCCCCGAACCACCTGCTGCACCTGGTATTATCCATCGTGACAGGTGGCCTGTGGCTAATCGTGTGGCTGTTTCTTCTGCTGAAGGGGAACGGCGCTTACCGCTGCCCAAGCTGTGGGGCGAAGACGCTGACTTACTTGCCGCGCAAGGCGAAGCCGTTGAACGGAACCAAGATTTAGCTCCGTTCTTGAACCAATTCCCAAAGTTCGTCTTTTTCGGTCTCCGACAACCCGCCGTTCTGGTCTGGGTTATGCGCTTTCGCGTACCCTTCGACGGCTGCCATGTATTCCCAGACAGACATTTCCTTCACGTCTGAGATTGAAAGACCTATGGCTGCGGCGTTTCCGTAGATGGCGGCAAATCTGATTTTTCCGTCTGGGAGGTCATCGATTGATCCTCCTGATTTGCCGCTTCCTCCTCCCCCACCTTTTCCTCCGGTGCGCCCATAAGGCCAGCCGACAGAATTGCTTGGGCAAGGAGAAGGTTTTCCATTGGTGGCCGATCTTCGACGTACTCACGGATAAGCTTCAATGCATCCGCTGGCGTCGTCTTTCCGCCGATCAAGCCGTACCGGATGACTTCCCGAATATCATTGATCTTCCATGTACCGGACATGAGCCGGTCGAGGATGACATACGGACCAGCATCGCACTTTTCCTGAAGGTTCGCGAGAACGCCCCAGGTGAGACGAAACACATAGGTTCCGTCTCCGAAGTCAGTTGTCAGGCTTGCGTCTCGGCTCATGGGGTTACCGGCGTCCAAGTTTCGGTGACTTCGCCATCAGACTGAAGCGAAACGGAAACAGTCACGCGACCGCCGTTTTCTGCACCGATTTCGAAGCTTTCGAACTTGAAGTTGCCTTCGTATACGAGGGTGCCAGTCGAGAAGATCACTTCCACCTGCACCGGTACGCCGTCCATATTCTGACGCGCCGCACTCCAGGCAGGAATAGCTTCAGCCGCCAGAACGCCTTCGCCGCTTATCTGTGCCGTCATCGACTGAATGTCACGCGCCACCCAAAACGGGTCGTCGGGATTGTCACAATCCGGGATTTCGATGTCTGTCAGGTTGTTGGAAAGATTGAGGGACTTCGATGTGAAGCCGCAGGGCGCGGTGTAGGTGATGGCACCGCCGGACGCGACAGTACCCAGAGAAACAATCATCTTCCCGAACCGGGCAGTTGTTGGTTTCGCCATTGTGGTTGCTCCATATAAAAAGCCGCCCACAATGGACGGCGGTTAGATGCTCTGATTTTCAGTGTTACGGTTGTTCTACGAACGCTTCGAAGGTGATGGCACCGTGTGAAGTGAGGCCGTCTGGGTCTCGGAATATCCGGGTTGTGACATGGTTGAAGGTCACAAGCGCATTGTCGGTGAGCTGGATGTTCTCGACGGAAAGCGCCTTGCGAACCGCATCTGTGATGCGCCTGCATTCTGGGAAGCCAACGGCGCGTGACCAAACGTCGATCTGCATAGTCACAGCGAACCCATCAATGCATTCCGCGTCGTCGCTTACCTCGTCCGAGGGGCCAAAGCTGACATAGGGGAACTGAACGCCTTCCGGCACACGGTCGTAAACCCGTCCCCCGATTATGGCAGACAAGTCGGAAGATGCCTTGAGAAGCGCAACAATCTGCCCTTGAAACTCGAATGTTGGCGATGTCATTGCGCGGCCACCTTCTTGATTGCCTTGGAGACAGACCGCGTTACGCGGCTTTTCGACCGGCGGCGAAGCGCTCGATATGAAGGATAAAAATATGGCTGTGCGCCCATCTTCTGGGTGCCGAACTCGACCCATCGTGCATAGTAGGCATCACTGTTCCCAGCGTAGATGGTGATGGTGAACTCGCTGTCGACGCCGTCCGATTGAACTTTACCAAGCGTCATAGCGCCTTTGGGTGCCTTTCCCCACGTCCAACCTATACTATCCTTCAAGTCGCCTTTATCGACCGGGACAAGGTTCTTGGCCAACGCTACGATTTCATTAGCAGATGTTTCCATTGCTCGCCTGATCTGGTCTCGACCGACAGAAACGAGCGCCTCAAGCTTCTTTCGAAGCTTCGCTATCCCGATCACCTTTGCGTATGTTGCCATCGGTTTTCCTCGGAGTTGAAAGACGCTTGGCCTTTCCTTCGGCCACAGCTTGATCGGCGCATGCCGCCTTTACCGACCCAACGAAGCCCTCCGGGTAAACAATTGTCACCCGGTCTTCAGGCTTGAACCGGAAGCGTTCTTTGAACTCTACCCAAGGCATGACATCACCCCGTGGCTACGCCGCTTTCGCACGTGAGCGCGATGAATTGGCGGTTAACTTCGTGCTCTATATCTCTGATATTAAACGACTTTCCGGTGCGGACATCACGAAGCATCCAGTCCGTGGAAATCATCCGAGTATTTGATGAGTTGCGAACCCGGATAACCTGTGTGTGCTTACCCTGAAGGCGACCAGCCATGACGGCTTCGGACCCGCGAAGGTGGATGAACTCGGCTCTGGTTTGGAACTGCTCGACCCATTCTTGGCCGACCGTGTTGCCCATGCCATCGTCAACATTCTCGCGTTTCAACAGCGCCACCTGATAATGAAGCTGACCCGATCCTGCTTTTGCCATGGTCACACCTTTGGACGCCGGAACGGCCAGATAAGCGCCTCATAAGATGAGTTGCTGTCGATGCGCGGGCCTTCCGGGTCGCCCCGGTACGAGTACATCAAGCCGACATGCATAAGGATTGCGGCCTTGAGAGATGCCGGAACTTCCTCCGCTGGAACGCCAGCCGTGTATTCAATCGTCACCGCATCGGTGCGAGAAACAGTTGCAGGCCACGAGCTTCCGTATGTCAGCGAAAGAACCGTTCCGCAGGCATAGTCCAAAGTCTTGTAGGAGGCCGTGGTAACGGTCTGCTCTTCATTGTCGGTGTCGAAGTACTTCACCGCTACAACGCTCGCCACGGGGCCATTACGGAGCCGCAGGAAGCTATCGAACGAACAAAAGGACTGCTTCCACGTCTGGGTGACAAGCGACATGTTCAGCGTTCGCTCCAGATGGTCGGTAGCAGCCTGAACAAAGCGCGTGATCTGATCGTCATCATCGGTAAACCCGGAAACGATCAAATGCTGGCGCGCTTCATCCAAGGACACCGGCGTCTCTGCTGGCGCTTGTGTGCGGACTGGAAGCAGCATCGATTATTCGCCCTTGTTCTTGTCAGATGCGCCTTCGCCCTTGTTCTTGGGCTTGCCTTCGGCCTTGGCCTTCAACACTCCGCTTTTGACCAGATGAGCAACATCGGTTTCCGATGCATCGCGCTCATCACCGGGCATGTAGAACTTGTCGCCCTGATGCTGACGGATAACTTCGTACTTCATGGGGTTTCTCCTTCGGTTCAAGAAACGGGCGGCGTTAACCGCCCGTCGATTTGAAACGACCGGATTACGGGGTTTCTGGTGCGTTCACATCGCCGTAGATGAACGCTTCTGGGCGATAGACGGCCAGAGCAAGACGCTCTTCTGCGAGGATGGTGACGAGGTTTTTGATGAAGTCATCTTCGTTCTCGGTTGCGACTTCGACACGAGCCTGCCAGCGGTCGAAAATCTGCGCACCCAGCTTGAAAGCACCAGTGAGGAACTTGCCTGCGGCCATTGCCTGGGTCGTGACAACCGGCAGACCCCAGAGGGTCGGAGCAATCGTTCCCTGCGGGTTGCCGATGATGTAACGGCCCTGGGTGTCCTTCAGGAGTTCGATCGAAGTCCAGTCAATCGGGCTGAGAACGTGACCAGTCGCCGGGTATTCAGCCAGAGCAGCCTGAAGCATCGCCACGCGAAGGCGGTCAATGCCGGTCACCGTGGCGGGCATGGTCGTGCCAGCCGGAACCGCAAAGGCGGTTGCCTGCGGGATGATGCCGAGCAGGTTCTGGCCAGTGCCATCGCCGTTGAGAAGCTGGTTCTCTTCGACATATGCCAGACCATACAGCAGGCGCTGATCAATGATCGAGCGAAGCTGAGAAATGTCGGACAGCACCTGACGGGATGCCTTCATCCAGTGTGCGATGACCTTGGCAGAGGTCGTGATCAGTTCAAACTGAATGTCAGAACCGGGCTTTGCAGCACCTTCAGCCACCGGAGCGGCATTGTTGTTGAAGCCCTTTTCCTTGACGTATTCCAGCGAACCGCCGTCCATCTGGCCCTGCGAAAGCAGGTCACGGATCGTAAGACGGCGCTGGGGCAGTTCAAGGATGCCCGGAAGGCGCGTGGTCTGGATTGCAGCGCCAACGGAACCGGCGGCGTTCGTGGTTGCCGTGGTAAGCGTGGCCTTGGTCTGAATGTCGATGCGTCCACGAGGGTTCGCCTGACCGAGAAATTCCTTGACCTTGTCGTTCTCAACGAACTGTTCGCCAATGGATTTCTCACGGTCGCCTTCGCCACCGGAACGGGCTGCCTTCTGCTCAAACTCGTCAAGGCGAGCCTTGAGTTCGTTCATGGCGAGCAGATTTTCGTCAGCCTTCTCCTTCAGGCCTTCGCTGAGGTCGCCGTTCTTCTTGGCTTCCGCCACGGCCTTTTCAGCGATTTCCTTCACGGTGTCGAACTTCTTCTCGAAGTCGGCCTTGACCTCCAGAGCAAGCTGCTCTGCTGTTTTAACTTCACTCATGGGAATGTCCTTTCTGGACAAAGAGGTTTGGATTTAACCGCGCAACGCAGTCAGGAAGGCGGTTGCGTCATCTGCCTTTTCGCCCTCTGGCTCACCCAGAGCGGCCTTCGCATAGCCAACAGAGGCAATCTGTGTAGCCATGCTTTTTGGAACCCCTGCCTCACGCAAGATGTCCTCAAACTCTTTGATAGGCATGGGATCGCCATCGCGCAGACGGCGGGCGAACTCTTCCATGCGTTCGGATTTCACTGCCTCGATGCGGGCTCGGCGGTTGGCTGGGAAAGACACTGGCGAGATTTCGCGCAGGTCCAATTCCTCCAGGTTGCGCACATTGCCGTCAGGCGTTGCTTTGATCTCGCGGTAGCCGATGGACAGCCCGCCGATAGCGTTCGCCTTCATGAGTGCATGGACCTCACGGGCCTTCTGCACTTCCATGATAAGGCGACCTTTGCCCCAGAGGCCCTTTGCATCTTCCGCAAGGTCTTCCCAGATACCAATCGGCTCATTCGGGTTGTGCTGCCACAGCATGAGAACACTGGTTCCCTCACGCTTGTGTTTCGCAAGGCTACCGGCGAAGGCACCCGGCATGACGCGCTCGCCGTAGCTGTCCACGTTGCCATTGACCGAGCCGTAACCCGTAAAGGTGCCGTCTTCCGACAGGTCTTTAACCTGTAGGGCAAAGTCTTTGGTTTTCATCGAGATTTATTCCTCGTTGTCGGTCTGACGTGGCGTCAGTTCTCGCTCTTCACCGGCATCGGTGATCGGAACATTCTGCATCTGCATTCGCGGTACATCGCCGCCTTCAACTGGCGGGTAGTTTTCCAAAGACCTGACCTCATTGATGGTCATGGCCCCGATTGCGGTCATCTGCTGGTAGAACTTAGCCCTGCCGCCGCTGTCGCCGCGCAGAAGCCCTTCCTGGTTAAATTCGATGATGATCCCGGCAGCCTTATCCGCTGGCGTCAGCAACTGCTTTTCGAGCGCCTGTTCGATACGCTTCAGACGACGGCGAAGCGTGAACTTCTGGAATGCAAGGGTCTGCTGCTCGATACCCGATCCCCAACTGGTCGATTTCGACGTATGTCCGACCATGTGAGGCGGGACGCCGAAGAACCGACAGATTTCCTCAACCGAGAATGCCCGCGTTTCCAGCATCTGGGCATCTTCTGGCGTAATCGTCAGTTGCTGCCATTCCGTGCCGCCTTCAAGGACGATTGGCTTCCCAGCATTCCCGCTGCCGATCTTCGCAGCAAGTTTCTGTTCTGCGACCTCGCGCTGCTCTTCTGTCAGCCATTTCTCAAACTTCAGGACGCCAGATGGGCGAAGTCCATTCTGGAACATCGATCCCGCCGATTTGTCAGCGGCTTGAGCCAGCCCAAACACCCGGCGGCCAAAGTAAAGCGTTGACGCCCCACCGAGAGGATTGCCGCCAAACCCACGGATATGCAGGATTTCGCGGTCTGTGGCTTCGTTTGCCTTACCGTCCTCGGTCCATCGATAGACAAGGCTCCCGTCCGTCTTCTTCTGAACGCTCATAAGCGCCGGGAGAATGGGTGTGAGAACCTTCACCTTCTTGTCGGACCGAGTGACCCGTGCGTAAGCGTTGCCCCAAAGCTCCACGGAAGCCGCCATGAAATCCCAGAAATCAACTGCTGTCTGGTCGTAGTTCGGGCTGTCGTGCAGAACGTTGTAGAGCGGGTGATCGCTTGCAGGCTCACGCGATCCGTCAGCGTTGGTCCGATAAACCATCAAAGGCAGTGACGAAATCGTGCCAGAAATCAGGTTCACGCACGCCCAGACAGCCGAAAGCGCCAGAACATTGCGTTCGGTGATGACCTCACCCGCACCGCCGATGCTGTCCGCTGGATACCAGGCGTCAGGCTCACGAACGGTCAGGTTCCGCTTCACAGGCGTATCGCCAACGAAACCATTCAGCATCTTTCGCAATAGGTTCACGCTGCACCTGCCAAGCTCTTGAAGTAATCGTCTATGCCGTCATATTCGGCCTCTTGCTGGATGAACCAACCGAGAGACATAATGAGCGCTACCGCTCCGTCGATCTTGTTCTGGGGCATTTCCTTGCGCGGATAGACGTTCTCTTTCGCGTCGTAATGCCCGACCACGTTGCCAATCATCCAGTTCATCACAGCATTGCCGGTATGATGGATGCGGCCTTCGCGCATAAGAGCATCAAGCGTCTTTGTCGCCTCGCTCATGGTTGCCACAGTCTGCCGGTATTCCTCCGCTGGCATTCCGTCCCGCTTGAGGTTCTGGATCATTTGCTGGGCCTGCCAAGGATCGGTAGCAACCGCCTGCAAGTTCAAGCCGGGCGCTTCTGCCCGAATGTCATCCTCAATGATGCTGAAATCGATTGTCTCACCGGCAGTCGCGGTAATATCACCCTGCAACTCCCAGCCGCGATACATCGGATGACGATCTTCATCAATTGCAACCCGTGGTAGGTAAAAACGCGGGAAAATATAGTAATGTGCCTTCCCATCTATCAACCTCCGGTATGTATTCACGCGGGCTGCAATATCGATCTTGCTGGCGAGATCGAGGCCGATGACGCATTCATCTTCGGTAAAATCTGCCTCATCCAGCGTCCGATCCTCGCATTTCCGCCACCATTCGGTGTCGAACAGCGCCGAATTGGCATCAACCCACACATTCAGGTGCTTGGTGAGGTAATTCGCCCTCGCCGTCGCGACCTGCCGGGCCTTTGCTGCCGTTTGCATGACAATCTTTGGATCGACCGAGACGCCCCAGTTCGGATTGGCCTTGCGCAAAGTCTCCTCTGAAAAGGGATCGTCGCCCTCATCAATGGTGTAAATGATCCCGAATACCGCTTCCGCCGCCTCACCGCTGACGTGACCGGCCAGAACGTCAAGGACGAACTTGCGCACCTCGTAGCAGATACCGTGCTTGTTGCTGCCTGCCGTGGTGATCATCCACAGCATCGACTGCGGACGCTTGCCGAGGCCTGTTTCCAGCACATCGTAAACATCGCGGTTCTTGTGAGCATGAAGCTCGTCCACTATTGCCAGATGGATATTCAGACCATCCAGCGTGTGGCCTTCTGCCGACAGCGCCTTGAAAGCACTGGAGGATTTCAACTGCACAATTGCTTGCGCCGTCACGTCCACACCGAAGCGATTGCGGTATCCTGGCATCTTGCGAGCCATGGCTTGCGCATCACGGAATACGATACGGGCCTGATCGCGGGTTGTGGCCGCCGAATAGACTTCGGCACCTGCTTCGCCATCCAGCGCCAGCATCTAAAGACCCACCGGAGACGAGAACGACGACTTGCCGTTACCTCTGGGAACCTCGACATAAACCCGGCGAAAACGCCTGTTTCCCTCAGCATCAACCCAGCCGAATGCCGTGCTCAGGACGAATACTTGCCACGGCTCAAGGATCATTAGATCACCACGCGAAGCGGCAGGACCCTTGATATGTGGGCAAAGCTCGACAAACCGGCACACCCGATCAGCCCGAACAGCATCGAAATGATACCCGGCTGGCGGATTATCCAGATCGTTCAACTGTCTTGCACATGCCTGATAGACATACTTGCAAGCCGGTATTGCGCCCGAAACCACGCCGCGAGCGTACTGATGCGCCTTCTGCGAATAGTTCAATGCGCCCTACCGTCAAATTCTGCGAATGGATCGTCTTCCTCGCCCTCGTGAGGCTGGTAGACCTTCGTTCTATCCACTGGCGTTGCACCAAGCGATGAAAGCGCCATGCGGTAGTTACCGAAGAAGCTGGCTGGCAGTTCTGCGGTATTCCCGTCCATAATATGCGCTCTCATAAGGGAGACGATTTCCACCGCGCCCCGATCCTCGAAGGTCAGCCAAGGCAATTCGTCTGCAAATGTGGCCCACGCTTTCTTTGCCGTCTTTGGCAGGTAATCCGGTGCTTTCCCCAGCCCTCGACCTGACGTAATTGGTTCGCTGCGGGTCTTAAATCTCTGCGGGTCGTGCTTGTCAGCGCCGGTCAGCGCCGCTTTTGCAGTCGGCGTTCGCGGTCGTGCCATTTCAGCCCTTTGCCTTTTTCTGAATTGCGGATGCGTGTTCTGTCCTGGCACGCGGGTCTACAGCCGAACGCGATCCAGACTTTTCACCGCCCCCCGCCCCATGCTGTTTGCTCCATATCAAGTCACAGAGAGCGGTTTGCGAGTTTTATGATGCAATACAGCCAATCACCCAAAATGCTTGCCAGCGGTCAAATATGAAGGCTTCTATCTACCCATCGATCTTTGGGAGCTGTTGGGTATCCATCCAGCCCGACGATGCGATGCTCTATCTTCTTGCGTCTGATCAGGTCAGGGCTTCGATAGTGAAGGCGCTCGATAGACTGGCATGCTCCATCGTGGCAGCTATCGCATACTGCCCATAGGTTAGCGTCTGCGAAGAACAGGGCCTCATCGCCTTTGTGTGGTATCAGATGGTCGCATACTGCGGGTCTTAACCCGGTCGCGCCCTTCTCCGATCTACCTTCTCTCAGGATCACACCGCACATCTGGCAGGTGAACAGGTCACGGACGAGGATGGACCAACGTAGCCTCTGCCATCTCGCTGTCTTGTACCATTGCCTATAGGGCTGCGCTGTATCTCGGTCTGGCCGGTGCGCTCTTCGCCTATCGGCCATCTCTATCCCTTCGCCTTAAGCTCTGCTGCTACTGCTGCCTCGGTCTGGTGATCCAGGTAGGCGTCGAGACAGCTATGCATGGTTTCTCGGATTTCATCGGCTATGTCCATGTTCCCGCGCAGCACTGCCGCACGATGGAGGTGCCTCGATCCGAGTATGTCCTGCCATGTGGCTTGCATGAACTGGATGGGCTTGGGCATTACACAGTGAACCTGTACGTATGGTCGGTCAGATCAAAGACCATCTTCCCATCAGCACTGCGGATTGTACCTGTCTTTATGGTTCCAATATTAGCCGGATTGATCCAGAACTTGCCGTCTTTGAATATCAGAGGCTTGGTGATTTCCGGGTTGGTCACCATCTCCGGCCCAGCTTCACCAGTAACGATATTCTTGACGTTCTCCGCCCTTGGCAGCGCCATTGCGGGAACGGCAGCAGCTACAGGAGCGAAGCCGAGGAACTTGAGAAATGCGCGTCTTTTCATTTACCTTCCTCCCATGGGTCAGGCAGAACCAGGAACTTCTCGTTCGCGTCGTCTTTCAGTTCTTTCAGGCTAAGGTATGCCTGCGACGGAACGACCTCCGGGCCTGCGCAGCTATTCCAAACCGCGAGGCGATGATGAATGCACATCTCAAAGTCGGCTTCTGTGATTTCGGAAATCGGCTGCCACTTCATATCAATTCCTCTGTTGGTAATATCCGGGCCTGCTCACTTCACACCGCTTAATGAGGGCGCATACTCCCCGGAGCAGCCGGTGCGTTTTCTTCAAACACGAGTGTAGCCATGGCCTCATCGCCCGGTGGGATGAGCAAAGGATAGCCGCTCCTCAGAAACAAAAAAGCCCCGGCGTAAACCGAGGCTGACTATTGATCCTGCATTTAGATATTTGCATTATCCTGATTGAAACAGGAGGCAGCAATGTATCAGATCAAGGTATTGGAACTACTCGAAGACGGGACGTCTCAGCCATATGAGTTCATCGAACTCGAAACCGCCCAAGAGTTCGTCCGGCACGCAACGTTTGATCTCAAGGTCTGGATCGAAGGCTACGACCTATTTGATCGTGATGATTTCCTAAAACTTCGATCTATGCCGCAGGATGAGGTCATCCCGTTTTGATTTGGCGCTGTGGGAGGATTTGCACCTCCCGGCAACCGGGTGGACATTCGGTCGCCTGCTACTTGCACCCGCTTATGCCGCCTTGCGCCTTTCAGCGTACTTCTGGCGGCGTCTTTCGTTTCGGGCATCTGCCCAACTGAAATCCGGTTCGGTTTCACCATGCGTTAGCGAGAAATCATCCCGCCATGTCAGCACCTTTTCGCTGTCCGCAGGGTCTCCGATTGTGACCTCAATCTGCCCGTTTTCATGGCAAACATGCAACACCCCTTCTAGGCCGTTTTTGTAATTTTGGCCGTTAATGCGGGCAATCTCACCGAAAATCTCTAAAATTGCCCGGTTTTTTCTCTTTCTTCCCGTTTCTCTGGTGAAGCCATGCTTCGTGCACCATTTGCCAAACGGCGTTCCTCCAGCTTGAGCGTTGGCCCATGCCCAGAGACAGCGGCGGCGCATATCGTCCTTCACTGAAACGATAAGATTGTTGCACCGTTCCCACTCCGATACGTCTTGTGTCGTCAGCTTGGTCTTGGCGAACATCTCTGCGCGATGCTCTTTATGCCGCTCATCGCCCCATTCACGCATTTCAGCCCAGCTATGGACATAACCCAGGCTCTGCGCCTTCAACTGCTTCGGCTTTGCTGTCTGTGGCAACCGCCGGTCAACCTCTGCGCCTCGGATGAACAGTTCAGCTATTTCCAACGGCGTCATGCTGTCCTCCTGTCATCGAGCAAATCTAATTGATCTGCATTCGGTCCAAAGCGTCGGTATATACGTTCAAATACCATGCCGTTCAGGGCATGTCGTTGCGGAACTATGCCTGACAGGTCGTTGGCGATGAATTGAAGACGCCCTAGCGGTATTGCATCCCATAATTCCAGCCATGCTGACGTATCGCGCTCAATCAGGCCCCGGTTTGCAATCACCATGTCCGACGCCATCCAGAGGCCAAATTCATCGAGACAGGCCTTGTTATTGGCCGTTTCCGCCAGTGTGGTCATGACAAGCCGGAAATGACCTTCCCCATGGTTGCGCAGTATCCGGTCCAGTGTGGCGACCGCCCGTGTTTCGCCAATATCCGGGTATCGGTGTGCATCCACGATCTTGATGCCGTACTCTGCGCATATCGAATAAACACGAGGGTCAACTGTCATCGATCAAGCCTCGCTTTCTTTCTCATGGTTTCAACCAGCCGGTTTGAATACCAGGCCGCCTTTTCCAAGTCCTCGGTTGATTTGCCCTTGTGTCGCTCGCGCCAGATGTACTTCAGAGCATTCCCCTTGCAGAACCCGCGAAACTCGTCTGGTGTCAGGGCTGCTTCTATGGCGTCGATGCATTCAAGGCCGGTTTCTGACGCCGTGTAGTGCTTCGGATGGTTCACGTTGTCGCTCATGCTGCCGCCCTTTTCCGTTCAACCTTTACCGCTTTACCGTTGCGATAGATTGTTCCATCGGCACCGAATACCTTCTCGCGCTCAGTAGGCTCCATGGAAGCGATTTCACCCTCGCGCAGATACTTGCCGTTCATATATGCAAGAAGGTGTGTGAGCGCTTCTTGTGTGGCGTGAAGCTCGCTTGTGTAGATGATTGGTACACCGCCTTTGCTCAGAATGGGGCTTGGACGTGCATTGCGGGCGAAGCGGAGCATAACCCACCATCCTCCATGAACTTCTCTCAGGTACGCTGCGAAGTTATTCATGCCGCCCTCTTGGTACGGTTATGGCGTGCTCGCTCACGTGACTGGTAAAGACGCTGGCAGACTTGCGGCTCCGTCAGGCCCGTAATCTTGGCGATATCGCAAGTATCGTGTCCTTGCTCGAATAGTTCGACAACAACAGACTGGATCACTACGCCCTCTCTCCCACTCAGAATGGCATCAACGCGCGCCTTACCCATCTGCATGAGCCTTGCGATACGGTGCCGTCCCATGCCCTGCTTTCTCATTCTGAGAATTTCGAGGAAGTCATCGTCGGTGAGAATGCGCTTCTTGCGGATCGGTTCGCGCTCGATACCGTGCTTTTTAAGAGCCGCGTGAATTGTCGTATGATCGCGTTTGAACGCACGTCCGAGAGACGGCAAAGATTGCCTCTTAGCCAGCGCCGCAACACACATGGCTCTATGTCGTGCATCTCGGATTGGATAACTGCGCCCATGTCCGAGTACATCGTTCGGTGTGATTTCTGTCCCGTGGCACACGGCCTTGATGATTTCCCTCACTGGAATGTTATGCGTCCGTATCTCGGCACTTACCGTCCCGGTTTCTTCAAACTGGCGAACGGCTTCGAGTGCAAGCAGTGCCACGGCGCTTAGTTCACGCTCTGGCTGTGTCTCGATCTGGACTGGCTTATTCGCTTCCTCAATTGCCTTCTGCTCTGCCGCCTTCCTGGCTAGATAGGCGCGAGCTGCTTGTTCTGTTCTGGATGAATTGGCGGCGACAACCATTAACGGCTCCTCCCTACGTGTTTGAACGGACCCGTTGTCGCGTTCGTTATTCTGTCGAGATTGAAATCGTTGCCGTTGGTTTCTGACGCGGCCTGAAGGCGTGAAATAGCCGCCTCATATGCATTTTCCTCTTCGGTCTGCATCTTCATCGCGGCTCTTGCCGATTGCCATTTCTCGGTTGCTCGCTGGCGCTGTTCTGGCGTCATGCCTCGGCGTTTGCGATCTTTGGCCTGATCTTCGAGGATACGGCGCTCTTTCTGGTCACGGGCGCGAGCTTCCTTGAGCGGGCGCATCACTTCATCGATCTGAATGCGAAGCTCTGGAGGTGATGGCATCCATCCGTGACCAAGCGCACCGGCCATTATGTTTTTGACCGCGGTATCAAGCCCGTGCTTTGTGACGCCATCCAGTGCCATTTGATAAGCCATCTTCTCAGCCTCCGGGTTAGCGAGAGCGCGCGTAGGCAAGACGGACAGGCCCGCCATTGCTGCGGCTTTGTCCTTCGCAGTCGCCAAGGTCCAGTAATGATCCGTTGTCGCTACCTGGTTCATGGAGAGGTCCGTTCTGCTTGTTGAACTCGTCAATCCACATCTGTTGACGCGGGTTTGCTGGTCGGCTGTGCGGTATTGCCTTCATTGCTGGTTCATCGGTCCAGCACTGGCCGTTAAGCCATGTCGCCGGGTGCTTGGTGTATTCCGGGTTCTCGCCGCTTCTGGCTGCCGCGTACCGGCGGACGCCGACAACGATTGTTTCTAGATCGGTAGCCTTGCGGGCTGATCGGTACGCCTTGAGCGCCTGCCCTTTGCCGACCCGGCGCGGATAGATCGGCCAGAAGTGTTGTTCGAACTCGGTTTCGATCTCGTCCTGCACCGGCTTGGCTTTACGCCTCGGTGCCACTTCGCTTTCGATTGCTTCGGCTGCGATAAGCGCCTGATCTATTGTGAGACCATCGGAAAGCATACGGCGGATTGCTGCTACAACGCTCATGCTGCCGCCCTCGTCTGAATGTTCCAGTCCAAGAGAACCGTCTGAACGTCGCCTATTGATCTGACTATCGCGTAAGGCACTGCGTTCTCGGCACACCAATCTTGCCAGTCACGTTGCGCTGGCGATGGCGAACCCTTACCTGCTTTGACTTCTAGAAATGCCATCACGCCGCCCTCCCGAACTAAAACGATGTCGGCAACGCCTGCCTTTACACCGAGGGCCTTGAGCATTGCGCCGGTCTTGGCGTCTCTGCGCCCGCCATTCGCCGGGTGAAACGCTCTTACTGATTTTGGCAGTACACGGTCCAGATAAGCCATAATGGCCTTGTGGACCTGTAATTCTGGCTGGTTTCTGCTCATGGGCGCACCCACCAAGCTGCCAAAGGTACTAGTCCCAGGTTAACGCCTACAGCGCCAGCAATTGACCAGATGATGATCCAGCAAATACGGTCGTTCATGAGAACCTCCGGGCCGGGGCCTGTAGTTGTTGCTTCTGATAAAGCGCGCTGCGCTGATAAATGGGATCGCCCATAAGAACGCCGGTCTTGGTGCGGTCATCAAACCGTGGGCGCTCTGCCATTCTGGCTTCAGCCTCAGCTTTACGCTTCAGCGCAGCATCGCTTGGCTGGCAGACTTCACCAACCGGCATAGAGGCTCGTTTTTCTTTCCGCCTCTGTGCGCCTCTTGCCAAACTTGCAGCGTAACTTTTTGGGTTTCCAATCCGGTAGACCACGTTGACGCTGATACCGAGTTCCGTGGCTATGCTCCTCTTGGAAAATCCAGCAGCAAGCCGCTGTTTAATCTTGGCTGACAGTGCTTCCTCACTCGGCTTCATTTCACTTCTCCCGGTGATGGAATGTTGAACTCTTCTTCAAGGGTCGGGTAATCGGCCAACTCCGGGCAGACGCGATCCGCTAGGTGATCGGCCCTATCTCGAAGCGTAGCGGCGAGACGCATTCGTCTCCGCAGCGATAGCCACCTGAGCAATGCGAGCGGTTTTGGCTTTGAACGCCTTCGTGCGCTTGCCTTCCTCTTCGAGTTCCGCCTGAAGGCAAGCAGAACCCGCTCCCATGTCCGGCTGGACAGGCTCGTAATAAGTCTCATGGTTTGCTCGTAGATTTTGGCGCTCCGCATAGTAGCGGGCGGCTGCTTCTTCATTGCGCTGGCACATGTCGTTGTATGCCAACATGAGCGCCCGGTAGGCCGAACCGGCCACATCGGTCATTTCCTCGTAACGGTAGCGCAAGCGCTTGAGGTAACTCTCTGAAACACCAGTACGTTTTGCTACGCGGTAACGTGCGGCCTCGCGGGTGTCGCCTAGGCCCTTGTACTCGGCTTTTTGCAGCTCTTCGGCCCAATAACGGGCGTCATCTATGGCTGTAAAACCCATGCTCATTTTGTTGTCCTCGGAAACGGTTTTTCCGTACGCGGAAATTCTTTGTTCAGACATGCAATCTCTCCACGACTAAGTTGAAGCCGTGGAAGAGAGCCGGTCAGACAGACCGGCGAGTGTCGAAGGGAAGACTGAGATGAAGATGAAACGGACAGCCCGGAAAGCCTGGAAAACTGATACGGGCGTCCAACTCGTCTTGTACTCATGGCCGGAAACCTCGAAAGACACCCCGGCAAACGCCAGCCCCAGCCGCAATCATCACGCAAAGCGGCCAGCATATTACGAGAACCCATTTGATCCATTTCGGTGATCGGTTGGGTGGCGAAAATTCTAGAACCGCGCAGGAAATGAAGCCCGCGACGTAAAGCCAAGCGATGATCCAGTTACTGTTCACGGTTCAAAACCTCATGGTTGAATTAGATGCCCGACGCTCCGCAGGGAGTGCTCAAAGCGTCGGGCGGTTGCTCACCGGGGCGGGCTTGGGAGGCTTGGTGACCCGGTGGGCAATCAGTTAAGCTGCTGCGAGAACTGCCGATGCGTCGGCCCTAAAGCGTTCACGCGATAATTCCGGCATATCTCGCCAGCGCCGCTCTGCGGCCTCTTCTGGCGTCTCTAGACCAATGACATTGCCCATCATGTCCCGCTTGGCTCGGCATGTGCCGACCGCGTTTCGAATGAAGGACTGGAACAGTGCAAAAGCGCACCGCTCAATCATGTCGTCTCTCTGGTTCAAGCAGCACCTTTTGCCTGCTCGTTCAACACGTGCATGTTGACCAACATGTCGTTCGTCAAAACGATGTCCCGTTCAAAGGCAACACCGATCAATCGCGGCCAGTATCTGACCGGAATAGACTTCCGACGCCGCATTTCCGATGCGGCAGAAGGCTTGATTTCAATGGCACGTGCAAAAGCCATCGTGCCTCCAAACTTCTCGAAAATGTCGTCTACGTGTTCCATAGACACTAATCAACACTATTCGTGTCGGTATGTCAACATGATTTATGTCGATAATTCTGAAATGTTGATTTTCATGGAAACAATGAGCGAACGTTTAAAGGCTGCTCGTGTAGCGGCCAACTTCACATCTGCTGCTAAGGCTGCGGAAGCATTAGGTATTTCAGCATCAACATACCGAGCGCACGAAAACGGGCAGAATGAGTTTCATGTTGATGACGCGAAGCAGTACGCCAAGAAATTCGGCGTAACCGTTTCGTACTTGCTGGAAGGAACCCCTATTTCAAAGAAAGGTCTTGTATCAAGCTTTGACCCAGACGAGCCGGACGAGGTTGAAGACGAAACCTTAACCTTTGGTCGTGAGACTGGCTTTCGTGGAGCGCCGGAGGGAACATCGCCTCAGATTGACATCACCGGCGGCATGGGTGCGGGCGGGCTGTCTATCGTGAATGAAGGTGTACCAGGTCATAAGGGAATGACATTTGCGGCTGAAGCAGTGTCAGATTACTGGCGACTACCGCCTGCGGTTTACACGTCCCTCGGCCTTCATCCACAGGATACCGTATTTATACCGGTGCAAGGCGACAGCATGTACCCGACGCTTGAAGAGGGTGACGTTGTCGTGGTCGATACCCGCCACCGATGGCCATCGCCTGACGGCATCTATGCGATCCTTGATGAAATTGGCGGCCTTGTTGTGAAGCGCCTCGAAGTCTCTCACGAGAACGGCGAAAACATCATTCGCATCATTTCAGACAACACGCGGCACCGGATAAAGGAAAAGAGGCCAGACGACGTTTTTATCGTTGGGCGCGTTCTGCGGCGGTTCGGAGTAATAAAGTAATATGGTTATCACATGCGGTTTTTAACATATACCGATCAAGATGAACGAATGGCCGCATCTTATGGACGGTTTATACATGCCTGCGCAAACTTAGAAAGAAATTTAGAGTTTGTTCTATCTCGTCTAACACCCTCAACGGATGCGATGGCGACGGCCATGTTTGCGAAGAATGGCAACGCCAGGAATATCGACATCATTCTTAGTTTAATAACGCTTCCTGAAGTTCCACTTTCAAACGATCAGAGAGAGAATATCAGAGGTTTGATGACTGCAGTCAGGGCCGAATTAGATTTCCGGAATACTGTCGTACACAACATCATAATTGAAGGCGAACAAGAACCATTGCTCGTCACTCACAAAGGTGGGTTTGAAAAATCCACAGTCGAACCAATTTCTGTTGAAACCCTTGATGAAAGAAACAATCTAATCGGTGAGTTGTCTTGGCAAATTCTTGCTTTGCCTCGTTTGGAATATGATCTTTCACAGTGGGGCCTCGGAAATCGTGAGTACCCAGTCAAGCCACCACGACACCGTCGAAATTCCTGATCATTTTGTTTTTGGACAAGACATATCAATTAAGATGGTCCTTCACACACCATCAGGCCATGCGACTATCCCGTAGTCACCAAGCATCCGTAGAACCGATATACCCCAGTAGCTAGTTTTGTTTTGGCAGACCCTACTGCCCTTCACGCCGCCTTTCGAAAGGGATGGTCAGTCCCAAGGTCTTTTGGCATGTGCATTCCCCTTCTCTTCAGGGAATGGTGATCTGGTGCTACTGGTTGTCTCCATCGCTGCAAACGATTTTCGAAGCGGGCCATCAACCCCGTCTGGTTCTGCCCAGTTAGCCTGAAACTGGGATCGCCTGGATTTCATGCACCTGGTGATAGGCGTAAACGGGTCAAATCCGTACAAAGACCGCTTCTTTTGCGCTTAGAAAACACGAAATCTTGACGGGAACCTCCGAGCAGACCCAAGATATTGTGTCATTCAGCGCCCCGAAGCGATCATTTCGGTTGTGTAACGAAGCTTGTTATGCTACACAATCATTGACATTGAGACCGCTTTAGGCCCCGGCAGCATCACCGCTCCGGGGCTTTTCTTTTATCCCCATCCAACATGTTGTGCAACACGTGTTGTGTTATTTTATCCTTTTTCAACATTAATCGTGTTGACATGTTTTATGTTGTATGCGAATGTCGTCTCAACAAACGAGTTGGGAGACGCCCGAAATGAACACCATCGAGACACGAGTTACAGACTGGTTCGAATGCAAGGATGGCCCTTGGTATCCAAACATGAAGCACGGCGGTCTTGTGTCTTACCGTATCTGGCAACAGTTCGACGGTATGCGTTGGTTCCAGCGACATGAATGGAAAGCTGCTGACGGTTCTACCGACACACAAGAATGGATCAACGGCGTGAAGGATTGGTGCTTAGGCGCTCACCCTGTCCAACTCGACGCCTAGTCCCTCCGGTTTCCGCCCGGGAGGGCGGTTTCCCACCGATTACCGAGGAAGCCACGATGTCCACGAAAGCCGAAATCGAAGCCCTTCTGAAGAATGATATCGCGCAGTTGGAAGCACTTGTTGGCCAACTCGGTTCGATCAGCCTGACGTGTTTTACGCTGAAGGATCAGGGCGATAGCGGGCTTGAGGTTCGCCGGTTGCTTGGCAAGTACGTCGAACAGCGCTGCGATACCGAGATGCGCCTGATCGACCTCTACCGAGGCTTTGGCGACCAACCCGCAATGTCGAAGCTGGAACGGCATCAGTACCGCGCAAACCGCGCAGATGACCTGCTGGATATGACCAGTGACGCCTTCGAACGCATCAATGATTACGTCCATGGGAGGGCGGCATGAGCCTGCATTGGCACAGCGTTGATGCTCCATGCGCTTGGTGCATCGCAAGAACTCCTATCGGTGAATACACCGTGACTTGGAGCTTCAATGAGCGAGGCCAAACTCTCCAGTACCCAGACGGGACCACAGAACGGTTCAAGACCAGAGAAGAGGCCAAGGCAGCGGCTCAACAGGACTTTGACAAGTCCAACCTCATACCGCGACCGGAAAAGCTCTCGTTCAATCCAGACGACATTCCATTTTGAGGGATCAGACATGTTCTCTGCACTGATGATTTCC
>JACDJC010000742.1_pt1 | contig 34556 bp, 29 predicted proteins | sample 7454191 | NCBI WGS metagenome assembly JACDJC01 (sample SAMN14253291, study PRJNA609438) | sludge metagenome | isolation source: sludge after 25d culture with pyrite and EDTA | collected 2018-12-20
AAAACGCCAGCCACCGGCACCAGCTCGCCACCGTCATCGACAAGCTGCGCGAGAACGAGAAGACGCTGATGCGGATCGCGCGCCGGGACCCGCTCACCGGCCTCGGCAACCGGATCGTGCTGGACGAAGAGCTGGAACGCGCCGTCCTGCGCGCGCAGCGGCAGTCCCTGCATGGGTACGTGCTGCTGATAGACCTGAACCATTTCAAGCCCATCAACGACACCTACGGCCACTCCGTCGGCGACCAGGTGCTGAGGGTCACCGCGCGCCGGCTGCTCGACTGCGTGCGCCGCACCGACACCGTCGTCCGCCTGGGCGGCGACGAGTTCGTCATCATCGTGGAGGGCGCGAAGGAACACCCCAACCTGGCCACCCTCATCGCCAAGCTGGTCGCCTGCATATCCCGCGTCCAGTCCCATGACGGGCACACCATGGCGGTGGGAGCCAGCGTGGGCTCGGCCTGCTTCCCGGACGACGGCACCTCCAGCGACGCCCTGCTCGCGCAGGCGGACAAGGACATGTACTTGCAAAAAGCCCTCAGCAACAGAAGCCGGCAGGCCTAGGGCCTATTGACGGCGCGCCGTGGGGCCCGAGCGCCCGACATGTGTCAGAATACTAGTCTTTACCGCCCAGAAGCATGCATCGTGGCAGCCAGCGACCCCTCATTCAGCCTTAGGAAAATAGCCGTAGCGGCCTTCGGCCCGACCGCCCTCTTCGGGCTTGCCGAAGGCGCCATCTTCCCGGTCATCGCGCTCAGCGCCCGCGATCTGGGCGCCTCGGTGGCCCTGTCCGGCCTCATCGTCGCCCTGATCGGCGTGGGGTCGCTGCTCAGCAACATACCCGCATCCATCCTGACGGCGCGCCACGGCGAACGGCGGGCCATGACCGCCGCGGCGGCGCTGATGATCGTCGCGCTGCTGCTGTGCGTGCTGGCCGGCTCGGCATGGGTGCTGGCCGCCGGCGTCTTCATGATCGGCATTTCGCAGTCCATCTTCATGCTGGCGCGCCAGACCTACCTGACCGAAGCCGTGCCCATCACGATGCGCGCCCGGGCGATGTCCACCCTGGGCGGCGCGATGCGCGTGGGCATGTTCCTGGGCCCCTTCGTGGGTGCGGGGCTCATGCACTTCATGGGGCTGCCCGGCGCCTACGTCGTCGCCATTCTCGCATCGGCGGCGGCCGGCGCGCTTTCCCTGGGCATCCCCGACCTGGTCGTGCAGGCGCCCCAGGGCAAGGCCGGCGAGGCCGGCCCGGCGCAGCAGACGTCCGTGCGCGCCCAGCGCATCTTCCGCGACCATCGCGGCGCCTTCCTGACGCTGGGCACCGGCTGCATGCTGCTGGCGGCCGTGCGCTCCTGCCGCCAGATCATCATTCCCCTGTGGGCCAGCCACATCGGCCTGGACCCCGCCACGACCGCCCTCGTCTATGGCGCCATGGGGGCCATAGACATGCTGCTGTTCTACCCCTCGGGCTATGTCATGGACCGGCACGGCCGCCGCTGGGTGGCCCTGCCGTCGATGGTCATCATGGGTGCTTCGTTGCTGCTCATGCCCTTGTCGGGCAGCCTGATCGGATTTATCATCATCACGCTGATTCTGGGCCTGGGCAATGGCGTAGGTTCGGGGCTGATCATGACCATCGGGGCGGATGCGTCTCCCAGAAACGGGCGCACCCACTTCTTGGGCATATGGCGCTTCATTACCGACCTTGGCGCCTGCGGGGGACCCCTTGTGCTCTCGGGCGTCGCCGCAATTGCGACACTAGGGGCAGGTATCGCCAGCATCGGCGGGCTGGGCTTGTTGGCCGCAGTATTCTTTTGGCGATGGCTGCCAGGCAAAGCACAACAATAACGCTTGAACCGGAGACCATCCATGCGCTTCATCCTCTGTACCGCCGCCACGCTGGCGCTCGCTGCTTGCGCGGGCCCTGGCAAGGACACTTACGAAACCACCTGCCACAAGACCTCGGCCGCAGAAGTGGCTGGCCTGTTCGACACATGGAACGCCGCGCTGCAAACCGGCGACCCCAAGAAAGTGGTAACCCTTTATGCGGCGGACGCCGTCCTGCTTCCCACCTTGTCCAATTCTCCTCGCCTGTCCAAGGCCGACAAGATGGAGTACTTCGAGTACTTCCTGCAGCAGCGGCCACGCGGCTCCATCGACCAGCGCAACATCATCCTGGAATGCAATACCGCCATCGACACCGGCCTGTATACCTTTGCTTTCGGTGACGGCAGCACGGCAAAAGCCCGCTACACCTACACCTATCGGCGGTCGGGCGACGGGTGGCTCATTACCAGCCATCACTCGTCCCTGCTTCCCCAGCCGCAGTAAGGGCCTTCCTGCGGTAGAATCCGGCCGGCCTTCGGGCCGGAACACCATTGCCGGCTCTAGCCTCGAAGCGATACAAAAACGCAAAGTTCCTTTTGTGTCAAAACACGCAAGACGTCCCGGGGTCGCGCCGGACTCAGCAGCACCGCCAAAACGGAAGGAAGACACCGCGTCGTCCACGTCGGCCTGCACGCCAGCGCCACTAGCGGCGCCTGACGGCCCGTCTTGCCGCTACACTCTCACTTCTTCCCTTCCCGACCCCCTGTAGATCCCCATTATGCTGAATGTGCTGTTTCCATTCGCTGGCGGCATAGGCCTGTTCCTGATCGGCATGATGCTGCTGTCCAGCGGCCTCGTGGCCTTCGCCGGCGGCGCGCTGCAAAAAGCCTTGATCCGGTTCACCGGCACGCCCTGGAAGGCCTTCGCCTCGGGCGCCGTACTGACCGCGCTGGCGCAATCGTCCACCGCCACGACGGTGACCCTGATCGGCTTCGTCAGCGCCGGCCTGATCACCTTCACGCAGGCGATAGGCGTGGTGATCGGCGCAAGCCTGGGCAATACCGCCACCGGCTGGATCATCGCCGGCCTGGGCCTGAAGATCAATCTGGGTTTCTACACCCTGCCCTTCATCGGCGCCGGGGCGCTGCTCAAGCTGCTGGTGTCGGGGCGCTGGGGCGAGCTGGGCACCGCGATCGCCGGATTCGGCATTCTTTTCCTTGGGCTCGACACCATGCAGGACGGCATGCAGGGGCTGTCGAGCGTGCTCGACCTGGCCCAGCTGCCCTCCGGCGGGTTCGGCGCCAGCCTGCTGATCATGCTCATCGGCCTGATCATGACCGCCATACTCCAGTCGTCGACGGCGGCCGTCGCCACCACGCTCACCGCCGTGCATGCCGGCGCCATTAACTTCGACCAGGCGGCCGCCGTCGTGGTGGGCGCGTCCATCGGCACCACGCTGACGAGCGCGCTGGCCACCATAGGCGGCACGATCTACGCCAAGCGCACCGCGCTGGCATACATCTTGTTCAATCTGGGCGCTGGGCTGATCGCGGTCCTGCTGCTGCCCGGCCTGCTGTACCTGGCGCAGAGCCTGGCCCGGCACCTGGGCCTGGAGGCGGGCGCGCTGGGCCTGGCGGCCTTCCACTCGCTGTTCATCGGCCTGGGCGTGGCGCTCTTCATGCCCCTCATCAACCCGTTCGCCCGATCCATCGCCCGCATGCTGCCGGAGCGCGAAGGGGATTACGCGCGGCACCTGGACGCCACCTTGCTGAACGTGCCCGAAGTCGCGCTGGGCGCTTCCCAGCGCGCCGTGCACGAAATCATCGAGCGGGTGTTCCTGGTGTACCAGCAGGTTCTGGCCATGGAGCGGCCCGCCGCGCTGAAGCACGACATGCTGCGCGTCCGCGGGGCGCTGGAACAGGCCTTCGATTTCGTCACGCGCATCCCCGCGAGCGCCGACGACGACAAGCTGAACAGGCGCCGCGTGGCGCAGCTGCACGCCATCGACCACCTGATGCGGCTGTGCAGCCGGCTGAATGAACCGGTGGCCGAGCAGGCCGACTTCAACGGCCGCGAGCTCAGCCCGGCGGCAAGGCGATGCCGCGACATCCTCGCGCTTGCGGGCGAGGGGCTGGCGGGCCGCCTGGAAAAAGGCTGGGTGGAACAAGTGGGCCGCGACGCCGCGGCGCTTGCGGAGCTATCCCGCCAGGTCCGGCACGACATCCTGCAGGACACCGGCCCGGGCCGCAACGGCGCCGCCGAGGCCTTGTGCAAGGCCGACGCCTTCCGCTGGCTGGAGCGCGGCGCCAACCACGTGTGGCGGATCAGCCACTACGCCGCGGACGATTTCGGCTTGGCACGCGAACGAGCATGAGGTCCGGCCCCCGGCGGGCCTGCTCCTACCTGGAGCCGGGCCGCTGCAAGCCCAGATGGCCGCGCAGCGTGCGGCTGTCGTAGTCCCGGCGGAACAGGCCGCGGTCCTGCAGGATGGGAATGACGGAATCGACGAAGTCCTCGATGCTTTCGGGCAGCGCCGGCGGCATCAGATTGAAGCCGTCGGCGCCTTCGTTCAGGAACCAGCGCTCCATCTCGTCCGCGATTCCGTCCGGCGTGCCCACCATGGTGCAGTGGCCGCCGCCGGCCGCCAGGCGCCCCAGCAGCTGCCTGACCGTCGGCTTCTCGGTTTCGATGATGCGCAAGATGGTGGCGTAGCGGCCCTTGGGGCCGGCGAACCGCTCCAGCGGCGGCAGGTCCGGCACCGGCGCATCCAGTTCCCAGCCCATGCAGTCCCGGCCCACGTAGAGGCCCAGCTGGCGCAAGGCATCTTCGGCGGGCAGCAGTTCATCCAGCTCGCGCTGCTTGCGCCGCGCTTCGGCGGACGTGGACGCCACGTAGGTGACCAGGCCGGGCATGATGGGCACCGGGTCGGTCCGCCCGGCCTCCCGTACCCGGCGCTTGATGTCCCGATAATAGGATTGCGCCGAAGCAAGGTCATAGGCGACGGCGTAAATGGCTTCGGCGCGGCGCGCGGCCAGGCTGCGGCCCTGCCCCGACGCCCCGGCCTGGAACATGACCGGATGCCCCTGCGGCGGCCGGGGCACGGTCAGCGGGCCGTCCACCAGGAAATGCGCCCCTTTGTGGCGGATGGCATGGATCTGGCCCGGGTCGGCATACAGGCCGTCCCGGTCGCGCAGCAGCGCGCCGTCGCTCCAGGAATCCCACAGGCGCAGGACCACGTCCACGAATTCCTCGGCGCGCTCGTAGCGCCAATCGTGGTCGGGCATGGCCTCGTAGCCATGGTTGCGCGCTTCGGAATCGAACATGGACGTCACGACGTTCCAGCCGATGCGCCCGCCCGAAAGATGGTCCAGCGACGCCAGCATGCGCGCCGCATGGAAAGGGGTGTAAAACGTGCTGGAGACGGTGCTGATGAAGCCGATGCGCTCCGTCGCCCGGCACAGGGCCGCGATCGTCGTCAGGGGCTCCAGGAACCAGCGCGGGCCGTCCGCCGGATTGTCGGCCGACTGGCCGTCGGCGAAGAACACCGCGTCCAGCTTCCCGCGCTCGGCCGTCTGGGCCAGCTGCTCATAGTAGCGGATGTCGCCGAGCCGGCCCACCGAGGAATACGGATGGCGCCACGCGGCCCGATGATGGCCGCAGGCGAACAGGAACAGATTGATGTGCATGGCGCGCCCGCCCGCGCCCGATTGTGTGGTGTCCATGTGTGGCTTCCTTCGAGGGCCTAGTTCTTGACCAGGCCGCCGTCGACGACCAGATTCTGCCCCGTTACGGAGCGGGACCAGGGCGAGGCGAAGAACAGCGCCGCATCGGCGAATTCGGCCGGCGTGGTCACGCGGCGCAGCGGCGTCCCGGCCGCGATCAGGTCGAACACCTCTTGCGGGGTGGCGGCCGATGCGTCCGTGGTGCGCAGCAGCCCGCCCGACAGCATGTTGACCGTGATCCCCTTGGGCCCCAGGTCATTGGCCAGCGTGCGGGTCAGGGACAGCAGCGCCGCCTTGGCCGCCGTGTAATCGTGGTAGGGCACGACCGGATTCTGGAATAGGTTGGTGCCGATGTTGATGACGCGCCCGAAGCCGCGCGCCGACATGTCCGGAAGCGCCGCCTGCACGGTGTTCAAGGCGCCCCGGACCACGCCTTCGAACTGCCGGCTCATGTCGTCCCAGGAGATCGTGTCCGCGTGGGGGCGCGCATCGCCGTTGAATGCGAAGGCGGGAAGCGCATTGTTGACCACCGTCGTGACGCCCGAACCGAAATGGCGCCGTGCCGCGACGAACATTTCGCGCACCGCCGCCGCGTCGGTGACGTCCGCCCGCAAGGCGACGGCCCGGCCTTGCGCCGCCTGCGCCAGCGCCTCGGCCTGGCCGGCGCTGCGCAGATAATTGACCACCACCCGCGCGCCCTGCGCAAGAAAGGCGCGCGTCAGGTGTTCGCCCAGCCCGCGGCCGCCGCCGGTGACCAGCACGATTTGTTCATCGAGGGGAAGTGCAATGCCGCTGTCGGTCATGATTTACCTTGTCAAGGAAGCGAAGGTGGATCATGCGCTTGCGGTGCATGGATGGACATCCCTTCGCCAGTATTAGCTGGAGCAGGTTCGACGGGTTTCATCTCAGCCCCCGTGTTCGAGAGCACCCCGTGTCGTCGGGCACACCATAGCACAGAAGCGCCGCCGGCGACAGGGCCGGCTGCCCGCATTGACACGCCCGCCCCGGGCACTTAAGCTTTGCGCTTTGTTCCTGGGGGAGCCCGTTTCGGGCTGAGACTCCGCGGGCGCCGCGGTAACCCTTTGAACCTGATCCAGCTAATACTGGCGTAGGGATGGAAATGTTCAGCACCACCACCACCGTACTGTGCCTGCTGCTGTTTGCGGCGGCCTTCACCATTTCCGGCGTGCTGTACGCAAGAAGCGAACGCGGCAGCCTGGAAGACTACATCATCGCCCGCAACAGCCAGAGCACCACGGCCACCATGCTGACCCTGCTGGCGACCTCGCTGGGCGGGTGGATACTGTTTTCGCCCGCCCAGGCGGCGACCTGGGGCGGCCTGGCCGCCGTCATCGGCTACGCCCTGGGCGCGGCTTCGCCCCGCATCCTGATGATCCCCCTGGGCCGCCGCATGCGCGAGCTGATCCCCCAAGGCCACACGCTCACGGAGTTCGTCGTGCTGCGCTACGGGCGGGCCATGTATCTGCTGACGCTGCTGATCATGCTGTTCTACATGTTCATCGCGCTCACCGCGGAAATCACGGCCATCGCCAAGCTGGTCACCCTGTTGGCCCCGGTGCCCCTGTGGGCCACCGCCGCCATCGTCATGGTGTCCACCCTGATCTACACCGCCTATGGCGGGCTGCGCGCGTCCATCGTCACCGACAAGGTCCAGATGGCCGTCATCGTGCCTTTGCTTCTGGTGCTGCTGGCGCTGGGCTGGCGCGCCGTCGGCGGAATCGAGCCCACGGTCCAGGGCCTGCGGGCGCAAGCGCCCCAGTTGCTGAGCCTGACCGACCCCATGGGCGTCAAGGCCGGCCTGACGTTCTTCGTCGCCATCCTGCTCACCGGCCTGTTCCACCAGGGCAACTGGCAGCGGGTCTATTCGGCGCAAGACAATCGCAGCATGCGGCGCGGCTTCCTGCTGGCCGGCGTGCTGGTCAGCCCCATCATCTTCCTGATGGGGCTGTTCGGCCTGGCCTTCACCGGCCTCGGGCAAGGCGGCGACAGTTCCATCGCCCTGTTCACCGTCATCATGCCGCACGTGCCGGTGTGGTTCGCCGTGGCGCTGATCCCCCTGGGCCTGGCGCTGGTCATGAGCACCGCCGACACCGTGATCAGCGCGGTCTCCAGCCTGATCGCGGTGGACGTGCGCCGCGTTGCGCCGCGCGTCTCCGGCCAAGTCCTGATGCGGCTTTCGCGCTGGCTGATCTTCCTGCTGGCGATCCCCGTGATCATCGCCGCGGCGCAGGGCTACAGCGTGCTCTACCTCTTCCTGCTGGCCGACCTCCTGTGCTGCGCGGCCGCTTTTCCGGTCTTCTTCGGCCTGTTCAACCCCCGGCACAACGGCCGCATCGCGTTCATCAGCACGGTTTGCGGCCTGGCCGCCGGCCTGGCGCTGTTTCCGGCCCCGGGCGACCGCCCCGAGTATCTGCTGGAATCCTTCCTGCTCGCGGTCCTGGTTCCCGCGGTGGTGTCCCTGCTGGCGCTGCGCTTGCTGCGCTCGCTGACGCACTTCGATTTCAACCACCTGAGCAGCGCCGTGCGCAGCCTGGACGAAGGGAAATGACGGTGTTTTGCATGCAGATCGACCCCTGTTCAAAGCAGTAAATATTTATTTAATATATACTTATATTCTTTTCGCGAATCGGGCGCGGCCATCTTGCGCCCCATTCGCGTTTATCTTGCGTGCCTACCCTTGGCGCAGCAGTCTTCACCAAGGAGCCTCGACACTATGCAGGGCCTGCACCTTACCGCAGATCTCTACCAATGCGCGTGTGATCCGGCGCTGCTGACAGACGCAGCGCTGCTTGCCGAACTTTGCCGCGGGCGTACCCTCGATTCGGGGCTCACGCTCGTCAACGAGAAATGGCATACCTTCCCCGACTTCGACGGCCATCCCGGCGGCGTCACGGGGGCCTTGCTGCTGGCCGAATCCCATCTGGCCATACACACTTGGCCGGAACGAGGCGGCATCACGCTGGACGTGTACGTGTGCAATTTCATGGCCGACAATTCCGGCAAGGCGGAAGCCCTGCTGCATGGGCTGGTCGAAGTATTCCAGCCCGGCAAGGCCCAATACGAACGCCTGCAGCGCGGCGACGAAAACGGTCCGGGCGCGAACGGCGAGCTCTTGCTGGAATCCCTGAACGACACCAGCGCCTTCGGCTTTCGCTTCGCGCGGCGGCTGCACGCCGAGCAAACGCCTTACCAGCGCCTGGAAATCCTGGAATCCAAGGAGCTGGGCCGCTGCCTGCGCCTGGACGGCCTGTTCATGACGTCCGAGGCCGACGAATTCTTCTACCACGAAGCGCTGGTCCATCCCGCCGCCCTCGCTCATCCGGCGCCGGCAACGGCCCTGGTCATCGGCGGCGGCGACGGCGGCGCCATCGAAGAACTGCTCAAGCACCCCAGCCTGCGCGACATCACGCTGGTCGAGCTCGACCAGCGCGTGGTCGACGCCGCCCGGCAGTATCTGCCGTCCATCCACAAAAACGCGTTCGATGATCCGCGCGTCCGCCTGCGCTTCCAGGACGGCGCCCGCTTCCTGGCCGACACCCCCCGGAAATTCGACCTGATCCTGCTGGACCTCACCGATCCGGAAACGCCCGCGGGCCCCTTGTACACTCGTGAATTCTTCCAGCTTTGCCAGTCCGCGCTCACGGCGGACGGCGCGCTGGTCATGCACCTGGGCGCCCCTTTCCACGAAAAAGACCAGGTGCGCGACATGTCCGCCAAGCTGGCTTCGGTATTCAAGCAAGTGCACGGCTACGGGCTGCACATTCCGCTGTACGGCGCCTATTGGGCGCTGGCCGTTGCGTCCGACACCCTGGACCCGACCGCCCTGGACGCCGCCACGGTGTCGCAGCGCCTGCGGGAACGCGGCATCGGCGGTCTTCAGTACTACAACGAAGGCATCCATGCGGCCTTGTTCGCCCTGCCGAACTTCTACCGCGCCTTGATGCCCGCCGCCAAAAAATAGCGGCCGGCGGGTGTCAGCGGTACCAGACCGTGACGCTGCCCGTGATGAACAAGGGCTGGGCCAGCGGCCCGCGCCCCTGCGCCGTGTGCACCAGGTAGAACGGCTTGCCGGCATTCAGGCCGTTGAAATCCTGGCTGCGCACGCCGCCGCCGACAAGCGGCACGCAGCGCTGCGTGCCATTCCAGCATAGCTTGCTCCGCACCTGCGCGCCCTGGAAGTCGCGCGCGGCATACACCGCGGTGATGACCGAGCCCGGCCCGGGGCCGGGGCCGCGGTCTCCGGCCGGCGCATAGCGAACCGCGACCTCCCGGCCGGCGTGGTTGAGGGCCGGACTGACTTTTTCTTGCGTCCAGGCGAAGTCGCCCGCCGAGGCGGCCATGCCCGCGCCCAGGGCGGCGGCGGCCAAGGCATATTGAATCAAGGTCCTGGAGTTCATGGGGTGACAGCATAATTCACGCGGGAAAGCCGTTCAAGGCCGCCGCCCCTTCCGGGGCAGGCGTGCGAGCGACGTTCATGATCCAGCAAACGCATGCAAAGTAGCCGATCAAGGCTGCCATTTCCACCGTGCCGCGCTCCCCCCAGCGCCGCCTCGCGGCCGCATAGGTCTGGTCACTGACCCCATGCCGCTGCAGCAGCTCGGTTGTGAATGCCCACGCGTCGGCTTCCTCCTCCGACATGGCGCGAGGACGGGCGCCTTGGGCCACATCCAGCAAAGTGGACTCCGCAACACCGGCTCGTATCGCCAACGGATAGTGGACAGCCCATTCAAACTGATTGCTCAATTCGCGAGCAACGAGCAAGGTCACGAACTCGTTGATGCTTGTTGGCAAAGCGGATTCAAACCGCAAGTATTCCCCCACGCACGCCAGGCGTTCGAGCAGTGCCGGGCTGTGCATCAACGGAATAAAAGGCCCTTTGACGCCTTTTCGTGGTCCGGCAATCAACGCATCCGTAGCGGCACGCTGGGCTTGCGTCATGGATGCCATCGAGGGCAGTGGCAGACGTTCGCCGCGCTCCTGGCCAAAACCTTGGGGGATGGTCGTAGTCATGGGTTCTCCCGAGTGAAAGACTTTTGATAAGTGAAATGAATGAGTGACGCACTGCTTGCCAGCAACGCCGCCGAACCCAGCCACAGTGCCGAACTGAATGGCCAGCCGATTTCAAGCAAAAAATTGGCTGCGATGGGTCCTGCGAGCTGACCGGCGGCAAATGCGGCGGTCATCGCCGCCAGCAGCCTTTGTGCGCTGGGCCCCGCCTGTTGCCGGGCCTCTTGCAAACCGAGCAAGGTGATGAGCATGAAAGTTCCACCCACGCACAGCGCAGCCACCGCAAGCCCGCAAAGGCCGGGCGCGATGACGGGCATGGATACCCCGACGGCCATGACGGCTTGAGCGCCGGCCCAGACATATGTCCGAGGCCAGCGCGCAAGGAAAGCGATGCTCAGTGTGGATAAGGCTGCAGCGATGCCGAAGAGCGGCCACACCCAGCCAAAGAGCGCGGGGTCGTCCAGTAACAAACGCGCCTGAGACGGCAGATATGTCGCGGGAAGGATGTAGCCAAAGCCGAACAGCCCGTAGCAAAGCACCAACAGATGCATGCCCCGCGATGTTTGCCCGGCGGAAGCCGCCGGCATGGATATCCCTGAACGGAACGACTCGCTCCGCACATCCACCTTGTGCGCAATGAAGGTGCCGACAAGGGCCAGCCCCGCCAAGGCGAGCCAGAGCGCCCTGGCCCCCATCCCCAGCAGAACACCCGCGTGGCAGACCAGTCCAGCCAGGGCGATGCCGGTTCCAACACCGGCGAACACGAGGCCGTCGAGACGGCGCGCGCCCAGCATCGCCAGACGGGCAAGGATCACGGTTGCAGTCCCAACCAAGACCCCCGCACTGGCGACGCCGGCGACGAACCGCATGGCGATCCACCATGCGAACGGCCCAGAAACGGCCATTGCGGCGGTGCTCGCTACGACGGCCCACAAGCCGCATCGCATCAGCATGGCCGCGGGCATGCCTTTTCTTCCAGCAAGCACGGCACCTGCGAAATACCCCAGGTAGTTGGCCCCCGCCAGCCAGCCTCCGTCTGATAGTGAAAGCCCCAGATCCGCCTGCATCAAAGGCAATTGGGGCGTGAACGCGAAACGGCCTATTCCCATCGCCACGGCCAGTGCGGCAAGGCCGCTCAGGGCGATGCCAAGGATGTGCAAAGCAGGTGTATGAAATCTGTCCATACCGCATTCTGACCCGCTATAATTTTCTCGTAAATTGAATAATTTAGAATAGATATTCTTGCAATGAGAAACTTCGATCTGAATGACTTGGCCATCGTTCAAGCGGTAGTGGCGCATGGCGGCGTAGCTCGGGCGGCGCAAGCGCTGCACCGCGTGCCGTCCAACATCACCACGCGCATCAAACAACTCGAAGCGCGCATGGGGCTTGAGCTGTTCATGCGCCGTGGCCGCAGGCTGGTGCCGACGGAAGAAGGCCGCTTGTTGATCAGCTATGCAGAACGCTTGCTGCGCCTGGCTGATGAAGCAGAATCGGCGCTGCGGACCGGAAGGTTGCTTGGCACCCTTCGTATCGGCTCGCTGGAAAGCACAGCCGGTAGCCGGCTGCCTCGGCTGCTGGCGCGTTACAACCAAGCCAACCCGGCGGTGCGCATTGAATTGGTCACAGGAACGACCGGGGCGCTGATCAGCAGGCTGGCTCGCCATGATGTCGAGGCAGCCTTTGTTTCAGAGCCCTTCCATGCCCCTGGAGCGGCTGCCGAGCCAGTATTCAAAGAAGAGCTTGTTCTCATTACCGGCCCACATATTCAATCACTGTCCAGTCTTGCCAAGGCGGGAACCGTCACCCTGATCGCGTTTGCCAGTGGCTGCTCCTATCGCCGCCTCCTGGAACAGTGGCAGAGCGAACAGGGTGTCGGCGTTTCCGGCGTGCTGGAGTTTGCCTCTTACCCGGCAATCGTCGCTTGCGTTGCGGCGGGAACGGGTGTGGCGATCGTGCCAAAATCGGTGCTTGCCGGATTGCATGCCGCCAAATCCGTACAGGCTCATGAACTTCCTGCGCATCTGTCCTTCAACCGCACACATCTGATCTGGCATGAGGGGAAGGAATCGTTGGCGCTGAGGAGTTTGCGCCAACTGCTGGCTTCGCCGGATTTCGCCGAATGAAAGGCTTCCGCTGAGGACCGCCCTGCTTTACCCATGATTGCTATGATTTCGGGTTTGGCAAAAACCAGCGATTTCAAAGAGCGACGCTTGCTGCGTTTTGCGCTGGTTCCTCGCTGACAGGATCACCCGCGGCTTCACCGTCGGCTACGCCCGCCCGCTCCACGCTCGGTCGCCTTCACGCAGTTGCGCTTCGTTTCATTCGCTGTGATCAACTTACGGCGGGACTTGCACCCGCAGGAGTGCGCCCAGCGGGTGCGCACAAAAAAGCCCCCACGCCGCGCCTACGGCTTGCTGCCCCCCAGGGGGGCGGTTTTGCCTTGGGGCGGCCCGGCGGCAAAAAAAGGCCCGCGAGCCCGAAAGGGCCGGCGGGCCAAGCAACCCGGCGCGCAGGCCGGGCAGCACTGGCTGGTCATCGCTTGCGGAACAGGCCGCTCAGTATGGCGAGCACGGCAAGGACGATGAAGATGTAAAAGAGGATCTGGGCGATGGACGCGGCGCCGGCGGCGATGCCTCCGAAGCCCAGGAACGCGGCGATGATCGCGATCACGAAAAATACGGCGGCGTAGTACAGCATGGCATTCTCCTTGTTCGATTCGGCCGGTCGGCGGCTTGCCGCCGCCGGCGCCTATCGATTCTTGTCGAAGAATTCCTTGACTTCGCGCTCGGCTTCTTCGCGCGTCCGGCCGTAGCGTTCCTGCACCAGGCCCGCGAGCTGTTGAGCATTGCCATTGATGCGGGTCAATTCATCGTCGGTGATGTCGCCCCAGACGGCTTTGGCCTTGCCCGCCAGTTGCTTCCATTGACCCTCGATGGTGTCTTTATTCATGGTCTTGCTCCTTGTTTTTCACCAGCGGCGGGAACAGCCCCGCCGCCTTCCGTCAAGCTGCCCGGTCCGCGAATCCGTTCACGAACGGACGGGCTTGTCACTAACGTAAACGATTCCCGGAAGCGCAATCCACACAAAAGCCCAGCAAATGTAACAAGAATGGTAGACATGATGCGTCGCACCGGCCATGCGCAACATATGCTTAACAAACAGCCGGCGCTGTAACCGGCGCCAAAGCCGGTGAAGGCTGGTAAACTGTACAAAAATACAGCTTAGCTTCCGTTTCATGCCCTCCGCCTCGCCCCTGCCCCAGCCTTATTACTACCTGGACAACTTCCAGTTCGTCCTCGACTGGCTGCAGGCCCGCTATCCGGATCTGCTGTCACCCGAAGAACACGGGTTCATGCGGGATTTCGCCGGCCTCGAACGCCCCTCGCGCGCCCTGCTGGTGCGCATGGCCATGCGCAAGGGAGATCTGTTCCGGGCCGACCGGCTGCGCTATCCCGAAATCGGTGATCCGGTGGCCGCCGCGGCGCCGCTTGCGGCCGCGGGCTGGGTGGAACGCGATCCGTCGCTGCGCATCGATGAACTCTTCGGCCTGTATACCCGCGACGACCTGGCGCAAGCCTTCGGCGACCGCCTCGCCCAAGCCGGCCTGGCGCGGGCCGGGAAACGCACGCAGCTGGAATACCTGCTGGCCCTGTGCCCGGATGCGCGGCCCGTCGCGCAATGGCTGGGGGCCGCCGCGGCCCCGGTGTACCGGCTGCGCATCACGGACCTTTGCGAGCGCTACCGCCTGATGTTCTTCGGCAACCTCAGGCAGGACTGGACGGAGTTCGTCCTGGCCGAGCTGGGGCTGTACGTGTATGAAAAAGTCGATTTTTCGCCCTCTTCCCGCGCTTTCCAGCTGCGCAGCGACGTCGACGACTACCTGAGCCTGCACCGCTGCGCGGAAACCCTGGACCAGGAGGCCCGGGACGAGGCCGTGGACGCCGCCGTCGCCGCGATCCCTTCCGCGCCCTTCCGGAACTCCTGGCTGGAAACGCGGCGCGCCAGGCTGCTGTTTCGCGCCGGCCAGCACTATGAACGGCGACGCCACTGGGAGGCCGCCTCCCGTTGCTACGAGCACAGCGGCCACACCGAAGCGCGCGTCCGCCACGTGCGGGTGCTGGAGCGCCAGGAACGCTTCGAGGACGCCTTGCGGCTGGCTCGGCTCGCGCTGGAAGACCCGGCCGACGAGGCGGAGGCGCAGCGGCTGCAGCGCGCCCTGCCCCGGCTCCTGCGCCGCTGCGGCCTGCCGCCCGGCCGTCCGCCGATCCGCTTCGATGCGGAGCGCCTGGATCTCACGCTGGCGCAGGACCCGGGCGCCGGGCGCGTCGAGGCCGAAGTCCTGCGGCATTTGCGGCAAGATGCCGCGCCCGTGTTCTACGTGGAGAACACCCTGGTCAACGGCTTGTTCGGCCTGCTGTGCTGGGAAGCCATCTTCGCGCCGGTTCCGGCCGCTTTCTTCCATCCCTTCCAGGCCGCTCCCGCCGACTTGCTGCGGCCGGGCTTCCATGCCCGGCGGGAAGCCCTTTTCCGGACCTGCCTGTCGCAACTCGACGACGGGCGCTATCGGCGCACCATACGCCGGAACTTCCAGGACAAATCGGGCGTGCAATGCAGCTTCGTGAACTGGCACGCGCTCGACGAGTCCCTGCTGGAATTCGCCCTGGCCTGCATTCCGCCCGCGCACCTGGGCAGGCTGTTCGCCCGCCTCTTGGGAGACATCCGCGGCAACCGCTCGGGGCTGCCCGATCTGATCCAGTTCTGGCCGGCCGACCAGCGCTATCGCATGATAGAAGTGAAAGGCCCGGGCGACCGCTTGCAGGACAATCAACGGCGCTGGATCGCCTACTGCCGGCAGCACGGCATTCCGGTCAGCGTCTGCCACGTAAGGCGTCCCGCGGCGTGAAGCACATCGTCGCCGTGCGCGCGCTCTGCGAGTTCGGCGCCCGGACGGGCGACCTGGACCTGCGCTTCACGCCCGGCGCCACCGCCCAGGAAGGCATCGAAGGGCATGCGCTGGTCCGGGCAAGGCGCGCGCCGGGCTATGAATCCGAAATTCCCCTGGCCGGCGAATTCCAGGGCCTGCAAGTGCGCGGGCGCGCCGACGGCTACGACCCCGCGGCCAATCGGCTGGAAGAAATCAAGACCTGCCGCGGCCGCGCGGAAACCATACCGGAGAACCAGCGGGCCCTGCACTGGGCGCAAGCCATGACCTATGCCCACCTGCTGTGCCGGGACCGCGCGCTGGAGCACGTGCAGGTCGCGCTCGTGTATTTCGACGTCGACGATGGGCGGGAATCGATGCTGGCCCGGGACTGCGCCGCCCAGGACCTGGAGCGCGGCTTCCAGGCGCTGTGCGGGCGCTATCTGGCCTGGGCCGAACAAGAGGAACGCCATCGGCAGGCCCGGGACCAGGCCTGCCAGGCGCTGGCCTTTCCCCACGCGGACTTTCGCGCGGGCCAGCGCACGCTGGCGGAATCGGTCTACAAAGCGGCCTGCGGGCAACGCCGGCTGATCGCCCAGGCGCCCACCGGCATCGGCAAGACCGTGGGCACCCTGTTTCCCATGCTCAAGGCCGCCCCGCGCGAGCGGCTGGACAAGATCCTCTTCCTGACCGCCAAGACCTCCGGCCGGCAGGTGGCGCTGGACGCCCTGGCGCGCTTGCTGGGCGGCGCTGCCGCCGCCGGCGGCGACGGCCCGCGCGTGCTGGAGCTCACGGCCCGCGACAAAACCTGCGAGCACCCCGAGCTGCTCTGCCACGGCGAATCCTGCCCCCTGGCCCGGGGCTTCTACGACAAGCTGCCCGAGGCCCGGCGCGATGCCGTGCAGGCCGCCGGCAGCCTGGACCAGTCCAGGCTGCGGGACATCGCGCTGCGGCACGAACTGTGCCCGTACTGGCTGGGCCAGGAACTGGCCAAGTGGTGCGACGTCATCGTGGGCGACTACAACTACTATTTCGATACCAGCGCCTTGCTGTACGCCCTGGGGCGCGAGCGGCAATGGCGCGTGGCGCTGCTGGTCGACGAAGCGCACAACCTGCTGGAACGCGCCCGCGGCATGTATAGCGCGGAACTGCGCGAAGAGGACATCGCCGCGGCCCGCGCCGTGGCGCCGCCCGCGCTCAAGAAGCGGCTCGACGCCCTGCTGCGCGGCTGGCGCAAGGCGTTCCGGGACCAGGATCAGCCCTATCGCGCCTACACGGAACCGCCCGCCGGCCTGGCGCCTTTGCTGCAGCGCGCCGGCGTCGCCATGGCCGAGCACTTCACGCAGGCGGCGCCGGCGCCCCACCCCGACCTGCAATCCCTGCATTTTGCGCTCCAGCACTTCCTGAAGCTGTCCGAGTCTTTCGGCCCGCATTCCATCTACGACTCCACGCCGGCGCCCGCGGGCCGCCGGCTCGCCACGCGCCACGACCTGTGCCTGCGGAACATGATCCCCGCCCCGCATCTGCGCGAGCGCTTTGCCGGCAGCCACGGCTGCGTGCTGTTCTCCGCGACGCTCACGCCCTGGAACTTCTATCGCGACACGCTGGGCCTGCCCGAGGACACCGCCTATGTGGACGTCGCCGCGCCGTTCCAGGCCGCGCAGCTGGAGGTCCGCGTCGCCGGCCACATCTCCACCCGCTACGCCGACCGGGAGCGCTCCGCCGAGCCCATCGCGCGGCTGATGGCGCGGCAATACCGGCGGCGCCCGGGCAACTATCTGAGCTACTTCAGCAGCTTCGACTACCTGGAACGCTGCGCGCGCGCCTTCATGCTAGGCCATCCGGACATCCCGGTCTGGACGCAATCGCGCCACATGAGCGAAGCCGAGCGCAACGGCTTTCTGGCACGGTTCACGCCCGACGGCCGGGGTGTGGGCTTCGCCGTGCTGGGCGGCGCGCTGTCCGAAGGGATAGACCTGCCGGGCACGCGGCTCATCGGCGCGTTCGTATCGACGCTGGGGCTGCCGCAAGTGAACCCGGTCAACGAACAGCGCATGCGCTGCATGGAACAGGTGTTCGGCAAGCGCCGCGCCTATGACTACGCTTACCTGTACCCCGGCCTGCAGAAGGTCGTGCAGGCCGCCGGCCGGGTCATCCGCACGCCCACGGACCGGGGCGTGCTGTATCTCATCGACGACCGCTACCGGCAGGCCCGGATACGCGCGCTGCTGCCGGGCTGGTGGCGGGTGGATTATGATGTCGCTACCCAAAACCCGACTCATGACGAAGGCGGCTCGATGCAATGAATCCGACGATCATACCGTGGGCGCTTTCAGGCGGCGCAGCCGTGGCGGTGGGATTCGCGCGCTTCGCCTATGCGCTGATCCTGCCGGCCATGAAAACCGACCTGGCCCTGAGCTACGCGCAGGCCGGCTGGCTCAATACGGCCAACGCCCTGGGCTATCTGCTGGGCTCGCTGCTCACCATTTATCTGATCGGCCGGCTGGGCAACAAGCGCCTGTTCCTGGGCGGGCTGGCGGTCACCACGCTGTCGCTGCTGGCCAGCGGCCTGACGCGCGATTTCACGCTTCTGACCGTCTTCCGCTTCCTTTCGGGATTCGGCGCGGCGGGCGCCTTCATTTGCGGGGGCGTGCTGTCGGGCGTGGTGGGCACGCGGGCCATCGTGATCTTCTTCAGCGGCGGCGGCATCGGCATGCTGCTCACCGGGGCGCTGCTGCCCTGGCTGTTCGATTTTGCCGGGCCGGGGGCCTGGACATGGGCCTGGATCGCCTGCGGAGCGGTCTGCATACCGCTGTCGCTGGCGGCGATCGCCGCCATGCGCGACATCATCGAGCCGTCGGTTTCGGGCGCGTCGGCGGCATGGCCGCTGCGGCCCTGCCTGCCGGAACTGGCGGGCTATTTTCTGTTCGGCCTGGGGTATATCGCCTATATGACGTTCGTGGTCGCCTGGCTGCGCCAGAGCACGATCGACACGCTGCCGCTGGCGGCCACGACCTCGATCATGTGGAGCACGCTGGGGGTGATGACGCTGCTGGCGCCGGTGCTCTGGAGGCGCTTGTTCAACGGCAGGCGGGACGGCCTGCCCATGGCCGCGTCGATGCTGGTGCTGGCTGCCGGGGCGGCCCTGCCGCTGGCGCTGCCCAGCATCCTGGGGATATGGCTGTCGGCGGCGCTGGTGGGCGCCAGCGTCTTCATGGTGCCTTCGGCCGCCACGGGTTTCGTGAAGACGAATCTGCCGAAGCCGGCCTGGGGCGGCGCGCTGGCCGTGGTCACCAGCCTTTTCGCCATTGGACAGGCCATCGGGCCCGTCGCCGCGGGCTGGATCAGTGATCGTTCGGGTTCGCTGTCCACCGGGCTGGCGGTGTCCGCGGCGGTGCTGGTGCTGGGGGCCGGCATCGCGCTGCTGCAAAGGCCGCTGAGGGACGGGCAAGCGGCGTGACGGCTAGGCTGGATCCAGCCGAGGAGGCGCCCAACGCCGCATCAAGCCAAGGTCACGCAATCACGCCGGAACGAGATCGTGCTGGGAACGAACGGTAGGAGAAGCCACGGCCGCCAGCACAGGACGGATGCCCGTCAACATGTATTCGATCAGCTCCCGCACCGGCCGGATCGCATTGCCGAAAGGCAGCTTCTCAGAGCCACGGAAGAACAGCCCCCGCTTGATGTCGCCCGCCAGCGCGAACGCCAGACGCGTATCGATGCAGAACTGGCCGTGCTTCGCAATGCCATCGCGCAAGCCGCAGGATACCAGGCAATCGAAACCCACCGTGCAAGGACGCTGCTTCGCGGCGCGCTGGAGCTTTTCCTCTTTTTCCAGATAAGCTTCCAGCCACGGCGTGCGCACCGCCCGTGCGGGCAGGCCCGCCACGCTCATGAACGTCACGATGTCTTCCGGCTTGGCTTCGACCAGCACTTTCTTGAAATTGGGGTGGGCGTCGCCCTCCTCCGTCACCGCGAAAGGCGAGCCCAGCTGCACGGCGCTGGCGCCCATGCCCAGCAACTGCTTCACCTGCTCGTGGCTATGGATGCCGCCGGCCGTGATCAGCGGAATGCTTTCCTTTTCCAGCCCCAGGTCCTTGAACAGCTGGCGCGCGCCTTCGAGCACGTTGGAAAAGGCGAAGTTGGGGTTGTCCACCGCATCGGCCGTGGGGGCGCCCAGATGGCCCGCCGCGTATTTCGGATTCTCGATCACGATGGCGTCGGGCAGGCGGTTCTTGCGCATCCATTTCTTCAGGACCAGGCTGATGCCGCGCACGTCGGACAAGATGGGGATGATGGCGACCTTGGGAAAATCGGCGGTGAGTTCGGGCAGGTCCAGCGGCAGACCCGCGCCCACGACGACCGCGTCGGCCCCGCTCTCGCAGGACTGGCGCACATACGAAGCATATTCGGAGACGGCGCGCATGACGTTCACCGCGATCAGCCCCTTGCCCTTGGCCATGTCTTTCGCGGCCTTCACTTCACGGTCGAGCGCGACGAGGTTGGTCTTGTCGATGAGCGCCCGGTCGCGCGAACGGCCCGTTTCCACCATGAGGTCGGGGTGATGGCGGCGCAGATCGACGCTCGATATCGTACCCATGGCATCGAACGAGGCCACCGTGCCGGCCAGGCGGTGGGCGGACACGCCGACACCCATCCCCCCCTGTACAATGGGCAGCAGAGATTTGCCCTTGAGCTTGAGTCTTTCTAGTACGGTGTGCAACACAATCGATGTCCTTGGTAAAGATTGGGGGCTTTTAGCCTAGCGAGCACTATGCAGCCATAATGCGCACGATTCCTTAATAAATGTCAAGGATCATGCGCTTTTTTGGCGGCTCCCCGGGGCAGGTGCGCGCAAGCCACACTTCCCGGGAAAACGTCCCCGACCATGGGGTTATTCACTCAAGGCCGGGCTGCGGCATATATGTTCACATCGGCGGCCCGGGCGCGATCCATCCACGCCCGCCGCCGGCCCTCATCAGGAACCAGCAAGAATCCATGCAGCGCGCATTATCCTTCAGCAACTCGCCCCCTTTGGGCGTTCCCCTGCGTTTCCTCATCAATACGCCATTGTTCGTGCTGCTCGCGGCGCTGCTGCTGCTGTGGGCGGGCCCCAGCGCGCTGGGTTCGCGCTGGACCGGCCACGCGCTGGCCCTGACGCATCTGTTCACCCTGGGAGTGCTCGCCAGCGCCATGCTTGGCGCCATGATGCAGATTCTGCCGGTCGCGACCGGCATCCGCATGCCGGCGCCGCGCCTCACCGCCGCCGTCACGCACTTGCTGCTGACTTCGGGCACGCTCAGCCTGGCGGCGGGTTTTCTGACGGTCCATCCCTTGTTCTTCCGGCTGGCGATCCCGCTGCTGGGCGGCGCTTTCGCCTGGCTGCTCGTCGCGGGCTTCTGCGGGCTGTGGCGCGACCGCCGCCAGGCCACCAAGGGTTCGGCCGAAATACTGGTGGCGACGCGGCTGGCTTTGGCCGCCCTGCTGGTCACCGTCGTCATGGGGCTGCTGCTGGCGGCCGGCTTCGTCTGGCCGGTGCCGGTGTCGCGCCTGTTCACCGACCTGCACAGCGCCTGGGGCCTGCTCGGCTGGGTAGGGCTGCTGGTCATGGGCATGTCCTATCAGGTGATTCCCATGTTCCAGGTGACCGAGCTCTACCCCAAGACGCTGACGCGCTGGCTGGCGATCGTGGTGTTCGTCCTGTTGCTGGCCCTGGCCGCCAACATGCTGCGCGATCCACTGGGCGGCATCGAGATCGGCTATACGCTGGCCATCCTGCTGCTGCTCGCCTATGGCGCCTATGCCTATGCCACTTTCCGCTTGCTGTGGACCCGGAAACGCCCGGAAGCCGACACCACCACCCGGTTCTGGCATACCGCGGTCTTCAGTCTGGGGGCCTGCTTCCCCGTCTGGCTGGCGCAGATCATCACGGGCGCAGACCTCGCCGTGACGCTGGGTGTGCTGTTCATCGTGGGTTTCGCCTGGAGCGCCGTCAACGGCATGCTGTACAAGATCCTGCCCTTCCTGCTGTGGTACAACGCCCAGCGGGACCTGGACGTGGCCTTGCGCGAAGTGCCCAAGGTCAAGCAGATTCTTCCCGACGACGTGGCGCTGCCCCAGTATTGGGTCCACCTGGCCGCGGTGGCGGCGCTGGTGGCCGCCAGCCTGTGGCCGGCCGCCCTCGCCCGGCCCGCCGGCCTGCTGCTCGCCGCGTCCGCGCTGTGGCTGGGGGTGAACATGGCGCGCGCCCTGCTCTTCTACCGGCGCGCGCTCAAGAACATCGCCCGCGCCCTGGCAAGCCGCGCTTAGGGCCTGCCGGCACTAAACAAGTAGGCGCCGAACGGCGGCGCCCCGGCATCAAGACGGGGGACACAACCCCATGGCGGCCAGCCGCATCGTCAGCGCCAATGCGTTCGGCACGGCATGGCCGAGCGCCGTATTGTCGAAAATACACCAGGCATGCCGGCCCGCCGCGTGGGCGGCCGCAATCCGCCCGGCCACGGCATCGATGAATTCGTCGCTGTAGTCCGAATGATAGACATGCGGCGCGCCGTGCAGCCGGATATAAAGCGCAGGGGAATCGCCCGCGGGTTCCACGCCTGGAACCGGCAAGGGGTGCGCATGGACCCAGGCGATGCCGAAGTCTTTCATCAGCGCCGCGCCGGCCGGCGTGAACCAGCTCGCATGGCGCGGCTCGCAAACCACATGCACGCCCGTCCGCGCGCGCAGCATGGAAAAGAAGCCGGCGACTTCGGCCGCGTTCAGCGCCAGGCTGGGCGGAAGCTGCAGCAGCAGGCAGCCGAGCTTGCCGCCCAGCGCGGCGGCCTGGTCCAGGAAGGCGCCCATGGCGGCATCCGCCGCGCGCAGCCTGAGCTCATGCGTGACGGCGCGCGGCGCCTTGACGCTGAACCGGAAGGCCTCGGGCACACTGGCCGCCCAACGGGCGTAGGTCTTGGGCTGATGAGGGCGGTAGAACGAGGAATTGATCTCGACCGCTGAAAACACCCGGGCGTAGCGTTCCAGATGGCTGCCCTGGCCGGGAAAATGGGCCGCCACCCTGGAAGACAGCCCCCAGCCGGCGCACCCCACATACACGGGCGCCGCCTTGGGATCCTGCGCTTGACGAATCGGCTTGGCCACGGGCTTCCCCCACGCTGCGCAGCGCCGGGCCGACAGGCGAAAGCCGCCGTCGTGGCGACGCGCCGGCCATGGCTGCAGCCGACAAGCATATCACTTGCGGCTGCGCCGCGCGGCGTTGCGGCGGGGCTCAGCGGCCCAAGGCAATGGCCGGGGAATCGAACACTCTGGGCTCGTCCGCATGGAACGGAGCCGCGAGCTCGGCCGACAGGCGGAAAGTGGATACCAGGGCGCGGAAGTCGGCCGCCTGGCTTTGCAGCAGCTCCGAAGTGCGCAAAGTGCTTTCGACCAGCATGGCATTGCGCTGGGTGGTGCCGTCCATATGGTTGACCGCCTCGTTGATCTGCCTCAGGCCGATGGCCTGTTCCTTGCTCGCGCTGGCGATCTCGCCGATCAGCGCCGTCATGTGGCGGAAGCTCTCGACGATTTCGCCCATGGCCACGCCGACTTGCGACACCTGCTCGGAACCGTTGCGGATGCCGTCGACCGATTCCTGGATGACGTGCTTGATTTCATGGGCCGCGCCGGCGCTGCGCTGCGCCAGCGCGCGCACTTCGCTGGCCACCACCGCAAAGCCCTTGCCGGCTTCGCCCGCGCGCGCGGCCTCGACCGCGGCGTTGAGCGCCAGGATGTTGGTCTGGAAGGCGATGCCGTCGATGATGTTGACGATGTCGCCGATTTTTTCGGACGCCTGGCGGATGGTCTCCATGGTCTTGACGGCATTGTCGGTGACCGTGCCGCCGCGCTCCGCCATCTGGGACGTGGCGATCGCCATGCGGTCGACTTCGCTGGCATTGTCGGCGTTCTGGTGCACCGTGCTGTTCAGCTCTTCCGTGGCCGCCGACGTCTGTTCCAGCGCCGCCGCCTGCTGCTCGGTGCGCGCAGAAAGGTCTTGCGTGCCCGCCGCCACGGTGTCGGCGGCTTGGGCGATGGAATCCGAACCGGCGACGATGCGCCCGATCAGGCTGTTGAGATTGTCCCGCATGTGCCGCATCTGGGTGATCAGCTTGCCGATCTCGTCGCCGGCATCGTCGTGGTCCATATACGCCAGGTCGCCGGCGGCGATCGCCTGGGCGGAACGCACGGCGCGGCGGAAGCCGCGGCTGAGCCGCCGCATCGTATAGAGCATCAGCATCATGCCGGGCAGCACGACCAGCAGCAGGATCAGGCCGAATGCGACCACGGCCGCTTCGAAGCGCTGTTCGGCCGCGGCAACGGCCTGATCCGCCATGACGCTTTGATACTGGCGCAGGGCGGTCAGCGACTTCAGCAAGGCGTCGCCTTCGGTACGGCCCGCCACCAGGAACTCCTGCATGGAAGGCGGGCTGAAGTCCGACGCCTCCAGGCGGACCACGGCTTCGCGCGCCTTGGCCAGCCAGGCGTTCTGATGCTGATCGAGCGTCTTGAGCAGCTCGGCCTCACGGGCGTCGAGGTCGCGGGACTCGAGCGCCTGCTTGTGCTGCTTCCATGCCTCTTCGTTCTTCCGGACGACCGAAGTGTGCAAGGACAGCTCGTGCCCGTGCAGGGAATAAAGCTCGCTTTGCGGATTGTGCTGAAAGCCCAGCAGGATGTTCAGACGGCTGTCGTAGAACTCCTGCATCAGGCTGTTGACCTGCTCGGCCGTCATCATCCGCTCGTCGTGCAGATTGGACAAGCTGGACCGCGCCTGGAACAGGCCCCAGCCCGATGCCGCCATGATCAGCAGCAATGCCAGGCCATAGACGCTCATGACCGCCCAGACACGGCGCGTAAGACTTGAATCGTTGAAACGGAAGTTGAACCGCATGATGCCTCGACACCTTAAAAGAAAAGAAACTTGCCCGCCCCCGGCCGCCGCTGAAACGGCAGCCGGGCCCGTCATACCGCATCGACCATCGAAAGAATCTCCGTCGTCCAGACTTGGCTTTTCATCCAGGTGCGGTTGAAGGTCTCGACGCGCTCGGGCGTCCAGCCCGCCGTGTTGGCGTTCTCGAAGGCCTCGACGTCCTTGAGCAGCACGCCCAGCGGGCCGCCGCGCGTCAGGACGGCGTCGATGAGGTCGGCGGAAAGCGACAGGTCCTTCATGAGCTCCGGCAGCGGCTTGCCCAGCAAGGGCCCCATCATGGACAGCAGCCCGGCGAGAAACGCCGATTCGGCGCCCAGCATGGACGGCTTGGCCAGCCGTTCGCACATGTCCGCCCGGGTCAGCGCGCGGGACAGCAGCAGCTTGCTGGCCGGGCCGTTGTTCGCGATCAGCATGGTGATCGCCATGTTGCGCACCGGCTTCAAGCCCAGCGCCAGCAGCACCTGGAAGATCGTTTCGATCTTGCCCCGATAATGAAAGCGGGCCGAGTTGGCGTACTTCAAAAGCAGGAAGGTCAGCGCGGCGTCCTGGGCGATGATGCGTTCGATTTCCTTGAAATCGGTGTTGCATCGGTACAGCGCCGACACCAGCCGCATCAGCGCGGCGTGGTTGTTGTTGCGCGTATTGGACAGCGTCTTCTGGGTTTCGGGCCGCGCATAGAAATACCCCTGAAAGAGCTCGAAGCCCATGGCCCGCAAGCGTTCGAAGGAGTCGAAGTCCTCGACTTTCTCGGCCATGAGCCGCAGGCCCATCCGCTTGTACCGGGCGACGGCCGGCTCGTCGAAGGGCTGCAGCATGTCGACCTTGACGATGGTGGCCACTTCCAGCAACGGCTCGGTTTCGGGGGTGAGCACGAAATCGTCCAGCGCCACGTCGAAACCCCGCGAGCGTATCCGCCGGAGCGACTCCACCACTTCGGGATCGCCGGCGACGTCCTCCAGGACTTCAATGACCAGCTGGTCCGGGTTCGACGGCAGGAGCTCGGGCTTGAGCAGCATGTCGCGCGGCGCGTTGACGAACATCCGCCGCTTACCCACCAGGCGCTCGATGCCGATTTCATAGAAGGCGATATGGTAGACCCGCGCCGTCGCGACCACCGCCTGGTCGTCGGCCACGTTCGCAAAAGTGGCCGTCGCACTGTCGCGATAGAGCAGTTCATCGCCCACGTGCTTCAGATCGCCGTCGCAGATGGGCTGCATGGCAATGCAGTAGTTCTGCAGTGGCAACGATTCCTGCATGAGGCCGGAGTCGCTCCGATCCGATGTGGAATACGCTGTCATGGTTAAATCCCTGTATCAAGAAAAGTCCCAGTCAATGCCTGCGCGGCGCAGGCCGGGCGAGCCCCGCGGCCCGCAAAACGATGCGGGGCGGGCGCCCTGAGGCAGATCTTGATCCCCTACACCTCGATCACGTCGAAGGTCTGGCGCCTGTGGACGCCGGCATTGGCCTGGGTGGGCTCCGGCAGGCGGAAGCGGGCGACCTCGTTGGCCAGCCGCTCGGCCAGTTCCCGCATGGCGTCGGTGGCGGAAACCGTTTGCTGCACCATGGCGGCGTTGTCCTGCGTCATGCCGTCCAGGTGCTGCACCGCCTTGCCGATCTCGTCGACGCCCACGCTTTGCTCGCGGGCGCCGTTGGCGATCTCGCTGAGCAGATCGTTGGCGCGCTGCGACGAAGTCAGGACGTCTTCGATGGCGGCCCCGGCCTCGCTCGCCGTTTTGGCGCCCGCTTCGATCTGCTGGACGCTCTCGGTGATCAGCTTCTTGATTTCGCTCGCCGCATTGGCGCTGTGGTGCGCAAGCGAGCGGACTTCGCTGGCCACCACGGCGAAGCCGCGGCCGTGCTCGCCCGTCCTGGCCGCTTCGACGGCCGCATTGAGCGACAGGATGTTGGTCTGGAAGGCGATGGCGTCGATGGTGTTGATGATGTCGCTGATCTTGCTCGACGACGCACGGATCTCTTTCATCCTGACGGCCATTTCGCGCATCACCTGCGCGCTTTCGCCCGCCGCCTTGGCGCTCTTGTCGACGACCTGCGCGCCTTCTATGGTGTTCTCGGAGGTGTTGTAGACCGTTGCGCGGATCTGCTCCATGGCGGCCGCGGTCTGCTGGATGTTGCTGGCCGAGTCCTGCGTGCGGGCGGCGAGATCCACCGCCGCGCGATTGATTTCCCCGGTGGAATACAGGATGTTGTCGCTCGCGCCGCGCACGCGGGCCACCATGTCGCGCAGCGAGGTCTGCATGCTGGCCAGTTCGAGCATGAGTTCGGCCGGCTCGTCCTTGCCCCAGGGCGCGGGAGTCGTCGTGAGGTCGCCGTCTTTCATGGCGCGCAAGTGGCGCCGGGTTTCGAGCAGGCCGCCTTGCATCACGCGGTAGAAGGACAGGAACAGATAGGCGAGCAGCAACAGCGAAATCGCCACGATGCCGCCGTTCCACATCAGGCGCCGCATGGCCGCCGCGCGGATGTCGTCGGCGTAGACGCCGGAGCCGATGACCCAGCCCCAGGGTTCGAAGGACTTGACGAAAGACACCTTGTCCACCGGCACGTCGCCGCCCGGCCGGGGCCACTGATAGCTTACGGTGCCTTGGCCGTCCTTGCGGACGACGTCCACCATCGCGTTGAACAGGGCGAAGCCGTGCGGGTCTTTGTAGTTGGTCAGGTCCTGCCCGTTGAGCGCGGGATTCGTGGGGTGCATGACCATGCGCGGATGCATGTCGTTGACCCAGAAATACTCCACCCCGTCGTAGCGCAGCTGGGCGATTTCACGCAGCGCCTGTTCCTGCGCCTGCGCCCGCGTCAAGGCGCCCGAGGCTTCCTGAGCGTGGTGCGACACCAGCAGGGTGTGGGCGACTTCGACCAGTTGCCGGGTTGCGCCGACGCGCGCCTGCGTGGCTTCATCGTGCCGGGCGACGAGCTGCCAGCCCAGCAACACCAGCAGAGGCAGCACCATGGCCACCACGATGATGGCCGACTTGGCCGCAAAGGAGAGCTGGCGAAACAGCCTGACCCCGGGAGCCCAGATGCCGTGATATGTAAAAACCCCCCCTGCTTTTTTGAGAGGGGGGGCAGAATGGGAACCAGTTGCGCTATCGCGCCGGGCAATCAGTGACATAAAGCTCCTTGAATCGTTTCCGTCGTGCGCCTGTTTCAGTTCGATTCATTTTAATCGTTTTGGTTAATATGAACACGCATTTGGCTCTGCAAAAACAAAGGGGACAAGGAACTGTTTTGTTTAATTAAAAAAGGTTCCGCCCGCTCTGAAAATCTATAGCAATGGAGTGGTGGTTGATGGCAATAATGAAGGCGAGGACGAGGACGCAGGCGCGGCTGGCCGATTACCTGATGCTGGGTAACCTGACGCTGGCCTGCCCGCTTTCCAGAGTCCGCGAAGCCCTGGACAAACATGGCCGGCACAGCCGCCGGCGGCGGGGCCTGCCACACGAAGTGTTGGTGTACTACGTGATCTGCCTGTGCCTGTATCGCGAGACGGCTTACGAGGAAGTGCTGCACATCGTGATCGAGGGACTGCGCCGCGTCTATGGCGACCAGATCCGCGACGTGGCCGTCACCAAGGGCGCCATCTCGTCGGCGCGCGTCCGGGTGGGTGCGGACGTATTCGAAACCCTGTACCGTTCGCAGGTCCAGCCGGTCGGCCCGGTACGGATGGCGGGCTGCTGGTACCGGGGGCTGCGCATCATGGGGCTGGTCGCTTGCACGCTGGACATGCACAATGCGCCCGATAACGCGGCCTACTTCGGTTACCCGGACGCCACGCCCGGAACGCCGGCGTTTCCACAATTGCGCTTTTGCGCGCTGGCCGAATGCGGCACGCACATCCTGCTGGGCGCGCGCCTGGGCCCGCATGGAACCAGCGAACGGGCGCTGGCCGGCGAGGTGCTGGAAGCGGCGACGGGGGAAATGATCGTCATCGCCGATTGCGGCTTCACGGATTTCGCGCTATGGCGGCGCGCGCAGGCCAACGGCGCGAGGCTGTTGTTCCGGGCCTGTGACAGCCATGTCTTTCTTGCGCACGAGTCGCTGCCGGACGATTCATATCTGAGCAAGATCTATGAGTCGCCGGAAGCCAGGCTGCGGGACGACGGCATCGTGGTGCGCGTGATCGAATACCGCCTGGACACCGACGGACGGACGCATCGGCTGATGACGAATTGGCTGGACGCCGGCGAGGCGCCCGCGGAGGAACTCATCGCCCTGTATCATCGGCGCCTGCCCATCGAGGTGGCGATAGCGGAGATGAAGACGCTGCTCTCCGATGGCATGGTGCTACGCAGCAAGAAAGCGGAACTGGTACGCCAGGAGTTCTACGCGCTGCTCATTGCGCATGCGGTGATCCGGAAACTGATGACGCGCACCGCCGAGGAGGCCGGGCGGGAGAGCAAGGAGTTGTCGTTCACGCACACCATCCATATCCTCCGGCAATTGCTGCCCCACAAGGTCACGCCGCCTGAGACGCAGCGGGGAGTGTCGGAGTTCGGGGGGTAAAGGTGTTTCGGCTCGTCTTCCGAAAGGGCGAGTTCTGCGACCGCCCTGACGGAAACCGGGTAGCCATGGCGTGACAACAACCTGAAAGCGCCATGTATGTGAGAACAAAAATCCTGGAAAAGGCCCACGCAGGAAATATTTAACGCAAAATGTTTTTAACTAAACAACATTTAGCTACATATCTATCGCTCAGTGCCGTATTTCAAAGCATACGCACATCGCATTAACGTTAAATTATGTTGTTTTTTTACAACGAAAAATAGAAAAAACCGCGAAGTCGAATTAATTTTTTATTGCACCCGCACATCGAAACCAAAACCTCGGCAATGACGAACGTCTGGTCCATGGCAATGACGGCGCCCTGGACCTGAACCGTGCCAGACTCCAAGACACCCAAATCGCTTTTACTTGGATCGTACTACGATAAATCAGTATTATGCAACCAGGCGCCTCGGCGTCTCGCGGCGGGAGCACCTGGGGATTCGCCCAGGCCTTGCATGCCGCGCTGGTGACGTTGGGAACCGGGCGGTTCGTCGCCGTCACGACTCGATGACGACGCCGGCCGCGATGATGGCCAGCACCAGCCCCGCGATCACCGCGTAGGCGTAATCGCGCTCGCGCAGGAAAATGGCCAGCATCAGCGCCACCCGCAAGACCGGCAGCAGAATGAGCGCCGCCACGCCGGCCTGCACCACGTCGAACCCGCCCAGCGGCAGCGCCACCGGCAGCGGCTCGGCGGCCGCCATCAGCATGCCCGCGGCGATCAGCGCGCAGGCGAACCATGTTCCGTACCAGAGCAGCCCAGCAATGACGCCCTCTTGCCGCTCGAGAATATTTTCCCGCGCTTTCATTTCCCCCCTCCGGGAACCTGGATGCCGACGGCGCTCAGGAACATCTGGACGGCCAGCACGGCGAGAACGGCCACGAAGAAGATGCGCAGCTTGTCGGCCGGCAGCCCCATCAACAAGCGCGCACCGGCAAGCGCGCCGACCACCGAGCCGACGGCGATCGGGCCGGCAATGCCGATGTCGATGTCGCCGCGCACGAAATAAGCGCCCGCGCTGGCGGCCGCCGTCACGCCTATCATGAAATTCGACGTGGCCGAGGACACCTTGATGGGCAGCCGCAAGGCGGTGTCCATCGCGGGAATCTTCAGGACGCCCGAGCCGATTCCCAGCAATGCGGAGACCAGCCCCGCCGCGTACATCAGCGCCATGCCCAGCGGCAGGCGGCGCACATGGTAAGGCAGTTCGCGCCCCGACACACGGTCTGGGAAGCTGGAATGCAGGCGCAAGGCCGTGGCCCAGCTCTTCGGGTCCGGAGCGTCCGTGGCCGCCGCCTCGCGCCGCCGCGCCAGCATCTGCTGCGCCGACACCGCCAGAATGGCCGCAAACAGGCCATACAGAACCGGTGTGGAGACGATGCCAATGAGGAACACGCCGGTCAGCGCGCCGAGCGTGGTGGCGGTCTCAAGGACGATGGCAAGGCGGACGTTGGTCAAGCGGCTTTTCAGGAACGGGGCCGCGCTGCCGCAGGAACAGGCGATGACCGAAACGATGCTGGCGCCGATCGCCACATGGATGCCGACACCGAAAAACAGCGTGAGGATGGGGACGATGAAAATGCCGCTGGCCATGCCCAGCACACCGCCCAGTGCGCTGGCGCCAAAGGCGGCCATGAAGAGCCATAAGGCGTCCATTGCTTCGCCTTTGCCTTATGGGCGCTTGCGCGGACGCCGCGCCAGGCGCGTGACGAAGCTGATCAGATCGCCGCGATAATGCAGTTTTTCGTAGTCGATGGGACGATGCCCTTCGGTGTACGAGGTGCGCTCGATCAGGAAGATCGCGCTGCCCGGGCTGACGGCCAGGGCCCGCGCCACCTCCGGCGTGGCGGTGACCGCTTCGAGCCGGTACTCGGCCTCGGTGAGCGGGGATTCGTATTTGTCTTCGAGCAGCGAAAAAATCGGCTCGGCGTCCAGGTCGTGGGCGGCGACTTTTTCACCGATTTCGCGCGGCAGATAGGTTTCGTCGAAGGACACGGCGACACCGTCGGCCAGCCTGACGCGCTGGATCCGCATCACCATGCCGCCGGGCGGCATCGCCAGCCGCCGGGCCACCTCGGCATCGGCGGGGACGAGCCGCTTGTCCAGCAAGCGGGCCGTCGGCGTGCGGCCCAGCGCCTGCATGTCTTCGACGAAGCCGGTCAGTTCGGTCAGTTCCTGGGTGATCCTGCGCTGGGCGACGAAAGTGCCTTTGCCGCGGCGGATTTCGACCCATCCGCCTGACACGAGATTTTCGATCGCCTTGCGGATGGTTGTGCGGCTGACGCCGAAGCGCTGGATCAGCTGGTCTTCGGGCGGGAGCTGGCCGCCCGGAGGGAGCAGGCCGGAGGAGATGTCGGACGCCAGCGCCGCTTCGACTTTCGCGTATAGGGGACTATGGTCATGTTCCATATAAACATAGTGACATCATGATGTCACTATGTCAAGGCTTGGGTTGCGATGGATTTCCTTATGTCTTGCATGGCATGCGGGCGGATTGGCGGCTGTCAGGCCTCGCCGCGCTTTTCCAAGATTTCGGCGTCCCGTGCTTCGGCATCGCGCCCGTGCACAAAGTGCACCCTATCTCACGAAATCATTGATCCAGATCAAGTCGACTCATAGCATGTGATCCGTCAGCAAGGAGAACAGTATGAGCACTTTAACGCCAGACACCATGCATGCCCTGGTCGATGACCAACCAGAGGAATTCCGAGTGTCCACATCCGCGTATCGCGGCGAAGATATCTTCGAGCAGGAACTCGAGCGAATTTTTTACGGTACATGGGTCTATCTCTGCCATGAGAGCGAACTAGCCAACCCCGGGGACTTCAAGTCCACCCAAATCGGCACTCGCCCGGTCATAGTTTCGAAGGGCCGCGACGGCGCCATCCACGCCGTTCTCAATGTCTGTACCCATCGCGGCGCCACTTTGTGCCGTGAAGAAACAGGCAACACACGCGCCTTCGTCTGCCCATACCACGGATGGTCGTTTCGTCCATCAGGCGAGCTCATCGGCATTCCGGACGAAGCTCGTTATCCCGACTGCTTCGACAAAGCCGACAAGCATCTGAAAACGGTGCCGCGCATCGCTTCCTATGGCGGCCTGGTCTTCGGATCGTTCAATCCGGACGTCGAGGATCTCGAGACCTTCTTGGGCGGCGTCAAGCAGCACATCGACATCTGGCTGAAGCGTACGGCCGGCGGTGCCTATCGCGTCGCCACCTCGCACAAGTACGGCTATGCGGGCAATTGGAAGTTTCAGACGGAGAACGTCTGCGACGGCTACCATCCGGGCTTTGTGCACCGGTCGGCTTTCAATACGGTACGGAAGTTTGACGGATCGTTTGAGAACCGGGCGGTGGACGTTGCGGTGCGGCCCGGCGGCTATACCCGCGGCTATCCGGAAGGACACGGCACGCTGGAAGCCGGCGCTCCCTTGGAGTCAGGCGGCATCGACCCCGCCGTGCGCCAGGCCTACAACGACAAACTCAAGGCGCTCCATGGCGCTGAGGCCGCAGCCGAGATCCTGACCAATCGCCAGTTTTTGATTTTCCCGAATCTCGTCATTTTCGATTTCAATATCCGCGTCATTCAGCCCATCAGCCATGATCGGACGGAAGTGTATTCATACCCCTTGATGATCGAGGGTGCGCACGATGAAATCAACAGCAATCGAATGCTGGATGCTCAGACTCGCGTGGGCACGGCCGGGATTCTGTCAGCGGACGACATCGACGTATTTGCCGGCGGCCAGCATGCCTTGAACGCCGTCGGCTTCGATTGGATCACCTTGAGCCGAGGCTTGAAGCACGAGGAAATCAAATCCGATGGGGAACGTATAGGCGTTTATAGCGACGAAGTGCCCCAGCGCGCTTTCTGGCGCAAATGGCGGTCCATGATGGGCGGCCAGGCTTGAGATCTATCCAGGAAACCAAGATGACACATCCAATCGAAGCACTGATTCTGCGTGAAGCCGAACTGCTGGACGACGGAAAGCTGGACGACTGGCTCTCGCTTTATACCGACGATGCCAGCTACTGGATTCCGATCGACGAGCACGCCGATCCGCTCAAAGACTCCTCCATCATCTACGACAACCGCATCCGCCTGGCCATGCGCGTCGAGCAGATACTCAACCAGGGCCGCGTTGCGCAGAACCCGCGGTCCCTGACGATGCGCATGGTAACGAACATCCGGATCCAGCAGGATGGCGACTCCACCGCAACCGCCCGTTTCTGCTTGCACTTGACGGAAATGCGCGCGGGCGACTGGCGTCAACGCGGCTTGGGCGAGATGCGCGTGTATCCGGGGCATTGCACGATGCATGCGCGGCGCGACCAAGACGAATGGAAGATTCACCAGAAGAAGATCGTTCTCTTGAATCGCTACCAGCCCATCGTCGGCCTGTCCTTTCTCATCTGACCCCATCGCCCGAATCAAACCCATGCGTGCCGGCAGCCAAACGCTGCCGGACCATCCCCACCATTTTCGATATCCCAATAGAAGCAATGATCACTCTTAAACAAGCATTCTGTTCCTGGGCAGGCAAGGCCCTGCTCGCCGCCTCGGCCGCGCTGGCGCTGCCGGCCATTGCACAGGCCGGTTTCCCGACGCAAACGGTCACGCTCGTGGTGCCGTTCTCGCCGGGAGGGTCCTCCGACACCGCTTCACGCATTCTTGGTGAATTGCTGGCTCAGAAATGGGGCCGATCCGTCGTCATAGAAAACAAACCCGGGGCCAGCGGATCCACAGGCGCATTGACCGTAGCCAATGCAAAAAGCGATGGCCATACGCTGCTGGTGACTCCCGTATCGATCGGAACCATCAAACTGTTCCTGAAGAATCCCGGTTTCGACCCTCACACGGATCTGACTCCCATCGCTCAATTTGCCAAAGGCGACTATGTGCTTTCAGTGAATCCGAAAGTGCCCGTCAACGACATGGCTGAATTCGTCGAGTATGCGCGCAAGAATCCCGACACGGTTTTCCACGGCGCATTCGGCAGCGCATCCCGACTTGCATTCGAAGATTTTGCCCTGAAGAACGGGGTCACTCCGGAGAACGTCAACTACCGAGGCGAAGCACTGGTCTTGAACGCGCTGATTGCGGGCGAAGTGCAGGTGGCATTGACCACGCTCGTCGGCGCAAAACCCTTCCTGGAGTCCGGCCGCATCAAGGCCCTGGGCATTCCTGCCAAAGAACGCTCGCCCATCGCGCCGCAAATTCCATCGGCTGACGAAAGCGGCGCACCGGGCTTCCATGCCGATTTCTGGTTTGGCCTCATGGCGCCCGCGGGCGTGCCGGAAGACGTCCGCAGGAAGATCGCCGCGGACGTCGGCGAAGTGCTGGCGCGCCCGGAAGTACAGGAGCGTTTCCAGGCCCTGGGCCTGTTGGCCACCTCATCCTCGCCCGAAGCATTCGCCGAATTGATCAAGTATGAATCGGAACGCTGGGTGGAGACGGCCAAACACGCCGGCATCGAACCGCAATAAACGTCGAAGGAGTGAGTGTCATGCGGGCTCTGAGCAAAATC
>JACDJC010000745.1_pt1 | contig 34384 bp, 29 predicted proteins | sample 7454191 | NCBI WGS metagenome assembly JACDJC01 (sample SAMN14253291, study PRJNA609438) | sludge metagenome | isolation source: sludge after 25d culture with pyrite and EDTA | collected 2018-12-20
CGGCTCGTGGTCAGCATCGCGAAGAAGTACAATGGTCGCGGGATGAGTTTCCTCGACCTCATCCAAGAGGGCAATCAGGGCCTCATCCGCGCGGTAGAGAAGTTCGAGTACCGCCGCCGTTACAAGTTCTCCACCTACGCCACGTGGTGGATCCGGCAGGCCATCAACCGCGCGATCGCCGACCAGTCCCGCACCATCCGCATCCCGGTTCACATGGTGGAGACGATCAACAAGCTCACGCGCGCCAGCCGCCGGCTCCAGCAGGAGCTCTCACGCGAACCCACCTTCGCCGAGATCGCCGACGCCATGGGACCGGACTGGAACGCCGAGAAGGTCGAGGAAGCGTTCAAGCTGACGCGCGAGCCGTTCTCACTCGAGACCCCCATCGGCGACGAGGAGGACAGCTTCTACGGCGACTTCATCCCGGATGACAACATCGAGTCGCCCGTCGAGGAGGCGTCGAAGAACATCCTCAGCGAAGAACTCGACGAGGCGCTCAACAAGCTCAACGAGCGAGAGGCGATGGTGCTCAAGCTGCGCAAGGGCCTGGTAGATGGCCGCGAGCACACCCTCGAAGAAGTGGGCAGCCACTTCGGCGTCACGCGCGAGCGCATCCGGCAGATCGAGAACAAGGCGTTGCGGAAGCTCAAGTATCACGAGAGCCGCACGCGCAAGCTGCGCGACTTCCTGGACTGAGGACCCGAAGCCCGTGGCCACCCGGAGCGGCGCCCGCGACCTGCGGTGACGCGGCCCCGGGTGGCCGCCATGTGAACCGTGGTGAGACCAGGTAGACTCGCGCCAACTTCCAACCCGGGGGTGGTCATCACATGCGGATCTTGCGGGTACTCCTTGCAATCGTCGTCGTCCTGGCCGCCGTCTATGGGGCGCTCGCGCTGCTGAACAGGCCCAGACCCGAGCACGACTACTACGCGAGGTTCGACGGCAGCGTGGTGCTTGCCCACGGCGGCGGCCAAGGGCTCTGGCCCGACAACACCTTGGCGGCCTTTGAGGGATCGGCCGCGCTCGGCGCGGACGTCCTCGAACTCGACGTGCGCCGCGATGCGGGCGGCGTGTTCCGCGTGATCCACGATGCCACGGTCGAGCGCACGACTGATGGCGCGGGCGCGGTAGCCGAGCTGCCGGGAAGCCGGATCGAGGAGCTGGACGCCGGTTACCGCTGGACCCCCGGCGGGCCGGCCTCCGATGCGCCGGAAGCCGATTACCGTTACCGGGGTGCCGGCACCGCCATCCCGACCCTCGAGGACGTCCTCACGCGCTTCCCCGACATGGCGGTGAACGTGGAGATCAAGGAGTCGGTCGAAGACGCCGGTACCGCCCTCTGTTCGGTGCTCGAGTCTACGGGCAGCAAGGCGCGGGTGATGGTGGCGTCGTTCAACTCTGCCCCCATCAAGGCGTTCCGCCGAGCCTGCCCCGGCGTCGCGACTTCGGCGACCCGCGACGAGGTCACGCTTTTCTTCGTCCTGGCGACCGCCAGGTTGAGCGCCGTCTACACGCCGCCTTTCGCCGCGCTCCAAGTGCCGGTGAAGCAAGGCAACATCACCGTCGTGACACCCCACTTCGTCGCGGCGGCGCACGCGCGCGGTGTTCGCGTCGAGGTATGGACCATCGATGAGCGCGCGGAGATGCAGCGGCTGCTCGACATGGGTGTGGACGGCATCATCACCGACCGGCCCGACAGGGCGCTCGCCCTCCTCGGTCGACCGTTCGACGCCTCCCTCGTGCCGGGCTTCGTGCGGCCCTGAACCGGCGCATGCGTGAGCTCCCGCGGGACCCCACCTACCTGGCAACTCGAGTGGCCATGCGCCGGGCACCTTGGAGAGGCTAGGCTCGAGGCACCATGGGCATGCTCGATGACCTGTTCGTACTGGACCTCAGCCGCGTCCTCGCCGGGCCCTACTGCACCCTGCTGTTCGCCGACTTGGGCGCGCGGGTCGTGAAGGTCGAGTCTCGCGCCGGGGACGACACCAGGCGCTGGGGACCCCCTTACCCCGGTGGCGAGAGCGGCTATTACCTGTCGATCAACCGTGGGAAGGAGAGCCTGGTCGTCGACCTGAAGGACCCTCGCGGCAGCGAGCTCGTGCGAAAGTTGGCCCGGAAGGCCGACGTCGTGGTCGAGAACTTCAAGGTGGGTGACCTGGCGCGTTATGGCCTCGACTACGACTCCGTGGCGGCCGTGAACCCGCGCGTCGTCTACGTGTCCATCACCGGTTTCGGCCAAGACGGGCCGCGCGCGAAGGAGCCCGGCTACGACGCCGCCATGCAGGCGCAGTCCGGGCTGCTCGCCATGACGGGCGAGCCGGGTGGTCCGCCCGTCAAGCTGGGAGTGGCTTGGATCGACGTGCTGACCGGGGTGCATGCCGCCACCTCCGCCCTCGCGGCGCTGCACAGGCGCGAGAGGACGGGGGAGGGGGCGCACCTGGACCTGGCCCTGTTCGACGTGGCGCTGGCCAGCCTGGTCAACCAGGCCCAGAACGCGCTCCTCACGGGCGAGGCGCCACCCAGGTTGGGCAGCGCTCACCCGAACATCGTTCCGTATCAGGCGTTCGAGGCCGCTGACGCCGCGGTGGTGGTGGCGGTCGGCAACGACGCCCAGTTCGCCCGCCTTTGCGCGCTCTTGGGGGCCCCAGACCTGGCCGGGGACCCACGGTTCGTCACCAACGACGACAGGGTGGCGAACAGGGCTGCGCTCGTGCCCCTCCTGGCGGCCAGGATCGGCGTCCGCGACGCCGACGAGTTCCTGGCCGCCTGCAACGCGTCCAACGTCCCTGCCACGAAGGTGGCAACCCTGCCCGAGGCGTTAGCCGACGCGCAGGCGGTGGCGAGGCGGATGGTCGTCAGCGGTGAGCACCCGTCGATCGGCCGGTTGCCCATGGTGGCGAGCCCGTTGTGGCATGCGCGAGGGCCGAGCGGTGAGGCTATCGGCGCGGCGCCACTGGACGGCGCGGCGCCCGTACCGCCGATGCTAGGCGAGGACTCGCGTGCCGTGCTACTGCGCGACTTGGGCCTCAGCGAAGTAGAGGTGGAGGACCTGATAACGGCAGGCGTGGTGGGAGCCGCCGGCCCCGCACCCGAGCGGGGTGAGTGAGTGGTGACGCGATCTGGGGACCTAGTAGTGTAGTAGCGCCTCGGCGACGCTGCCGCGGATGAGCCCGCGGTATACGCCATCAACCACCAGCCGCTCACCCTCCACCTCGAGCGTGGGGTAGTCGGGGTTGTGTGGCCGCAAGGCGAAGAGGCCGCTACCCAACCGGTCCAAGTACTTGAGGGTGACTTCTTCGTCGTCGACGCGCACGGCACAGATCTGGCCGCTGCGTTCGGGCTGCCGCTGGGCGAGAAGCACCAGGTCCTGGTCCTGGATGAGGTCGGCCATGGAGTTGCCGTGAACGCGCAGCACGAACGAGGACTCTGCGTGGCCACCCGCAGCCATTGCAGGCAGGTACGCCTCGGCGTGCGCGCTGGCCAGCGAGAGCGGCCCGGCCGGGATGTCCCCCAAGACGGGAACGCCCGTGGCGCCCGCTGGGAGCTCGAGAACCGGAGACCGACCCCGGCCGCGGCCCTCGAAGCGGAGGTAACCCTTGTCGTTCAGGGCCTCCAAGTGTTGTCGCAACGAGACGTAGTGGATCCCGAGGGCGCGGGAGAACTCCGCCAGGTCGGGCAGGGATCCGGTGCGGCGCTGGTGCTCCACGAGGCGCCGGTAGACTCGTTCCTGGGCCGGTGGAAGTGGACGTTGAGTGGACGACTCGCTCATGACTACCTTAAATACTAAGGTGTGGGGTGGTGGCTTGTCAATGAGCGCACCCTACCCCTATGGGCACGTCCAGGACGTAACTAATGGCCTTGCCACCGACCGGGGACGCTATAGACTTTCTCACGATCCGCTGCTATACTTTTTGTAGTTGCGCGTAGTTCTGTCATTCGTAGCCACGCGGTGGCCCGCGCACTCGAAAGGACACATCATGCTCGACACGTTCGAACAACTCGATACGCCGAGCACCTGCCGACCGTCCGATATCGTCCCCTCCGCACTTGCGTTGCCCACACGCACGTTGGAGCCCGGACAGGTGCTCTACGAAGCCGATCGCGAGGCAAGCAGCCTCTACGTCGTCAATCAAGGCGTCCTCAAGGCAGTCGTGCCCACCAGCCTGGGCCGAGACCGGATAGCGGACCTCTACGGCCCCGGTGACGTCTTGGGTCTGTCCGCGCTCGACGGCGGTAATCACGCCGAGACGGTCGTGGCGGTTCACGACGCGTGCCTCACCCCCATCGACCCACAGCAGGCCATGAACGACCGCGGCCTGAGGGACTACGTGCTCCGAAGCCTTGCCCGCCAACTGCGGCGTAGCCGCGAGATGCTCGACGAGGCCGAGATGCCCGTCGGCGCACGCGTCACGCGCGCCTTCCTGCGCCTCTCGAAGCAGTTCGGCCTGCCGGCCGACGACCAGGAGGGCGGCATCAAGCTGCCTCTCGCGCTCACGCACGAAGACCTGGCGGACCTCACCGGTTCAAGCCGTGTGACTATCACGCGTATCCTCGGCGAGTTGAGGAACGAGGGCGCGCTCTCCGGCACCCGAGGCGTCTACGTCGCCGACCTCGCCGGGCTGGAACGCGCTACAGACCATTACGTCATGCAGGTTCTCTAAGCGGAACCCGCTTCCCGAGATGCCCGTTGCTGCGCCCCCTGCCGCCCACTACGCTCGGTGTAGTGGTCAGCGGCAGGGGGCGCAGCGCTGGGGTAGGCTGGGGGCCAAATGTTGAACTTCACGGACGTAGCCAAGGAACGCGTCCTCCACTTCGTGGAGGCACAACGCAGCCAGGGGGTTCGCGCATTGCGGATCGCGGGGAACCGCAGCGAGCAGCGTCTCTGGCTAGTCAAGGAAGAGGACAAGCGCCCCGACGACCGGGTGCAGACGGTCGGCGGCTTCGACGTCTACCTGGATCCGCTGAGCGCCGGCAACTTAGACGGTGCAACTGTAGACTTCGTCGAAGGTGTCATGCAGTCGGGTTTCAGGGTCTATTACCCTAGCCCCAGTTGGGACGATCCCGTCGCCCAGAAGGTGCAAGACGTCATCGATCGCCAGATAAACCCCGGCGTCGCCGGGCACGGCGGCAACGTGACCTTGGAGGGCGTCGATGAGGGTGTGGCGATCATCCGCTTCGGCGGCGGCTGCCACGGTTGCGGCGCGGCCGACCTCACCCTCAAACAGGGCATCGACCGCATCCTGAAGGAACAGGTGCCAGAGATCCGTGGGGTCGTGGACGCCACCGACCACGAGACCGGCGAGAACCCGTTCTACGCGCGAGATGCAAGGCAGGCGGAGACGCCGCTGGGCTGACCACCCACGGGCCGGGCAAGGGCACCTGGGCTGCGCCGTTCACGTTTCGGTCTAAGGTTCAAACATGCGGTCTTCAAGGTGGATGACGACTCCTAGGCTCGACGGCCACCGGGGGCGCGGACCCTGAGCGGTCCCGATCCGTCGCGCGCGGCCGGCGTCAGCCCGTCGGAGATCCGGCGGGCGATCGAGGTGGCCATGGGCGTTTCGGCTGCCACGGCGCGCCTGGCGCACGCACGCGTGGTCAACGTGTTCACCAACGAGCTTGTCGACGGAGAAGTGCTGCTGGCCGGCCGCCTCATCGCCGCCGTTCTCACGCGCGTGCCCGGTGGTTACCCCGAGGCAGAGCAGGTCCACGACCTGGGCGGTGCCCTCCTGCGACCCGGGTATATCGACGGTCACGTGCACCTCGAGTCCTCCTTGGTGACGCCGGCCCAATACGCCCGCTGTCTCCTGCCCCGCGGCGTGACCGGCGTGGTGTGTGATCCTCACGAGCTTGCCAACGTTGCCGGCGAGGAGGGCGTGCGTTGGCTCTTGGACGCCAGTGCCCGGCTGCCGTTCGACGTGTGGGTGACCGTACCCAGCTGCGTCCCCAGCAGCCCCTTCGAGACCATCGGGGGGGAGTTCGGTCCTGCCGCCATGGAGCGCCTCATGGACGACCCGCGGGTGGTCGGCGTGGCCGAGCTCATGAGCTTCTCCGACGTGATAGCCGGGGACGAGGAGGTCCTCGGCAAGGCGTTCCTTGGCGAGGCGCGCGGGCTGCGCGTCGAGGGCCACGCACCGTCCCTGCTCGGAGCGGGGCTGCAGGCGTACCTCGCCAGTGGGGTAGCTTCCGATCACGAAAGCACCACCTTGGAAGAAGGGCGCGAGAAGCTTCGTGCCGGCGCCTTCCTGATGATCCGGGAGGGCTCGGTCACCCGCGACCTCGACGCCCTCATGCCGCTCGTCGACCCCCGCCACGGCGACCGCGTCGGCTTCGTCACCGACGATCGACTGCCTCACGACCTGCTGCTCGAGGGCGGTGTGGACCTGCTGGTGCAGCGGGCGGTGAAGGCCGGCGCGGACCCCGCCTACGCCGCGCGGTGCGCCAGTTACAACGTCGCCAACCACTTCGGCCTGCCCCGCCGGGGAGCCGTCGCCGCCGGGTACTTCGCCGACCTGGCCGTTTGCCAGGACCTCACGGCCACGCCGGAGCTGGTGTTCAAGGACGGTGTCCTGGTGGCTCGCGATGGGGTTCCGCTGGAAGGCGCTCCGGGGGGCGCGCGCTGGGGTGCCGGGGAGGCCGTTCCCGCGGCGCTCCTTCGCAGCGTGCGGCCGGCGCGGCTAAGCGAGGAGTCCTTCCGGCTGAGCGCCCCGGCGGGGGAGGCGCGCGTCATACGCGCTATCCCCAACCAGATCCTCACACGAAGCGAGACGGCGCTGCCGACGGTCACGGACGGCCTCGTGGTGGCCGATCCCACCCGAGACCTGCTCAAGCTCGCCTGCGTGGAGCGCCACGGCAAGGGCGGCGGCGTCGGCGTGGGCTTGGTGAGCGGCTTCGGCATGGGGCGGGGAGCGCTCGCCTCCAGCGTGGGTCATGACCATCACAACCTGATGTGCGTCGGCGCCACCGACGCCGACATGCTGGGTGCCTGTTCGAGGTTGCGGGAGCTGGGCGGCGGGCTGGTGGCGTTCGAGGGGGGCGCCGTCCTGGCGGAGCTGCCGCTTCCCATCGGCGGCTTGCTCACGGACCTGTCGCTGGAAGAAACGCGCGACTTGCTCGATGACCTAGACGCGGCGGCTCGCGCGCTCGGCTGCGAGCTGCCCTCGCCCTACATGGCCCTGAGCTTCCTGGGCCTGGCGGTCATCCCCGAGTTGCGGCTGACGGACCTGGGCCTGGTGGACGTGACTGCCCGCAGGCTGGTGCCCTTCAGCGCCGGCGCCTAGGCCCTTCTGCGCCGCCGCCTGGGCGCTGCCGACTGGCGCGCCGGTCAGAAGGCCCGCTTGAAGGGCCAGATTTCGTACCTGACCCACACGCCGGACTCCGTATACGGGTCGCTCTCGACGATCGCACGGGCCGCCGCCTCGGTCTCGGCCTCGACCACGAGCGCCGAGCCCACCATCTCGCCGGCCGCGTTCAAGATGGCGCCGCCCAGGGGCATGAGGCCGGCGTCCGCGCGTTGCTTGGCGCCAACGAGGTGAGCGGGACGGACGGCAGCACGCCGCGCCTGCGCTTCCGGGTCGGTGCCGTCGTGAGCCACGATCAGGTAGAGCATGTTTCCTCCTATTGCGCTTATCCCGGGCGCCTGTTTGAGGCCGTTCGGTACGCTTCCTCAGAGGTTACACTCCTCGTCCATGGGCGACGACTTACGCGGCGGACTCCCCCCAAGCGGGCAGGCGCCGTGACAGCCGAGAAGCAGAGGCCCGCGACCGGCTGGCTCGAGCGCTTCGACGCGTTCGCGGCCGACTTCGTCGAACGGCACAAGGTGCCTGGCGCGGCCGTGGCCATCGTGAAGGACGGCGAGACGGCGTACGAGCGCGGCTTCGGGTTCAGGAACCTCGAGGGCCGCGAGCCCGTAACGCCCGTAACGCTCTTCGGCCTGGCGTCTCTCACCAAGTCTTTCACGGCAATCACCTTGCTCGCGTTGCAGGAGCGAGGCGCCTTGAGCCTGGAAGACCCGGTGACCAAGTTCCTGCCCGGCTTCTCCTACCCGGGTCTGGCTACCCGCGAGGCGGTGCGGCTGTGGCACCTGGCCAGTCATACGAGCGGACTGCCGCCCCTTCGCGGCCTCGATTACGCCATCAGGCCGAGCCAGGCGGGCGACCCGGCCGAGCAGTTCAATGCCCGCGATTACGGCGGCGCGCCGGCCTTGGACGACCACCGGGCGCTGCTCGCCTATCTGGCGGAGGGGGAGCGGCCGGCGTTGGGCGGTCCGGGGGCAGTGCTCAGCTACTCCAACGAGGGCTTCGCGTTACTGGGGGCAGTCGTCGAGGCGGCCACGGGCGATCCTTACCCCGAAGTAGTGGCACGAGAGGTCCTGCGCCCACTAGGTTTGTCGGGGGCGGGTTTCCTCACGGAGCGACTGCGAGCGGGAGGCAACCTGACGGAGTTGTACACGGCGACCCCGGAGGGTGAGGTGATCCACTCGCCCAAGTGGGAGGAGGCGCCCGCCTACCTGGCCACCGGGTTCCTCAAGGCGAGCGCGCGCGACCTCGAGGCCTACCTGAAGCACCTGCTATGGCCGGTGAAGGGGCGTCCGGCCGTCGGCAGCGCGTCGCTGAGAGAGCTTTTCAGGCCCCGCGCCTGGGCCGAACGCCTCACGGCCTACGGCCTGGGCTGGATGCTGCGGGAGGATTACCGCGGACACTCGCTGTGGCGCCACGGCGGCTCGCTCAAGGGCGTGTCGTCTCACCTGGGGGGCGTGCCCGACCTCGGGCTGGGCGTGGCGGTGCTTGCCAACCTTGACGACGTACCGGTCAAGCGGCTCTGGCATGCGGCCGTGAACGCTTACCTGGGGCGGCCCCTCGATGAGCCGCCCTTCGGGACCCCGAGCACTGTGCTGGATGAGCCCACCACCCGGCGACTGGCCGGTGTTTACGAGTCCGGCGAGCCATGGGGCCGCTTGGAGCTGGTTCGGAGCGGCGCTGCGCTCATCGCCCTGGTGGGGGAACAGGCCACCCCCAACGGCCGCGTTGCCCTCTTGCCGGCGGGCGAGTTCGTGTTGGTGGGCGGGTCGGGTGGCTGGGAAAGCGGGCGGTTCGTGGGCGGCGCGCCGGGTGTGGCTGGCGGGCCGCCAAGCGCCGTTCAGTACGCGATGCGCTGGCTCGATCGGTGGCCGGCCTGAACCGCGGCCTTGTAGCGGACCCGCCCACTCCACCGCGACTACAAAGTTGATATGACCACGCTCATATCTCTTGACAACGAAGCGATTCTCCCGCTATACTCGTGGCTAGTGACGAGCCTGCGCCTGGTCTGCTCAAGTTTCATGCTACAAGATGTCAGGCGTCTGCGTCGCCGGGCGACCCATCGGATCAACCCGCCTAGGGGCCAGGGCTCGGACCCCCTTAAGGAGCCAAGAACATGGCAAAAGCCGTAGGTATCGACCTCGGAACCACGAACAGTGTCATCGCGGTGATGGAAGGCAGCGAGCCGGCGGTGTTGGTCAACGCCGAGGGCAACCGCACAACGCCGTCAGTCGTCGCCTTCAAGGGTGAACAGCGCCTGATAGGACAGGTGGCCAAGCGCCAGGCGGTGCTCAACCCCAAGGGCACCCTCTTCGAGATCAAGCGCTACATCGGCCGCACCTGGGACGAGATCAAGGACGAGGCCGAGCGCGCGCCCTACGAGGTCGTGCGCGGCGACGACGGCGGCGTGCGCTTCGTCGTGGAGGGCACGCAGTACACGCCCGAGGAGATCTCGGCCATGGTGTTGCGCAAGCTCGTGACGGACGCGGGCGAACGCTTGGGCGAGACGATCACCAAGGCGGTGATCACCGTTCCCGCTTACTTCAACAACTCGCAGCGCGAGGCCACGCAGAACGCCGGCCGCATCGCGGGCCTCGAGGTTCTGCGCATCGTCAACGAGCCGACGGCCGCGGCCCTGGCCTACGGCCTGGAGAAGAAGGGCAACGAGACGGTCCTGGTCTTCGACCTGGGCGGCGGCACGTTCGACGTGTCCGTGCTCGAGGTCGGCGACGGCGTCTTCGAGGTCCGCTCCACGAGCGGCGACACCCACCTGGGTGGCTCCGACATGGACTACGCCATCGTCGCGTGGCTGGCAGATGACTTCAAGAAGCAGTACGACGTAGACCTGCGCAAGGACAAGCAGGCCTTGCAGCGCCTCATCGAGGCGGCCGAGAAGGCCAAGATCGAACTCTCGGGCCTGCCCGAGACCACCATCTCCTTGCCGTTCATCTCCATGGATCCGGCGTCGAACACGCCTTTGTACCTCGACACCAAGCTGACGCGCTCCAAGTTCGAGGAGCTGATCGACCCGCTGCTCAAGCGCGTTCGCGGCCCCCTCGAGCAGGCCCTCAAGGATGCCAAGTTGGGCGCCAAGGACATCGACGAGATCATCTTGGTGGGCGGCGCCACCCGCGTGCCGGCCGTCAAGAAGATCGTCAAGGACATCCTCGGCAAGGATCCCAACCAGTCCGTCAACCCCGACGAGGTCGTGGCGCTGGGCGCCGCGGTGCAGGCCGGGGTGCTGACCGGCACCGTCGACGACATAGTGCTCCTCGACGTCACGCCGCTGAGCCTAGGGGTCGAGACCAAGGGCGGCGTCTTCACCAAGCTGATCGACCGCAACACTACGGTTCCGGTAAGGAAGTCTGAGGTCTTCTCGACCGCCGACAACAACCAGACGGGTGTGGAAGTGCACGTCCTGCAGGGTGAGAGGCCCATGGCGGCTCACAACAAGTCGCTCGGGCGCTTCAAGCTCGACGGCATCCCACCCATGCCGGCCGGTGTGCCACAGATCGAGATCACCTACGACATGGACGCCAACGGCATCTTGCACGTGACCGCCAAGGAGAAGTCCACCAGCAAGGCCGCGAGCATCACCATCCAGAACACCACCACCTTGAGCGAGGACGAGGTCGACCGGATGGTGAAGGACGCCGCCGCCAACGCAGAGACGGACCGCGCCGCCAAGGAACTGGCCGAATCGAAGAACCAGTTGGACGGGCTCAAGCTCCAGGCCCGCAAGGCCCTGGACGAAGCCGCCGGCGCCTCTGCCGAGGACAAGAAGCCAGTGGAGGACCTGATCGGCGAGGCGCAGCAGGCGCTCGACTCCGAACTGACCACGAAGGACCGACTCGAGAGCATCGCCAAGGACCTGGCGGAGAAGCTACAGGCGTTCAGCCAGAGCGTCGCAGCGGAGCAACAGAGCGCCGCCGAGCAGCAGGGCCAGGACGATGGCGGCCCACAGGCGCCAGCGGGTGAAGACGACGACGTGATCGACGCGGAGTTCAAGCCCGCCGGTTGACACGCCGGTTGACGCCAGGCCCGCGGGGCGTGAGGGCGGTCGCACCGCCCGCACGCCCGGGCCGGAACCAGGACGTTTATGACGAACACGACTGACGACGAGCGCTCCAGGCAGGGCGGCGATGCCGGTGCGGGCGCCGGCGCCCCCACCATCGACACCGAAGCGCCGACCGACCCGTTCGAAGACCACGTCGCGCCCACGGCCGCGGAGGTAGAGACGCCGCAAGAGGGCGCGGATTCGGAGGCCGACATCTTACGAAGTGAGCTCAAGCGCGTGCGCGAGAAGAGCGAGGCACTCGAGGAAGAGTTGGCCGCCTCCAACGACCGCTTCTTGCGGGCACGAGCAGAGATGGACACCATGCGCAGGCGGCTGATCGGGGAGGTCGAGCAGGCGCGCGATGCCGGCCTCGACGAGGCGTTGATGCCCGTGCTTGCCGTCTACGACGACCTCGAGCGGGCGCTAACGGTGGCCGCCGAGTCCGACGATCCGGCCAGCATAGTCACCGGGGTCCAACTCGTGAAGGAGAACCTCGAGCGACAGCTGGCGGGCCTCGGCATCCACCGCGTCGGTCTCGTGGGCGAACATTTCGACCCGCACCTGCACGAGGCCCTTACGACCGTGCCGCCCTCCCCGGGAAAGGAGCCCGGCACGATAGCTCAGGTATTCGAGCCGGGGTTCGTCAAGGGTGAGCGGCTCGTGCGCGTGGCGCGAGTGATAGTAGTCGCGGGCCAGGAGGGCGACTGATAGGGCCCGGGCCCGTGCCCCCGACCTCGCGCCGGCTGGGCTCGGGCTTCCCGGGTCGGGCGCCCGTAGGGCCCGTGGGAGGCTAGCGTGGCGGCGTACAAGGACTATTACAAGACGTTGGGAGTCGCCAAGGACGCGACGAAGGAGGAGATCCGACGCGCGTTCCGGAAGCTGGCCGCCAAGCATCACCCTGACCGCAACCCCGACGACCCCGGCGCCGAAGAGCGGTTCAAGGAGATCAACGAGGCCTACACGGTCCTGGCCGACGAGGAGAAGCGCAAGCTCTACGACCAGTACGGGACCAGTGGCAACGTGCCGCCCTTCGCGGCGGCCGGGGGGGCGCAACAGTACCGCAGCGTCTCGCCCGAGGAGTTCGCCGGCTTCTCCGACTTCTTCCAGTCGCTGTTCGGCGGTTTCGGCGGCGTGAGAGGCGACTTCGGCGGGCGGGTCTCGAGCATGGGCGGTCACGCCGCCGGCGCGGACCCGTTCGACTTCGGCACCCCGCGCCCCAGGACGGTCCAGGCGCGCCTAGACGTTGGCGTCCTAGACGCCTTCCGGGGCGGGCCGACCACCATCCGCGTGGGTGACAAGAGCCTCGAGGTGACACTCCCGCGAGGAGTCCGAGACGGCGCCAAGCTGCGCCTGCGCGGGCAAGCGCCAGGGGGCGCCGACCTCATCCTCCTGATCCGGCACCTGCCCAGCCCCACCTTCAGGGTGGAGGGCGACTCGGTGCACGTGCAGCTCAGGGTTCCCGATTACCTGGCGGCCCTCGGCGGCACCGTGCGCGTGCCCACCCTCGACGGCGAGGTGGACATGACCCTTCCCCCCGGGTCTTCCACGGGGCGCGTTCTGAGGTTGCGCGGCCAGGGTTGGCCCGGCGCGGGCGGCGAGAGGGGCGACGAGTTCGCCGAAGTCCGGGTGCAGGTGCCCGGCGAGCTGACGGCCGACCAGCGCGAGCTGTACCAGAAGCTGCGGGACCTCACCCCCGTCGCTTGACGACGGCTCGCCCGTCACTCCCACGAAGCTCGCGCCGGCCGCCGCGTCGGACCGGAGAACGCGTAGGCCGCCTTCGACGCGGGTCAACGCCCAAGTGTTAGCCTTCCTCCCATGACTTTCCAACCGGCAACTCGTGCCATCCGGGCGCGCGCGTTTTTCGCGTTCGCCTTCGCCCTACTACTGAGCATTCCAGGCGTCCTCGCACAGTCGGGCACGGCGCCCGCCGCCGAACCGTCGGCCGCCGACCCCGTCGTCATCCGTCTCGGCTCCCACGAGGAGCGGGCCAGCGAGATCGCCTGGCGCTTCGGGGTGACCCTGCGCGGCGTGGCCGCCCAGCAGGGCCAGGCGTACAGCCAGGAGTTCGAGAGCAGCCTCTGGAGCCTGTTGCCCTATTACCTAGACCAGCGCGTGCAGGAAGTGGCGCTCACGGCGGAAGCGGAGCGCAGGGGCATCACTCCCGACATGGAGAAGCTGGAGTCGACGATGGAGCGTATCAAGGCCGGGCTCTCGGAGGGCCAGGAGTTCGAGACGGTGGTGCATGAGGCCGGCTTCCCCGATGAGGCCGCCCTGCGCTCGATGGTCACCGAATCCGACGTCATCAACCAGCTGCTGGAGCAGATCCGAACCGAGGTCTCGGCGACCGTGACCGAACCCGAAGTGCGCGTGCGTTACCTCGCCGAGCGGGGCCGCTTCACGGAGGCCGAGCAGTACTGTGCCCGCCACATCCTCGTTGCCGAAGAGGCGGTGGCCCAGGAAGTGCTGGCGCAACTCGAGGGCGGCGCGGACTTCGCGGAACTAGCAGCGAAGTACGGCACCGACGCGACCAAGGACAGGGGAGGCGACCTCGGCTGCTTCGGGCTGGGCGACATGATCCCCGAGTTCCAGGCCGCCGTGGTCGACGCCCCCATCGGGCAGGCCGTAGGCCCGGTGGCGAGCCAGTTCGGCTACCACGTCGTGCTCGTATACGACCACCACTTGGCGCGCGTGAAGCCCTTCGACGAAGTCAAGGACACGGCCCGGGAGTTCACGGTGGCTATGGCCACGCAGGCCGTCGTCGACGGGATAGTGCAGGGCGCGGGTGTCATCACCTACCCCGAGAACCTGCCTACTCGCTAAGCGCTCAGGGCGCGAGGCGGCCGACGCTCCACGCACCTCCCTCGAGTGAGTAGAGGAAGCGGTCGTGGAGCCGGTCCTCGCGCCCCTGCCAGAACTCGACGCGCTCGGGCCTGAGAAGGTAGCCGCCCCAGTGTGGTGGACAGGGCACCGCGCCCTCGGGGAAGCGGCCACGCATCTCGGCCGCGAGGGCCTCCAGCTCGTCCCGGTCTGCAAGGCGCTGCGACTGCGGCGAGATCCACGCCCCCAACTGCGAGCCGTATGGCCGTGACCGGAAATACTCTTCGGAGACTCTCCGGGGCACGCGTTCCACGGTGCCTTCGATGCGCACCTGCCGCTCGAGCTGTGGCCACCAGAACGCGGCCGCTGCCACGTGCGAGGCGTCGAGCTCGCCCGCCTTCCTGCTCTGGTAGTTGGTGAAGAAGGTGATGCCCTCCGCCGTCACGTGCTTGAGCAGCACGAACCGCACGCTCGGGCGCCCGTCCGCCCCGACCGTGGAGAGCGCCATCGCGTTCGGTTCCAGTTCCCTGGCGTCCACGGCGTGCTGCAGCCACTCCCTGAAGAGCTCGATCGGGTCCGCGGTGAGTTCGGCCTTACTCAGGCTGCCTGCTCGGTAGGCGCGGCGAAGGTCATCGAATTCCATGCGTATACTCTAGCCGCGTAACGTCTCGAGTCAGAGCCCGGTCAGTCACTGCCTGTTAACGTAGCCGTGCGCGCCGGCGATTCCTTGCGTACCCTTGTCACTCTGCAGCGCTCACCCTGCCGGCGCATAGCACCCAGCGGCGGGCGCCGTCTCTTCGGGGGAGGAGTGCGGCGTCCGCCGGCGTTACCCTCGGACGTATGGCCGAGCCGAACCGTTTGGTGCATGAACCCAGCCCCTACTTGAGGCAACACGCCCACGACCCGGTCGACTGGTACCCGTGGGGCGAGGACGCCTTCGCGAGGGCCCGCGCGGAGGACCGCCCCGTGCTGCTCTCCATCGGCTACTCGACCTGTCACTGGTGCCACGTCATGGCCCGCGAGTCGTTCCGTGACCCGGAAGTTGCAGCCTTCATGAACCGCGAGTTCGTCAACGTGAAGGTGGACCGCGAGGAACGCCCCGACGTCGACGCCATCTACATGGCGGCCCTGCAGGCGATGACCGGGAGCGGCGGCTGGCCGCTCACCATGGCGCTGACGCCCTCCCGCGAGCCCTTCTTCGGCGGCACGTACTTTCCGCCCAACGACCGCCCCGGCACGCCGTCGTTCACTCGCGTGCTCACGTCGCTGGTCGCTGCGTGGCGGACGCGCCGGAGCGACGTGGAGGCCTCCGCCGCCGAGCTGAGTTCGGCCCTGCGGCGACTGGCCGCGCCACCCGTTCAGGGTGACGGCGCCTCACTGGCGGTGCAAGACCTGTATGGGGAGGCGCTAAGGCGGCTCGCACGTCTAGAGGACCACGCCAACGGCGGCTTGGGTGGCGCACCCAAGTTCCCCTCGCACGAGGCGTTGCGGCTGCTGCTCGAGTCGCCTGAGGAAGCTGCGCAGGGCGTGGCCCTCCGGGCACTGGACGCGATGAGCCGGGGCGGGATCTGCGACCAGCTCGGCGGCGGCTTCTTCCGCTACGCCGTCGACGCCGCCTGGCAGGTGCCTCACTTCGAGAAGATGCTCTACGACAACGCTGGCCTGCTGCGGGCATACGCCCTGGCTTACGCCATCACTGGCGAGGCGCGCTACTCGGTCACGGCGTGGCGGATCGTCGACTGGCTCGTGCGGGAGATGAGGGCCCCTGACGGCGCCTTCTACAGCGCGCTGGACGCCGAGTCGGAGGGGCAGGAGGGCCGCTACTACGTCTGGACGCTCACGGAGTTCGAAACCGTGCTGGAGGGCATGCCCCAGTCCGACGTGCGCTTGGCGGCGGAACACTTCGGCGTGCGGGCCGTGGGCCCCGTGGACGGCGCGAGCGTGCCGCGCGTCGCGGCCACGGTCGCCGAGTTGGCTAGCGCGAATGACCGCCCCGTCGACGAGGTCGGTCTGGTGGTCGAGGAAGCCGCGCGCCGCCTCCTGGGTAGCCGGTCGAGGCGCGTGAGGCCGGGTACCGACGACAAGGTCCTCTCGTCTTGGAACGGGCTGATGATAGGGGCCCTGGCCGACGCCGGCGTGTGCCTCGGCGAGCCCCGCCTGCTCGAACTGGCCCGCGCAGCGGCCGCATCGTTGAGGGCGACGGCCTGGGTGGACGGGCGCCTGTGGCACTCGCGACGGGGCGAGGAGCTCAGGGTCGAGGGCCTGCTGGAGGACTACGCCTACCTTGGCCTCGGCCTTCTGGCCCTCTACCGCGCCACCTTCGACGCGGCCCACTTGCGGTGGGCGCTGCGCCTTGCCGACGCCGTCAGCGAGCGTTTCGGCGACCCCGATGAGGGCGGCTACTTCAGCACCGCGGTGGACGCGGAACCGTTGCTGGTGCGGCCGAAGGGCTTCATCGACGCCGCCACGCCAAGCGAGAACGCGGCCGCCGCCGAACTGGTCTGGTGGGCGGCTCGCTACCGCGACGACGGGGAGGCCCTGGCCGCCTCCGAGGCCGCGGTGGCCGGCATGGGCGAGGCTATCGCCCAGGCGCCGCAGGCTTTCGCCTCGAGCCTCTCGTTACTGAAGCTCCAAGCTTCTCCGGCGCGCGAGGTCGTCGTGGTGGGCCGGAGAGGTGAGGCCGCCCTGGAGGCCATGCTGGCCGAGGTGCATGGAGGGCGGTCGCGCGGTTTGCTCATCCTCGTGTTGGACGGTTCCGGTGGCGAGTTGGCGGCCCTGCCGCTCGCGGATGGGCGCCTGGGCGCACTGGAGCGTGGCGGCGCCGAGGCGTTCGTGTGTGAGGGTGGGGCGTGCCGCCTTCCGGTAAGTACCGCTGGGCAACTGGCGGAACAACTCGGCGCAGGATTCGGCTCAAGCGTGTCGGCTCGAAAGTAGTTCCTACCCGGAGGCTCGAACGTGTCAAGTTTGACACCCGCGGTGCCGGTGGCCGATGCTTGAAGGCGCTGTCGCCGCCGCTTGCACGTAACTTGGGCGCGGTTCGACCCTGGAGGACCATGTACGACTTCGTACTCACACTTCACAACTACCTTCGCTGGATCGTGCTCATCGTCGGGCTGGCGGCCATCATCATGGCGTGGGCCGGCGTGGCGTCGAAGGCCCGCTGGACGCCCCCGCAACGCAACCTCGGACGGCTCTTCACGGGCGTCTTCGACCTGCAGGTCCTGGTCGGCATCGTCCTGTACGCTTTCTTGAGCCCCATCACGCGGGCGGCGTTCTCCGACATGGGCGCCGCGATGAAGGACTCCGCCATCCGCTTCTACGTGGCGGAGCACCTGGTCGGCATGGTCATAGCAGCCATCGTCGTGCACATCGGCGCCGCGCGCGGCAAGAGCAAGGACTCGCCGCTTCAGGCCGCCATCTTCTACACCATCGGCCTACTGATCGTCCTCGCCGCCATCCCGTGGGGCCGGCCGCTGTTCTGAGCGGGGCGCCGACCGCGGCACGGCCGTAGGCCAGCCGAACGTCGTCCACAACGAGAGGCCGACCGTATGATGACCGGGTGGGGCTAGCGGTCATCATCGGTCCACCTGGCTCCGGCCGCACCACCCGGCTGCTCGCGGAGGCCAGGGAGGTGTGCGACTCGGGCGGGCGCGTCTGGTGGGTCGGCCTCCCCTCCCAACGCGCCCACCTCCTGAGGCGCCTGACCGCGGACGGTTACGCCGCGCTCGGCTTCGAGTTCATGAGCGCGCAACAGCTCTACTACCGCCTGCTGAGCGCCGCGACGACGCTGCAACCTCTCGTGGTGGGCACGGCGAGGCTGGTGCGCGTGGTCGAGGCCCTCCACCAGGTCAACCACGCGTTCCCGACGCCGGGGGAGGCGCGCCTGTTCGCGGCCGCCATCGCCGAGGCCAAGCGCTTCGCCGTGACGCCAGGTGACTACGAACTCCTCGCGGCGGACCATGAGCAACGGCGGTTCGCGCGCGTGTACCGGGCGTACCAGGACGACATGCACGGCGTGTGGGACTACGACGACGCGCGGCTGGCGGCAGTCGACCTCGTTTCCACGGACGAGGTCGTCGTCGAGGCCGACCTGGTTATCGTGGACGGCCTGCGTGAGGTCGGCCCCTTGGAGCTCCGGCTGTTGCGGGGTCTCTCGCGGCACGTCCCCCTCCGCCTCAGCCTGCCCCACCTTCCGCCGGGCGTAAGTGCCGACGAGGTCCTGCCACGCAGGGACGACGTGAGGGTCGAGCGCTACGCCGCCGCCAACCCCGTGGAGGAGGGGCGGTGGGTCATGCGCGCCGTCAAACAGGACCTCTTCGCCGGCGGCATGGAGCCCCTCGACCTGGCCATCGTTGCCCCTCCCGGCCGCGCCCGCGCCCTGGTCGCGCTGGCCGAAGAGTACGGCGTGCCACTGATGGACGAGACGCCGCTTGCCCTGGCGGACGAGGGGCCAGGCCGCGTGCTCGTCGACCTCCTGGAGCTGCCCGAGCAGCCGACCCCCACCCGGCTTCTCGCGGTGCCGGAACTGGCCGAACTCGGACGGTTGACGCTGGAGGCCGGCGTGGCCGGCGGCGAGGCGGTCACGGAGCTCGCGCGCCGAAAGGTGTACCTCCTCGACGTTTGGAACAGGTGGCGGGAGCGCCTGCAGGTGCGGGGCGACCCGGTCGAGTGGGCGCGCGACCTGATTCGGGAGGCGCTGCCGGAAGCGCCGCTCGAGGTCGTCGAGCGGGCCCTGGCCAAGGCTCAGGAGGCCGCCAGGCTCGGTGCGGGCGACGGGTTCCGCGCCTGGTGGAAGGCGCTCCTCCTCGACTCACGCCAGCCGCGGCGAGAGGGTGCCGGGGTGGCGTTGTTGGACGCCAAGCTCGTCTCGGGCCGGCGCTACGCCAAGGCCTACGTCGTCGGCGCCGTGGAGGGCGCGTACGGTGCCGGTGAGCGCGAGGACTACTTCTTGCCAGAGGAAGCCCGCGTGGAGCTGGCCGAAGCGTTCGAGCGTTTGGGCCTCCCGCGGCGCTTTCAGGGTCGCGGCGAGGGCGTGGCAGAGGAACTCCTGCACCGCGCGACGCGCCTCGTCGTCACGGCCCCAAGGGCCGATCAGGCGGGCCAGCTGGTGCTGGACGAGGCGCTGTTCGGCCCCGCCGACCCGCCCGAGCTTCCCCCCGTACCCGCCGGCAGCCGGCTCGAACTGGCGGAGCGCGTCCCCTTCGAACCCGACCTCTCCAACGTCGACTTCGGCGAGCCCTACGTCGAGAGCCTCAGGCGCTATCACGACTGCTCGTTCCGCCTCTGGGGCGAGGGGGTCATGCGCTCCGCCGGGCTGCTGCAAGCCGTAGAGGACGAGGCGGGCCGGCTGCGCTCGGACCTGCTTCGCGAAAGGGGCGGCCGGTGGACACGGACGAGCCTCTGGAAACTGGCCGGCGACCACCCCACCTACGCGGATTGGCTGAACGAGCATGCGACCACGCTCACGCGCCTTACGTACGGGGTGGTACTGGGCGGGCGCGAGGGCTTCGCCGCCGCGTACCTGCACGCCACGGAGAAGGCCGTGCTGCCGAGCGGCCGGTTCCGGGTCACCATCTACCGCTTCGTGCCGTGGTCGGCGGCGTGGGACGGGGAGAGCGCCGAGCAGGCCCTGGCGAACCGCTGGAGCGAGTACTGGGCGGTGGGTGCCCTCTTCGCGCAACCCGCGTTCAACGTGGACGAGGTCCACGTGGTCGTATGGCCCATCGGCGCGGCGCCGATCGACATAGCCCCATCTGGGGTGAAGCGGGGGTGGCGCCGCGTGTCTTCCAAGCGGCACCTGGTAGCGCAGACCCTGCCCGCGTTCAGCCGGGGAGAGGTGCGCCCCAACCCTGGTTTCATCTGCCGCACCTGCCCTGTTTTCGACATCTGCCGCGAGGGCGTCCGCTGATGGTGCCCGCGTGAAGGTTCGCGTCGCCTCTGCCGGCACCGGCAAGACGACGAGCCTGGTCAAGCGCTACCTCGAGCTTGTCGACGCGGGCGTGCCCCTCGGCCGGGTGGCGGGAGTGACGTTCACGCGCGCCGCCGCGGACGAGTTGCGCCAGCGCGTGGCGAGCGGCATCGAGGAGGTGCTGGAACGCGGCAGCTTCCTCGGAAGCTACTACGCCCCAGCGGGCGACCGGGCGCTCTTCGAGCGCGCCCACAACGAGCTCGAGGGGGCGGTCCTCAGCACCATCCACGGCTTCATGATCGCCGGGCTGCGCCTCAACGCTCCCAACCTGGGCCTCGACCCCGACTTCGCGCTGCTGGGCGAGTGGGAGGCGGCCGCCCTCTTCGAGGAGGAGTGCGCGGGCCTACTCATGTTGGCAGAGAAACGGGGGCATCCGCTTCACGAGGCGGCGGCCGTCCTGGGCGGCGCGGCGGCGGAACTGTTGCTGCAGCTCTTCACCAAGCGTTCGCTTGGTCCCGAGCTGGTCTTCGGAAGCTCGCCCACCGAGGCGGCGCTCGAAGCCATGTACCGTGCGGCACTGGCCAGGTACGACGCAAGGCTCGGGGCAACGAGCCTGGCGCCCGGGGAAGTGGAGCGGCGCGCGCTGAAGATGCTGGACCGGCAGCTCGCGACGTCGCGCCTGATCGAGCGTTTCCCGCACGTCCTGGTGGACGAGTACCAGGACGTGAACCCCCTCCAGGGCGCCTTCTTCGAGAGGTTGGCCGCTGCGGGCGCGCGACTCGAACTGGTGGGCGACCCGAAACAGTCCATCTACGGCTTCCGCAACGCCGACGTGGCGGTGTTCCGTCGCGCGCTGGACGCCGCCGAGCTGGCCGGTGACCTTCAGCCGCCGCTCCGGGAAAGCCGCCGCCACGCGCGCGCGCCAGTGGCCTTCCTCAACCGTCTAACCGCCAAGCTGGCCGAGCAGGACCTGGGCTTCTCGCCGCGCGAGGCCCCGAGCGTGACGGGCGCCGGTGACCAGGCCGACGTTCTTGGCAGCGTGGAGCTGGTCGTGATCGAGGGTGGCGAACGACTGGACGTGTTGCGAGACCGCGAGGCCGAAGTGTTGGCGGAGCGGTTGGAGGCACACTTCCGCCGCGGCGTGGCTTATGAGGAGATGGCGGTGCTCGCCAGGAGCCACGGTGCTCTGACCCGGGTGGCCGCGGCGCTTCGCGGTAGGGGAGTGCCAGCGTTCGTCGTACAAGGGCGCGGCTACTACGAGCGCAGCGAGGTCCGCGACCTGCGCCACGCCCTGGCGGTCGGCGCCGGCCCGCTGGGTGCGGGCCTGTTGCCGTTCTTGCGCGGCCCGTTCGCGGGCCTCACCCTGCCCGAGATGGCCGAGCTGGCGCGGTTGGACCCCAGCGAGTGGCTGACTCGGCTCATCGAGCGCTTCCCGGCCGTCGCGGGGCGCATGGCGCGGCTTGCCAGGTTGGCGCGCGCCACGCCCCTGGAGGCCCTCAAGGGCATCTTGCGCGAGCCGCTCCTGGGCGGCAAGCGGTTCCAGGAACTGTTGACGCGGCGCGGTCGCGAGAACGTCGACGCGCTGCTCTTCGAGGTGGCCGGCCGGCCGCCGCGGGACGTGGCGCTCTTCCTGGACCGCCTAGACCTCCTGGCGCGCCAGGCCGAGGCCGGCGACGTTCCACAGGGTGGCGAGGGCGTCCGGCTGCTCAGCATCCACGCCTCCAAGGGACTCGAGTTCCGGGTGGTCGGACTGTTCGATGCCGGCGCCTGGGGCTCCAATCGTCACTCGACGCTCCTGGTCGAACCGGGGAGCGGCGCCGTGCGCCTGGCCGGCTCGCCGGACTTCGAGCAGGCCCAGCAGGAGGCCAGGCTTAGGGATGAACAGGAGTCCTTCCGCCTCTTGTACGTGGCCGCGAGCCGCGCCCGCGATGCGCTCGTGCTCACGGCCAGCATGGGCCGGCGCCCCGGCGTGTGGCTGGCCACCCTACTCGAGCTCGGTCTGGAAGGCGCGGGCGCACTGCCGGGCGTGACGCTGGAACGGCTTCCTTACTCGCCGCCCGAAGTTCTCATGGCCGGCGACCCCGAGGTGCCGGTGGGGGCGCTTCCCCCCGCGCCGTGGTTGGACGCCCGGCGCGAGAAGTCCGCGCTGCCGCCCGTCGTCAGTCCCTCCGCCCTGGCCCGGCTGCGCGCGACCGATGCCACCGAAACCGGTGAGGCCACCGAGGTCACCGGCGTCACCGACGGCGACGGGACCGACAGGGTCGACCGGCCTGACATGGAATACGAGGCCGACGAGCCGTTATCGCCCGCAGAGCGCAGCGCCGGTGAGGACGAACTCGAGCGTGGCCGCGTGGGCTGGGGCCGGGCCCGCGGCACGCTCACGCACTTCGCCATCGGCCACGACTGGCGCCCGGACGATCCCTCAACGAGGAGCACCCTGTTGGCGCAGGAGGTGCTGGCGCCCTTCGACCGGGCGCAACAGGCCGAGTTGGTGGAGGAGGTGCTGGAGCTGCTGGGTCACTACTGGGGCATGCTGGGGCAGGCCTTACCGGCGCTGGGTGACCGAGGTGTCGACCGCGCCGAGCTGCCGCTGGCCGTCAGCCTCGGTGGCACGGTCTGGGAGGGCGTCGTGGACCGCCTCTACGAGGTAGACGGCGAGTGGTACCTGGACGATTACAAGACGGACAAGCTTTTGGCGCCCGAGCGGTATTACGTCCAGTTGGGGCACTACCTGAACGCGACGGAGAGGGCCTTGGGAGTGCGGCCTCGCGGCCGGCTGGTGTTCTTGCGGCACGGCCGGCTGATCGAACCCCGGACGCATGACTTGGCCGACGCCCTCGAACGCGCCGGACTCGGGGGACCCGGCTAGCCGCCCCGCGTCACGCGTCGGTAGACGTGGGCGTTGCCGGACTTTCCCACACGTTCCACGAGTGCCAATGCGTGCAAGCAGTAGGCGGCCTGCTGGGCGAGGCGGCGTGGAAGGCGCGCGTGCGCGGCATATTCCGCCGTCGTGAAGGGCTCCTCTAGGCCGGGCGGTAACAGCGTGAGCAGTTCCGCCGGCTCACGGAAGGCGACCCGCTCGTGTACGCGCTCGAGCCGGCGTCCGCACACTACCCAACCCCGTCTCCGCCAGGCCTTGCCCGCCTCGAAGCGTCGACTCTCGACCTCCTCGACCAGGGCCACCTCCAGCTCCAAGTTGGGGTGTTCGAAGAGGCCGGGCGCCGAGACCAGTTCGGAGAAGAGCTGCTCCACTCGGCCCCGCTTGGGCGACTTGCGTCGCTCGACGCGGCCGTCGGGGTGGAGCTTCTCCAGCCACCGCGTGTGGGCAACGGGTAACACCACCCTCACGCGGTGCTCGGGCAGGAGAGCGGCCAGTTTCTCGCGCATGGCGCCCAGGTTGCGCGTCTGGATCTCGATGAGGAGGCCGCCACACACCGCGTCGATCACGTAACCACCGACCTGCACCTCGAAGGCGCTTCCTGGCGGGGCGCTCAGGCGTTTGAGCTCAGCGTGCAGCGCCGACTCGTTGAGCGAACCTATGACGCTCACGGCGCCGTGGACACTTTCGCCGGGGTCATACCGACTCCCACTAGGCAGCAGCCTAGGGCGCGAACACACCGCGCGCCTCTCCGGTCCATCCTGGGTCCATGGACGCCATACCTGAGGAAGCCACGGTCGGAGGCCGGCAAGGAGTATTCGTCGTAGACGAGGAACGAGGACTTATGTGGGAGACGGCCGTGCAGGTCACGGAACTGCTCGGACTGATCGAGTTGTGCGGCACGGGCCACGCGCTGGAGGTGAGGAGCAATGCCGGCGTCTTCCACGCCATGGCGCGGCGCTGGTGGGTGTTGCCCATGGGCGACGAGATGCTCGTACGCATCGAACTCGAGAGAACGCTGTCGGCATGATCCGTTCACGGCCGCAAGCCTCGTGACTCAGGAGAGCCGCTCGAACACGGCGGCGGCGGCCCAGCCGACCACCTTCGCGCCAAGGTTCTCCGAGTGGAAGCGGCCGTCGACGCAGCCCTTCGTCATGATGGAAACCACGAAGGGGGCGGCACCGGCGCGGGCCGTTGCCAGGGGCTCGAACACGCCGGCATCGTTGCGCACGCCGGTTATGGAGCCACTCTTCGAGGCTATGCGCCACGGCGCCTCACCGATGGAAGCCAGGTAGCTGTCGTAGTCGATGCTCCGGCCGAGTTCACCGTACTGCTGCTTGCGGTATATGGCCCGGGCCTCCTCGGTCAGGAGTGGCGGCAACAGCTCGCCCCGCCATAATCGGGCGAAGTAGTCGGCGAGGTCGGCCGCGGTGGTGCTCGAAGCCACGCGTTTGCCCTCGCCGACCGTCTGGGCCACCTGGAGCTTGCCCGCGCTATGCGTGCCCGTCCACCCGTGGGCCAAGACGGAGGCGTTGATGACGTCCACGCCCAGGAACTCCATGAGCACGTTGGTAGCGGTGTTATCGCTCACCACGATCATGAGGGTGGCCAAGTCGCGCAGCCGGTAGCGGTTCGGCATGAGGGTCTTGAGCACGCCCGAGCCCGAAACCATGTCCTCGGCGGCTACCGGCAACTCGTCGTCCAGGTCGGCGTCGCCGGCGGCCACCTTCTCGAGCAGGGCCTGCAAGACGTAAACCTTTATGGTGCTGGCCGACGGGAACCTTTCGTGCGGGCGGTAAGCCACCGTCACGTCCGACTGGTCACCACCGGGTACGAGCGGGTACGCCACCACGGCCAAGCTCCCCGGCACGGCGTCCTCGCCCGGGTCGAGGGTCTCTCCACTGGGCGCCTCGAGGCCCCCGAGCACACGCTCGAGTTGCTCGAAGCGGGCCCGCAGGTCGGGCGCCAACGCGGTGCCGGAAACTCCTTCGGGGTCTCGTTCGTGGTCTGGTTGCCGCATACCCGTCACCTCGGTTTACGCTTGCAGCCGATTGTTGCACAAAGCATCCGCGGACCATCTTGCGGCCCGGGCCTCCAGGCCCTAAACTTCAGTCGTCCGACCAAGGTGCCGAAGAGACACCGGCGGCTCCGGGTCAAGGGCGAGCCACTCGTCCCTGCCCGGTATCAACTGAGAGCCCTCACCCCGACGCGGGGCGGGCCAGTAGGGATGGCAATGGCTACAGGCAAGGTCAAGTGGTTCAGCAGCGAGAAGGGCTACGGCTTCATCGCACAAGACGATGGCGGGGCGGACGTGTTCGTGCATTTCTCCGCCATCAGGGGAGAAGGCTACCGGTCCCTCAACGAGGATGACGTCGTTTCGTTCGACGTCGAACCGGGCCAGAAAGGACCGCAGGCTCAGAACGTCGTGGTCACGAGCGCCGCGGCGCCGCGGCCGGGCGCGGGCGACCGCGGTGGCCGCGAACCGCGGTCGTTCGGCGACCGACCGTCGGCTGGCCATCGTGCCTTCGATACCGGCGTTCCCGGTGACCGCGGCCCCGGCGACCGGGGACCAGGCGACCGTGGTGACCGCGGTGACCGCGGCCGTGGCGGCAACGATCGCGGCGGCTCGCGGGGGCGAGGCGGCAACGACCGCGGTGGGGGTCGCAGGGAGCGTTACTGAGCCAGGGCGAGGACGAACCAATCGTTTGAACGTGCAGCGCGGGCCCGGTATTCGGGCCCGCGCACTGTTGAGCAGTGGAGTTGGTCAGTGGAGTTGGTCGGTGGAGTCGGTCAGGCGCATGCCTGCCTGGGTAGCCGCCGACCTTCGTCAGACCTTGACGGCTTTCGGCACCGTCCTGCGGCCCTCGCTGTCGTCATCGAAGTCACCCCGCGGCGCCCCGAGGTAAGGGAGCACCCAGTAGTCGAGGCCGTAGTAGCCCGCTATGCGCCAGGCCAGCACGAGCCAGGTGGCGAGGAAGAACATGATCGGGTTGGTGGAGAGGGTGCCCGCCAGGAGGAAGGCCACGTTCATCAGACCGCCGAAGAAGGCCGCGGCGCCGGTGAGGAAGCCCACTATGAGCGCGATGCCCACCAGCAGCTCCCCGAACGCGATGACGTAAGACATGAAGGTCGCCATGGGCAGGAACAGGTTCTCGATCATCCAGGCGTACCAGCCCGTAACGCTGGGGGATTCGCCCTGCGACAGGCCGACGGCGCGCCTGAGGAAACCGGAGATCGCCGTGCCGGCGTCGGCCCCGACCCACTTGGGGTCCGTAACCTTGTGCCAACCGGCCTGTAACCAGAGCCAACCCAGGTAGACTCTGACGACCGTCCAGAAGGGCGCCATGTACTTCGACGCAAATACGAACTTGCTGATCCGCGGTTCAGGGTAGAAGGTGGTTTTGCTGTTAGCCATGCTCCTCAGCCCCTTTCGTCGTCCAGTATCCAGTGGCGGGCCGTGCCCGTACAGGGACACGAGGCCCGGTACTAATGTCCTGGACGCGATGAAGGCAGCTAGGACCAGGCGATGACCGAGCTGCGCGGGACGCTCGTCTTACGCCACGGACTCTTCCGCGGCGTCATCGAGTACGGCACCTCGATAGAGGCGGTGGAAGTCGAAGCCGAGGGCGGCGGTGCGTTGCCGTTCATCCTGCCGGGCTTCGTGGATACCCACGTGCATGGCGGCGGTGGCTTCGACACCATGGATGGAGCCGATGGCGTGGCCGGCATGGCGCTGTTCCACCTGAGGCACGGCGTGACCACCTTGCTGCCCACGACCATCACCAACCCGTGGAGAGAGGTCATGGGTGCTCTCGCGGGGGTGGCAGAGGTCAAGGCAGGTGGGAGCCGCCACGTCATGCCCGACCTGCCCGGCGTCCACCTGGAGGGGCCCTTCATCAGCCCGCACCGGCTTGGCGCGCAACCCCCGTTCGCACTCGCGCCCACGCCCGACCTGGTCGACGAAGTGCTGGAAACGGGGGTGGTGCGGCTCGTGACGTTGGCTCCCGAACTCGAGCACTCTTCCACGGCCGCCGCCCGCTTCGCCGCCGCGGGCGTGCGCGTGTCGTTCGGGCACACGGTCGCCACGGCCGAGCAGGTCGCTCTCGTTGCCGAGGTCGTGCGGGGCAGCGGCGGCACCGTGGGGTTCACCCACCTGTTCAACGCCATGAGCCAGCTCGGTAGCCGCGAACCGGGAGCGGTGGGCGCCGCGTTGGCCGACGCGGAAGCGTACGCCGAACTGATACTCGACCTGCACCACGTTCACCCGACCAGCTTCCGCGCGGCGCTCGCCGCGAAACCAGAGCACCTCCACCTGATCACCGACGCGGTGCGCGCCTGTGGCATGGCCGAGGGCGTCAGTGAACTGGGGGGGCAGAGGGTAATGGTGAAAGACGGCGCCGTGCGGCTCGAAAGCGGCAACCTGGCGGGGAGCGTCCTGACGCTGGATCAGGCGCTACGCAACGCCGTGGAGTTCGGCGGCGTGGACCTGCCCACCGCCAGCCGGGCCCTCTCCGGGGTCCCCGCGCGCTACCTGGGTCTGGCCGACAGGGGCGAGCTCGCCGTAGGCAGGCGCGCCGACCTGGTCGTCTTGGGCGCGGACCTGCAGGTGCAGGACGTGTACGTGGCGGGCCGTCGGTTGCGTTGAGCGGTGCCCGGGTCGTGCTGAGCGGTGCCCGGGTCGGGCTGAGGGTCCCTGCGGCCGGGCTGAACGGCCCAGCGGATCGGGTTGAGCGGCGGCGCCGCGCCCTTAGCCCGCCAATGCCTCGTCCAACAGACGCCGGACCGACTCTGGTTCGGCGCGGCCGCTGGTTGCCCGCATGACTTGGCCCATGAAGAAGCCCTTCAGTCCGAGCTTGCCGCCGCGGAACGCCGCGAGTTCTGCCGGGTGGGCGCTCAGCACCGAGGCGATGACCGCGCGCAAGGCGCCTTCGTCGGCGAGCGTCTCCAGGCCGCGTTCCCTCACCAGGGCCGCGGGCGAGCTGCCCGCGCTCGCCACCTCTTCGAAGAGCTCCTTGGCCACGCGGTTCGTGATCGTCCCGTCATCCGCCAGGCGCAACAGTTCGGCGAGCGCGGTGGGCGTCAAGCGCGACTCGGGTTGAGCTTTCAGCGCCCGCGCCACGTCGTTGATGACCCAGTTGGCGGCCGTCCCCGGCGCGGCCCCGGCGTCGGTCGTTGCGGCGTAGAACTCGTACAGGTCGTCGTGCCGAGCTAGGATGGCGGCGTCGTGGTCAGGGAGTCCCTGGTTCGCCGTCAGCGAGTCATAGCGCCGGCGCGCAACCGGTTCCAGCTCGGCGGGGTCGAACTCAGGGGCGGCCGGCTCACTACCGACGCCGACCGGCGCCGCGGGCTCGATGGCGGCAGGCTCCGGGTGCCGGGTGCCGCGCCCGGCAGGCTTGGACCTAGAGGCCTTGAGGGCCACTATGCGGTTGAACACGGGCTTGCCAGGAAGTCGGCCGTCGGCGGGGTCACGCCAGAAGTAGCCGAGGCGCTCGAACTGGTAGCGCTGGTCGAGGGGGTCTTCGACCACGCTAGGCTCCACGAAGCCGCGCACCTCGGTCAGGGCGTCCGGGTTCACGTGGTCTAGGAGGTCGCCCTCCGCTGCCTCGGGGTCGGCCGGCGAGAACAGGCGATCATACAGGCGCGCCGTCATGGGCACGCCCTTCGTGGCCGACACCCAGTGGATGGCGGCCCAGACCTTGACACCTTCAGGGTTGGCGCCCAGCTCCTCGTCGAAAGCATGGGCCCGCAACTCCAGCAGCGCGCCCGAAGCGTCCTTCACTACCTCGTCCAGGCGGATGACGGGGCCGTGGCGGAGCCGGACCGAGCGGCCGGGCGCCAGGCGCCTGAACCCCGCGGGCGGGTGTTCCTCGAAGTCGGAGCGCTCTATGAACACCTCGCGGGTGAGGGGTACCTCGCGGCTGCCCTCACCGGGTACGTCGGGGGGCCAGTAGGGGGCGTCGAGCTGGACGTCGGTGTCCTCCGCAAGGTTGGTCAGCACCACCTTGAGGGGCTCGAGGACCGCCATCACGCGCGGCGCGAGCGGGCTCAGGTCGTCGCGGATGCTCGAGTCGAGGAGCGCCATGTCCGTGCGGCTGTTCGCCTTCGCCACGCCCACGCGGTTGGTGAACTCGCGGATCGCCTCGGGCCTGACGCCGCGGCGGCGCAACGCCGAGAGGGTGGGCATGCGCGGATCGTCCCAGGCCGCTACCACGCCCTCCCTGACCAAGCGGATGAGCTTGCGCTTACTGACGATCGTGTGGTCGAGGACGAGGCGAGCGAACTCGTACTGGTGCGGCCGTGGTCCTTCGACGAGGTGATCGAGGACCCAGTCGTAGACGTCGCGGTTGTTCTCGAACTCGAGGGTGCAGAGGCTGTGCGATACGCCCTCGATGGCATCGGACAGTGGGTGCGCGAAGTCGTACATGGGGTAGATCGGCCACTCGCTGCCCGTGCGGTAGTGAACCGCGTCCACGATGCGGTAGAGGATCGGGTCGCGGAGCTTCATGTTGGCCGCGCTCATGTCGATCTTGGCGCGTAGAACGTGCTCGCCGGGGCCGAACTCGCCGTCACGCATGCGCGAGAACAGGTCCAGGTTCTCCTCCACGCTCCGGCCCCGGAACGGGCTGTTGCGCCCGGGCTCCGTGACGGTGCCGCGGTAGTCGCGGATCTGGTCCTCGTCGAGGCTGTCTACGTAGGCGTCGCCGCTTTCGATGAGGCGTACCGCGAAGTCGTACAGCTGACCGAAGTAATCGCTGGCGTGGCGAACGTCGTGCCACTCGAAACCGAGCCAACGCACGTCTCGTTCTATTGCCGCCACGTACTCGGGGTCCTCGGTAACCGGGTTGGTGTCGTCGTAGCGCAGGAACGTGATGCCGCCGTAATCGCGCGCGATGCCGAAGTCGAGGCAGATGGCCTTGGCGTGCCCGATATGCAGGTAACCGTTTGGCTCTGGGGGGAAGCGCGTGACGACCTGGCTGACGGCGCCGCTCTCGATGTCGCGGTCGATGATGTCGGTGATGAAGTTCGGGCTCACGGTCCGTTCGTCGTCGGACGCGGGTACTCGCGGCTTTGGAAGGGCTTCCACGATCGCTAGGCTCCTAGGGTGGTCCGGTGGGAGCGGGGTGCATCACCAGCGCCACCGTGAGACCGGCACCACTTTACCCCGGGGCCTCCCCTGGGCGCGCCCTCAGCGCAAGATGACGAGGGTCACGAAGAAGTAGGTGACCGGAAAAGCTATCAGTGCGCTGTCGATCCGGTCCAGCACGCCGCCGTGGCCCGGCAGAAAGACGCCGGCGTCCTTCACGCCCGCCCAACGCTTCAGGAGCGACTCGAACAAGTCGCCCAGCTGCGCGGCGCTCGACACCAGCAGGCTGAAAAGGAGCCCGTCGTACACGTTCACGTGTAGGCCGGTGCGGTGTTCGAGGAAGACGAGCGCCCCGCCGACGACCGCCGCGGCGAGTATCAGGCCGCCGATGGAGCCCTCGACCGTCTTGTTGGGGCTTATCGCCGGCGCCAACTTGCGCTTGCCGAAGAGGGTGCCGAACGTGTACGCGCCGACGTCGGTGGCGACCACCGCCAGCGCGGGGAGGGTCAAGTACCAGAGGCCAAGGACGCCGTCCGGGGTGTAGCGCAGCGTGATGATGAACCCGAAGAGCCACGGGATGTAGAGGTAGCCGAAGAGCGAGTAGACCACGGCCTGCAAGGAGTTGCGGTTCGGGTTGGCTAGTTCGAGGCCCACCAAGTAGAGCGCGAAGAGGCCGATCATGGCCTCGCGCCAACTGACCCCGGCGATGAGCGGCTGCATGCCCGGATAACTGATGGGTAACGAAGCAGGCAGCGTCAACACGGTGGCCACCCACAGGCTGCGCCTGCGGATGGGAATGCCGCGCAGGTTCATGAGGGAGGTGTATTCCTGGATCGCGATCAGGGTGAGAACCAGGTAGGCGGGCGCAAGGAGCGGTAGGCCCACCCAGAGTACGAGCAGCGTGATGGCGAACGCGACGAGTGCCGAGGCGATGCGGGGCAGGTGCCGACGGCGCGCGCCTTGTTTGGCGCCGTCAGCCTCCGGGGAGCCGCCGCCCATGGTCGGCTCGGCAGCACCGGCGTTGTCGGGCGCCAAGGGTCTCACACCGCGAGGATGTCCGACTCCTTCGATTTGGTTCGCGCGTCGATCTTGGCGATGAACTCGTCGGTGAGCTTCTGCACGTCGGCCTCGGCCCGGTGCAGCTCGTCCTCGCCGATGTCACCATCCTTCTCCTGGGCGCGAAGGTCACTCAGGGCGTCCCTGCGGATGTTCCGGATGGCGACGCGCGCTTCCTCCGCCAGTTGGTGGACGGACTTCACGAGGTCGCGGCGCCGCTCGTCGTTCAGTGGTGGCACCACTATGAAGATGCTGTCGCCCTGGTTGTTGGGGTTGAAGCCGAGATCGGCCTCGAGGATGGCCTTCTCTATGCCCTTGGAGATGCTCTTGTCGAAAGGGGATATGAGCAACGTGCGCGGGTCGGGGCTCGAGATGTTCGCGAGTTGAGTGAGCGGCGTCATCGACCCGTAGTACTCGACCACGACGCGCCCGAGAACCGCCGGGTTGGCGCGGCCCGTGCGTACGGTCGAAAGGTTGGTCGCGAAGGCGTCGACGCTCTTCTGCATGCGCTCGCGGCTGTCGTTGAGACTGTTGTTCATGGCCGATCCCTCCGGGCAGGTTGGCGTCTGGGGAGAGTCTACCGCGCTCGCTAGGGTGCGGGCCGTCGGCCTACTGGTCTGCGAACTCGGTGGCGATGTTGGAGGCGATGAGCGTGCCCACTTGCTCCCCGGCGAGCAGGCGTCCGAGGCTGCCGCCGCGGAAGATGTCGAACACGATGACGGGCATGTCGCGCTGCATGCACAGGCTGACTGCGGTCGCGTCCATGACGGCCAGGCCGGCGTTAAGCACATCGCGGTACGACAGGGTGCGGTAGCGGCGGGCCCCCGCGGTGCGGTTCGGGTCGGCGTCATACACCCCGTCGACCTTGTTCTTGGCCATCAGGACCATGTCGGCCTCTATCTCGAGGGCGCGCAGTGCCGCCGTAGTGTCGGTCGTGAAGAACGGGTTGCCGGTACCGCCTCCGAAGATGACGACCCGACCCTTCTCCAGGTGGCGCAGGGCACGACGCCGGATGTACGGCTCGGCGACTTCCTGCATGGTGATGGCAGTCTGCACGCGGGTATCCACGCCCCTGCGCTCGAGGGCGTCTTGCAAGGCCATCGCGTTCATGACGGTGCCAAGCATGCCGACGTAATCGGCCGTGGCAGGGTCCATGTGCTTGCCGTGCTGCGCCCCACGCCAGAAGTTCCCGCCCCCCACCACGATGGCGATCTGCACGCCGCGGCCCAGGGCCGTGGCGATCTCCTCCGCCAACGAAGTGGTCGCGTCGGGCGACACGCCGAAGCCCCCCGGCCCGGCCAGGAACTCACCAGAGAGCTTGAGCAGGACCCGCTTCATGCCGACTCTACTCGCCTATGGCGATGCGCGCGAAGCGGCCCACCTGGATGTTCTCGCCCAGGGTCGCGGCGGCTTCCTTGACGACCTCGTCAACGGTCTTCTTGTCGTCCTTGATGTATGACTGTTCGAGCAAGACGATCTCGGAGAGGTACTTGCGCAGGCGTCCCTCGACGATCTTCTCAGCCACGTTCGCGGGCTTGCCCTCTTCGGCCGCCTGGCGCAACAGCGCGTGCTTCTCGGCGGCGACCACCTCTTCGGGTACGTCCTCCGTGCGGGTATAGGCGGGACTGGCCATGGCGACATGCATGGCGAGGTTACGCGCGAGGTCCTGGAAGACCTCGTTGCGCGCCACGAAGTCGGTTTCGCAGTTCACCTCGACCAGCACGGCGATCTTGCCGTTATGGTGAACGTAGGAGCCGACGAGCCCCTCCTTGGCAGCGCGGTCGGCCTTCTTGTCGGCCTTCGCGATGCCGCGCTCCCGGAGCAGCTCGGCCGCCTTCTCGAGGTTGCCGTCCGTGTCCTCCAGGGCCTTCTTGACATCCAACATGCCGGCGCCGGTCATGGCCCTCAGCTGCTTGATAAGGTCGGTGGAAACTGCCATCTCGCATCTTCCCTTCGGTACCGCCTGGCGGCGGAACGTGCCGGTCGAGGAGCCGTCTGTTGGCCGTCCTCACCGGTTATTGACTTCGAAATCGGGTGCCTTGGCGGCTCCCGCGGTTCCTCAGGCTTCCTCGGCGTCTGCGGCTTCGGCGCCGCCCTCCGCGTCGCCGCCCTCGGGAGTCGTGCTCGCCGTGGTCGTGCTCTCGGCACTCTCGCCGGCGGCTGCGGCTTCAGTGACTGCTGCAACTTCGGTGGCGGCTGCACCCGCGGGTGCGTCGCCCTCGCCGGCCTTGGTGGCAGCAGGTGCCCCGCCGCCCTCGGTGCCTTCAGCGCTGCTGCCATCACCCTCGGCCGCGGCGGCCGCCTCTTGGATGGCGCGTTCCGGGCCCGACATGGGCATGCGGAGCGTCGCACGGTCCTCCGTGGTGGGGGCGACCGCTACGTCCTCCCCACCGCGCATCTCGATTATCACGTCGGCCAAGCGCGCGGTCACCAGCTGGATGGAGCGGATGGCGTCGTCGTTGCCCGGGATTATGAAGTCGAGGACGTCGGGGTCGGAGTCCGTGTCGGCAAGGGCCACTACCGGGATGTCGAGCTTGTTGGCCTCCTTGACGGCGATGGCCTCCTTGGCCGGGTCGATGATGAAGAGCGCGTCGGGCAGGCGGTTGAGGTCGCGGATGCCGCCCAGGTAACGCTGGAGGCGCTGGAGCTCCTTGCCGAGGTCGATCTGCTCCTTCTTGGTGAACCGCAGGATCGACTCGTCCTCGAACATGGCCTCGAGTTCCCGCAGACGCTCGACGCGCGTGCGGATGGTCTTGAAGTTCGTCAGGAGGCCGCCCAACCAACGCTCGTTGATGTAGGGCATGCCGCAACGCTTCGCCTCGGCCGCGAGGATCTCCTGCGCCTGCTTCTTGGCGCCGACGAAGAGGATGATTCCCCCGCGGCCGGCGAGGTCACGCAGGAAGTCGAACGACTTCTCGCTCTCGACGAGGGTCTTCTGCAGGTCGATGATGAAGATGCCGTTGCGCTCGGCGAAGATGTAACGCTTCATCTTCGGGTTGCAGCGCTTGGTCTCGTGGCCGAAGTGCACGCCGGCTTCGAGCAGTTGCTTCATTCCAAGGTAAGACACTTTTCCTCCGTGGCGGGATGTTGAGGTCGATATCGGTGAGCCGCGCCACCTCGGTGGCTGGAGGGAATCTCCCGGCTGCGCCCAGCTATCGCTCTGGTCATGACGGACATCCCGCTGCCGCCGACCAAACCTACCGAGTATACAGGCCGCGGCGTAGGTTCGTCCAGCCGCCTGAGCGGTGAAGTGCGCAAAGGGGCGGGCGCCCGGCCTTTCGGCTCGGGC
>JACDJC010000746.1_pt1 | contig 34357 bp, 26 predicted proteins | sample 7454191 | NCBI WGS metagenome assembly JACDJC01 (sample SAMN14253291, study PRJNA609438) | sludge metagenome | isolation source: sludge after 25d culture with pyrite and EDTA | collected 2018-12-20
AATTCATAATGGAGAAGAACACCCTATTGACTTTTTTCTCAATAGACATCCAGGAGGGATCTTCTGCTTGCTTGGGAAGAGACGGAAAGTAAGAAAAAAGATAAAAGATAAAAGAAAAAAGAGTTAAGAGTAGGGGCACGATGCTCGTGCCCTATGTAGGAAGTAAGAAGTGGGTAGAGTTATTGGAGAAGCATTAACGCTGGAGAGAAAACAGGGGAAATATTTGGCGATCCTGCGGCAAATACCGGCAAAATAATCATTGCTGGGATTTGGCCTGAAACAAACAGAAGATTGCTCGAAGCCGCTTCTGCGTGGAGATTTTTGGACTTCAGATAATTATTTTAGAGGACAAGAAAAGCATTTTTGAAACAGGGTAGATAAAACAGAATGACAGAACTTAGAAAGAAACTCAGTTATGATGAGATTTTTAGCAGACATCCGAATCTGGAAGAGCTGAAATCACTGGACCGGCTGCCGATTTACGCGCTGATCGAAAATATTCGCAGTATGCATAATGTTGGCAGCATATTCAGGACGAGTGACGGGGTGAGACTGCAAAAACTTTTTTTAACCGGGTACACCGCGAGGCCTCCGCGCCAGGAAATCGACAAGACCGCGCTGGGTGCTACGGACAGCGTTCCCTGGGAATATCATAAAGATCCGCTTCCATTGATAGAGAGTTTGAAAAATCAGGGTATTAAGATCGTTGTAGTTGAGCACACATCGGACTGCGTTTCCTATACGGAACCCGTATTTGATTATCCTCTGTGTCTGATCATGGGAAATGAAGTTGAAGGTGTTTCTGAACCGCTCATCAGATCAGCGGATTATGCCGTTGAAATTCCGATGCTCGGCATGAAACAGTCTTTAAATGTCTCTGTCGCTTACGGCATTGTTTTGTATCATATACTCTCTAAGTACTTGAAAAAGTAGGTTATTAACTTGACATAAAATACGATTGCGGGTATATTCGCATATTAACAATAATATCTCCTCTGAGGTCTTGTGAATGGAAATGCAAAAGATTTTTATACTGGATAGTGATAAAAACCGTACGGAATTATTGGTTAACCACTTTGAAAAGGATAATTTTAGCGCGTCGGTACTTACTGGCATCCCGGAAGCCATGAAACAACTTTCCGAAGAGAAATTTTTAATGATTCTTGTTGATTATGAAGCGATTGTAGCTTCATCGAGGAAAGATGTAATTTCCTTTTTTAAACTGCTTCATGATCATAATCTTGTTGTATTTAATGTACCTGATAATGCAAATCAAAGACTGGCTTTCTATGAATTGGGCGCAAAACGCGTATTTGATCAGTCGTTAGAGCTCGATGAAGTGTATCAGAGTCTTCAACTGTTATTAAAAGTTCTTGCAAAAAGTTCGGGTGGAGACATCCTGTATTCTCGGGGGAAATTAGAGGATATGTCCCTTACGTCGCTCATAAATTCGCTGGGGAAGGAAGGCCGTTCAGGTATCCTTAAAATCGTTACCAAACACAATAGCGGAAAAATTTATTTTGTTAACGGTAATATTGATGACGCTCAGGTCGGATTACACTCCGGACAGGATGCGGCACTGCATATGCTGTTTTGGCGTTCGGGTAATTTTTCATTTACTTCTTCACAACCGGAGAAAGCATCCAGCAAAGTAGAGTTGAGCAATTTTGGTTTACTTATCCTCGCGGAAAATTTGCGAAAAGCTTACCGGTTCAATCTGGAAGAAATAGGGCCGAAGAATAGTGTCATCCATATCAAGAATAAAGGTGATCTTTTAGCTACACTTAGCGGAAAAGACAAGGCCCTGGTTCAAAAATTGGAAAGGCCGGTTCTTCTTGAGGAGCTTCTGGAAAACTCGGTTTATACATGCTTTTTGACAGTGGAGAGACTTACGGATTTCAAGAGAAAGGGTTTTCTTGATGTAAAATTGCCTGCCGGGATGGTTATTGATCAGGTGGATATGCCGGGCGCGGAAAAATCTTCAGGTTTAAAAGAAGCCATATTGAATATAGAAGATGTCAGCCAGTTAAAAGAAAATCTCGGAATGGATGAACAGCATACCGGGAAACTGGTGATTCCCGGAACAACTTCGGCCGTAAAATCGAGTTTTATAAGACAATTATCAAATTCGATGAAAACGGGGTATGGAGAAAGTAATCTGGATTTCGCGCATATGCAACTGGCGGCGGATTTATATCTGATGCTTTTTGGGGTTTCTATGGCCCATATGGATTTGGATGCCATCGAAAAACTATCGGAGGGACTGGCTGGATACATATTTTTGATTGATGCCGGGTACGAAGATGATTTCGAACAAGCGAATGCCGTAATCAATCATTTGATCTCGGTTTATAATGTACCCTGGATTATGGTAATCACCAATCTTCCGGAAGGGAAAAAACCGGAAGACATTAAATCTCAGTTTATTCTCCCGTTGTCTGCGGTCTGGGTGGAATACAAACCGGAAGAACCGGAAAGTTTAAGACAGATTCTTTTATCATTACGGCCTATCAATAAAATCAAGGAAGAAAAGGTAGTGGAATGAAAGATGTTTTTGTCATAAGCGATAATCAGGAAAACTTTAATTTATTTTATGCCAATTACGGACATTTGCCGATCCATTTTTCCTGGGCAGGCGAGATTGATGAGGCTTTGACGTATCTAAAAGCAGAAAAGCCGTCATTTTTATTTCTGGTTCTGGATCAGTTGGATTTACTTTTGGCATGGTCCGGTGAATTGAAAGCAAAATTTCAGGATATCCCCTTGATATGTTTCATCGGGCGGCTTGATATAGCAGGGAGAAAAAGCGTCCGTGATGCCGGCGCGACAGAGATAATTCAGCTCCCAATAAACCGGAGTGAGCTTGAAAAAATACTTATTTCGATAATGCATGATGAAACAGAATCAGGCGAAAAGGACCATCAGACACAAGGAAGTCTTGAAGATTTTAATCTAATTGATTTGCTCCAGTCGTTTGAAGAAGGCAAAAAAAACGGTGTTTTGATTTTGGAGAACGGACCGAGAAAGGGCGATATTGAATTCAATAAGGGTAAAGTCGTAAATGCCCGGTTTCAGTCTCGTGAACCACTGGAATCAATCACAATCATGTCTACCTGGTTTAAGGGGCAGTTTACGGCAAAACTGGATAGTAAGCGGCATCGTGAACGCATGAATATGACGACGCAACAGATTACTTTTGAATGTATGAACTATCTCAATCTGCAGGAACAGCTACTTAGCAATTTGCCGGACAGAAGCGCCAGATTTTATACCGCGCCCGATATGGACTATGAAGATATCGGACCATCGGACAGGCAGATCCTTTTAACTTTCAAAGATGGATTCACAATTGACGATATTCTGGAAATCTATATCGGAAATACAAATTTACTGTTGGAACGGGTGGATAAATGGATCAGAAAAAAATGGCTGCTGCGGAAAGCAGATTATGATATTCATCTGAAAGAAATTCGCGATTATGAAAAAATGTCCGGTTTGCAAAAATTTATAAATAAAGTCTTTACCAGGGTGGAAGAAGATGAAAAGAGCGCAAAAAAAGTTACCCGGAAAGATAAATCAAATGATATTACACAAATCCCCGTTGTAAGGCAGGAATACCTTTTTGATAACCGTGAACTTCTCATATCATTCATTATAGCGCTGGAGAATTAGGGATGGTAAATATTTTAGAAATTCCGGTCATTTGTGATGATTCGGCCGACGCTATGGGATTTATTAAAGCCCTAACTGATAAAAAAGAACGTTCGTATAGCGGATTCCGGCTATTTGAATATGAGTTGGATGAGAATAAATTAATCTATTTATATCTTTTGGATAAGGCCGAGAACAACGGTAACATTGAAATCTGGGACCGGATTATTCCAAAATCACCTTTGGCTCTGTTCTTCTTCCGGACTGATGAGAAAATAATTAATACGCCATTAGCCGATATATATGCTTTTTATTCCAAACGATATGAAACGCCGGCTGTTTTTCTGAGCAAAAGGTCAGAAAAACAGGATGTTACTTTTCAGGATGAAATATTAAAAACGGTTGGGGATAGAGTCTGCTTCTATGACGCTGACAGCGGAGATAGTCTGAAGGAGGCGCTGGTAAGCGCTCTGCAATCTGTTTTAGATTTTGAAATTAAAGGAGAAGAATAGATGGGTTTTCAGACAGATGCGATCCATGCGGGCCAGGAGCCGGATCCATCAACCGGCGCGATAATGACGCCGATATATCAGACTTCAACTTATGTTCAGGAGTCTCTGGGCAAGCATAAGGGATATGAATATTCGCGCACAAAAAATCCAACGCGCAGCGCGCTTGAAAAGAATATCGCGGTTCTTGAAAAAGGAAAACACGGTATCGCTTTCGCGTCCGGATTATCAGCCATTTCCGCTCTGATGGGATTGCTGTCTCAGGGCGATCATGTAGTCTGCACCAGCAATGTCTATGGCGGCACATTCCGGCAATTTGACAAGATTTATACCCGCTATGGTCTGGAGTTCTCTTTTGTTGACACATCGGATTCAGATCAAATCCGGGCCGCGTTGAGAAAAAACACAAAAATGATTTTTGTAGAAACACCCACTAACCCGATGTTGACACTCACCTCACTGGATGAAGTGGCGGGAATCGCGAAGGAACACGGATTAATCAGTGTGGTGGATAACACTTTTATGAGCCCGTATTTTCAGAATCCGTTAACTCATGGAATTGATATTGTCATTCACAGCACAACCAAGTATCTGAACGGGCACAGTGATATTGTTGGCGGGATTCTGGTCCTTTCTGATAAAGATCTTGCCGATAAACTCTATTTTTTACAAAACGCGGTGGGCGCCGTACCCGGTCCTCAGGATTGTTTCCTCGTACTGCGTTCGACAAAAACACTCGCGCTGCGTATGCGCGAACATGAAAAAAACGCAAACGCGGTCGCGGCTTATCTGGAAAAGAGCCCGAAGGTGGAAAAGGTATATTATCCCGGTCTTACGGGACACCCTCAGCATGAACTGGCCAAAAAACAGATGCGCGGTTTTGGTGGAATGGTATCCTTTGAACTTGGCACGCTTGAAAGGGCGAAGGCTTTTGCCGAATCTGTCAGGATTTTCGCGCTTGCTGAAAGTCTGGGAGGTGTTGAAAGTCTGGTGGATCATCCCGCGATTATGACCCATGCCTCGGTACCGATAGGGGAACGTTTGAAATTTGGCCTGACGGACGGCCTGATCCGGCTTTCGGTTGGAATAGAAGATGAAGAAGATCTTCTTCAGGATATAGAAAACGCATTGAAAGCAGTGAAATAATTCACTGCTTTTTTTTATCCCGCGGAGACCGGATTTATTCCACAGATCATCCCGCCTCTTTTTATAAAACGCGATACGGAACAATCACTTTTGTGAAAAATTCTGATCCGCTTCAGGGTCAGAAGAATAAATCGGCTACAGGAACTGTTTTACATAATGGGTAAAGCGTGGGATTACAAGATTATGCCGAATGGGAACTAAAATGTGACCGGTGTCTTACAAATGATATAAATAAATACGTATATTTATCTCATAACACAGCTTAACAAGTCGAGTATTGGTGTATGATAAAGAAATTACTAATCCGGATATTTCCTCTCCTGCTGATTCTCGTTACGAACGTATCTCACGGAGAGATTAACAACAGCGATGATGTAATCCGGGTAAGCAATATTTATCAGGTTGCCGACAGCCTCTTTAACCGGGCAGAATACAGCCACGCTCTGGATGTATATCTTGACGCCCGCTCAAAAGCCCCAAATCGATTCAATGTTCAAACTGAATTTAAAATTGCCTATTCTTTTTATAAAACGGAAAAATATGCGACTTCCGCGGCAATGTTCAGGAATTTACTGGATGAATACCGGTTTCTGAATGAATACTGCCATTATTTTTATATCAAGAGTTTATGGGAATCAGATCGCGTTCAGGCGGTAAAAGAAAGCAAATTTTTTGTTGATAAATACGCCCGGCATTCACTATCCGATTCACTGCTGATCGTCCTTTCGGATGAACTTTTTGATATGAAGGTTTACAAGGAAGCGCATAAATATTATTCCGAATCGATGAATCGTAATATTAATATGGCCGACCCGGCATATCTTCGGATCCGGTCCGCGATGTCATTATATTTTGACGGCAAAAAATCAATGGCGTTGAAGGAATTCAATCAGATTCTCGCTAAATACCAGTCATCACCGGCGGCGAGGGAATTGGCTGAATGGCTTGAAGAAAATGAAACCGCATTTTACCGAGAGCAGTTTTTTGATGTTGTTGATATTTATTTCGGAAATCAAAAGTACAGCCGCCTGCGGGTGATGCTCGAAAACTATATCAAGACTGAATCAGACGAACCCAACAAGGAAAAAGCCAGATATTATCTTATAAAATTATACTATGCGGAAGGTAAATATCAGACCGCCCTTTATGGTTTTAAAGATCAACTAAATATGCTGAAAAACAAAAATCTGGAGCCCTATATACGTCTTTATATCGCCCGGATTTATTATAAGCAGGGAAAGAAGCAGGACGCCATTGACGCTTATGAAGATTATGCGCGCCGCTATCCGAGAAGACGTAACGCGGCTGAGTCCGTCTGGAAGGCCGCATGGATTTATGAAGAATTACACGAGATGGAGAAAGCGGTGGTTCTCTATCGTGAAGTCAGAACGCGCTGGCCAAGAAGTGAATTCGCGAAGGAGGCGAGTTTCAGGGAAGGTTTTACGTATTACCGGTTGGGCAGGCATCCGGAAGCGGAAGCGGTATTTACCGATATCAGGTATAAAAGATGGCCCGATCTGCACACAAACCGCGCCCGATACTGGTCAGCACTATGCAGGGACGCGGTAGGAGACAGCGTTTCGGCAAACAGATTAAGATTATCCATGGCAAAAAACATGTGGGATGATTACTACACCATGAAAAGTTATCTGATGCAGAAATCCTTCATTGATTCAAACTGGAGTATGGTTAAGGAATTTAAGAACACGCCAAACCCGCTGCAATATTACGCGAACGGTTTCGCGAATTTTATAGATCAGTTCGAAAATGCGTTTGTTGTGAGAGAATTGCTCGGAGATGAATATGCCTATGCGGCTTTGTCCGACATTAAACTGTCGGCAAGGACGAGAGAAGAATGGATCGCTCTGGCTGAGATTTACAAAAAGCTGGGAGCATATGGAAAAGCGTATCGGGTGTATGATTATATCAATAAAAAATTTTTTGGCGACGTCTCTTTTGTTGAAAAATCCTTTATGCTGAAAGAGCGTTTCCCGTTTTATTATGACAATATTGTTGATAAGTACGCTCACCGATATGGTCTTGAAAAGGAAATGCTGCTCTCTGTTATGAAGCAGGAAAGCGTGTTCGAATCAAACGTACGGTCACGGGCAAACGCTTACGGATTAATGCAGCTGATGCCGTTTACCGCAAAGGATATGGCCCGTTTGGCAGGTGTTAAGTATCATTCCACGGAGCAATTATTTGATCCGGAATACAATATTCATCTTGGTTCACTTTATGTCAAACAGTTGTTTCGTCAGTTTGACGGAAGGCCTGAGCTCGTTCTGGCAGCCTATAATGCCGGGCCGAACCGGGTTAAGCGCTGGATGAAAATAGACGGATCGGATCAAATGGATGTATTCATAGAAAATATAGAATTTTATGAAACACGGGATTATGTCCGGAAAGTCATGAAAAATTACTGGGCGTATAAGTTGCTGAATAATAATTTTAGAATTGAACAGGAAACAAGCTATCTGGGCTATTCGGAAAGCGGTCCCGTTTCACCTTTCAAATGATTTTCCCCGGATTCAACTTTATTTAAAACGCGAAACGCATGGTATGGCAGGTGAGGTAATATCCAGGATGCTATTCGCCAGCGTTTTGAAATATAGACGATCCTCTTTCTTTTCTCAATCGACTTAATAATCTGACGCGCGGCTTTATCAACGGGTACGAGCCAGAAGGCATTCTTCAGCCCGGCGATCATCGGTGTATCAACAAATCCCGGTCTAATATCCGTGACAAATACCGAATGCTTCTCAAGACGAAGGCTCAATCCTTCCATATAGGTGGATATAAATGCTTTAGACGCGTTGTAGGCGAGACTGCCCGGATTTCCAAAATATTTTGCCACAGATGAGATTCCCGCGAGATGCCCGCTTTTTTGGTTTATAAAATATCTGGCGGCAAAATTCGCGGCAGCCGCAAATCCGTTCACATTTGTCCGGATAATATCATTTTCAATTGAGAATTCAAGGGCTCTGTTTTTGCTGCTGAAAGCGGCCGAGATGATGCAGATATCCATGCCTCCGGTTCTGGAAATAAGAGACGCGCAGACAGGAGCGACGGTGTCGTAATCGATCATATCAAGCGCGGCGCCGAAGAACTTTCCCTTCCATTCTTTCTCCATATCGTTAAGAATTTGTTTACGGCGGCCGGTTCCGCCGACCATATATCCCATTTTAAGATACTGGCGGGCGAGTTCGAATCCGATCCCGGAGGTGCATCCTATGATGATCACTTTTTTCATTTGTAAAATAGTCTTTCCTTTTATGCCAGAGGTATTTAAGTTGATAAAAATAATCGTGATTAGCGGTATTTACAAGTCAATTTGCACAATCAAATGATGGATAAAGATTTTAATTTCCTGAAAAGGGTGGATCTTGTCTCAAAATAGGACGATTCAAATCGGCACATCCGGTTACAGCTATGATGACTGGCGCGGACCCTTTTATCCGGATGGAATGGAAAAAAAAGACATGCTTGAGTATTACACCCGGCATTTTAGTACGGTCGAGATCAACGCGACATATTACGCGATCCCCTCTGCTGATGTATTTAGGAGAATGGCTGAAAAGACGCCGGGGCAGTTTGAATTCATTGTCAAAACCCATCAGGAAACAACCCATCGCAGAGTGGAGAATGAATCAGCCTTTAAAATACTGACGGATGCCGTTCAGCCGCTCATCGAATCGGGCAAATTCCGCGGATTTTTGGCTCAATTTCCGTATTCGTTCAAAAACAACGAAGCCAGCCGGAAATATCTGATCGAGACGAGAAAATACGCGGGAAATTTTCCATTGTTTGCCGAATTCAGGCATTCATCATGGAATAAACCGCAACTCATCCCATTCATGAAAAATCATGGTATCGGTTATGTCAATGTGGATGAGCCGGCGCTTGAAGGTTTAATACCGGTCCAGGAAATCGCCACGGCGGAAACAGGGTATATCCGTTTTCATGGCCGTAATAAGGAAAACTGGTGGATCGGTCAGGGATCCGCGCGGTATGACTATGAATATAAGGAAGAAGAGCTGAAGCAATGGCTGATTCACATCAGCAATCTGATGAAAAAAACCTATAAAACATATATTTTCTTTAATAATCACCCCAATGGCAAAGCAGTTAAAAACGCCCGCCAGATGATGTCGCTTCTTGATAAAATGCAGCAAAAGCTTTTATGATGTAATAACAATATTCCGTGAGTAGAAAAGTTTGGTACGAATATTTATTGGGGGGATGTGGATTCCGCTCCCCACGAGCTAAAGCTCGTGGCAATGTGATCAATTCGGAGTGTTAATGGAAGTGTTTAATAAGGATTCATAGCCCCGATCTTCAGATCGGGGTTAACAGTTAAAGCACATAAAATATGGGCTTTAGCCCAACTTAGGTTAGACCAAAGCCGGTTGCATAATCACCAATGTCCATTTCCAACTGATTCAATACATTTCCACTTCTTTATCCCCCTAATAGACTTTTTTACAGCTTGTTTATCTACATCAGACTATCAATATTGCTGAATACTTAAGCCGAAGGGTTGCGATAACCTGTCAAAAATGCCTGAAAAAACAACAATCTACTAAATTCATACCCTGCGTTTTGGTCGGATTGATTCCATCGTTAGCAATTAAATCTCTATGAAAAGTTAGATTGCAATTTTAATTATACCGAAATACCAAAATTAACTTTAAAGTACTGACCTATTTTTCTAGATACTTTTCCATCAAAGTGTTATTATATCTTAAATTCTGTTCTATATCAACAAAGACATCGATTCCTTCTCCCATTGAAAAAAGAAAAATAACAGTGATAAAAGCGGCAAATAAAATTGTGAGTTTCAATGAAGTTTCACCTGGAAAAACAATAAGTATTGAAATTGATATGATTGAACAGATAACAGATAGAATTTTATAAATAATAGAAATAGCTCTTAGAGCACCATATTTCTCGGATATCCCATTTTGATCTATTGAGCTGTGATTTTTAGTTACTTTTTGTATGTTTTTTGGGGTAGAATCATAATTTGTTTTAATGTTATCTTCTCTTGATATCGGTTTAATGCTGTTTTGAAGTTCGATTTCTTCCTTTTGATATTTCTCTGACAAATGTTTAATAATAAAATACAATGCCCCTAAAAAGACGAATTGATGTTCACAAATTTACGCGATCACCACACTTAAACGCAAATTGATTAATAGCCTGTTTCCAGTTTATGATAGTCATGCTCCATTTTTTTTAAATAATCTTCGCTGCCAGATAGATCATTTTATAATCGGCTTTGTCATTTGGACCTTAAGCGCTAGTTTTTGTTGCTTTTCGTAAGCTCACATTTATCGATTTAATGGTTTAGGGGAACCTTTTTAAACCATCAATACAGGTAATCAGGATATCTTTCATGCCCCCAGACGACTTCAGTTTTTTTGCACTTTTAAATAACTCATCGAGTAGTTTTGGTTCAAATGATATTGTAACACCTTTCTGATAAGTAAAAATTATAAGGAATTACACAAAACAATCCAGTGCCAACGTCGAGAATTTTGCGATAGGTTTTGGAGCTCCCGTCGCCTTCGGTTCCCTTTGTTCCAAAAACTTGGATAATTGTTCACACAAAAATCATTACTCCACCCCAAATTGGGTATCATTTTAAACAAATATTATGAAAATTTCAAGGTATTGATTATGCGTGAGCAAACGTTTCAATCGTTCCCAATCACTTTTGGACCCGCCCTATCAATGTTTTACCCCTTTCCTCCGGTAAAGCAGGCTTTCCCTCCGCGATTTCCGGGGTTCCCTCCGGACAGGATGATCATAATTAATGGGATTCGGCGCCTCTGGAAAGACGAAGAAAGGGATACATCAGCAGAAAGCTAAAACCCGCGAACATCAACCCCCCTCCGATTCCGGTAAGATCTATAACCAGGCCTAAGACAGGAGCAAATACAGCGACCAGCAGGGTTTCCATCTGTGATTCCACGGAGAGGCCGGAAGCCATCACATCCTGTGAGATCAGTTCACTCAGATAGCTCACCGCCAGAGGCCGGCGGATGTTCTGGATTAGATAAAGGCTGATGAAGGCAATCACCGCAGGGATTGAATATTCCAGTTTCAATAAAACACCTGAGACGCCGATACCAGTCACCCCTACAAGATAAGCGGCATCGATGGAGAGCGGCAGATTTTTCAACCGCGCTTCCAGTTTCCAGGCATTACGGGCGGCATATGATGTCATTAGAAAAATCAGAAAATATGTAAAGCCGATTACGATTGCCGATCTTTTTTGGGATTCAAACGCAACAAGTAACGGTAAGGTAAGCGCCATGGTCTCAAGGACCGGCTGAATGTAATCTTTTGTGCTCTTAAACAGGGCAATATAAGCGGACGCGCTAAAAATCGCCCTCATGGAGTTCACTGATTTAAAAATTTCCAAAAATGACCGCCAAATCGCCGAGATTTCCCTCCCGAGTGAAGGGAGAATCGAACGGCTGTTATCCTCCTTTGGACGTTTGTTTAAGGAAGATGGGTATGTGCTGATCAGGATTAGATCAAGCAGATAGGGGATGGTTGTAATCAGAAATACTTCACGATAGTTTCCGGTTAGAAATACAATGACCATCGCTGACAGCGAACTAAGCGCCGATCCGATTTGCGACCATGAGCGGGTGCTTCCGTAATAACGGGTTTTGAATTGCAGCAGGTTGTTTTGTTTAAGATAATCCAGAATCATCGCTTTGTGCGTTCCGGTGCGAAAGGCTTCGCCGATACCGAATGCGATCATCGCGAAAGCATATAACCCGAAATCATGCGCGAAATAAAACACCGCGAATGAGATGATGTAGGAAAACATTGAAAACATCAGAGCGCTTTTTCTTCCGAACGCGTCGGCCACTATGCCGGAAGGGATCTCAAAAATATTGATGGTCACCTGACGAATGGAATAGAGGGTTCCGATCTGAAGGTAACTTATCCCGGATTCACGCAAAAAGAGAAGAAAGAAAATATCAAAAAAACGCAGGTTCTTTAGAAATCCATACGCGCAAAATTTGTAGTATTGCAATGATACGGGCATGTTTTGCATTTATAATGCTTTCTTATTGTTGGGATGTATAATTTATAAAACCTTCAGGTCTTTATAAAAGAAAAATTTAATAAATCCCGGTTTTTTAGATATGATTGGGGTTATTTGATTTATCAAACCGCTTGCCTTGAAAACAAAACTAAACTAAATTAAAATAGTAGTTTAATAATCAGAAATTGATATAGAATTTTTTAAAATTTCAGAAACGGAGAAAGAATTGAATCAGGTACTACGTTTTGCTCCAAGCCCGACGGGATACTTACATGTGGGCGGGGCGAGAACGGCTATTTTTAACTGGCTTTCGGCAAGAAAATCCGGCGGTAAATTTCTACTTCGGATTGAAGATACAGACCGGGAACGCTCTACAGATGAATCAATACAGCAAATTCTCGATAGTCTCAAATGGCTGGGAATTGACTGGGACGGTGAAGTGCAATACCAAAGCCGCCGGGAGGCAAGGCACAAAGAGGTTGTTGATAAATTATTAGAAAACGGCCATGCTTACCGTTGTTTCTGCAGTAAAAATGTCCTGGATGAAAAGCGGTCACTGGCGCGAAAAGAGAAACAAATTTACCGCTACGACGGCTCGTGCCGGAAACTGTCCGATAAAGAAATTAAAAATAAACTGGAAGACGGAGAATCATATTCGGTCAGACTAAAAATCCCTGTCGGAGAGGTGGTTTTTAAAGATCTGGTTCATGGTGAAAACCGGGTTCAGAATGAGACTCTCGATGACTTTATTATACTGAGGTCGGATGGTACTCCCGTGTATCAGCTCGCGGTTGTCGCGGATGATCATGATATGGGGGTAACCAAAGTTCTGCGGGGTGATGATCATCTCTCAAATACCCCGAAGCAGATTTTATTATATAAAGCAATGGGTTGGGAAACACCTGAATTTGGCCACGTTCCGCTAATCCTGGGGACTGATAAGGTGCGTTTATCAAAGAGACACGGCGCCACTTCCGTTGAAGAATTCAGGAAAGACGGTATTTTCCCGGAGTCTTTGTTTAATTTTCTCTGCTTGCTCGGATGGTCGCCCGGAGATGATACCGAAATTATGGACAGGGATGAATTAATAAAAAGATTTGACGAAGCGCGAATTAATAAAAAATCAGCGGTGTTTGATATTACAAAATTGTACTGGATGAACGGTAAATATTTGTCAGATATGTCGGTCGCGGAAGTCTTGCCTGAAGTCGAACGGAGGCTGAAAAAAGCGGATATCGCTATTGCCGAATCCGATAAAAAACGATTTGAGCTGCTGGTTGAGCTGCAAAAAGACCGTGTGCGAACCATTTCGGAACTGATTGATTCACTTTGTGTGTATTTTGAAGATCCAAAAGAATTTGACGAAAAAGGCGTGCGGAAACATTTCTTAAAGGATGGTACACTGGAATTGATGATGACATTAAACAGGGAGCTTTCTGAAGCGGAGTCCGCGATATTTGAGGATACAATTGAACCAGAAAAGTTCATCCGTAATTTTGCGGAAGAAAAAAATGTTTCAGCCGCAAAAATTATACACCCGTTACGATTAGCCCTGACGGGTAAAACAGTCAGTCCGGGAATATTTGAACTGGTTTATATTCTCGGGAAAAATAATGTATTGAAACGATTAGAGAAAGCTATCGGGTATATCCGGCAAATCCAAGATGAGTAAATCAATATTAAACATTCTTTGTTTTGAAAAATCACCGTCTCTTTCGAAAATTGCCGGAGCGGTCTTTAATTCAGTCCCCAAAAAAATTGATCATACTTCATCATTAAATAAATTCACAAAATTAGTTACCGGGAAAAAATATCATATTGTAATGGTTGGTTACGAATTTAGCGAGCTTTTAAGAAGCCCGGATGAATTTTTAACCACTAAATTGATGGATACGCATCTGATCCTGGTCTTAGAAGAATTTCCCGGGAAAGACGATTTCATTCAGCATCCGCGCAAGTACATTGTAACGGAAGATTCGATGTCATCAAAATTACCTGTGCTTCTGGGCGATGTTTATCACTCTCTTCAGACGAAGCAATTAGACAGGACATCCGATGCTGAAGTTTTAAAGGAGTCTTTTTCGGCAATTGAAAATTTTGTTGCAATTGTTGATAACGATGCGGATATTTTATTTCTGAACCGGGCCGCGGAAAACCTCCTGAAAATTACGGATGAGATATATACTGAAACTTCACTTTTGGATTATTTGGTTGACGGTGAAAAAATCTGGAAATATTTTATTGAAATATTAAGTGAACCCGGAGGCCGGATCAGCGACCACCAATTACGGTTTCGCGATGCCGGTGATCATGAGATTGAAGGAATTGTCTCTGTCGCGCCCATCAAGGCCGAGGAGACCCTTTTTCTGGTAAGTTCAAATAAACCGGCTGAAGTGAAAGGATCAGAGTTAATCAGTACGGAGTACAAAATATTGGAAAAATTCGCGGATTCAATCGCGAATGAATTGATTAACCCTGTAAATATCATGTCCGGGCGACTTCAGCTCCTCCAGACTGAGAATGCTGATCAGAAACAAATGGATAAGAATATTATTACCCTGAATTCTCAGCTTTACAGGATTAATGATATTATCACCAAGTTAATCAGTTTTGCAAGATTAAAACAGGACACGATCCCGCAGAGGGTCAATATTAATGAAATCCTGCAGAATCTGCTGTTGGCGCCGGAGGTAATAAATTCAGAAAAGATGATTAATTTCAGATTTGATAAAAATATCCCCGCGCTGGCAGGCCAGATCTCGCATTTCGAAATTTTGATGCGAACCCTGGTCGGACTGGGACTTAAATATTTGAAATCTGAGGGGGAGCTGGAAATCGTCACAGAATTTCAGAAGAACAACACCGGTGTAGACCGGATCGGGCTGCATTTCCGGCTTAAATATGATAAAGAAATTAAAAATAAAGAAATGAGTTTTTGTTCTTTATTTGGAACGGACAGTTCAGGAGCTAAAACCAAATCGATTGATTTAACCGTTATTGAACATATATTAAATCATTACAATAGCAAAATTAATATTGAGCAGTTAGATAAATCTATAGAAATACTCACCATATTATTTCCTGTTCCGGGAAATATTCATGCGGAGGCTTGATGAAAACCAGGTTATTGATTGTCGATGATGAGATTGATGCTCTTGAGTTAATGGAAGAACTCTTTGAAAGTAAAGGATATGAAGCAGCAACCGCCACAAACGGGTTGGAAGCTCTTGCCTGTATTAAAGAAGATGAACCTGATATTATTCTGACGGATATCCGGATGCCTGAAATGGACGGAATGCAGTTTTTACAGGTTTTAAACAAAGAATACCCGAACATTCCCGTCATCATGGTCACGGCACACGGAACGATTGAGACCGCTGTCGAGGCGATGAAAATGGGCGCGAGAGATTATATTCTGAAGCCATTGAGACTTGACGAGATTCTGGCGAAAGTCGAACGAATTTCTCAGCTGAGTTCACTCCTTAAAGAGAATGAATATCTGCTGAATAAACTTCAGCAGAAATATGATTTTACAAATATGATCGGGAAAACCGATAAAATTAAAGAACTGTTCCGGCTTGTTACGGATGTGGCGCAAACAAACACGACGGTTCTAATAAGGGGAGAAAGCGGAACGGGAAAAGAATTGATCGCAAACGCCATTCACTATAACAGTCTCAGATTTAAAAGACCGTTTGTGAAAATTAACTGCGGCGTTCTCGCGGAGAGTCTGTTGGAAAGTGAGCTCTTTGGTCATGTGCGGGGAGCTTTTACAGGCGCGATAAAGGATAAAATAGGACGGTTTGAACTTGCCAATGGCGGAACACTGTTTCTGGATGAGATCGGAGATATTTCCCTGAATATGCAGCTTAAATTACTGCGTGTGATACAGGAAGGGGAATTTGAGCGGGTGGGGGGCACCGAGACGCTTAAGGTTGATGTCAGAATTGTGGCGGCAACCAATAAAAATCTTGAAAAAGCCATGGAAGAAGGAACGTTCCGGCATGATTTATATTATCGTCTGAACGTCATTCCAATCGAAGTTCCCCCGTTAAAGGAGAGACGCGAAGATATCAAATACCTGATTTACCATTTCATGGAGAAATTCAATAAAATCTATGGCAAAAAAATCAGGGATATTGATCCAAAGGTACTCAAATTGCTTGAAAACTATGATTATCCGGGGAATATCCGTGAACTTGAAAATTTAATTGAACGTATTGTTGTCCTGAATAAATCAAATATGCTAAAAATGGATGATCTGCCTCCGTATATTTCGGAATTACAGAAGGATGTTGCCCAGTATGATCTGAATGGCGGATTGTCTAATCTGGTCGATGATTTTGAAAGAAGTATGATTCTTGACGCTCTCGAAAAAAATAATTTCAATAAATTTCAGACAGCTAAAATGCTCAAAATAAATCGAAGTACGTTTATGTCGAAACTCAAGAAATACAATATTACCTAAAACCCGGCTCGTTGCCATACCGGGGAAATAGCCGCAACATAAACCGAAACGGGTTGAAGTCATCGAATTTAAGTAACGATCCGAGAACATCTTTACAATTGTTCAAAGTAGAATTCACAATGTCAATATTTAAAAGGCTCAAAATTTTTCCGGCCTGCCTGACTTCCAAATTTTTGAAACTTTCAGAAAAATTATTGTGACAATCGTTAATATTGAATTAAATTACACATTAATATTAATTGGAGGGTGAATAATGAAAATTAACAAAATTTTAATGCCCACCGATTTTTCGGAAACAGCGAATCACGCGCTCGACCAGGCAATACATCTGGCGGTGGAACATGACGCGGAATTGGTCGTTTTGCATGCCCGTGTTATGTACGAAGATGATCCTTCAAAAATTGCCAGCAAAATGCTGGATATCGAAGAGATAGAAAAAAAGATTAAAAATGAGATACAGGTCAAATTACAAAAGTATAAAAATATTCGCTTTAAACACAGCATTGTTAAGGGGTACTCCGCGCCGTCGGCAATCCTGGGATATTTAAATGATAATCCATTTGACCTTGTTGTTATTGGTACACATGGAAGAACGGGTATTGGACACTTTTTAATCGGCAGTGTTGCCGAAAAAATTGTACGTTACGCGCCCTGTCCGGTACTGACGATTAACAGGAATTTTATATTTGACAGAGCGTTTAAAAGGATGCTTGTCCCCTTTGATTTTAGCGATCATGCGAGACTGGCCCTGGAAACCGCTATTTCATTTACCTCATCACGAAACGCGGAACTGGATTTGCTTTATGTGGTTGATAAAGATGTGCATCCCGCTTTATACGCCTGGGGGATGAAATCGATTTTTGATGTCATCCCGGATATCAGGGAAAAAGCTAAAAAAAGAATGGATGAAGTTCTCTCGGAGATTGAAAATTCTAAGAAAGTTAAAATTAATAAACGAGTTGTGGAAGGAATTCCTTCAAAAGAAATAGCCAAATTTGTCAATGAAAATGATATCGATCTGATTATCATGGCAACTCACGGACTGGTCGGCCTTGACCGGTTCCTGCTTGGAAGTACCACTGAGAAAGTGATCAGATCGGTGGATCGGCCGATTCTGAGTCTCAAATTAAAAAAGCTTATTTAATCAGCCGAAAATTTGACTTTAATCTTCCCGGATAACAAATTTCTGCAATAGGAATATAAAGAAATCCGGCCCTTCGCCGGCCGGATTTTTTATCAACAGAATCCCTTTTATTGGAAATAAATTAAAGGTCTGGAAAAGCTATATGTCGAGAAAGAATTTAATCGTTGTAAAAGGAGCGCGTGAACATAATTTAAAAAATATAGATGTTCAGATACCGAGAGATAAATTTGTAGTCATAACCGGATTATCCGGATCAGGTAAATCAAGTTTGGCTTTTGATACTATCTACGCGGAAGGACAGCGCCGCTATGTGGAATCGCTGAGCGCGTACGCGCGTCAGTTTCTGGGATTGATGGAAAAACCGGATGTGGATTATATAGACGGTTTATCTCCGGCCATATCCATCGAACAAAAATCCACCAGCCGAAATCCAAGATCTACAGTCGGAACAGTGACTGAAATTTATGATTATTACCGTTTGCTCTTTGCCAGAATTGGTAAACCACATTGCTATCAGTGCGGCCGGCCGGTTGAAAAACAGACCGTTCAGCAGATTGTGGATATAATACTCGCCTGGCAGGAAGGTACAAAAATTCAGGTGCTTGCATCGGTGATCCGCGGACGCAAGGGTGAATACAGAGAACTGTTTAACCAGTTCGCAAAGGATGGATTTGTACGGGCCAGGGTTGATGGCAAAATTTATTCTCTTGATGATGACATTAAGCTGATAAAAAACAAAAAGCACGATGTTGAGCTGGTTATTGACCGGCTTGTTGTGGGATCCGATATACAAAAGCGTCTCACGGATTCCGTCGAACTCGCCTTAAAACAATCATCAGGTCTTGTTTTTATCAACAAAGCTGATACTAATGAAGATATACTTTTCAGCGAGCAATTTGCCTGTCCGCATTGTAATCTTTCCTTTGAAGAGCCGGTACCGCGTATGTTTTCATTTAACAGTCCCTATGGGGCCTGTCCGAAATGCGATGGCTTGGGCGCGTTAACCGAAATCGATCCGGATCTTATTGTACCCGATGTAAATCTGGCCATCAGGCAGGGGGCAATAAAGGTTCTGGGTGGACGGAATGAAGGCTGGTTGTTTGAAATGGTTCAAAGTCTCTCCAGCGCCTATAATTTCAGCCTGGATACTCCATGGAAAAAGCTGCCTGAAAACATCAGAAACATCGTTTTGTACGGGCTCGGCGAAGAGGAAGTAAAGTTCACATATAAACGTAAGAATACCTATGTGGAGTGGCTGAGCCGTTACGAGGGAATTGTCAACAACCTTCTTCGCCGCTATAAACAAACCAGTTCCCAGCACGTTCGCAGATGGATTGAAGGGTATATGAACAATGTTGAGTGCAGTGAGTGCGGCGGTACAAGGCTAAAAAAAGAAGCGCTTTCCATCACAATCAATGAAATGAATATCTCACAGCTTACGGATCTGTCCATCAAAGAGCAGGCGGTTTTTTTTGAAAATATTAAGCTGAACGAACAGGATAAAACAATCGCGCATCAGATCTTAAAAGAAGTAAAACAACGTCTTCAGTTTCTTGTGAATGTTGGTCTTGATTATTTAACGCTCACCAGAGCGGCCGGCACACTTTCCGGCGGCGAAGCACAGCGAATACGCCTGGCCACTCAAATTGGTTCGCAACTGGTGGGCGTGCTGTACATTTTGGATGAGCCGAGTATCGGGCTGCATCAACGGGACAATCAGAAACTCATATACACATTGAAACACCTGAGAGATCTGGGAAACACCGTTCTGGTAGTGGAGCACGACCGCGAGACGATTGAATCGGCGGATTATGTCATTGACCTTGGTCCGCGCGCCGGTATTCATGGCGGGGAAGTTGTCGCTGCCGGATCGCCGGCTAAAATCGCGGCCAGTAAAAAAAGCCTGACCGGAATGTATCTTTCAAATATAAAAAAAATACCTGTGCCGCAGGATCGCCGGAAGGGGAATAAGAAATTTCTGGAAGTGATGGGCGCCAGGGGAAATAACCTAAAAAAAATAAATGCCCGATTCCCGCTTGGGAAACTGATCTGCGTAACTGGGGTATCCGGTTCCGGGAAGAGTTCATTGGTGAATGAAACATTGTTTGCCGCGCTCGCGCGTCATTTTTACAGCGCTAAAAAAACCCCGCTGCCTCACGACCGTATCAAGGGGATCAATCATATTGATAAAGTGATAGATCTGGATCAGTCGCCCATCGGACGCACCCCGCGCTCCAATCCGGCAACCTATACCGGACTCTTCACGCCAATCAGGGATATATTCAGTCAGCTGCCCGAAGCGAAGATCCGAGGGTATAAACCCGGCAGATTCAGTTTTAATGTGAAGGGCGGTAGATGTGAAAGCTGTGAAGGTGACGGCATCAAAAAAATCGAAATGCACTTTTTGCCGGATGTATATGTTCAGTGCGAGGTATGCAAGGGCAAGCGCTATAACCGGGAAACATTACAGATAAAATTCAAGGGAAAATCGATCGCCGACTTACTGGATATGACCGTCAATCAGGCGATGGAGTTTCTGGCGAATATTCCTGCCGTTTACCGGCGGTTGAAAACGCTTTCTGATGTGGGACTCGGATATATACACCTTGGTCAGTCGGCAACAACGCTTTCGGGCGGCGAGGCTCAGCGGGTAAAACTGGCGACAGAGCTTTCAAAGGTCGGAACCGGCAACACATTGTATATATTGGATGAGCCAACAACGGGATTGCATTTTGAAGATATCAACATGCTGTTAAGTGTGCTCAATAAACTGGTGGACAAAGGAAATACGGTGGTAGTGATTGAACATAATCTTGATGTGATTAAAACGGCCGACTGGATAATCGATATCGGTCCTGAAGGGGGTGACAGGGGCGGATTGATTGTTGCTTCGGGAACCCCTGAAGATGTGGCGGCATCACCGGACTCTTACACCGGTAAATTCCTTAATATTGAATTCCAAAACGGCCGATAAAATTTTATCCCCCCGAACTTGATTTAAAGGATGAGCGGGTTTAATTTTGGGCGGGGCCTGAATAGAAAAAACAAGAAAAATCCGGAATCAATCGGATAGTGGATGCGCGCCGGAAGCAAAGTGAATAATTAGTTCTAAATGACAACATCATATCATTTGATACCGAAAGCCGTTTAATATGACATTTACAAATTACATTTTACTTTTTATTGTCTCCTATTTGTTCGGCTCTTTTCCAAGCGCTTATCTGATTATTAAATTTACATCCAAAAAGGATGTTCGCGAACAGGGGTCCGGGAATGTGGGGGCATTGAATGCTTTCCGAACCAGCCGGAATGCCGCTGTCGGAATCCTGGTGCTGATTCTCGATCTGCTAAAAGGATTTCTGCCCGCATGGTATTTTACGCGGATTATGCCGATGGATTTTATCTTTCTAATGGCATTGGTTCCCGGTGTTCTTGCCGGACATGTTTACCCTGTATGGTTGAAATTTAAAGGCGGCCGGGGGCTGGCGGTTACTGCCGGGGCGCTTCTCGCTCTCGAACCGACTCTGGTGCTCATCTGGATGGGGATGTGGGGTATCTTTTATCTACTGCTACGCAAGCATATCGTCGCCAATATGGTCGCCACATTTTTACTCCCGGTGATCGTCTTTTTTACCAGAGGCTGGCTATATACAAATGATATTCTGTTGATGATTTTGCCGGTTTGTATGCTTATATTCTTTAAACATCTGGAGCGTATTCCGGATCTCGTAGAACACAAACGAATTTCTATTAATAACGGAGAATGAGAAAATGGAGTTAAAGAAAACGGCATTATACGAAGTGCATGAAAAACTCGGCGCGCGTATGGTCGAATTTGCCGGATTCCAAATGCCGATTCAATATCACAGTATTAGGGATGAACACAGGCGGGTCAGAGAAACTGTCGGTGTTTTTGATGTTTCACATATGGGCGAAATTGAAATTACAGGTCCGCGCGCCCTCGAAATGGTACAGCTCATCACAATTAATGACGCGTCGATGCTGGAAATCGGCCAGGTGCAATATTCAGCCATGTGTTATGAAAACGGCGGGATTGTGGATGATCTGCTGGTTTACCGGTATAGTGATAAATTTCTGCTTGTCGTAAACGCGTCGAATAAAGATAAAGATTTTGAATGGATGCTTAAAAACAAGATCGACGGATGCGAAATCAAAGATATAAGCGATAGCATCACTCAGATAGCCGTTCAGGGGAAAAAAGCGGATGCGGCGCTTCAAAAATTGACAGGGGTTAACTTGTCCGCAATCCAGTTCTATTGGTTTACAGAAGGAAAACTCGCGGATGTCCCGATGCTGATTTCAAGAACGGGATACACCGGTGAGCCGGGATTTGAACTTTATTTTGAGAATAAATACGCTGTTGATGTCTGGAATAAAGTTTTCGAAGCGGGTAAGGAATATAAAATAGAACCGGTCGGTCTCGGCGCGAGAGACTCTCTCCGTCTCGAAAAGAAAATGTGTCTGTATGGAAATGATATCGACGCGGAAACTAATCCGCTCGAAGCCGGATTAGGCTGGATCACCAAAACGGATAAGGGAGAATTTATCGGACGGGATGCCATCTTAAAAGCCAAGGAAGCCGGATTATCACGTCGGCTGATCGCATTTACGATGGATGACGCGGGTTTCCCCCGTCATGGTTATAATGTAGTCAAAAACGGAACCAAAATTGGCGTGGTTACAAGCGGAACGGTTTCTCCCATGCTGGATAAGGGTATCGGACTGGCGTATGTTCCGGTTGAATGGTCAAAAATAGGAACACAAATAGAAATAGAGGTCAGGAATAAACTTCTGCCGGCGACAATCATAAAACCGCCCTTTGTTTGATCGGGTAAGATAATCCTTTAAATTTAGTTCGAGTATGGCAGTTCCTTTGATCGGGAATTGCCATTTTTTATTGAATAATCAATTTCTGATTATGGAGTTTATTTTGCCGGCGCATGTTCCGGGAAGAACAAATTTTACAAAAAGATTCAAGGCACGAAGAAATGAATATTGAAGTTGCTTATTCCATTGATGATCTTGACAGTATTTCCCAAAAAACGGTAATTGTCATCGATGTTCTCAGGGCATCGACATCAATAGTTACCGCGTTTTCGAACGGGTGCGGATCCATTTACCCTGTTGAAACGATTGAGGATGCGAAAACATTGCATACCAATTTGCCTGATGCCCTGTTATGCGGAGAGAGGGAGGGGCTCCGGCCGGAGTTCTTTCACCTTGGAAATTCACCTTTTGAATACACATCTGAAGTAGTAAAAGGGAAAGATCTTGTATTAACGACCACCAACGGAACCAGGGCTCTGTCGGTGGCAAAAAATGCAGGGACTATTTTAGTCGGATCTTTTGTAAACCTGAACGCGGTTTTGGATAAATCATTATCCATCGGAAAGGATATTGTGATGCTGCCGGCAGGACGCGCCGGTGGGTTCTCGTGGGAAGACGCGCTTTGCGCGGGACTGATGTCCCATGAATTAAACCGCCGTGTCTGTAATTTGTCGATGGGAGACGGGGCGCGATGGTCATATTATGCCGTTCTCGGTTTATTTGGTCAGAATCCGGCCCCCTCAGCAGATCAATTGAACGGCTTGTTGGGAAATACCGTGCATGGAATGCATCTAAAAAGGATCGGATTTGCAAAAGATTTACAGTTTTGTGCCGATATAAACCGCTTTAAACTCACACCGGCACTGTCAGGCGACAAACTCATCATGTCAGTGTAATTTCTTGTTTTAATATGACTAATTAAGTATATTTTTCAAGTTTTCAAAGAAGCAGAATGAGTCATAAATGGCAAAAAGAAAATCAAAGGAAGCAAAAGAAAATAAACGTCAGGCGATAGGTGTCCTGCTTCTCGGGATCGCGCTTCTCCTGTTTCTCTCCATTATTTCGTTTAATGTGGGTGACCCCGTTAATTTAAGCGTCGAAGGGAACCGCATTACGATCAATAACTGGCTGGGACCGCTGGGCGCGATGATATCGTACATCCTGATGCAATGGACTTTGGGTTATCCGATTCTCGTTTTACCCGGGATCCTGGCGTTAATCGGTCTTTATACCGTGCAGGGCAAAAATCTGGAAGATCTTATCAGGCCCTCCATATCTTTTTCAGTCTGGGCATTATTTATTTCTGTCTTTCTGGCAATACCGGAGGCGTTAGAAACGGCCGGTCAAATCACAGAATACTATCCTAGCGGGCTGATTGGCGGATGGATTGCTTCAAAATTTATTATTTACCTCGGAAAATTCGGCGGACTTTCTCTTCTGCTGTTCTTAACGCTCGCGCTGCTTGTGCTTACAATGAGAATTGAAGTTACAGGCATCATCGCGGTGTTATCCGATCAGATAAGATCGCTTAGAGAGACTGCTCGTTCAAAATGGGATCAGTTTTTGGAACAGCGTCAGCGGGCTAAAGAGATCAGACTGATCAGAAAACAGGAGCAGGAAGAGCAGAAGAAACTGGAAGAACAAAAAATAAAATTACAAACGGAAGAAAATCCTCCGGAAATTAAAATAGGTGAACCCACCGAGAAAATCTCTGTTCAGGATGAATCAGATGAAAATACTGATTCTGAGGATTCCGGTCTTATTGAAACATCACTTGATGAAATAATCGCGCAGATTGACAAGGCTCAGCGTAATAGGCAGCAAACCAAGCCTGAACCGGCTGAAAAAGAGACCGAGGGGGAAGAAGACGTTGATTTTGAATTCCGGGAAGAGACAAAAGATGTAGAACTGGATTACGATGACCTTGTAAAAGAGAGCATTGCCAGATACAAATTTCCTTCGATCGATCTTCTTGAAGATCCGGTCTCTCAGGAATCAACTATCACAAAAGAAGAATTAAAATCAAATGCTGAGCTTCTCGAACTGAAACTGCTTGATTTCGGAGTGAATGCCAAAGTTATCCGTGTAACCGCGGGGCCGGTAATTACACTGTATGAGCTGCAGCCCGCTCCCGGTGTCAAGGTAAGTTCGATTGTTAATCTTGCCAATGATCTTGCCTTAGCGATGGAAGCGCGCGGGATCCGTATGATTGCTCCGATTCCGGGTAAGGCAGCTGTCGGTATCGAAATTCCGAACAGAAATCCGCAGATGGTTTATCTTAAGCCTTTAATCCGGTCGGAAAAATTCAACACATCAAATTTTGAACTGCCACTGGCGCTTGGAAAAACGATTAACGGGGAATCATATATTACCGACCTGACAAAAATGCCCCATCTGTTAATCGCCGGATCGACCGGGGCGGGAAAGAGTGTCGGGATAAACACGATCATCTTATCGCTGATGTATTCAGTTAATCCGGGTAAAGTTAAATTTATGATGATCGATCCAAAAAAGCTCGAACTGTCTCTCTACAAAGAACTTCGTGATCATTATCTGTTATGGAGAACGGATCTTGATGAAGAGGTGATTACGAAACCGAATAACGCGGTTAGTATGTTAAACAGCATCGTTCTTGAAATGGAGCGCAGATATGACAAACTGGCCCATCTCGGAGTGCGGAATATTGTAGATTATGATCGACGAATACAGGAAGGCGGCAGCAAGGTCAAAGACGCCAAATTGCAGCAGCTTCCATACATTGTTGTGCTGATTGATGAGCTTGCCGACTTAATGATGGTTGCCGCGAAGGAAGTGGAAACACCTATCGCAAGACTTGCCCAGATGGCCCGTGCTGTAGGGATTCATCTCATCGTCGCCACGCAACGTCCAAGTGTTGATGTTATTACCGGAGTGATCAAGGCGAACTTCCCGGCGAGAATAGCGTATCAGGTAGCAACCAAAGTCGATTCCAGAACGATTCTCGATATGAATGGCGCCGAACAGCTTCTTGGCAACGGAGATATGCTGTTTTTACCGGCAGGATTGCCAAAGCCGGTGCGTTTGCAAAATCCCTTTGTCTCCACGAAGGAGGTTGAAGATGTCATTAATCATGTCTCAAGGCAGCCCAAATTGCCGCATTACAGTCTGCCGCAACCGGCGGAATCAAGGCAATCCGGAGGCGAATTCAGCATGGGGAGCGATCGTGATCAGCTTTATGCCGATGCCAGGGCGATCGTAGTTCAGCATCAGCAAGGGTCTATTTCACTTCTACAGCGCCGTTTGAAGATAGGATACGCCCGCGCGGCGAGACTGATGGATGAACTTGAAGAAGACGGAGTAGTTGGAGCGCCTGACGGCAGTAAGCCGAGGGAGGTATTAATGACCCTTGAAGAATTAGGTCAGATTTAACGAAGGAAACGATCATGCACAAAAAAATGATGTTAGTATTTACGATATTTTTATTTTTGGTGTTTCAGGCAACAGCGGCGGATGATGTAAATGATATCATCAAAAATGTTCAGAAGACTTATGATAAAATGGAAAATCTGACCGCTTCATTCCGGCAGGTTGATACTTTTTCGATTACAGGTTCGGTTTCGGAAGCATCCGGAAGAATTTTTATAAAAGATAAGGTAAAGTATCGGTTCGAATCTGACGATCAGATAATAGTAACCGACGGCAAGACGATCTGGACATTTAATAATATGACTCAGCAGCTGCTGATCGACAATGTCCGCAAGAATTCAGGCGCGCTGCTGCCGCGTGATCTTTTGTTTGAATATCCGAAAAATTATATTGCCACATTACTCGGTGAACAAAAAGTCGACGGGGACAAGGCATACAATATAAGAATGGATCCGAAAGAAAATATACACGGTTATGTGAAGTTTATGAAATTATGGATTCAGAAAAATAGTTGGCATATCATTAAAATAGAAACCACTGATTTGAACGGGAATGTAAGTACCTTTGAAATCAGCGATATAGACGCAAAAAGCAAGCTGACCGATCAGATGTTCCGTTTTCAGGAGACGGATAAGATGCAGGTCGTTGACATGCGGTAGTACCGGGAGAATCACACATAATGACAAAAAGGGGCTATACCGATATTCATTCTCACTTTTTATTCGGAGTTGATGACGGCGCCCGAAATATTGATCAGTCTTTAAAGATGCTGGAACAGGCGGCATCATTGGATATAAGGAATCTTCTGGCAACACCTCACGCCACAGAGATTACAGAAGACGGGGTGAGTCGCCAGATTCAGGATAATTTCAAAATATTAAAGGATAAGGTCCTGGCGGAGAAGATTCCGGTTGAAATTTCGTTGGGTTCCGAACTGTTCTTTTCTGACCGGATTTACGACTGGCTGGAATATCCCTGGGCAACATTCAATGGCAACAAAAGATATCTGCTCTTTGAACTCCCGCTTATGGCCGTACCTGACGGAGTAAGCGATTTTATTTTCCGCTGTCGATTGAAAAATATCACACCGGTTTTAGCTCATCCCGAGCGATACGCGCGCCTGCATGATACACCCGAGACGATATATGAATGGTATCGGCAGGGATGTCTTATTCAGATGGACGCGGGCAGTCTTACCGGGCAGTTTGGAAGCAAAGCGGCCGGATTTTCGGAACGGCTCCTAAAAGCCGGGTTGTGCCAGTTTATAGCATCTGACGCCCATGATGTGGAATACCGGAGCTATAAAATACTGGCGGAAGCGTATAAAATAACACTTGACCTTATGGAACCGGAAGAGGCGGATCGTCTTTTCAATCTTAATCCGGCTTTAGCTGTAAAAGGCGGATCTATAGATGTTCCATCGTTGGACGGGCTGATAATAAATGATTCCTGGGTGAACAAGATTTTTGCGAGAATGAATAGTATCAAAAAGATGTTTTAAAGATAAGCTCCAAAGCCGGCTGATCATTACAAAGGAGAAGATCGTTGGATCAAAATGAACTGGAATTTAATGAACAACAGTTAAGTCTGAATGATTATCTGCGGATATTATACCGTGGAAGATGGATAATTCTAATATCATTCCTCGTGGTATTTTTGTTTACGCTGTATTACACCATGACCGCGACTCCCGTCTATGAATCGACGACCTCAGTGATAATTGACCGTAATGGGGCAATGGAAAGAACCTTTTATGATATGGGCGGTTTTGGCGGGCAAAATACCACCATCGCCAATCAGCTTGAAATTATTAAGAGCCGCTCACTTTCAGAACGGGTTGTAAAAAGACTGGATCTCTCAGATGTTCGTGATTCCTTAGCGCTATTTCAGCCGAACAGTCAGGGAGAATTTCTGACGATGAGAGGTATGATCGGTGTTATCCGGGGCAGTATGGAAGTTTCCCATAAAAAAGAAACGGATATAATCCAGATTACCTATCAGGCGAGTACTCCTTTTGAGGCCGCTTATATAGCCAACACTATTGCAGATGAATTTCAATATGCAAATGCCGAGGCAAGCCGCGGTGAAATAAGCGATCTGCGTAAATTTCTGGAGACTCAGCTATCAAAGAAAGGTGAAGAGCTTCGGCTGTCGGAAGAGCGTTTGCGGGACTATCAGGAACGGGAAAAAGTAGCCAGTTTAGATGACGAAACATCCGGATTGGTTGGCCGTCTTTCTGAAGTGGAATCCATGCTTGAGCAGGCGCAAGTGGAGCTTCAGGCTAAACTGGAAATGAAAAGCTCTCTGGCGAAACAGCTGGAAGAACGCAAACAAACCCTGTCGACTGATCTGAGTGAGATATCAACACCGTATCTAAGCTCATTGCAACAGGAACTGGCATCCATCGTCGCGGAACGAACAAAATACACAACCGCCATCGAAATTGAAGTACAGGATGTGAACAAGCGACATTTTGAAGCGAATATAAAGCAATATGACGATAAAATTAGAGCGATGAAGCAGAAATTAGAGGAAGAGGCGCGAAAGATATCAACTTCAAGCATGGTAAAAGATCCTTTTCAGCTTTCCCAGGATCTTGTGACCAAATTATTGACAAGTGACGCGGATATAAAAACACTTACCGCCAAAATTAACGCTCTTCAGGATGTGGTGAGCGAATACAGCAGAAAGATGGAAGTTCTACCTGAAAAAGTTCTTGAACTGGCCCGTCTGGAACGCCGCAGAATGGTGGATGAACAGACCTTTATTATGATGACGCAAAAGATGGAAGAAACCAAAATCCAGGAAGCGGGTCAACGGAATGATGTGAGAATTATAGATGAGGCGATTGAACCATACGTTCCTGTAAAGCCCAAGAAGAAAATGAATCTCATGCTTGGCGCGTTGATAGGGCTTGGATTGGGAATCGGTCTTATATTTCTCGTGGAATATTTTGATAATACCATCAAGACTCATGAAGATATCGAACGAATGGGGCTGAATATTCTGGGCACCATACCGACAATCGCCACGGATAAAGTAGAGAAAAAAATGGAAAATAAGCTGTCGAGACTGGGCCCGATAGAAGGTAAAAAAATAGAAGCCCGTCTGATAGCGCATTTTGATCCGAAGTCACCGGTTTCAGAGGCTTATCGTACCCTCAGAACCAATCTCCAGTTCAGTAAGGTGGATGAGAAACTCAAAACGATCCTGGTTACAAGTTCAGGACCGAAAGAGGGTAAATCCACAACAGCAGCGAACCTGGCTATCGCTATGGCTCAGGCGGGGAATAAGGTTGTGCTTGTGGATGCTGATTTACGCCGACCCGTTGTTCATTCGATTTTCGGGCAGGAAAAGGATTCGGGGGTCACTAATTATTTGATGGATGCTATTCCATACGAAGAACTGGCAAAAAAGACATTTATGGATAACCTGTTTATCATCACAAGCGGTATTCTCCCGCCAAATCCCTCCGAACTCATCTCCTCGCACAAAATGGAAGGGCTGCTTGAAAAGCTGAAGCAGGATTTTGATATCATTCTGTTTGACAGTCCGCCGGTGATCGCGGTTACCGACGCGGCTATCCTGAGTACAAAGGTTGATGGGGTAATTATTATTGTCTCATCCGGGCAGACAAATCGTGACGCGCTGCTTCGTTCGCAGTCGCTTCTTGATAATGTCGGGGCGCGTGTACTTGGCTTCCTGCTGAATAATGTGGATGTGGAGGGAACATACGGAAGTTATTATTACTATTATTACCATAATTACTATTCAAAGCCCGGGAAGAAGATGAAAACCAAAAAATCCGGTGTTTTTTCAAGATAAATGTGATCCCGGATAAATAAGAATTAATTAATTGAATTTATTTTTAGCATTGTCTTCTGGCGATAGCGAATACAAAACTTGAAGTTAAGGAGTTTGATGTGAAAGTTGCAGTGGTTGGCACCGGCTATGTCGGACTCGTCGCCGGTACCTGTTTCGCCGATACCGGTAACGAAGTAATCTGTGTAGATGTGAATGAAAAGAAAATTGATATGTTAAACCGGGGCGAAATTCCGATTTATGAACCGGGTCTGGAAGAGATGATCAAACGAAATGTGCGTGAAGAGCGTCTGAAATTTGTAACCGATATAAAGAGCGCTGTTCAGGAATCAAAAATTATTTTTATCGCCGTAGGCACTCCGCCCGATGAAGATGGTTCCGCTGATCTGAAATATGTTCTCGCGGTGGCGTCGGATATCGGAAAGTACATGAACGGCTATAAAGTGGTAGTCGATAAAAGTACGGTTCCCGTGGGAACCGCTGAAAAAGTAAGAGCGGAAATTAAGAAGCATTCGGATCATGAGTTTGCCGTGGTTTCTAACCCGGAATTTCTTAAAGAAGGCGCGGCAATCAACGATTTTATGCAGCCCGACCGGGTAATTGTGGGAACCAGCGATACAGAAGCGCAGGAGATTATGAAGAATCTTTACGCGCCATTTGTACGAACGGGAAAGCCCATTATTATCATGGATGAGAAAAGCGCGGAACTGACCAAATACGCGGCGAATTCTCTGTTAGCGACAAAGATTTCCTTTATGAATGAAATGGCTAATTTATGTGATCTCATGGACGCGAATATTGAAATGGTCCGAAAAGGGATCGGATCGGATCGGCGCATTGGACCATATTTCATATTTCCCGGGACAGGGTATGGCGGATCATGTTTTCCGAAAGATGTGAAAGCCATCATTAAAACTGCTCAGGAATACGGAACGAAATTGGATGTTCTTCAGGCCGTCGAAGATGTGAATGACCGGCAGAAAACAGTGTTGTTAAATAAAATAAAAACCTATTTTGATGGTGATCTAAAAGGCAAAACCTTCGCGATCTGGGGACTGGCTTTCAAGCCTAAAACTGATGATATGCGTGAAGCGCCGGCCATTTCGATGATCGACGCGTTCATCGCTGAAGGCGCAAAAATTCATGCGCATGATCCTGAAGCGTTAAAGGAAGCGAGACGAATATTTACGGACAGGGTTGGAAAAGATATAACCCTTTTCGACAAAAGATATGACGCGCTCGAAGGCGCCGATGCTCTTGTCATCATGACGGAGTGGAATGAATTCAGAGAACCTGATTTTTTTCTTATTAAAGACTTGTTAAATAATCCCGCCATATTTGACGGTAGAAATCTATATAATCCGGAGCGAATGAAAAATTTTGGTATTGATTATTATTCAATCGGACGTCCGGATCTTAAATTTAACACGAAAGTTTGATCCGGACTTATAACGAACGGGAGTATCTATGAATCTTCTTGATAAAATTAATTCGAAGGAAGCGGTTGTTGGTGTGGTCGGTTTGGGTTATGTCGGTCTCCCCCTGCTGATGGAATTTGTTGAACAGGGATTTAAAACGATTGGTTTTGATGTGGACGGGCGCAAAGTGGAAATGCTTAATGCCGGTAAATCATACATTAAGCACATTGACGAAAAAAGAGTCAAATCGGTTAGGGAAACCAATATTTTTGAAGCCACAAATGATTTTGGCAGGATTAAGGATGCGGATTGCATTCTGATCTGCGTACCGACACCTCTGACACGTCATCGCGAACCGGATATGTCTTTCATTACCGGAACTGCTAAAACCCTGGCAAAGCACATCCGCAAGGGACAGTTCATCGTTCTTGAAAGCTCAACCTATCCCGGAACTACGGAAGAAGTTCTGAAACCGATACTGGAAGAATCGGGACTAAAAGGCGACAGTGATTTCTGGGTAGCGTTTTCACCGGAAAGAGAAGATCCAAATAATCCTAAATATAACACCCGCACTATCCCGAAGGTCGTCGGCGCGAATACGGAATACGCCCGGCAGCTGGCCATGGCGCTGTATGAAAAAGTTATCGTAAAAACGATTCCGGTTTCCAGCAGTCAAGCGGCGGAAGCGACAAAACTTCTGGAAAATATTTTCCGGAGCGTTAATATCGCGCTTGTCAATGAAATGAAGATGATCCTTGATCGAATGGGGATTGATGTGTGGGAAGTTATCAACGCCGCTTCGACCAAACCTTTCGGATATATGCCGTTTTACCCGGGGCCGGGTTTGGGAGGTCATTGTATCCCAATCGATCCGTTTTATCTCACCTGGAAAGCCCGGGAATTTGAAATTAATACCCGGTTTATAGAATTGGCCGGAGAAGTCAATACATCCATGCCCTTCTGGGTTGTGTCAAAAGTGATGGACGCGCTCAATGATCAGGGTAAGAGTGTGAAAGGTTCTAAAATTCTGGTTCTTGGCGCGGCTTATAAAAAAGATATTGATGATCCGCGTGAATCGCCATCCTTTAAATTAATGGAAATTCTGCTTGAAAAAGGCGCGGTGGTGGACTACAATGATCCACTAATTCCGACTCTTCCGGACATGCGGATGTATGACATCAAGAAGAAGAGCATCGATTTAACCGCTGAAAATCTGGCGGGATATGATTGTGTGCTCATCTCAACCGATCACTCTGTCTATGACTGGGAATTTATCGTGCGGAATTCAAAGTTGGTTGTTGACACGCGCAATGCCACCAAGGATTTGACTGAAAACCGGGAAAAAATTGTTAAGGCTTAAATAGATTACCTATCAGATAAAGGCGGACGTGTTCCGCCTTTTTTTTTTGTATTTAGTTCACTATCTTTGTCAGAAATAACAAAATGAGGTAATTAGGAGATGAATATACAAATACCGGATACACTCCGTGAGAATCTTGAGAACTATATGCGGGAAACCAGCTTTACATCACTCGATGATCTGGTTTTATTTATACTTCAGGATTTTATTGATCAGACTGAAGATAGTAGTGAAAAAGGATATTCTGATAATGAATCCGATGAGATCAAAAAGCGTCTCGAAGATCTGGGGTATCTGTAATGTTGATCGATCTTCATATGCATACCAATTATTCTGACGGTTCTTACTCACCTGAAGAGCTTATCGATTATGTCAGCGCGCGCGATTTAGGTATCATTGCCGTTACTGACCATGATGAAACCGGCGGCGTGATTCCCGCAAGGGAGTACGGGAAAAAAAGAGGAGTAGAAGTAATACCGGGAGTTGAACTCAGTATTGATATAGAGTTAACCGGCGCGGCGCATCTTCATTTGCTCGGCCTGATGTTCGATCCGGGAAATGTCACCTTAATAGATGAATTGGCCAAACTGAAAAAAGCGCGGGGAGAGCGCGCGTTTATGATTGTCCAAAAATTGCGGGAAGCAGGGTTACCGATAGATGCCGGTGATCTGGCTAATGCCGTTGGACAGGGGAGCGTCGGTCGTCCGCATATAGCGGAGATACTTATAAAAAAGGGCGTGGTCAGTGATATTTATGAGGCTTTCAGCAACTACCTGAGCAAAGGACAGCCGGGATACGTGCCAAAGAAAAAATTAAAACTGGCTCCCGCCATTGAATTGATTCATGGAGCGGGCGGACTGGCGATACTCGCGCATCCGGTAAGCCTGAAATGTAAAACTTACCGCGAACTGGGTGAAAAAATAATCGAAATGAAATCCGTCGGACTCGATGGCATTGAGGCTTACTATCCCGGACATGATAAATATTTGACGAAATGGCTGGTCACATTCGCCGGGAAGAATCATTTGCTCCTTTCCGGAGGCTCGGATTTTCACGGCTCGGCTAAACCGGATGTGGAACCCGGGATCGGAAGAGGCAGCCTTTATATTCCAACGGATCTCGTGGAGAGGATGAGGGAGGAGAAGAAAAGTAGGAAGTGAGAAGTTGGAAGTAGGAAGGAAGAAGTTTAAGAAAAAAGATAAAAGAAAAAAGAAAAAAGAGTAGAGACACGGCATGCTGTGTCTGAAGTTGGAAGTAAGAATAAAGAGCGTTATGAGAAAAGAGTTAAGGGTTAAGAGTAGGAGCAGCCGAGTGACATTCAGGACATATTTGAGTCGTCCGACTACACTCCAAAAACTGTCGGTAAATTGAGAAAAAGGTCTCACAATCTTTAATGGTGTAGAAATGTATGAAATACATTTGTTATATGACATCTCAAAAAAGAAAGGAGACCCTTATGAACACCTCAATGTTAAATAGTCCAAAGAGCACTTACAAGGATAATTTGGATTATTATG
>JACDJC010000747.1_pt1 | contig 34347 bp, 26 predicted proteins | sample 7454191 | NCBI WGS metagenome assembly JACDJC01 (sample SAMN14253291, study PRJNA609438) | sludge metagenome | isolation source: sludge after 25d culture with pyrite and EDTA | collected 2018-12-20
GTGGCCAGCATCGCCGCATGCGCGAGCGAACCCTCGATATCGAACGGCGCCAGACGCCGGTCGAAGCCGACCGAAGCGGTATAGCGCTTGACCAGTTCGTCGACCGGCTCGGAAAAGCGCGCGGACCACGCTTCGGATTTTCGGGAAAATTGATCTGTCATAATCGGTCGACACGAAGCGATCGGGCCGGGGGATTATACGAGCGGCCGCAAATGATTCGCGGCACGGGGCCATGAGGGGAATCGATGGATAAAAGGCTGCCGGACCAGAGCAGGCCATCGGCACCGCAATACGCCGTGTACTCGTCGACGCAGCTGTCGCCGGGCCGCGAGGCCGACACCCGGCCGCGGCGCCGGCTGAGTGATGGCGCCGATTTCCCGGTGCTGCCCGATTGTTGCAATGCGGGCACGGTCGTGCGCGTGCTGGTGCCGCTCAATGTCAGCGTGTTGCTGGTGCTCTGGCTGGCCGAAGCGCGCGACGCGCAGGTGTGGCGCGTGTCCGGATCCGTGCTCGACGTCAACGTGACCGCCGCCGCATCGCTCTTTCTGCTGTGTTCGCTGCGCCAGTTCGTCAACGGCGCGCGCCGTGCCGTGCAGTGGCTGTGCGCCCTCGGCGTACCGGTGCTGGTGTCGGTCGCCGTGGCGCTGATCGGCGTCGAGCAGTGGAATTCGTCCGCCTTCCTCGTGCCGATCGTGCCACGCGTGCTGCTCGTGATGGCGGTGACCTTCGTCCTGATCGAATTCCTGCGCCTGCGCCAGTTGTCACTGCAGCCGTCACAGGCCGAAGGCCGGCTGCAGGCCCTGCAGGCGCGCATCCGGCCGCATTTCCTGTTCAACAGCCTGAATACGGTACTGGGTCTGATGCGCGTCGATCCGCGCAAGGCGGAGAGCACGCTGGAAAATCTGGCCGATCTGTTTCGCGTGTTCATGAAGGACAGCCGCGAACTCGTCCCGCTCGATGACGAAGTCCTGCTGTGCAGGGAATACCTGACGATCGAGAAACTGCGTCTGACCGATCGGCTGTCGGTGCGCTGGGAAATCGACAACATGCCCGGAGACGCCCTGCTGCCGTCGCTGCTGCTGCAGCCGCTGCTGGAAAACGCCGTGCATCATGGCATCGAGCCAGCCGTGCATCCGGGCGAGATCGTGGTGTCGATCTCGCGCTCGGGCGATCGCGTGCGCGTGGAGATCGTCAATCCGCTGCCGTCGTCCGGTCCCGGGCGTACCGGCAATCACATGGCACTGTCCAATATCCGTGAGCGCCTGGATCTCACCTTCGATGTCGAGGGTCAGCTCGAGACGTCCAGCGACGGCGGATATTTTCGGGTCACCGTGCAATTCCCCTACCGCAAAGAGAGAAGACGCCGAGATGTCAGACGTACCCTCGATCCTGATCGTTGACGACGAGCCCGTCGCGCGCCTGCGCCTGCGTGAACTGCTCGCCGACGTGGCTTCCGGGTTTCCGCACCGCATCGTCGGTGAGGCGGCCAATGCACCGGAGGCGCTGTCGCAGATCGAAGCCGCACAGCCGCAGATCGTGCTGCTCGACATCCAGATGCCCGGCATGACCGGCATCGAGCTGGCGCGGCACATTTCCGCTCGTACGCCTCCCGATGGCGGGCGCACGATGCCGCTGATCATCTTCGTGACGGCCTATGATGAATTTGCCGTCGACGCATTCGAAGTGCGTGCCATCGATTATCTGCTCAAGCCGGTACGGGCCGAACGCCTGCGCCAGGCGCTCGAGCGCGCGCTCGTGCGCCTGCCGCTCGAACAGGCGCAGGCGATCGATCAGCTGGCGCGGGCGACCAACACGCGGCGTCGGCACCTGTCGGTGCACGAGCGCGGGCGCGTCATTCTCGTGCCGCTCGAGCAGGTGATCTACCTGAAGGCCGAACTGAAGTACATCACCGTGCGCTCGAGCGAGCGCGAATACCTGATCGAGGAATCGCTGACGGCACTCGAAGAGGAATTCAGCGACCGCTTCGTGCGCATCCACCGCAACGCGCTGGTCGCACGGCCGGCCATCGCCGCCTTCGAGCGCGTGATGCCCGGCGGCGAGAACGAGGGCGGCGACCCGTACTGGCAGGTCGTGCTGCGCGATGTGCCCGAGCGTCTGGCGGTGAGTCGGCGACAATGGTCGACCGTGAAGAATCTGGTGACCTGAGAATTGACTGCTACCGAACCGAACGCCGATACGCTGTCCGCCGCCGGTGACCGCACGCCTCCCCGGCGGCTGGTCATCGCCTCGCGCGAGAGCCGCCTGGCCATGTGGCAGGCCGGGCATGTGCAGCAGCGCCTGCAGGCGCTGTATCCGCAGTGCACGGTCGACATCCTGGGGATGACGACCGAAGGAGACCGCCGGCTCGAGCCAACGCTGGCCGAAATCGGCGGCAAGGGCCTGTTCACCAAGGAACTCGAACTGGCGCTGCTCGACGGCCGCGCCGATCTGGCCGTGCACTCGCTCAAGGACGTGCCGATGGATCTGGGTGCGGCGTTCCGGTTGGCGGCCGTGCTCCCGCGCGAGGACCCGCGCGATGCGTTCGTGTCGGCGCATCATGCGTCGCTCGAAGCGATGCCGGCCGGTGCGCGCGTCGGAACGTCCAGCCTGCGCCGCAGCGCACAGATCCGCCATCGGTTCCCGGCGCTCGAAGTGCTGCCGTTGCGCGGCAACGTGAATACGCGCCTGGCGCGCCTGGACGAAGGGCGCTACGACGCGATCGTGCTGGCCGCCGCCGGCCTCGTGCGTCTCGGGCTGGCGGAGCGGATCCGCGCCCATATCGATCCGCAGTTGTGTGTACCGGCGGCCGGGCAGGGGGCGCTGGCCATCGAGACGCTCGCCGGGCGCACCGATCTGTCGGTCTGGCTCGCGCCGCTGGCCGACGCGGATACCACGTTGCAGGTCCTGACCGAGCGCACGGTGTCGCGCCTGCTTGGCGGCAGCTGCCGCGTGCCGCTGGCGGCCTGGTGCGTGCGCACGCCGTACGGCGGACTCCGGTTGATCGCCCGTGTGGCTGCGGTGGATGGTCACGGAATGGCCGAAGCGATCGTCGAATCGTCGCAGGCCGACGAGGAAAATGCGGTGCGCCTGGGCGAGCGTGCGGCCGAATCACTGCTGGCCCAGGGCGCCGCACAGTGGCTGGGCGGGGGGGTGCAGACGCCCGCCGGTGCAACGCCGTGGCCCGAGTCATCCTGACCCAGCCCGAGCCGCGGGTTCACGCGCTCGCGGATCGACTGCGCGCGCGCGGTCACGAGGTTCTGGTGCCCGGATTCAGCCGCATCGTCGAGCGCGCCGGAGATCCCGACGTCCAGCGCATGCTGGCGCGGCTGGCCGAATTCGATTGTGCCGTTCTCGTCAGTCCGTCGGCGGCGCACGCTGTCGCCGGGCTGGTGCGCCGGTGGCCGCCGACGGTTCTTTGCGCGCTGATCGGCCCGGGCAGTCGTGCCGCACTCGATGATGCCGGCTTCGATCAGGGCCCCGAGCGCGTGCTGGTGCCGTCGCAGGCGCCCTATGACGGTGCCTCGCTGACGACGCTGCCGCCTTTCGACGCACCGGCCGGCCTGCGGGTGCTCGTCCTGCGCGGGATGACCGGCTCGGACGACTGGATCGATGCACTGCGCGCGCGCGGCGCGCACGTGCAGGTCTGCGCAGCCTATCGGCACGAGCCGATCGAACCGGCGGTCGGGGCGCTGGCGAGGCTGGGCGAGCGACCGGCGCAGGAACTGCGCGAGATGCAGATCGTCGTCACCCAGACGGCGACCGTTGCACGCCTGGATGAGGTCCTGCGTCAGGCCGGCATACGTGAGCAGGCCCTGCAGATGCAGGCGCTGGCCATCCACCCGCGCATCGTCGCCAGTCTGCAGCAGGCCGGCTGGACACGTGTGCGCCAGATCGAACCCGGAGAATGCGCGCTGATGCACGCGCTAGAATCTCCGTCCGGAACAACGAGTCGCGATGGTTACTGAATCCGATCCCGCAGCAAGGCCCGACGGCGAGTCCACCGGACGCGAAGACGCGTCGATGGAACGGGCAGCCGTCCCGCAAGGAAACGATCCGCAGGCAGCAGACCCAGGCGGAACGCGCCCGGCCGGTGCGTCTGACGGGGCAGCCGAAAGCGTGTCCGAGGCGTCCCGGGAGCGCAGCTCCGGCGCGGCTTCAGGTGCTGCGACAGCACCCCCCGTGCGCCAGCGCACGGGTTCCGGTCCGCTCACCCACGTGGCATTCTGGCTGTCACTGGTGGCTGTGGCGGCAGCCGTGGCCACCTGGTTTCTCACCGTGCCGTCGGTCGGGTCCCTGCAATCCGAAGCCACCCGGCGCCTGCAGGCGGTCGAGCAGCGTCTCGATCAGCTCGAGTCCGGCAACGAGCCGGTGCAGGCCGGGTTGCGCGATCTGCGCGATCGCGTCGCGGTGCTCGAGCGACGCGGTGCCGACGTGGCCGGCCTGCAGGCGCAGATCGAGAAGCTCTACCGGAATCTGGCCGAGGATTCCACCGATGTGTTGCTCGCCGACGTCGAATCGGCGCTCGTGCTGGCAAGCCAGCAATTGTCGCTGGGGATCGGTGCGCCTGCGGTGCTGGCTGCGCTGCAGGCGCTCGACGAGCGTCTTGCACGCCAGGACGACCCCGGTCTGCAGCCCGTGCGCGCGGCACTGATGACCGACATCGAGCGCCTGCAGAGCTATCCGGCGGCTGATGTCGTTTCGCTGGCGCTGCGCATCGATGCGCTGATGGATGCGGTCGGCAGTTATCCGCTCCTCTCCTCGGTCACGGCGCCGGACAGCACGACGGAGGAAGCCCGGAGTGGCCGTCTGGGCGCATTGCGCAGCGAGTTCGAGCGACTGATCCGGGTGCGCCGGATCGATCACCCGGAAGCCATGCTGCTGGCGCCCGAGCAGGCCTACTTCGTACGCGAGAATCTCTCGCTGCTGCTGCTCAATGCCCGGCTGTCCCTGTTGTCGCGCAACGAGTCCCTTTTCCGCAGCGACATCGAACGGGCGCTCGAATGGCTGCGCACCTGGTACGACGTCGATGACCGGTCGGTGGCATCGGCGATCGCCCGACTGGGCCAGCTGCCCGGCGCGCATATCGCGCTGGCGCCGCCGACCCTGGCCGACAGCATCGCTGCGGTGCGCGCAGCGCGTGCCGCGCGCGCCATGCGTGAAGCAGTCCGCTGACGGCGTGGCGTGATGCGACGGATCATCTGGGTCTTGCTGGTCGTCTCGGCTGCGGTCGGCCTTGCGATGTCGATGCGCTTCAATGACGGCAATGTGTCGATCCTGTGGCCGCCATACCGGATCGATGTCTCGGTCAATCTGGCGATCCTCATCCTGCTGCTGGCGTTCGTCCTGCTGCACTGGCTGGTGGTCGCGCTGTCGGGTGTCTGGCGCCTGCCGACGCGGGTGCGCGAATACCGCGAACGACGCCGGCGGAAAGGCGCACTGCTGTCGCTGCGCAACAGCCTGTTCGCTCTGTTCGAAGGGCGATTCGGCCGTGCGGAACGACTGGCACGCACGGCGCTCAAGGATCCGCTGCTGGCCGGTGCGGCGTCGGTGGTCGCAGCCCGGGCAGCACATCGCATGGGCGAGGACGATCGGCGCAACCACTGGCTGCAATCGGCACGCGACGAGAGCGGCGCCTGGCATGCGCAACTGGTGACCAGTGCCGAACTGGCGCTCGAGAACGGTCGCGCACAGGACGCGCTGACCGCGCTGCATGCATTGCAGTCGGCCGGCTCGCGCCATCTGCACGTGCTGCGTCTGCGGCTGCAGGCCGAAGAAATGGCCGGTGACTGGCCGGCGGTGCTGCAGACGCTGCGCGAACTCGACAAGCGTGACGCGCTCGAGCCGCAGGATGCCCGCGACGTCCGGCTGCGAGCGTGGACGGCAACCTTTGCCAACGCCGATCCGGCCGACGTGCAGAAGCTGGTTGCCTCGTTGCGCGCGGACGAACTGGCGATCGACGGGATCGTGCTGGCGGGTGCACAGGCCCTCGCACGCGCCGGTCAGGCGCCGCAGGCAGCCCGTGCCATCGAGCGCACGCTCGATACCCGCCGTTCAGGCTGTCTGCTGCAGCTGTATGCCACGCTCGATGCCGTGCCGGCGCGAGACCGGCTTGCGATGGTCGAGCGCTGGCGCAGCCGCTACGGCGACGATGCCGACATGCTCATGGCGCTCGGAAGCCTGTGCACGGCCGAAGGGTTGTGGGGCAAGGCCGAGGACTTCCTGCTGCGCGCCGAGGCGGCCGGCTCGGGCGCGCGCGGGCAGTTGCTGCTGGCGCAGTTGTATGAAGCGATGGGCGAACGGGCCGACGATGCGCACCGGCACTTCCGGCGCGCGGCCATCGAGGCACTGGATGCGGGCGCCGGCATCGAATGTGATCCGGTGGATGCCGCGCCGCACCCGGATCAGCCTGCCTTGCCTGCGCCGCCCGCGCCCTGAGCCCATCCGGAAGCGCCATGCGGATCGCCGCGGCACAGTTCAATCCGATGGCCGGTGACCCGGTCGGCAACGGGGCGCGCATCGTCGCACTGGCGCGGGACGCCGCGCTGGCCGGCGCGCAACTGCTGGTCACGCCACAGGGTGCGCTGGCCGGCTACCCGTGCGGCGATCTGCTGTGGCGCGAGGCGTTTGTCGATGCCGTCGACGAGGCATTGCAGACGTTGCAGGCGGCGACGAAGGATCTGGACCTGCATCTGCTGGTCGGTCATCCGGTGCGCGCCGATGCCGTGCACCAGCCTGACGCCGGTGATCGACGCGATGCGCGTGGCCCGGCGGCCTTGCATGACGCCGCGAGTCTGCTTCATCGCGGCCGGATCGTCGGTCGATATCATCGACAGGTTTTTTCCCGTCACGATCCGTTCGCTGGCCTGCGGTACTTCCAGGCCGGAGCGCAGGCGGCAACATTCACAATCGAAGATGTAGCCTTCGGCGTGCTCATCGGGGAGGACGGCCACGAACCGGCGCTTGCGCGGCAGTGGTGCGATCGCGGCGCGCAGGTGCTGCTTGTGCTGGACGCCGAACCGATCGGGATCGACTGGCCTTGCCTCCTGAACGATGCCGGGATCCGCCGGCGATCACCTGCCGTGGCCGGCGCTTTCGGCTCGGGCCTGTACCAGGGCGAGGCCGTCTCCGGCGTGCCCGCCGCGCGGCTCGTCGTCAATCCGGTTGGTGCGCAGGACGAATTCGTCTTCGAAGGGTGTTCGCATGCCCGCAACGCCGATGGGGCCGTGGTGGCGCAGGCTCCGGCATTCGAGGACGCGCTGCTGGCGATCGACGTGCGCCCGGCGGCCGGCCGGGCGGTGGGCGCCATCATCGTTGAAGCGGTGCAGGGATCGGAACCGACGGCAGGACGGTCGGTCGATGCGGCGGATGCCGGAGTCGAGGCGCGGATCTACGCAGCGCTGGTCACCGGCGTGCGCGATTTCGTCCGCAAGAACGGCTTTCCCGGCGCACTGCTCGGGCTGTCCGGTGGCATCGACTCGGCGCTGGTCCTGGCGATCGCCGTCGATGCGCTTGGCCCGCAGCAGGTGCACGCGGTCATGATGCCGTCGCCGTATACGTCCGACATGTCCCGTGAGGACGCGGGCGCGATGGCCGCGCTGCTCGGCGTGCTGTACGAGGAAATCCCGATCAGTGGCTGTTTCGATGCCTTCCGGCAGACGCTGGCCGTCCAGGTTCCGGAAGCCGCCGGCATCACGGTGGAAAATCTTCAGGCCCGCATTCGCGGGACCCTGCTGATGGCGCTGTCGAACCGCAGCGGGAAACTGGTGCTGACGGCCGGCAACAAGAGCGAATCGGCCGTCGGCTACAGCACGCTCTACGGCGACATGGCAGGCGGGCTGGCCGTGATCAAGGATGTCTGCAAGACCATGGTCTGGCGCCTGGCCCGATGGCGCAACCGCAACGGTGTCGTCATTCCGCAACGCATCATCGAACGTCCGCCATCGGCCGAACTGGCCCCCGGGCAGCTCGATCAGGATTCCTTGCCGCCGTACGAGACGCTCGATGCGATTCTCGCGCGTCATCTCGAAGGCGGTCATGGCGTCGACGAGATCGTCGCTGCCGGCTTTGCGCCGGACACGGTGCGCCGCGTCGTCGGCCTGGTCCGGCGCGCCGAGTTCAAGCGTCATCAGGCTGCACCGGGAATTCGCGTGACACGGCGCCCGTTCGATTCCGAGTGGCGCCGCTTCGTCACCTGCGGTTTTTCGGGCTGACGGGGACGGAACACCGTGGGGTCGGGTTCCGTCTCGGGTAGGATTCACTCTTTGCCACCGCACGCGCCCGGTTGCCGGGTGGCGGGCCATCTACGGGCTGTTCTGGAGCCAGCATGAAGAAAGTCACGGCGATCATCAAACCGTTCAAGCTCGATGAAGTGCGCGAGGCGCTTGCCGAGGTCGGCGTCACGGGCCTGACCGTCATCGAAGTGAAGGGTTTCGGTCGCCAGAAGGGGCACACCGAGCTGTATCGTGGGGCCGAATACGTCGTTGATTTCCTGCCCAAGGTGATGGTCGAGGTAATCGTTGCCGACGGCGTCGTCGAGACGGTGATCGATGCGGTCGTGCGTGCCGCGCGCACCGGTCGCATCGGCGACGGCAAGATCTTCGTCTCGGAGATCGAGCAGGTCGTGCGCATCCGCACCGGCGAGACCGGCGAAGCAGCCGTCTGAGCCTTCATGGCCACGATCCCGGACGCTGCGCGCCTGGGTGCGGTACTGCTGGCCGCCGGCAGCGCGGTGCGCATGGGCGGCCCGAACAAGATGCTGATCGGGATCGACGGCGAGCCGCTCGTGCGGCGTACGCTGCGCACGCTGCAGCAGGTGCCGATCGGCCATCTGGTGGTCGTCCTCGGCCGTGATGCACAGCAGGTTCGCGTGCAACTGGACACGTTTCCGGTGCGCGCCTTCTGCCGGGTGGAGCCGGGTTGCGATCAGCAGGTGTCCGTCGATGCCGGCCTGCGGGCGCTGCCGGCCGGTCTCGACGCCATCGTCCTGATGCTGGCCGATCTGCCGCTGGTCGACGTACGGGATCTGCGCTGGCTGCTCGGTCAATGGGCAGCGGGGCCGGCGGACGGCGCCGTCATTCCGTTTCACGAAGGCACGCGCGGCAACCCGGTCATCATTGCCGGCGCCATCCGCGAGCCGGTGCTGGCCTCCGGTCCGGTGCCGGGCTGTCGCGGCTGGCTCGCGGCGCATCCGCAACGGGTGCGCCGCGTCGAGGCACCGAATGATCATTGCATCGTCGATCTCGATACGCCGGCAGACATCGAGCGGCTGCGGCAAAGGGGACTGACGGTAGCCGTACCGGAGCAGCCCGACGAAACGCCGTGATGGCGGACCGGGACAACGCACGCGGTGTGCTCTCGAGAGTCTTCTGAACCGCTGCCGGATCTTTGCCGCCTGGATCGCTTCCCTCGCCCGGGCATCCGGGCTCAGCGCAGCAGCACGATCGTCGCGCCCGAACCGCCATCGTCCGGCCGCGCCTGACAGAAGGCCAGCACTTCGCGTCGCTGCGCGAGCCAGCGCGGCACTTTCCTTTTCAGAACCGGTTCGCGGCCGATCGAGCCGATCCCCTTGCCGTGAATGATGCGCACGCAGCGCCAGTGGCGCTGCAGCGCGTTTTCGAGAAAGAGGATCAGGGCTTCCCGTGCCTCGTCGCTGCGCAGGCCGTGCAGATCGATCTGCGCGCGGATCGCCCAATGGCCGCGGCGCAGTTTGCGCGGCACGTCCGGTCCGACCGACTCGCGCCGGAATGACAGCGCATCGTCGGTCTCCAGCATCCGCTCCAGATCGATGTCGTCGCTCAGCGAGGCCGCCAGCGCCGCGCGTTCGTCGTGCAGGCGCTGAAGGGGCAGGGCGGGTCCGGGCCGCCTTTCCGGTGCGATGCGCCCGTTCGGGCGCAGCGGCACGACCTCGCCGACCGCCCGACGGAACAGCTCGGCGTCCGACAGGCCGGTGGGCTGCCGTCCGGATCGTGACGGTCTCTTGCCGGGACGACTCACGCCCGCACGCGGGAATGCCCCGGCCGCATGCAGCGACCGGCCGCGCCCGACCGGCGGACCGTGCGGCAGCGGGCGACGGCTTCAGGCACGCTCAGACGTCGAGCGCGTCCAGGTAGCGCTCGGCGTCGAGGGCTGCCATGCAGCCGGTACCGGCGCTGGTCACCGCCTGCCGGTACACATAGTCCTGCACGTCGCCGGCGGCAAAGACGCCCGGCACGCTGGTTGCGGTGGCGTCGCCGCCCAGACCGCCGCGGGTGACGATGTAGCCATCCTTCATCTCCAGCTGACCCTCGAAAATGCCGGTGTTGGGCGAATGGCCGATCGAGATGAATACCCCTTGCACGGCGATTTCGCTTTTCTCGCCGGTGCGGTTGTCGACGACGCGAACGCCAGTGACGCCCGAATCGTCGCCAAGCACTTCGTCGAGCTCATGAAACCAGCGGATCTCGACGTTGCCCGGCTTGCCGCCGTGCTCGTGCGTGTGGGCGATCAGCCGGTCGGCCAGGATCTTCTCGCTGCGGAAACGGTCGCGCCGGTGCAGCACGGTCACCTTGCGCGCAATGTTCTGCAGGTACAGCGCTTCCTCCACCGCCGTGTTTCCGCCGCCCACGACGACGACGTCCTGATCGCGGTAGAAAAATCCGTCACAGGTGGCGCAGGCCGAGACGCCGCGCCCCTTGAAGGCTTCTTCCGACGGCAGGCCGAGGTATTTCGCCGACGCGCCGGTTGCGATGATCAGGGCATCGCATGTGTATTCTCCCGAGTCGCCGACCAGCCGCATCGGTTTTTCGTCCAGATGCGTCGTGTGGATGTGGTCGAAGATGAATTCCGTGCCGAAACGCTCGGCGTGGCGCTGGAAACGCTCCATCAGATCCGGACCGAGAACGCCATCGGCGTCGGCCGGCCAGTTGTCCACGTCGGTCGTCGTCATCAACTGTCCGCCCTGTTCCAGACCGGTGATCAGCACCGGTTGCAGGTTCGCACGCGCCGCATAGACAGCGGCGGTGTAGCCGGCGGGCCCGGAGCCCAGGATCAGCAAGCGGTTATGGCGGGTCGTGGTCATCAGGAGATCCAGAAAGAAGGTTTGTCAAAGGGGAGCAGGGGCCCAATGCGTTGTAGAAAACTCAAAGAATCAGGAGCTTACTGCAAGATTCTGCAGGGGTTTCGTAAAATCGGGCGCAGCTGGTGCAGAATTGCGGCTACGCCGCATCCTGCGACTGCAGTTGAAACACCCCTTGCGAGGTGGGTATGGCTCTGGAAGAAAACAAGGCGTTCCTGCGCCGGGTACCGCTGCTCTACAGTCTGAACGAGCAGCAGATCGAATCGCTTGCCGCCGGCAGTGTGCGGCGCAATTATCCGAAAGGGCGCACCATCGTCTCCGAAGGGGAGCCCTCGCAGTCACTGTACATTCTGCTGTCGGGGCGCGCCAAGGTGCAGCGCTCCGATCTGGAAGGCAAGGAAGTCATCCTGGCCGTACTCGGTTCAGGGGATTTTTTCGGCGAGATGAGCATGATCGATGACGCGCCGCGATCGGCCAGCGTGATCACGCTCGAATCGTGTGATTTCATGTCGATCGCCAGGGACAGCTTCAAGGCGATGCTCGCACAGAGCAACGAAATGTGCATGGCGGTGATGCGCGGCCTGGTGCGCCGTCTGCGCGACGCCGACCAGAAGATCGAGTCGCTGGCACTGCTGGACGTCTATGGCCGCGTCGCACGCGTGCTGATGGATTTTTCCGAAGAGATCGACGGCGAGCGCATCGTGCGCAACCGCCTGCCCCGTCAGGAAATCGCGAAGATGATCGGAGCCTCGCGCGAAATGGTTTCGCGCGTGATGAAAGGGCTGGAACTGGAGGGCTACGTCGTGCCGATGTCCGAAGGCAGGATGATGCTGCGCGGCAACATCGCCTCCTGGGTTGACTGAAGAACCGATGACCAGAACGGATCCTCCGGCGTGGAGTGGCGATGGCCCGGGTAGCTGAAGCGGGCGCGGCGGCGGGCGGCACAGGCGGGCGCGCGTCGACGCGCGCTGCGGCCCGTGGTGAGCGCAGCCGCAGCGCCGGACGCGCACCCGGCACGGATCTGCGGATCCCGGAGCGGGTTCTGCGTCTGCTGCACGAGACCGGCTGGTTCTCGCTGGCTGCGCTCGGCGTGTACCTGCTGCTGATCCTGTTGACCTACGATCGGGCCGATCCAGGCTGGTCGAATGCCGTGCCGACCCCGGCCATCATCAATGCCGGCGGGCGTGTCGGCGCCTGGCTGGCCGATCTGTTCCTGTATCTGTTCGGCCTGAGCGCCTGGCTGTTCGTGCTGCTGCTGTTCACCCTGGTCGCGCGCGGCCTGCACGGTCTGCGCCGGACGAGCGGCGAAGCGCAGACGGGTCAGCGCTTCGCCTGGGAACGCTGGCTCGGCTTCCTGCTGCTGCTGGCGGGCGCGGTCGGGATCGAATCGGCACGGCTGCACTCCCTGCAGATGGAGCTGCCGATGGGGCCGGGTGGCGTCTTCGGCGCGTTGCTGGCCGACCCGGTGTTCGCCGCGCTCGGCGCCGTGGGCGGCACGTTGCTTCTGCTGCTGATGATGGCTGTCGGGTTCAGCCTGTGGTCTGGCGTGTCCTGGCTGTCGGTGTTCGAGAAGACCGGTTACGCCACCGAATGGATCTTCCAGCAGTTGACCGGGCTGGCAGCCGCATGGAAGGATCGACGCATCGGCGAAGTGGCGGCGAGCGAACGCGAAGAGCAGGTACAGGTCAAGCGGAGGATCTTCGAGGACGATCCGGAGCCGCTGCGCATCGAGCCCCTGCCGCGGATCGAGCGCTCCGGCCGGGCCGAGGCCGAACGGCAGACGCCGCTGTTCGTCGATCTGCCGGCCGACACCCAGTTGCCGCCGATTTCGCTGCTCGATGAAGCGCCGGCGGCGCCCGAATCGGTATCGGCCGAGACGCTGGAGTACACCTCGCGCCTGATCGAGAAGAAGCTGTCCGACTTCAACGTCTCCGCCAACGTCGTGGCGGCCTGCCCGGGCCCGGTGATCACGCGCTACGAGATCGAGCCGGCCACGGGCGTGAAGGGTGCCCAGATCGTCAATCTGTCGAAGGATCTGGCGCGGGCGCTGTCACTCGTTTCGCTGCGCGTGGTGGAAACGATTCCGGGCAAGAACCTGATGGGGCTCGAACTGCCCAACGCCCGCCGCCAGACCGTGCGTCTGTCGGAAATCCTCGCTTCGCAGGTCTATGCCGCCAGCGCTTCGCCGATCACGCTCGCGCTGGGCAAGGACATTGCCGGCATGCCGGTCGTGGTCGATCTGGCGAAGATGCCGCATCTGCTGGTGGCCGGGACGACGGGCTCGGGCAAGTCGGTCGGCATCAATGCGATGCTGCTGTCGCTGCTGTACAAGAGCGACCCGGCACAGGTGCGCCTGCTGCTGATCGATCCGAAGATGCTCGAGATGAGCACCTATGAGGGCATTCCGCACCTGCTGGCACCGGTCGTCACCGACATGCGCCAGGCCGGACATGCGCTGAACTGGTGTGTCGCCGAAATGGAACGGCGCTACCGGCTGATGAGCAAGCTCGGCGTGCGCAACCTGGCCGGCTACAACCAGCGGATCGCCGAGGCGGCACGCCGCGACGAGCTGATCCCGAATCCGTTCTCGCTCACGCCGGACGAACCGGAGCCGCTGACCGCGCTGCCGCAGATCGTCGTCGTGATCGATGAGCTGGCCGATCTGATGATGGTCGTCGGCAAGAAGATCGAGGAACTGATCGCGCGTCTGGCACAGAAGGCGCGGGCGGCCGGCATCCATCTGATCCTTGCTACTCAGCGCCCGTCGGTCGACGTCATCACCGGCCTGATCAAGGCCAATATTCCGACGCGCATCGCCTTCCAGGTGTCCTCGAAGATCGACTCGCGCACGATTCTCGACCAGATGGGTGCCGAGTCGCTGCTCGGGCAGGGCGACATGCTCTATCTGCCGCCAGGCGGCGGGCTGCCGCTGCGCGTGCACGGTGCCTTCGTTGCCGACGACGAGGTGCACCAGGTCGTGCGTCACTGGAAGGAGCTGGCCGAGCCGCAATATATCGACGGCGTGCTCGAGGGCGGGGTGTCCGACGAGGTCGACACCGGCAGTGCGGTCGGCTTCGGCGGCCTGTCGCAGACACTCGCCGAGGCCGGTGTCGACGGCGAGGCCGATCCGCTCTACGACCAGGCGGTGGCGGTCGTGCTCAAGCACCGGCGCGCGTCGATTTCCCTGGTGCAGCGGCATCTGCGCATCGGCTACAACCGTTCGGCACGGCTGCTCGAGCAGATGGAACGCTCCGGACTGGTATCGGCGATGGCCGGCAACGGCAATCGCGAACTGCTGGTGCCGGCGGCACAGGACGACTGAATGCGCGTCCGCCTCGTCCCGCACGCGACGATGACCGCCATCCTGCTTGCCGGCATCTGGCTGTCCGGTGCAGTTCCGGACTGGCTGGCCGGACCGGCGATCGCCGCATCGGCGAAAGCGGATGTGGCGGGTGCGGCGGGTGCGGCGGAGAGGGCGGAGACAGCGGCCACGGCCGATCCGCTGCAGGAATTCATCGACCGGACGCGCTCGGCCAGCGGCAGCTTCACGCAGCAGGTGCTGCGCGACGGGCACGTCATCGAGACGAGTTCGGGCCGCTTCGCGTTCGAGCGCCCGGATCGTTTCGACTGGGAGGTGCAGGAGCCCTTCGAGCAACGCCTGATCGCCGATGGCCGGCGCCTGTATTTCTATGACCGGGATCTGGCACAGGTGACGATCCGCCCGCTGCACGATGCGCTCGCCTCGACGCCGGCGGCAGTGCTGTTCGGTCACGGTGAACTGCGCGACGACGTCAGCGTGCATCGGCTGTCGGCACAGGAGGGCGTGCAGCGCATCGAGATCGTGCCGCGCAATCCCGAAACGGGCTTCCAGCGCGTCGAAGCGGGGTTTCGCGATGGCCTGCCGGTCTGGATGCAGGTCGACGACGCGTTCGGCCGCGTCGTGCGTTTCGAGTTCCGCAACATCGTCAGCAATCCGCCGCTGTCGCCCGACCGGTTCCGTTTCGAAGTGCCGCCAGGAACTGACGTCATCGAGGCGCAGGGGCGGTAGCGGGTCGTATCGGCCGGAATGCGGGTGGAGCCTGCCCGGCCGACTGCGTAGAATGCGCCGATGACCGCCAGACCCTCTTCTCCGTCCGGCGCCGGCACATCCGGTTCGCGTGCCTCCGATGCGCGCGTGATCGGTGTGGTCGGCATTGCCCACGCACTGTCCCATTTTTCCCAACTGCTGCTGGCGCCGCTGTTTCCGTGGCTCAAGGACGTCTTTGCGGTGTCCTATGCCGAGCTCGGCTTGCTGATGACGATCTTCTTCGTCGTCTCCGGCGTCGGACAGACACTGGCCGGCTTCCTGGTCGACCGCGTCGGTGCGCTGCCGGTCATGCTCGGCTCGATCATGCTGTTCATGCTGGCGGCACTGGTGTTCGCGGCCAGCACCAGCTACGCCATGCTTGCCGTCGGCGCGGTGCTCGCCGGTGTCGGCAATGCCGCCTTTCATCCGGTCGATTATTCGATCATTAATGCGAAGGTGGCGCCGGCGCGCATCGGACACGCCTACGCCGTGCACGGCGTGACCGGCAATCTCGGCTGGGCGGCGGCTCCGGTATTCCTGATCACCATCACCCAGTTCGCCGGCTGGCGCTGGGCGTTCGTCGGCGCCGCACTGGTCTCGCTGGCCGTGCTGATCTTCGTCTGGCTGAACCGTGACGTGCTTGAAGCGCCGCAGAGTGCGCATGGCGATGCAGCGGCTGCAGCGGCCGGCGGAACCTTCGATTTTCTCCGTCTGCCGGCGGTCTGGCTCGGTTTCGCCTTTTTCTGGGCGCTCGCCTTCGCGCTCGGCGGGGTGCAGAGCTTCGCGCCGGAGGCGGCGCGTCAGTTGCATGCCGTGCCGCTCGCGGCCGTCGCCTGGTGCCTGACGGCGTTCATGCTCGGCAGTGCCGGCGGCACGCTGGCCGGCGGATTCCTCGTGGAGGATCTGGACCGCGCCGAACGCGTGATCGGCGTGTGTTTCGCCGTCGCCGCGTTCATCGCTCTCTCACTGGCCTGGGTGCCGTGGCCGGGTGCCGTCGTCCCGTTCGTCTTCGCCGTGATGGGCATTGCGGCCGGTCTGGCCAATCCGGCCCGCGACATGCTGATCCGCAAGGCAGCCCCACCCGGCGCGACCGGCCGGGTCTATGGCGTCGTCTACTCCGGACTCGACGTCGGCAACGGCACGGCGCCGCTGTTCTTCGGTCTGCTGATGGACGGCGGCTCTCCAGGGGCGGTCTTCATCGGCATCGCCGTGGCGCAGGCCCTGCTCATTCTCGGTGCCTTTCGCACCGGACGCGCCTCGCGTGCGCACGATGTCGTCGCTGCCACCTGAGCGGGTCGCAGACGCACGGCCGGCAGCCGCGGCGCATCGCTGATCGTGGCCGACCGGAAGGGCGCCGGGCAGCCGGCCGGCGCGATCATTCCGCTGGCCGAGCGCCTGCGACCGCGCTCGCTCGACGAGGTGATCGGCCAGGAACACCTGCTGGGCCCCGGCAAGCCGCTGCGCGTGGCCTTCGACGCCGGCCGACCGCATTCGATGATCTTCTGGGGCCCGCCGGGCACTGGCAAGACGACGCTGGCACGGCTGATGGCCGACGCCTTCGAGGCGCGCTTCATCGCGATCTCGGCCGTGCTGGGCGGCGTCAAGGACATCCGCGAAGCGGTCACCGTTGCGCAGCAGGAGCGCGAGCAGGGCCGGCGCACGATCGTCTTCGTCGACGAGGTCCACCGCTTCAACCGGGCGCAGCAGGACGCGTTCCTGCCGCATGTCGAAAGCGGGCTGTTCGTCTTCATCGGTGCAACCACCGAGAACCCGTCGTTCGAGGTCGTCGGCGCGCTGCTGTCGCGGGCCCGGGTGTACGTACTGCAACCGCTGAGCGCGGCCGAACTCGGCCGGCTGTTCGAGCGTGCGCTCGCGCTGCTGGCGGCGGACGGCACGGACACGAGCTTCGATCCGAGCGCACGCGAGCGCCTGATCGGCTGGGCCGACGGCGATGCCCGGCGCCTGCTCAATGCGATCGAGGTCGTTGCCGACGCCGCTCAGGCGATGCAACACCCGCTTGTCGACGCCGCCTTCCTCGACAATGCGCTGTCGCAGAATCTGCGCCGCTTCGACAAGGGCGGCGAGGCGTTCTACGATCAGATCAGCGCCCTGCACAAATCCGTGCGCGGCTCGGATCCCGATGCCGCGCTCTACTGGCTCGCCCGCATGCTCGACGGGGGTGCCGACCCGCGCTATCTCGCCCGCCGCATCCTCCGCATGGCCAACGAGGACATCGGCCTGGCCGATCCGCGTGCGCAGGAACTCGCGCTCGGTGCGGCTGCCGTTTACGATCGTCTGGGCTCACCGGAAGGGGAGCTGGCGCTGGCCGAAGCCGTCGTCTATCTGGCCTGCGCCGCCAAGTCGAATGCGGTCTACCGGGCCTGGGGGCGCGCGCGTGCCTTCGTCTCCGCCCATGGCTCCGAGCCGGTGCCGATGCGCCTTCGCAATGCGCCGACACGGATGATGAAGGACATGGGGTACGGCCGTGACTATCGCTACGCACATGACGAGCCGGACGCGCATGCGGCGGGCGAGCACTACTTCCCGGACGGCGTTGCAGCACAGCGTTTCTACCACCCGGTCGAGCGTGGGCTCGAATTGCGGATAGGAGAGAAGCTGGCGACCCTGCGCGCGGCCAGCGCCGCACACCGGCGCGCCGTCGCACCGGCCGGTGGAGAATCCGCTGACGGGGTCGGTTCGCGCGGGCGGCGAGGCGATTCGCCCGACGCGGGAGACGGCCCGGAGAAGGAAGAGTAGCCGGCGGCATCGGTCCGCTCCATCCGGCGGGACGCGGTTTCACGTGGCCTTGTTACACTTCGGCGCTCCCGCCAGTCAATCATTCAGCCCGTGCTCGATCTCGTCCAGTTACGCAAGGATCCGGAAACCGTCGTTGCGCGTCTGCGCAGCCGCGGCGTGGAATTCGATCTCGCTGCCTTTCGCGCGCTAGAGGAGCGGCGCCGGACGGTACAGACGCGCACCGAACAGTTGCAGGCGCGACGCAACGCGCTGTCGAAAGCGGTCGGCCGCGCCCGGGCGGCGGGCGAAGACGCCAGCGCCGCCATGGCCGAGTCGGTGGCCCTGAACGAAGAACTGCAGGGGGTCGCGCACGAGAACGAGGAAGTGCGCGCGCAACTGACGCAGTGGCTGCTGCAGTGGCCGAACCTGCCGGAGGAATCGGTTCCGGTCGGCACGGACGAAAGCGACAACGTCGAACTGCGTCGCTGGAGCCCGGACGGCATCGAGCCGCCGGCGCTGTCGTTCGAACCACGTGATCACGTCGATCTCGGCGCCGCGCTCGGACTCGATTTCGAGACTGCGGCGAAACTCAGCGGCGCACGCTTCGTCGTCATGAAGGGGCCGATGGCGCGCCTGCACCGGGCGCTGACGCAGCTGATGCTCGATACCCAGACGAATGAGCATGGTTACACCGAATGCGCCGTGCCGTACATCGTCAACGAGGCAACGATGCGCGGCACCGGCCAGTTGCCGAAGTTCGAAGCCGACCTCTTTGCAGCGCGCAAGGGCGGACAGCAGGGCGAGGGCGACCCGCTCTATCTGATCCCGACCTCCGAAGTGCCGCTGACCAATTTCGTGCGCGACGAAATCGTGCCGCTGGCATCACTGCCGATGCGGCTGACCGCACACACCCCGTGCTTCCGCTCGGAAGCCGGCGCCTACGGGCGCGATACGCGCGGCATGATCCGCCAGCACCAGTTTGACAAGGTCGAGATGGTGCAGATCGTCGAACCGCAGCATTCGTACGCCGCGCTCGAACAGATGGTCGGGCACGCCGAGAACCTCCTGCGCAAGCTCGAACTGCCGTACCGCGTCGTGCTGCTGTGCACCGGCGACATGGGCTTTTCGGCCGCGCGCACCTGCGACCTGGAAGTCTGGCTGCCGTCGCAGCGCACCTACCGCGAGATCTCGTCGGTCTCCAACTGCGAAGCCTTCCAGGCCCGGCGCATGCAGGCGCGCTATCGCGGCGCCGACGGCAAGCCGGCTCACGTGCATACCCTGAACGGATCGGGACTGGCCGTAGGCCGTGCGCTCGTCGCCGTACTCGAGAACGGTCAGCAGGCCGACGGCTCGATCCGTCTGCCGGCGGCGCTCGTGCCCTACATGGGCGGAGTCGACCGGATCGGTTGAACCACCAGGCCGACAGGGCGCACAGAACCTGCCGGCTTTGATATACTCGCCGGCTTCGCGCACGTGCAATGCGTGCGTCCGGAAAGGTGGCAGAGTGGTCGAATGCGCCGGACTCGAAATCCGGTTTGCGGGCAACCGCAACGTGGGTTCGAATCCCACCCTTTCCGCCACTTCAGTCCCTGAGTGGGCACTGAACTTGCGCCACTTCCCGCCACAAGCGTCTGTAGCAGCCGCGACTTCGATCCCATGCGACTATTCGTTCTCGGAGCATCGGGCGGCGTTGGCTCCTGTCTGCTCGAACAGGCAACGGCGCGCGGTCATGGTGTGACGGCGCAAACCCGCGACGCACGCAAGCTGCACGCGACGGAAGCGATCCATGTGGTCGCCGGATCGCCCACAGATGAAACATTCCTGCGACAAAGTCTCGGCGGGCACGATGCCGTCGTCCTTTGCACAGGAGTCGATACCATCGGGCGGACGACGGTGTTCTCGGACGCCATGAAAGCCATCATCCCAGCGATGGAGGCGACCGGCGTCAGGCGCCTGGTGGCTGTCACCGGAATCGGAGCCGGCGACACCAAGGGTCACGGCGGATGGTTCTACAATCGTGTCGTCTATCCACTCTTCACCCGCAATCGCTACGCCGACAAGGATCGGCAGGAAGCGATGATCGAGCGAACGAACCTCGACTGGACCATCGTTCGGCCGGCCCCGTTTTCGGCGAGAGCGGCCGCGGGACCATTGCAGATTTTCACCGATATCCCGCCGGGATTACAGCTCCGCTCCATCACCCGCGCCGAGGTCGCCGCATTCATTCTGGATATTCTGGAAAGCGGCGGGCTCATCAGGCAGAAGCCGTTCATCGGTCATGTCTGAGTCCGGGCGGAGGGACGCGTTGTTGCAGACCGCAACAAGGCCTGCCCACATTCAGCCCTAGTCCTGAGAGTTGTGGTCGCGACAATCGCGATGCGCGGGCACTCGCAGCGCTGATTGCAAATCTTCCGTACATGAGATCGTATTCTGCCCCCGAAATATTGGCGCCCAGTCTCTCGTAAAGGTCAGCTTGGGCGCTTCACCGGACGAGGGTACTTGTGTTCGTCATGGGGCTATAGCGTAAACATGGTGATCATCACCATCGGTCGCGGCCCGCCAGGATGATCGGTATGCATCCTGATGACACCGAACGTTCCCCGTTCCTCGTTCTCCGTTCCCCGTCGATCCTGTCACGACCAGGCCGAAGCATTGGTCGGACGTCTGACGTCATCGCATTTCACGACCGGAATTCGCAATTTCGGAACCTGATATAAATACAAACGAGAATCATTCGCATATAAGATAAGGGCCTGTCCATGTGTTCGGGGGATAAACCATGCAGGCCCAGCTGACCTATGACGGGAAGGCGCAAGACAGCGACTGTGCACGACTGCTCGTGCATTCCTGGCGGCTGACCATGGCGCACGGCGCCGAGTGTCCGCTGATCGCATCGAAGTTCCGTTGCTCGTGCGGCGTCGGAGCGGATCGGGTGTTTTGCGCGTTCCGTGTTTTCCTGCGCGTGCTCGCCTTGTCGCAGCGCCAGCGCCTGCGGGCCAATCCACCCGGGCAGGCCACGCTGACGGCCGACGAGGTGCGGCTGCTGACGCTGATTGCCGCCGCCCAGAACGACTATCCGGCCACGCTCGATGCGCACCTCGGCTGGCTGGCCGGGCCATCGTTGCGCAAGGCGCTGGAAAACAGCGTGCGTGAACTGGCCGGCCTGCTCAGGGATGCCGGGCAGCGTTTGCCGGTGCCGACCTGAGGAATCACGCGGGCCTGGACGCAGCGGCCATCGCGTCGATGAAGCGATCGAACAGATAGTGGACGTCCTGCGGCCCCGGACTGGCTTCAGGGTGCCCCTGGAAGCAGAAGGCGGGGCGATCGACGCGTTCCAGTCCCTGGATCGAATCGTCGAACAGCGATCGGTGCGTCACGCGCAGGCTGGCCGGCAGTGATGCCGGATCGATCGCAAAGCCGTGGTTCTGGCTGGTGATGTACACCTGTCCGGTCTGGACGTTGCGCACCGGATGGTTCGCGCCATGGTGGCCGAACTTCATCTTCATCGTGCGCGCGCCGGAGGCCAGGCCGATGATCTGGTGCCCGAGGCAGATGCCGAAGACGGGCAGGCCGGTATCGATCAGCTCGCGGACCGCGCGGACCGCGTAGTCGCAGGGTTCCGGATCCCCGGGGCCATTGGACAGGAAAATCCCGTCGGGTTGCTCTGCCAGTGCCTGCACGGCGGGTGCGCGCGCCGGCAGCACGATCAGTTCGCAGCCGCGCTCGACCAGCAAACGCAGAATGTTGCGCTTCACGCCAAAATCGTAGACGACGACGCGAAAGCGCCGTGCTGCCGGCGAGCGAAAACCGGTGTCGGGTCGCCAGCTTCCTTCAGTCCAGCGATAGGGTTCACGGGTCGATACCAGCTGCGCGAGATCCATGCCCGCCAGCCCGGGGAAGGCCTGCGCCGCCTCGATCGCGGCGCGTTCGTCGATCGTCTCGCCGGGCTCGGCCGCCGTCACCAGGCAGGCGCTCTGCGCGCCGCGTGCACTCAGGATCCGTGTCAGGCGACGCGTGTCGATGCCGGCAATGGCCGGGACGCCTTCGCGCGTGAGCCAGTCGCGCAGCGATTCCACGCCGCGCCAGTTGGAGAATGTTCGCGGCAGGTCCTTGACGACCAGTCCGGCGGCCTGGATTCGCCCGGATTCGACGTCGTCGTCATTGACCCCGCAATTGCCGATATGCGGGTGGGTGAGCACGACGATCTGGCGGCAGTAACTCGGGTCGGTGAGGATTTCCTGATAGCCGCTCATCGCAGTGTTGAAGACCGCTTCACCCACGCTTTGTCCTGCCGCGCCAGCCGAAAACCCGCGAAAAATCGTTCCGTCCGCCAGTGCGAGGACGGCTGGCGGAAGTTCAGGAATCAGGCCTGATCCGGGGTTTCCGGACTTTCGTCCGGTATCCGGAAGACAGGCTTCGGATGCGGGGGCGGCTGGTCGTACGGGTGTGGCGGACAACGGAGACTCCTGGACGGTCACCGGCCAACCACGGGCTGAAGAAGACCGGAGAGTCCGGTCGTGGTGCCGCCCGTTTCACTTCATGCGAAACGTCTTCTGCGGCACGTTCAGTACGATGAGAAAGACCCCGGAGCCGGGAACCGGACGACCGTGACGGCGGGGCATACGCCTTTCGTCGCACGTGTGACCGGTCTGCTGGTCCCCGGCGGCAAGCCGGTGCACGGATTGCAGAACGGCGAAAGAATAGCACTGGTCGGGGTGAACGCCCCGGCGCTTTCCGTGCGGCAAACCGCTTGCCGGTTTGCATGTTCCGTGACGGAATGAGTGCGCCGCTTCGTCGCGGTGCATCCGACCGGAAACCTGCACCAGATCGGATCACCGATCGACCTGTTCAGCGCGTCAAGGCCACCGGGAATATGTGAAGCAATCGGCCGGAAGTGTCGTCTCCTCGCCGGTTCCGGAACCTGGCATCCGTCTTGCTTGAAGACTGTCGGGGCTTGCGTCGTCCCGGAGTCTGCCGACGCACCCGCATCGTCGCCTGACCCATTGCCGACTCGCCTTCTTCTTTCTTTTTCCCTTCTCTTTCGTTCCGTCATGGAGAGCACGTCCATGTCCGCCAGGACCCTGTCACTGATCGCCGAAACCCGCGCACGCTGGGTCGATCTGCGCTTCACCGATACGCTGGGCAAGGAGCAGCATGTCAGTTTTCCCAGTCACGCCATCGATGCCGGCACCTTCGAGGACGGAAAGATGTTCGACGGCTCTTCCATCCATGGGTGGAAGAGCATCGAAGCCTCCGACATGGTGCTGATGCCCGACGACGAGACCGCCGTCGCCGATCCATTCACGGAAGAGCCGATGGTCGTCGTGCGCTGCGATGTGCTCGAACCGGCCACGATGCAGGGCTACAGCCGCGATCCCCGTTCGATCGCACGCCGCGCCGAGGACTATCTGTGTTCGACCGGGATTGCGGACACTGCCTGCTTCGGCCCGGAGCCGGAGTTCTTCGTCTTCGACGCCGTGCACTGGAAGACCGACATGCAGGCAGCCGGGTTCTCGATCCGTTCCAGCGAGGGCGCCTGGGTCACGGAGGACGCCACCGGCGGCAACGATACCGGCCACCGCCCGCGGGTGAAGGGGGGCTATTTCCCCGTTCCGCCGGTCGATTCGCTGCACGACCTGCGCGTGGCGATGTGCACGGCCATGGAGGCGATGGGGCTGCGCACCGAGGTGCACCACCATGAGGTGGCCACCGCCGGGCAGTGCGAGATCGGCGTGACCTTCAATACGCTGGTCCGCAAGGCCGATGAGGTGCAGATCCTCAAGTACTGCGTGCACAACGTCGCGCATGCCCGGGGCAAGACCGCCACCTTCATGCCCAAGCCGCTCGTCGGCGACAACGGTTCGGGCATGCACGTTCACCAGTCCCTGCTCAAGGACGGCCGCAACCTGTTCGCCGGCGACGGCTATTCGGGTCTTTCGGAACTCGCATTGCACTACATCGGCGGCATCATCCGGCACGCGCCGGCGCTCAATGCGATCACCAACCCCGGCACCAATTCCTACAAGCGTCTCGTCCCGGGCTTCGAGGCGCCGGTGATGCTTGCGTATTCGGCCCGCAACCGCTCGGCGTCGATCCGGATTCCCTGGGTCACCAATCCTGCCGCACGGCGCATCGAGTGCCGGTTCCCCGATCCGACGGCCAATCCCTATCTCGCCTTCACTGCGCTGTTGATGGCCGGTCTCGACGGCATCCAGCAGCGGATTCATCCGGGCGATGCCATGGACAAGAACCTGTACGACCTGCCGCCGGAGGAGTCCGCCCGGATTCCGCGCGTGGCGCACAGCCTCGATCAGGCGCTGGACGCACTGCTCGCCGACCGGCAGTTCCTGCTCGCCGGCGGCGTCTTCACCGAGGACATGCTCGAGGCCTACGTCGAGAGCAAGATGACCGAAGTGACGCGGCTGCGGCAGGCCGTTCATCCGATAGAATTCGACATGTACTACAGCCTGTAGGGTACGGATGCACGGGTGACGGATCGCATGTCTTCTCTTCGTCACCCGACACGCAGCCGCCTCCGCGGGGACCAGCCGGCGGCGGATCTGCCGGAGCACCTGCTGGAGCATCTGTTCACGGCGGTCGTCCTGCTGGACGAGGCGTTGTGCGTGCAATACGCGAACCAGGCCGCCGAGCAGTTGTTTGCGACCAGCGTGGCGCACCTGACCGGCCAGCCGATTGCCTCGTTCTTTGAATCAAACGATCCGACTGCGAGCGACCTGCATGGCGCCCTGCGCGATCAGCAGACCCGCATCCGGCGCGCGGCGCGCCTCCGGTTTCACGGCAACGGCGATGCTTCGATGGTGGACTACACCATCACTCCGCTCGTTGCGGGTGGCGGCGATGTGCGGCAGTTGCTGATGGAGCTGCAGCCGCTCGATCGCCAGATGCGCATTCACCGCGAAGACAGCCTGTTCACCGCAAGTCTGGCCACGCGTGCGCTGGTACGCGGTCTGGCGCACGAGATCAAGAATCCGCTGGCAGGCATTCGCGGGGCCGCGCAACTGCTCGGGCAGTCGCTCGACCAGTCTCCCCTGAACGAATTCACCTCGGTGATCATCAACGAAACGGATCGCCTGTCCAGCCTCGTGGATCAGATGCTGGAGCCGCACGAACTGCCCGATCCGGGCAGCGTCAACATTCATCGCGTCCTCGAACGGGTGCGCGTGATCGTGCAGGCGGAAGCCGGCAGCGCACTGGCGTTGGAGCGCGATTACGATCCGAGTCTGCCGGACGTGTGGGCCGACACCGACCAGTTGGTCCAGGTGGTGCTGAACATCGTGCGTAACGCGGCGCAGGCGCTGCTCGAAGCTCCAGCCGGCAACGGCGGCCCGGACGAGCGGCCGCGCATCATCCTGCGTTCGCGCGTGTTGCGCCAGTTCACGATCGGCGCGCAGCGCCATCGACTCGTCTGCCTGATCGAGGTGGAAGACAATGGCCCCGGAATCCGGGAGGATCTGAGCGCCACGCTCTTTTATCCGATGGTGACCGGGCGTGCCCTGGGTACCGGGCTCGGACTGCCGATCGCGCAGGCGATCATCCAGCGCCATGGCGGTCTCATCGAATGCGACAGCCAGCCCGGGCGCACCGTCTTCCGGATCATGATTCCCTTCCGGCCGGCAGGAGCCGGCGATCCGGCCGAGCTTCATCGTGACGTCGCCTGATCCGGTCTGGGTCATCGATGATGACCCGTCGCTGCGCTGGGTCCTGGAAAGGGCGCTGTCGCGGGCCGGGTTCGGCGTGACCGCTTTCGACAGCGGTGACGCCGCGCTGCGGGCGCTGGCGCAGCACGTGCCCTCGGTGATCGTCAGCGACGTCCGCATGCAGGGCACGAGCGGCTTCGATCTGCTCGAACGCATCCGGCGCAGTCATCCGCAGATTCCGATGATCCTCATGACGGCACATTCGGATCTCGACAGCGCGGTCCGCTCGTACCAGGGGGGTGCGTTCGAATACCTGCCCAAGCCGTTCGATCTGGACGACGCGGTGACGCTGGTCCGCCGGGCACTCGACCTGAGGCGTGAGCCTCGCACCGGCCCACCGTCCCGGGCAGCGTTCGAGCAGGCCGGCCTGATCGGTGAGGCACCGGCCATGCAGGAGGTCTTCCGGGCGATCGGCCGCCTGTGGAAATCGGGCTTCACCACGTTGATCGACGGCGAATCCGGCACCGGCAAGGAGCTGGTGGCCCGGGCGCTGCACCGGTACAGCCCCCGTGCGGCGCAGCCGTTCGTGGCCCTGAACATTGCCGCCATTCCGCGTGAACTGATCGAGTCCGAACTGTTCGGGCACGAAAAAGGTGCTTTCACCGGCGCCACGCAGCAGCGCAAGGGACGCTTCGAACAGGCCAGTGGCGGCACACTGTTCCTGGATGAAATCGGCGATATGCCGATGGAGGCCCAGACCCGCCTGTTGCGGGTGCTGGCCGAAGGCTGCTTCTATCGCGTCGGTGGACACACGTTGATCCGTACCGATGTCCGCATCATTGCCGCGACGCACCGCGACCTGGAGGCGGCGATCCGTCAGGGGAGTTTTCGCGAAGATCTGTTTCACCGCCTGAACGTCATCCGCATCCATCTGCCGCGCCTGAGCGAGCGGCGCGAAGATATCGTGCCGCTGGCGGAATTCTTCCTCCAGCGGATCGCCCGGGAACTGAACGTGGAGCCGCGCATCCTGTTGCCGGATGCCGCGCAGTACCTGAGCCGGCTGCCCTGGCCGGGGAATGTGCGCCAGCTGGAAAATCTCTGCCGCTGGTTGACGATCATGATTCCCGGCCGCGAGATTCTGGTCAGTGACCTGCCCGCCGACCAGGCAACACCAGTGGCCGGGGACGAGCGCCCTGACGACGACTGGGCGCGGGCGCTGGCACGGTGGGTCGATGCGGCGCTGGCCCGCGGCGAAACCGGCCTGCTGCGGCAGGCCCAGCCGGCCTTCGAACGCACGATGATCGTGCAGACCCTGCGTCACACCGGTGGGCGGCGGCAAAGCGCAGCTCGTCTGCTCGGCTACGGCCGCAATACCCTGACCCGCAAGATCCAGGAACTGCGCCTGACCGACGATATCGGCGCCGACGGGCCGCCGGACGACGACTGACGTCCCGGCCCCGGCGCTGCAGGCCGGCTGACGCCCGACACTGTTGCGAGTCGCAGACCGCGGCCGATTCCCCGAATGTCCGGGCAGACGTCTGGTGATCCTGGCCCATGGGATACCGATCGGGCGCAGGCCGGCTGCCCGGCTGCACTGCGATCGCCGAAACGCGTATCGGGTGATCGAACTGGAATGATTCTTGCGTGCAGTCATTGATCGGGAGTGCGGCACATCGGCCGTCTCCGTCGGATCAATGTCGCCTTCATCGGCAGGAGGATCATTCGCATGGCTGTCACGCCCGCATGCAATACGCCATCCGAGCCATCCGTACCATCCGCCGTTGCGAGTGCGGCGGAGATCCGTGCGGCTGCGGACAGCGGCCTGTACGCGAACGCCGAGCATGACGCCTGCGGCGTGGGTTTCGTGGCGCACGTCAGGGGGCGCAGATCACACGAGCTCGTCCGGCAGGGCCTGAAGATTCTGGAGAATCTCGATCACCGCGGCGCCGTCGGCGCCGATCCGCTGATGGGCGACGGCGCGGGCATCCTGATCCAGATTCCCGATGCGCTCTACCGCACCGAAATGGGGCATCAGGGCATCATCCTGCCCCCTCCTGGTGAATACGGCGTCGGCATGATCTTCCTGCCGCGCGAGGCGGCCTCGCGCGAGGCCTGTATCCACGAACTGGAGCGGGCGATCCGGGCCGAGCGCCAGGTGCTGCTCGGCTGGCGCGACGTGCCGGTCGATCGTGATCTGCCGATGTCGCCGGCGGTGCGCGCCCGGGAACCGGTCATCCGCCAGGTCTTCATCGGTCGTGGTCACGACGTGCTGGTGCCCGATGCGCTGGAGCGCAAGCTGTACGTGATCCGCAAGACGGCTTCGGCGCGGATCACCCGGCTGGGACTCACGTACGGCTTCGAATACTACGTGCCGAGCATGTCCTGTCGCACGGTGATCTACAAGGGACAGCTGCTGGCCGGCCAGGTCGGCCGGTATTACCGCGATCTGCAGGACGAGCGCGTCGTCTCGGCGCTGGCACTCGTGCATCAGCGTTTTTCGACCAACACCTTCCCGTCGTGGCCGCTGGCGCATCCGTACCGGATGGTGGCGCACAACGGCGAGATCAATACGGTCCAGGGCAATTTCCACTGGATGCGGGCGCGCGAGGGCGTGATGGACTCGCCGGTGCTTGGTGCCGACCTCCGCAAGCTCTATCCGATCACGATGGAAGGCCAGTCCGATACCGCGACGTTCGACAACACGCTGGAACTGCTCGTGATGGCCGGCTATCCGCTGGCGCACGCGGTGATGATGATGATTCCCGAAGCCTGGGAACAGGACGCGCGGATGGACGAACGCCGGCGCGCGTTCTACGAATACCACGCCGCGATGCTCGAACCGTGGGACGGCCCGGCGGCAATGGTGTTCACCGACGGACGACAGATCGGCGCCACGCTCGATCGCAACGGCCTGCGCCCGGCGCGTTTCATCGTCACCGACGACGACCTGGTGGTGCTGGCCTCCGAAGCCGGCGTGCTGCCGGTCGAGCCGAAGCACATCGTGCGTAAATGGCGCCTGCAGCCCGGACGGATGTTCCTGATCGATCTCGATCAGGGGCGCATCATCGAGGACGAGGAGATCAAGGCGCACTTCGCCGCCGCCCGGCCCTGGCGGCAGTGGATCGACAATGTGCGCATCTGCCTGGACGACGTCGATCCCGCCGCCGAGCCCGTCCGTGCGCCCGGGCCCGGAACGGCTCCCGGATCCACCTCGCTGTGCGTGTCTCTGCTCGACACGCCGCGCGTGTCCCTGCTAGACAGCCAGCAGGCTTTCGGCTACACGCAGGAAGATCTGAAGTTCGTGCTCGAGCCGATGGCACTCAACGGCGAGGAGGCGATCGGCTCGATGGGCGACGACACGCCGCTGGCGGTGCTCTCGGAGCGCAGCAAGCCGCTGTATCACTATTTCCGCCAGCTCTTTGCACAGGTGACGAATCCGCCGATCGATCCGATCCGCGAAGCGGTCGTGATGTCGCTGGTCTCGTTCATCGGACCGCGACCGAATCTGCTGGACATCAATGCCGTCAATCCGCCGATGCGGCTCGAGGTCACGCAGCCGGTGCTGGATTTCGACGACATGGCACGGCTGCGCGACATCGGCCGGCGCAGCGGCGACAAGTTCCGCCCGTGCACCATCGACATCACCTGGCCGGTGCAGTGGGGCCGGGAAGGCATCGAGGCGCGCATCGCCAGCCTGCGCTCGGAGGCCGAGGAAAGCATCCGCTCGGGCTGCAACATCCTGATCCTGAGCGATCGCAACATGGATGCCGGGCACGTCGCGATTCCGGCGCTGCTCGCCCTGTCGGCAATCCACCAGCATCTGGTGCGCATCGGTCTGCGCACCGCCGCCGGACTGGTGGTGGAAACCGGCAGCGCACGCGAAGTGCACCACTTTGCCGTCCTGGCCGGCTACGGTGCCGAAGCGGTGCATCCGTGGCTGGCGCTGCACACGCTCACCGCGCTCGCGCCGCAGCTCGGCATCGACGCACCGGAGGCGATCGCCCGGTTTCGCAAGGCGGTCGGCAAGGGTCTGTCGAAAATCATGTCCAAGATGGGGATCAGCACCTACATGTCGTATTGTGGTGCGCAGATCTTCGAGGCGATCGGTCTCGATGCGTCGCTGATCGAACGGTATTTCGCCGGCACGCCGAGCCGCGTCGGCGGCATCGACATCTTCGACATCGCCGAAGAAGCGCTGCGCGATCACCGTGCGGCCTTCGGCACCGATCCGCTGCTTGCCGACGCACTGGCCGACGGCGGCGAGTACGCCTGGCGCGTGCGCGGCGAGGAGCACATGTGGACGCCCGAAGCGATTGCCACGCTGCAGCACGGCACGCGCGCGAACCGCTACGAGACCTATGAGGAATATGCGCGCATCATCAACGACCAGTCCGAGCGCCTGATGACGCTGCGCGGCCTGTTCGAACTGCGCTTCGATCCGGACCAGGCCATTGCGCTCGACGAAGTCGAGCCGGCAGCGGAGATCGTCAAGCGCTTCGCCACCGGCGCGATGTCACTCGGCTCGATCTCGACCGAGGCGCACACCAGCCTTGCCATCGCCATGAACCGCATCGGCGGCAAGAGCAATACGGGCGAAGGTGGCGAGGATCCGGCACGCTACCGTGGCGAGTTGCGCGGCGAGACCATCCGTGCCGGTACCCGCCTGACCGAGGTCATCGGCGACGTCGTCGAAGTCGACTACGCGCTGTGCGAGGGCGACAGCCTGCGCTCGAGGATCAAGCAGGTCGCATCGGCACGCTTCGGCGTCACTACCGCCTACCTCGTTTCCGCCGACCAGATCCAGATCAAGATGGCGCAGGGCGCCAAGCCCGGCGAAGGCGGCCAGTTGCCCGGCAGCAAGGTCTCGGCCTACATCGGCCGGCTGCGCCACGCCGTGCCTGGCGTCGGGTTGATCTCGCCGCCGCCGCACCACGACATTTATTCGATCGAGGATCTGGCGCAGCTCATCCACGACCTGAAGAACGTCAACCCGCGCGCGGGCATCTCGGTCAAGCTGGTCTCGGAAGTCGGCGTCGGCACGATCGCCGCCGGTGTTGCCAAGGCCCGCGCCGATCACATCGTCATCGCCGGCCACGACGGCGGCACCGGTGCCGCGCCCTGGTCGTCGATCAAGCATGCCGGTGCACCGTGGGAGCTGGGTCTGGCCGAGACGCAGCAGACCCTCGTGCTCAACCGCCTGCGCGGGCGCGTGCGCGTGCAGGCCGACGGACAGATGAAGACCGGGCGCGACGTCGTGATCGCCGCGCTGCTGGGTGCCGACGAATTCGGCTTCGCCACCGCGCCGCTGGTCGTCTCGGGCTGCATCATGATGCACAAGTGCCATCTGAACACCTGCCCGACCGGAATTGCCACGCAGGATCCGGTATTGCGCCGCAATTTTTCCGGCAAGCCCGAGCACGTGGTGAACTTCTTCTTCTTCGTCGCCGAGGAGGCGCGCCGTCTCATGGCGCAACTCGGCATCCGCCGGTTCGATGATCTGATCGGTCGCGCCGACCTGCTCGATACCCGCAAGGGAATCGCGCACTGGAAGGCGAAGGGGCTGGATTTCAGCCGGGTGTTCGCCCTGTCGCCGGCGCCGGCCGAGGTGGCGCGCCGGCAGGTCGAAGTGCAGAACCACAGTCTTGAACACGCACTCGACGTTGCGCTGATCGAACAGGCACGTCCGGCGCTCGAGCGCGGCGAGACGGTCCGGCTCGCGCAACCGGTGCGCAATGTTGACCGCGCCGTCGGTGCGATGCTCTCGGGCGAACTCGTCCGGCACCATCCCGACGGACTGCCCGACGACTGCATCCAGGTGCGTTTCCAGGGCACGGCCGGACAGAGTTTCGGCGCCTTTCTCGCGCCGGGCATCACGTTCACGCTGACCGGCGAGGCCAACGATTACACCGGCAAGGGGCTGTCGGGCGGTCGCATCATCGTGCGGCCGCACCCGGAGTTCACCGGTGACGCGACGCGCAACATCATCGTCGGCAATACCGTGCTCTACGGCGCGACTTCGGGCGAGGCGTATTTCTGCGGGGTGGCCGGCGAGCGCTTCGGTGTGCGCCTGTCCGGTGCCACCGCCGTGGTCGAAGGCACCGGTGATCATGGCTGCGAGTACATGACCGGCGGCACCGTGGTCGTGCTCGGCCCGACGGGGCGCAATTTTGCCGCCGGCATGACGGGCGGCGTGGCCTGGGTGTTTGATGGCGGCGAAGGCGACGATGGCGGCGATGACAGCGGCGAGAGCGACGGGAGCCACCGCGCAGAGAGCGGGTTCGCAGCGCGCTGCAATACGGCCCAGGTCGCGCTCGAGCCACTGCTTTCGCCGTCGGCGCAGATGGCCGCCGGCATTCCGCTGCATGCGGGCGAAGCCGACGAAGTCCTGTTGCGGCGTCTGCTGGAGCGCCATCACCAGTTCACCGGCTCACGGCGGGCACGGTGGATTCTCGATCACTGGCCGAGTGCGCGCGCCCGATTCGTCAAGGTGTTTCCGCACGAATACCGGCGCGCGCTGTGCACCCGCCAGGACGACGGCGGGCGCGAACAGGCGGCCTGCGCCGACGCGGTCCAGGGCTGAACGGGCAGGGCAGCGGATCATGGGCAAGATCACCGGTTTTCTGGAATTCGAACGTATCGAAGAGGCGCACGATGCGGTCGCCGCACGTGTGCAGCACCATCGGGAATTCGTGCACGGCCTCGAACCTGAACAGGCGAGACGACAGGGGGCACGCTGCATGGACTGCGGCACGCCGTTCTGTCATCACGCCTGCCCGGTCAACAATGTCATTCCCGACTTCAATGACCTCGTCTATCGCGACGACTGGAAAAAGGCGATCGAGGTACTGCACTCGACCAACAATTTCCCGGAATTCACCGGACGGATCTGTCCGGCTCCGTGCGAAGCCGCCTGCACGCTGAATCTGCACAACCAGCCGGTCGGCATCAAGTCGATCGAGCACGCGATCATCGATCGCGCCTGGCAGGAAGGCTGGGTGGTGCCGCAGCCGCCGGCGATGCAGACCGGGCGGCGGGTGGCCATCGTTGGTTCGGGTCCGGCCGGACTCGCCGCCGCCCAGCAGCGGGCGCGCGCCGGCCACGCCGTCACCGTGTACGAGAAAAACGACCGCCCCGGTGGCCTGCTGCGCTACGGCATTCCGGACTTCAAGCTCGACAAGACGCACATCGATCGCCGCGTCGAGCAGCTTCTGGCCGAAGGCGTGACGATGGTGACCGGCACGCTCGTCGGCGCGCTGCCGGCCGGCAGCAGGATCACCAACCAGGCCGTCCGCACCGTGACGCCGCAGCAATTGTGCGGCGACCACCATGCCGTACTGCTGTGCGGCGGCGCCGAGCAGTCACGCGATCTGCCACTGCCCGGGCGCGAACTGGGTGGCGTTCATTTCGCCATGGAGTATCTGCCGCAACAGAACCGTGTCAACGCCGGCCTGGAGATGGCGCAGCAGATCCGGGCGGATGGACGCCACGTCATCGTGATCGGTGGCGGCGATACCGGTTCCGACTGTGTCGGCACGGCCATTCGCCAGGGTGCCGCCAGCGTCGTGCAGTTCGAGCTGATGCCGATGCCGCCGCTGCGCGAAGACAAGCTGGCGACCTGGCCGTACTGGCCGTATCGCCTGCGCACTTCCTCCAGCCACGAGGAGGGCTGCGAACGCGAGTTCGCGATTGCCACCCGCGCGTTTCTCGGCACGGGCGGACGAGTCACCGGCCTGCAGACGGCGCAAGTCGAGATCCGGGACGGGAGGCCGGTCGAGATCGCCGGCACGCAGCGTACCTGGCCGGCCGGGCTGGTGCTGCTGGCGCTGGGCTTCACCGGGCCGGTCGCGAGCGTCCTCGACGGTTTCGGCATCGAGCGGGACGAGCGTGGCAATGCGCGCGCGACCACCGGCGCACAGGGCGGCTACGCGACCAGTATGCCGGGCGTCTTCGCCGCCGGGGACATGCGTCATGGCCAGTCGCTGGTCGTCTGGGCGATCCGTGAAGGCCGGCAGGCGGCGCGTGCCGTCGACGAATACCTGATGGGTACGACGCAACTGCCGCGCTGACGGGCGCCGCGGACCAGGGAACAGGCACGGCACGACACGAGACGGGACGGAACGACAGAGACGGGACGACAGAGACGACACGAAATGATCCGGATCAACGCGCATTACCAGAAGCTCGAAGCCGATTATCTGTTCGCCGACATTGCCCGACGCGTCGATGCCTTCCGTTCCCGGCATCCCGAGCGGGACATCATCCGCATGGGCATCGGCGACGTCGTCCATGCGCTGCCCGCGGCCTGCATCGCAGCCTTTCGCCGGGCGGTCGACGAGATGGCCAGCGACGAGCATTTTCGCGGCTACGGTCCGGTGCAGGGCTACGATTTCCTGCGCGAGGCGATCGCCCGGCATGATTTCCAGGCGCGCGGCGCCGAGGTCGGCGCCGACGAGATCTTCGTCAGCGATGGTGCCAAATGCGATATCGGCAGCATCCAGGAGCTTTTTGCCGGCGACATCCGGATCGCGCTGCCCGATCCGGTGTATCCGGTCTACGCGGACACCAACGTGATGGCCGGACGTACCGGTGCGGCGTCGGACGGCCGCTATCAGGGGCTGGTCTACCTCGATTGTGATGCGGCCAACGGCTATCTGCCCCGGTTGCCGGACGAGCCGGTCGATCTCGTCTATCTATGCTTTCCGAACAATCCGACCGGCGCGACGATCACGCATGAACAACTGCGGCAGTGGGTTGATTACGCGCGTGACACCGGCGCGCTGATTCTCTTCGATGCCGCCTACGAGGCGTTCATTCGCGACGAGCGTCTGCCGCGA
>JACDJC010000748.1_pt1 | contig 34272 bp, 30 predicted proteins | sample 7454191 | NCBI WGS metagenome assembly JACDJC01 (sample SAMN14253291, study PRJNA609438) | sludge metagenome | isolation source: sludge after 25d culture with pyrite and EDTA | collected 2018-12-20
AGAAAGCGCGGTGAACCCCAACGATGATAGCGAGAGACGTAGAGCCGGATGAAATCGCCGACTGATTCAATATCGGGCTTGAAGCCGTGGAATTGTTTGTCTTTTTCTCCCGGAACGGCGCGACTAAAGCCTGTCGTTACCGGATCGATAAACACCAGGTCGGTCTTGTCCAGCAGGGTGAACTCGTTTTCCACTAGCTGATAGGGCGGCGGCAACGGCGCGCCGTCCCGCTCCAGCACCACACGACGCGGCCCCAGCAACCCCAGATGGAGCCAGACGGACGACGAACCCGGCCCGCCGTTGAACGAGAAGGTGATCGGTCGAGCGGCGGCGTGTTCTCCCTCGGTTCGTCCCTCCGGCCGGTCGAGCGTATAGGCAACGAAGAAAATGGCCGCCTTGGGCTTCTCACCTTCCTTCTCGTCTTCGTTCTTCAAGACGATGCGTCCGGCGGTCGCCGTGTAAGACAAGCGCCTCTCACCTATCTGCAGGGTGTGGCTGGTTTGCGAAATCACGTCGATGGGCGGCTGGACGGTTTTTTCGACGTTGTTGGCGGGTTCGGCTTGGGTCATGAGATTCTCCTGATTGTTATTGGCCTACAGCTTAACCGGATTTGTCCCAATCGACATCTCTTTCGGTCGAGCTGCAACTGCTTTCCTCAGGCGGCAGGAGGGTTATAATCAGCGGATGAATGGCAAGATCGATAACCGGAGTATGTGAATGAGTTCGACAATCGTCAAGACACAGTTGGACAACGGGCTGACTGTGCTTTTGAAAGAGATGCACCACGCGCCGGTGGCGACGTTCATGGTCTGGTATCGCGTGGGCAGCCGAAACGAGTTACCGGGCCATACGGGCGCGTCGCACTGGGTAGAGCACATGATGTTCAAAGGCACGCCGCGCTTTCCCAACGATGTCATGGAGCGCATGATCTCGCGCGAGGGTGGCTACTGGAATGCGTTTACCTGGCTCGACTATACGGCGTACTACGAGACGATGCCCTCGAACCGGATCGATCTGGCCTTGCAACTGGAAGCCGATCGGATGACCAATACACTCATGACTGCCGAGGAAGTGGAGTCGGAGCGGACGGTTATTCTATCCGAGCGCGCTATGCATGAGAATCAGCCGCGTTTTCTGCTGGATGAGGAGCTGACGTCGGCCGCCTTTCGCGTGCACCCCTATCACCATGAAGTTATTGGAGATGCCGCGGACCTCCGATCGATGAGTCGCGATCAACTCTATGGACACTACAAGCGACACTACTCGCCCACAAACGCCATCGCCGTGGCTGTCGGCGATTTCGATACATCCGAAATGCTGGCCCGGATCGAGACGTTGTTCGGTTCCATCCTGCCCGATCAGGAGACGGCGCCGATCACGCGCGAGGAGCCGCCGCAGGCCGGCGAGCGGCGTGTGGTGGTTAACGGACCAGGCGACACGGCCTACCTGACGTTTGCCTACCGCGTTCCCGGCGCGGCGCATCCCGATTATCCGGCGCTTTCCTTGCTCAATGCGGCATTCACGGGCGGCAACAGTCTCGGTATGTTTGGCGGCGGCGGCTCCAACCGTAGCTCTCGCCTCTACAAGGCATTGGTCAGCACGGAGTTGGCCGCCGGCGCAAACGGTGGCCTGACGCCTACCATCGATCCGTTCCTCTATGCGATTAGCGCGGTCGTGCGCGCCGGGCGTACGTTACCGGAGGTCGAGGCGGCGCTTGAGGCCGAACTGGATCGCCTGGCCGCGGAGCCTGTCACGCCGGCCGAACTGGCCAAGGCTCTCAAGCGAGCGCGGTCACAGTTCATTATGGCCGGTGAAAGTATTTCCGGCCAGGCGCATCTACTCGGCGCGGCCGAGGTAACGACAGGCGATTATCGCTGGTTCGATTCGGTGCTGGAACGTCTGAATTCGGTCACGCTTGACGACATCGAGCGCGTCCGCGCGATTTACCTGCAGCGCCGCAACCGGACGGTTGGCTGGTATAAACCTGAAACACAGCCGGCCGCGCCCGTCGAATCGAAATGAACGGGCATCATTGGCGTTGTGATGAGGCGACGGGAAAATGCTAGAATCCGGACCGATGACTGTCGTATCTGAGTTGATCACCGATCTTCAGACACTGAACGAAATCTCCCTGAGCCTGAATCAGTCGGCTGACGTTCAATCCGCGCTCAATACCTCGCTGGCACGCCTGGTGGAACTCATGGGTGTGGAGACGGGGTGGATATTCGTCGTCGACCCGGCCGCCGGCGACCGCTGGGCGGGTCGCGGCTTCCGTCTGGCTGCCCACCACAACCTGCCCCCGGCAATGGCTCTCACTAACCCCGAGGCGTGGGATAAGGGATGCGACTGTCAGGGGTTGTGTCTGGACGGCAAGCCGGCGGATGCATACAACGAGGTTCGATGCAGCCGACTGAGTGGCGTCGTCGGCGATCGGAATGGGCTGGCGATCCATGCCACAACTCCCCTGCGCTCCGGCGATCGCGTTCTCGGCATTCTGAACGTCGCCGCGCCGAGTTGGTCATATTTCACCCCGCGCAGCCTGAGCCTTCTGACGAACGTCGGTAACCAGATGGGGATCGCGTTGGAAAGGGCGCGTCTCTTCGACGCGCTACAGGAGCAGCGTTTCCATGAGCAGGCGGCGTTGCTGGATTTATCCCAACAACTCCTCAGCCGCCGTGATCTGGACGATCTGATGGCTTTCATCGTCGAGGAGGTGCGCCGGCAGCTGTCGGCCGATGCCTGCGCTGTATTGCTAAGCGACGCGAACTCCGAGATTTTGCGGTTCCGGGCAGCTTCTGGCTGGTATGGCGATCCGGTTGGGCGCGACTATCCCGTTCCGGCTGATGAATCCACCGGATCGGGGCGCGTCATGCGCACGCAGCAAGTATTGCTGATCGAGGATTTGTTGACGCAGGACCCGCCACTGTGGACTTCGGAATGGCTGGATCGGGAGGATTTCCGGGCGGCGGCCATCGTTCCTCTAGTTGCCGCCGGGCAATCGATCGGCACGCTCATCATTGATTCCCGTACTCCACGTAGCCTCAGCGAGGTCGAGGTTCGATTTCTTCGTTTGATGGCCAACCAGGCGGCGCTGGCAATTGAGAAGGCGCGGCTGCATCACGAGGAACTCCAGCGGGAAAGGATGGAGGAAGAGTTGGCCGTCGCACGCAAGATACAGGTGAGCATGCTGCCGGCCGAGTTGCCTCAACTCCCCGGTTGGCAGTTCGCCACCCATTTCGAGGCTGCTCATCAGGTCGGCGGCGACTTCTACGACTTGTTCCCCTTGCCGGGCGAGCCGGGACGGTGGGGCGTGGCGATCGCCGACGTAAGCGATAAAGGCGTTCCCGCGGCGCTGTTCATGGCTCTGAGCCGGACGACGATTCGCAATATTGCACTTCGCGGTCGTGCGCCGGCCGAGGTGCTCTCATGGGCCAACCGTTACATTCAGGAGGACAGCCAATCGGATATGTTCCTGTCCACCTTCTACGCCGAGTTAAATGGTCATACCGGCCAGTTAACTTATGCCAACGCCGGACACAATCCGCCGTTGCTCTGGCGATGTGAAGAGGGGCGGTTCACGCGGCTGCCCGCCACTTGTCCCCTGCTTGGCGTGCTCCCGAATATCGAGGTCTCTGTCCATACGGTTGCAATCGCGCCGGGGGATGTGCTGGTGCTCTATACCGACGGCATTTCCGAGGCGGTGGACATTGATTATACGGAGTTCGGCGTGGTTCGACTGGAGGAGTCGGTGCGGCGGATCATTCAGGCGAGGCCGTCAGCTACGGCCGAAGAAATTTGTACGACGATTGCCGAAGACGTACGCAGCTTTTCCGGTAGCATGGTACAGTATGATGATATGACTCTCTTAATTATCAAGCGCATCGAGGAGGGGCATGACTACCAATAGTTATCCGGGTCCCGAAACCATTCGTCGCTACATCCTGGAAAACGGCATCACGCTGCTCGTCTACGAGAACATGAACAGCAACACCATCGCGATTGAAGGCACGATTCGCGCCGGATCGGTGGTGGAGACGAGGGCTAATGCCGGGCTGGCCGACTTCACGGCCGATCTGCTCATGCGCGGAACCCATAAGAGGATGTTCGACGAGATATACGAGGCGTTGGAGTCGGTCGGGGCGGGGGTGTCGTTCGGTGGCGCACGCCATACGTCGGGGTTTTCCGGCCACAGTCTGGTGGAAGATTTCGATCTCGTATTGGACATCATTGCCGAATCGCTCTGCCGCCCCACGTTTCCGATGGAGCACGTGGAGCGATTGCGCGGCCAGATCGTCACCGGCCTGCAGATGCGCGCCAACAATACGCGATCGATGGCCTGGCTGGCATTTCACGAGTTGGCCTATGAGAATCATCCCTATGGGCGTTCGATGAGCGGGTATCTTGACACTATCCCGGGCATCTCGCGCGATGAGATTACAGCGTTCTACGAGAGGTATTACGGCCCTGAGGGAATGATCATCGGCGTGGCCGGAGCGTTGCCTGCCGAGACGGTTCGGCGCATGATTGAAGCCGCCTTTGGCAGTTGGCGCAAGGACGACCAGGTTCCCACGTCTCTATCGCCTGACATCGCGCGGCCCATCGGCCTTCAGCGGCGCTTCGTTCCCATGCCCGAAAAGCATCAGGCCGACATTGTTCTGGGTTTGCCGGGACCGCGCCGCTCCGCGCCCGATTACCTGAATGCCGGCCTCATGAATAACATCCTGGGCGTTTTCGGTATGATGGGCCGCATCGGGCAAAATGTGCGCGAGAAGCAGGGGCTGGCTTATTATGCATCAAGCCGCCTGGAAGGTGGCCTCGGACCGGGGCCATGGACCGCTTCAGCCGGTGTTGCCCCGGACAAGGTGGAACAAGCGATTGAATCCATTCGCTACGAGATACGGCGCATCATGGACGAGCCGGTCGCGGCCGAGGAATTGGCCGATAGTCAGGCATACCGCACCGGTTCTCTCCCCATGGGCCTGGAGACGAACAGAGGGATAGTTGATACCATCACCGACATGGAACTTTACGGGCTGGGCCTGGACTATCTGCATCGTTATAGCGACATGATCAATAACATCACCGTTGAGCAAATCCAGGAAGCGGCGCAGAAATATCTGAGCGCGGATGATCTGGTGATCGTTGTGAGCGGCCCGGTGGAAGGGTAGCATGCTGGCTGTGGGCGTCGATATCATCGAGATCGAGCGCATGACGCGGGGCATAGCGCGCTACGGGGCGCGTTTCTGCGATCGCTTTTTCACGGCTCGCGAGCAGGAGCAATGCGCGGGGCGCGCCGCCAGTTTGGCCGGCCGCTTTGCCGTGAAGGAGGCGGTCGGCAAGGCGCTGGGCACGGGCATTGGCGATGTGGCCTGGAAAGAGATCGAGATTATCAACGACGCGCGTGGCCGGCCGCTTTTGTCGCTCCACGGCGCGGCGGCGCGGCTGGCGTCGGAGCGCGGTTTGCGCGAATGGGCTGTCAGTCTGTCGCATACCGCGACCCACGCGGTTGGTATGGCCGCGGCAATTGGCGTAGCCTTGCCCGATGAATTGGGCGGGGGAGTTAGTTCCGGCGCAAAAGATGCACCCGACAGATAGGTTTGAATGGTGGGAGCCGAGGAATATCTATGACCGAATCCATGATCCGGCGCGCGCCGGATGCACCCGCCCGACCGGCTTCCCGGCGGATGCTGGCGGTTCTGGCCCATCCGGATGACGAGTCGTTTGGCTTGGGTGGCACGCTGGCTCGCTATGCCGACGAAGGTGTTGATGTTCACATCGCCATCGCCACCGATGGCGTGGCCGGGTCGGTGGCGGGCGGATATGAACACACGCTGAAGGAACTGGCCGAGGTTCGGCGCAGGGAAGTGGAGTCGGCCGTCCGGGTCCTGGGCGGCGTTCTCCATATGCTTGACTACCGCGACTCCGGCTATATCGGCGATCCGGCTAACCGGCACCCTGATGCGTTTATCAACAGCGATCCCGAAAAAGCGACGGCTCGCGTTGTCGCGCTTATTCGGGAAATTCGGCCGCAGGTGGTCATCACCCACGATGAAACGGGCGGATATTATCATCCCGACCATATCTTCTGCTGGAAGATCACAACAGCGGCATTTGAGGCAAGCGGGGATCCGACGCGATTCCCCGAGATTGGCCCCGCCCCTTACCGGCCGCAGCGGCTCTACTATACGGCCTTTTCCAATCGTATGGTGAAGTTTTTCACGTTTCTGATGCGACTGCGAGGCCAGGACCCCAAACACGCCGGCCGGAACAAGGATATTGACTGGACGCGAATCGGCATCGAACCAAGGCATTTGCATGCCCGAATCGATTATCGACGTTACTGGGATGTGAAACGCGCGGCGGGGGCCGAGCATCCGAGCCAGGGCGGTGGCCCCAGTCGGAGCCGCATGTTGCCCGAATGGTTCCAGCGCCGCTATATGGCAACAGAGAATTTCATCCGCGCCTATCCCCCCGTCGCCGACGGGTATCGCGAATATGACCTCTTCGCCGGTGTTGAATGAAGCAGTTTCACACATTCGCCGCGAGGAATGACGGGAGGTAAGAGCTGTGACATTGAGACGAGTGCTTCGACTGCTAACTGGGTTGATTGGATTTATGGCAGGCCTTACGGCCGTGGCGGTGGCTTTTTTCACCCGCCGCATGGTGGCGCCCGCGCGCCAACCGCTTTGGACTTCGCCGGCGGAGATGGGCATGGCTTTCGAAACAGTACAGTTCCCGGCTCAGGATAGCGTGCGTCTCTCGGGATGGTTCATTCCCGCGTCCGGGAGTGCGAGCCGGAATGGCGCGACTATCATCTTGCTGCATGACTGGACGTGGAATCGACTGGGCGACGCGGCGGCCGATCTGCTGTCAAACCTTTCCGGTACGACGCCGATCGAATTGCTGCGATTGGCGCATGCGCTCTACCATCATGGTTTTAACGTCCTGATGTTCGATCTTCGCAACCATGGCGAGAGCGCCGCCTATCCGCCGGTCACTTTTGGTCAGTCCGAGGCGCAAGACTTGCTCGGCGCGGTGGCCTACTTGCAGTCCCGACCCGAAGTGGACAAGGCCTGCATCAGCGCGATTGGTTTTTCGATGGGAGCTAACGCAATCCTCTACAGTTTGCCTCAGACCGATCAGATCAGAGCGGCCATTGCCGTGCAGCCGATGACGGTGTCGCACTATGCCGAGCGATATGCGCGGGATTTGTTGGGGCCGGCCGGCAGTGTGTTGTTGCCGCTGGTGGAGGCATCCTATGCCGCCTTGAGTGATATTCGTTTGGAAGCGATCCAGCCGGCGTTTGCCGCCGCCGGGGCCGGAGAAACGCCGGTGCTGTTCATTCAGGGCAAGGCCGATCGTTGGGGATCGATCGACGACGTGAATCGGTTGCAGGCCGCGACGCCGGAAGGAGAAGGCCCGCTCTATGTTGACGGCGGGCATCGCTACGAGGGATATCGATATCTAATTGAGAACCCGCGAATTGCGGTGACTTTCTTTGAGCGGTATCTCTAGTCGGGGTGCGGCATCGTTAGCGCGATAGCCGAGCGCCGAATGCTTTCCATCCGCCGCCCGGCATCCCCTTCCATAGCAAGCAGGGCGAGCGCAAAGGCAGGGCCAGGCGCTCGCCCCCCTCTAATCGCCGGGCATAATGAAGGTGGCCTCATTGGCCGGATCGAGCGCCTCTTCTTCGGCCGTGGTGTCCCCTTCCGTCCTCCGGAATTGGCTCATGTATAGTTCGTAGTAGAACCCTCGCTTGGCCAGCAGACTCTGGTGCGTGCCCTGCTCGACGATTTGACCCGCATCGACGACGAGCACCTGATCGGCGTGGCGGATGGTGCTGAGGCGGTGGGCGATGACAAAGCTTGTTCGGCCGTGGAGCAGTTTTTCCAGCGCCGTCTGAATCTGGCGCTCTGTGCGCGTGTCCACGCTGCTTGTTGCCTCGTCCAGAATCAGGATACGCGGATCGATGAGGGCTACGCGAGCGATGGACAGCAATTGGCGCTGTCCCTGGCTCAGGCCCGCGCCGCGCTCGCCGAGGACCGTCTGATAGCCGTCTTGCAGGCGATTGATGAATTCATCCGCTTGGGCCAGTTGCGCGGCAGCGATGACTTCATCGTCTGTGGCCTCGGGTCGTCCATAGCGTATGTTGTTCATCACCGTATCGCTGAAAAGGAATGAGTCTTGCAGAACGATACCGATCTGACCGCGGAGACTCTCCTGAGTTACGTCGCGGATGTCGATGTCGTCGATGGTGATGCGCCCGGCCGATACATCCCAAAAGCGGGGGAGCAGGTTGATGATCGTTGTCTTACCCGCGCCGGTTGGGCCGACGATGGCGACCGTCTGACCCGGCTGAGTGTCAATTGAGACGCCTCTGAGCACCGGCTCATCGGCGTTATATTCAGCATATACACCCTCATAGACGACGTGACCAACGATTGCCGGCATCCGGCTCGCATCCGGGCGGTCGACGATCTCCACCGATTCGTCGAGCAGGCCGAAGATGCGCTCGGCCCCGGCCAGCGCGCTCTGGATAGTGGCCCAAAGGGTGGCGATTTGTTGCACGGGGCGGTTGAACTGCTGGGTGTAGCCGATGAAGGTGATGATCAGACCGACCGAGATTGTCGTGCCCATCAAGCCCTGGCCGTTGAGCATAAGCAGCCCGCCCACGCAGGCGACAACGGCCAGGCTGACGTAACTTAACCCTTCCAGGACAGGCCCCAGCGCGCCGGTGTAGGCCTGAGCGCGGATATTGGCATCGCGGTTGGCGGCGTTACTCTCGCGGAACTGCTGGATATTTTCCGTTTCGCGGCTGAAGGCTTGCACCTCACGCACGGCGGAGATGCTCTCCTGCAAGTCGGCATTTACGTTACCAATCTGTTGGCGAGCGCGGCGAAATGCCTTGCGCGCCTGATTGGAGAACCAGCGCGTGGCGATGAGCATCAACGGCAGGGTGACCAGACTGATGAGCGCAAACGGCGCGTTGAGCTGGAACATCACGACGATAGTCCAAACGATCAGAAGAATGCCCTGCAAGACGGATACCAGCCCGAAGCCGATCACCTGCTGGAGTGTGTCGGAGTCGTTTGTGAAGCGGCTCATCACGTCGCCGGCTTCATGCCGCGTGAAGTAGCCCAGGGAGAGCTGATGGATATGGGCGAAGACGTCGGCTTGCAAGTCGCGCAACACGCGATAGCCCGCCCAACTTGTTAGATAGAACATCAGGCCGCTGAACAGGGCGCTGCCGATATAGAGGCCAACGATCAACAGGACTAGCCCGCCCAGTCCGGCTATTGCTTCCTCCTCGGTTGCGCCCAGATCGGGGGTTGTGTACCAGCAATTGGAGAATGCGTCGCTCTGTTCGATGGCGTCGGTCGGTACGGCCGTCATTGCCGCGGATCCGCCCGCCATGGCGGCCGTCGTGTAGGGGCCCAGGTAGCAATCCACCGCCTGTCCAGTCAGGTTGGGTATAAGCACCTGCATATAGGTGCTGGTGATAACCAGCAGGGCTACCAGCAACAGGACAAGACCGTATTGACGGAAGTACCGCCACAGGCGTTGCATTGTGCCGCGGATGCTGTGGGCCTTGCTTGTCTCGGCCCCCAGGAATTGTGCGCTGCGATCCATCATAGTAATTTTCTCTCTGCTGTGCTTGCAGGCCTCTCATGTCCGAGCCAGGCGCGCTCATCGCGCCGGTGCGACATCCTCCGCCAGTTGTGAGTGATAGATCTCGGCGTAGATGGCACTGCTTTCCATCAGTTCCTCATGTGTGCCCTGTGCGACGATCTGGCCCTTGTCGAGAACCAGAATCTTGTCGGCGTTCAGCACTGTGCTGATCCGTTGGGCGATCACAAAGCTGGTGCGCCCTTGCATCAGGTGATCGAGCGCCTTCTGAATTTCGTACTCGGTATTGAGATCGACGCTGCTGGTGCTGTCGTCGAGGATCAGGATGTGGGGGTCGAGCAGCAGCGCACGGGCAATGGCGACGCGCTGCTTTTGTCCGCCGCTTAGCGTCGCCCCACGCTCGCCTACAGGTGTATCGTAGCCTTGAGGAAATGCGTGGATAAAGTCGTGGGCCGCGGCGGCCCGCGCCGCCGCCTCAACCGATTCGTCGGTCGCGTCGGGGCGGCCGAAGGCGATGTTCTCGCGGATGGTGCCGCTGAACAGCACCGTCTCTTGCAAGACGATGCCGATGCGCTGCCGCAGGCTTTCCAGCGTCACGTCGCGCACATCATGGCCGTCGATCAGGACCTGTCCCTCGCTCGCATCGTAGAAGCGCGGAATCAGGTTGATGATCGTGCTCTTGCCGCTCCCTGTTGCGCCCAGCAGCGCCACCGTCTCGCCCGGTTCGGCGACGAAGTTGATGTGGCTTAGAACGGCTTCACTGCCCGCAAAGTACCGGAAGGTGACGTCGCGGAACTCGACCTGGCCGTTGACTTCGACCAGGTCGATCGCGTCCGGCTTGTTCTCGACGTCGTTTTTTGCGTCCAGAATCTCGAAGATGCGGTCGGCGCTGGCTGCGGCCTGAGCCATGAGGGAGATGATGAAACCCAATTGCCCCATTGGGAGAAACACGTAGACCAGATAGAGGCTGAACTTCTGCCACTCGCCCAGCGTCAGTGTGCCCTCGATGATTTGCCGCCCGCCGAAATAGAGTACGGCCGCCTGGCCCAGATTAGCGATGAGGAAGATGAATGGGAACAGGAATGAGAAAATGCGACTCACCTTGATGCGTTGTTCCAGTAGCGAGTCGATGCCTTCATGGAACTTCTTTTCCTCGCGCGCCTCGCTGGTGAAGGCTTTTACTACCTTCAGTCCGGCCAGGTTTTCCTGGAGGGTCGTGTTCACTCGACCAAGCCGCTTCTGGACTTCGACAAAGAGTGGCTGAGCGATTGAGCCGAAGTACATGAAGACGATCAGGGCAATGGGCAATACGGGCAGGACGACGAGCGTCAATCGGACGTTGGTCAGAAGAAGGATGATCAGCGTGCCAACCAGCAGGATCAACGCTTGCAGCGCCATGAGCAAGCCCATGCCGATGAAGCCGCGCAGACGCTCTACGTCGTCCGTGGCGCGGATCATCAATTGGCCGGTGCGGTTCTTGTCATGGTAGCTGAAGCTGAGACGCTGGATCTTGGTAAAGATGTCGTTGCGCAGGTCGAAGGCAATATTCTCTGATAATGCCTGGGAAAGGAAGTTCTGCCCAAAGGCGAAGATGCCGCGAGCCGCGGCGAACAGCACAATGGTCAATCCGGCTATCAGGATAGCGCGCGGCGCGGCGTCCAACTCGGCCTGGGCTGCCGTCAGGTCTAGCCCAAGCCGTTGTGCGGCGATTGCCTGAATGTTCGCCGGCAGACTCAGGATGCCCTGATTAGTCGCCGCGGTGACGATGGTGTCGATGATTCGTTGCAGCAATTGGGGAACGGCCAATTGCGCGGCTGTGGCAATGATTAGCGCCAGCGTGGCGCCGATGGTCAATCGCGGATAGCCTGACAAATAGCGCAATGCCCTGCCCAGCGAATTCATGTTGGATCGTGCGGCCGGCGCTTTACCGGTTGCTTGCATGATAACCTCCAGCGGATAGCGGTGCTTCTTTCTGGATTGCTCCGGCGCACTCGTTTAATTTTTGGAGCAAGCCGCTAAGCGTGTTCATTTCGTCCGGGGTAAATACGGCGAAGATGTTGGAAACAAGTTGCATATGACGATTGGCGTGGTCGCGAATTTTTTGACGTCCCGCCTCCGTCAGACGAATGTAAAACCGGCGGCGATCGTCCTGGTCCAACTCACGTGCGAGCAATCCCGCGTCTTCAAGACTACGAATCAGGGCGCTAATAGTGTTGCGGCTCGTTCCCTGATGAGTACTAATTTCAGACGGGTTGAGACCTTCGGCGTTCCCCAGCCATTCGTTGAAGAGCAGGTGAAGCAGAACACGATATTGCGCGTAGGATAGATCGGTCGATTCTAGGCTGGCTTCGCTGAGCCGGTATAATTGATGAGCTACCTTGCGTATCTCATCCATAAGTCGAATTGCCTGCGGGTCGCCTTCGAAATAAAGGGATGCAGCGAAGACTTGAAGTTGGTGTCTGCGATCGTTGTCTGTTGGAGGTACACGCGCCATGAATGATCCTACGCCTGCGAAATATACCGAATAGAATTATACGCCGACGAACTAATTCGTCAACAACCGTTGGTGTGCTGTTTACGTCACGTTAATCATGCGCCGTTATGATATTGCTTAACGACAAGAGCTGTGGGAGGTTACGATACCGTTATGGACGCAACTGTTGAATCATTCGGATTCAAGGCTGAAATCCGGCAGTTGTTGCATATTTTGGCCCATTCCCTCTATAGGGATCGGGACATCTTCTTGCGCGAGTTGATTTCCAATGCATCCGATGCATTGACCCGCCTCCAGTTCGAAGCATTGACGAACACCGATTTGCTGGACGCGAGCGTCGAGCCGGCCATTTATATCGATGTCGTGGAATCGGAAGGGGAACCCTCCCGGCTGGTAGTCAGGGACACGGGTATCGGCATGACTCATGACGAAATCACCCGCAACCTGGGGACGATTGCTCAGTCGGGGGCGCGTGAATTTTTGGATCGTCTGGGCAAGGGGGAGATCGACGCAGGTGACGTCATTGGCCAATTTGGGGTCGGTTTTTACTCTGTTTTCATGGTCGCTTCCCAAGTTCAGGTCGTTTCGCGTAGTTACCGACCTGATTCGGAAGCAATAATGTGGACGAGTGATGGCGGAGACATGTTCACTGTCGAAGCGGCCGACAAGCCCGATCGCGGCACCGAGGTTCGCATTACGTTGAAGCCCGACGCGTCGGAGTTTGCCAATACCTGGCGATTGAAGCAGATCGTCAGGAAGTATTCCGACTATGTGCGGTTCCCAATCTACGTGGACGGAGAGCGAGCCAATCAGCAGCAATCACTTTGGCGAAAGCCGCCCGCCGAGGTGTCGGCCGATGAGTATAAAGCTTTCTATCGACAGATGGCGATGGATTTTGAGGAACCATTGCTGACGATCCATTTCACATCCGACGCGCCGGTCGATCTTCGGGCACTCCTTTTTGTTCCCGGTGGTCGCGATCGGGGTGTCCTGTCTGCTCGCAAGGAGCCAGGCCCTATGCTTTACTCGCACAACGTCCTGATCCGGGAGTATTGCGCCGACTTGTTACCGACCTGGCTCTCGTTTGTGGATGGCGTTGTCGATTCCGAGGAGTTGCCGCTAAACGTCAGCCGCGAAACGGTGCAGAACAATCGGGTTATGCAGCAACTCGGCAAAAGTATTAAGTCGCGCGTGTTTCGAGAGTTGAAGAAGTTGGGAGAGAGCGATCCTGAGAAATATAATCGATTCTATGAGGAGTATGGGACGGTACTGAAAGAAGGGATTGCCACCGACCCCGCGGCACGCGATGAGATTTTGCCGTTTTTGCGCTATCACACGACGCGCTCCGGCGAGATACGGGCCACACTCGATCAAGTCGTGGAGCGTTTGCCCGACGGCGCGGAGGAGATCTATTACGTGATGGGAGACAGTCTGAGCGCCGCCGGTCGCAGCCCCCACCTTGATCCGTTTCGGGCGCGCGGCCTGGAGGTTCTTTACTGGTACGAACCATTGGATATCTTTCTGGCCCCGGCGTTGGGACAGTACCGGGACAAGCAATTCCGCAATGTGGCTGACGCGGATCTGGAACTGCCACAATTGGAGGAGACTCCGGATTCGGCCGCGCCGGCTTCTACGCCGGAGCCGGCTTTCAATCGATTTGTCGGCCGATGCGTGACGACGTTGGGGGATCGGGTGACCGAGGTGCGGGAGTCGCGCGTGCTGAAGGATAATCCGGTGCGCCTGGTTTCGCCCGGCGGCCACGACGCAGAAATGCAACGTATCTATCGTCTCATGGGCCGCGATTTCGAGGTGCCGAAGCAGGTGTTCGAGGTCAATCGGGATCATCCGCTCATTGCCGGCCTTTCGACACTGGCGGCCGAGCAACCCGATTCACCATTGCTGGCGCTTGCAATTGAACAACTCTACGCGGGCGCATTGGTCCAGGAGGGATTGCACCCCAATCCAGGCGAGATGTTACCCCGGATTCAGGCGATCATGCAGTTTGCGGCCGAGGCGACGACCGGTTCTACCCGGTCGGGAGTAGAACAGTCGCAGGTCTAGCGTGCTTTACATGCTCGACGATTCTGATAGAATCGGCTTCTGAGGTGGAGAAACGCCTCAGGAGCCGTAGTTCACCTTGCTTGAAGTTGGTTTTCCCCGACCCCGGCTTCTGTTCCTCCTGACCAGGTTAATGACCGTTATGACTTCATCTGTGAATCGTCTTTTGGAGCCGCAACGCCGCGCGATTGTTGTCGGCGCATCTTCCGGCCTGGGGGCCGCACTGGTGCGCCGTTTGGCGTCCGAGGGTTATCGTGTCGCCGCTGTTGCCCGGCGCGAAACGGAACTGGCTGCCCTCCGTGATAGCATCGGTAATGATCGCGTCTTTCCCTACGTCCATGACGTGACTGAGTTTGAGCAGGTTCCGCTCATATTCAATCAGATTACGCGCGACTTGGGCGGCCTGGAATTGATCGTTTACGCGGCTGCCGTTCAGCCGCCGGTCGCTCCCCATGAGTACGACTTTGTTAAGGATGAGGCGATGCTCAAAACCAATCTGGCAGGGGCCGTGGCTTGGTTAAATCAGGCAGCGATTCGTTTTGAGCGGGGGCGCGCCGGTCACATTGTCGGCATTAGTTCGATCGCCGGTGATCGCGGCCGGGTCGGCAGTCCGGTTTATAATACGAGCAAGGCGGGATTGAATACCTATTTGGAGGCGCTCCGCAATCGATTGTCTCGCCATGGTGTGACCGTCACGACGATCAAGCCGGGGTTTATCGACACGGAGCTACTGAAGAACGCGCCAAAGACGTTCTGGGTCATATCGCCCGATGAGGCGGCCGCGCGCATCTCGGAGGCCATTCACCGTCGTGCGCAAGTAACTTATATTCCGCCGCGCTGGCGGTTTGTCGGACTAATCGTCCGGGCCGTTCCCTCTGCGATCTTCCGGCGACTCAATTTTTAGGCCCGAAAACGACATGAGCAAAACAACAAGCTTTCAGTCTGTTCTCGAAACTCGCTCCTCCCACCGGCCGCGACAGACCGAGCCGACCACCGAGAATCTTGAGCGAGTGTCGTCGTGGGGGGGCGTCTCGTCCGGGATGAGCTACGTGTATCGTCCCAGCACGGTTGAGTCTCTGCGCGATGTGTTGTGGCTGGCGCACCGGAGCGGGCGCACGGTTGGCTTGCGCGGCGGCGGCAATAGTTACGGCGACGCAGCCATGAATAGCGAGAATATCGTCCTCGATCTGCGCCGTATGAACCGAGTGCTGGCATGGGATCCCCAGACTGGTCGGGTACAAGTAGAGCCGGGCGTTACCCTTTCTCAACTCTGGCAGTACATTCTGGAAGATGGGTGGTGGCCACCCGTCGCCACGGGCACGAGCCTTGTCACGATGGGTGGCTCTGCGGCCATGAACGTTCACGGCAAGAACGCCTCTCGCGTCGGTCCCATCGGCGATCATATCCTTGAATTCGATCTGATGCTTGCTTCCGGCGAGATCATCACTTGTAGCCGCGAAGAAAATCGCGACGTATTCCATGCCGCCATCGGCGGTTTTGGTATGCTCGGTGTATTCACCAGCCTGACCATACAGATGAAGCGCGTCTATTCGGGCCTGCTCGACGTGGAAACAACTGTTTGTGGCAATCTGGGCGAGATGTTTGCCTATTTCGACGAGTATGCCGCTCACTCGGACTACACCGTTGGCTGGATCGATTCACTTGCCTCCGGCAAGGCAACAGGTCGCGGCGACGTACATCGAGCGAACTATTTGCCGCATGGCGCGGATCCCAACCCGCCTCAAACTTTGCGGCTCGACGCGCAACATCTCGGCCCCAATCTGTTTGGCGTTGTGCCACGTTCGATTATGTGGCTGTTTATGCGGCCGATGGTTCGTAACACGGGAATGCGTTTTGTTAATCAGGGCAAGTATATGGCCGGGAAGTTGGGCGGCCGAAAGCGGTATCGCCAGCCGCACGCTCAGTTTCACTTCTTGCTCGATTACATACCCGATTGGAAGAAGGCATATGAACCGGGTGGGCTAATTCAGTACCAGCCGTTCATCCCCAGAGAAAACGCGCTCAATGCCTTCACCGATATCCTGATGCTTTGCCGGCGGCGCGGGTTGCCGAACTATCTAACCGTCTTGAAGCGCCATAGGCCCGATGATTTTCTCATGAGCTATTCGGTCGATGGATTCTCGATGGCGATGGATTTCCGGGTGACCGACGAAAACCGGCGGCGCGTCAATTGGCTGGCGCAGGAGATGGATGAGATCGTGTTGCAAGCCGGAGGCCGGTTCTACCTGGCTAAGGACAGCACGCTGCGGCCGGAAGTGGCCGAGGCTTACCTGGGAACCGAGCGCATTCGCCGATTTCGCGAACTGAAGCGCCAGTGCGATCCGGACGGGTTGCTGGAGACGGATCTCTGGCGACGTATTTTCGGCAGCTGACGCTATTGGTTCAGTACATATTCTGCCGGCCGAGGGCGGTTGCCTACTCTTCTGCTGTCTTCTCTTCGGACAGGCGGCGTAACCGAGCCTCAATGCCGCGCGCAATTACGGCCGCGTCCTCGTAGCGTGTGAAGAAGTTATGTTCCCCGGTAAGCGTCGCCAGGCGCAGATAGATGGGGTTGCCGTCATCGGCCTCATAGGCGATTGTGATCGTTCGACCAACGAGCGAACGAACCAAATCCCAGTATTCTCCCTCAAGTGCCGTTAGCTGCCTGACCTGTCCGTCGGCTTCGTCCTCGCGCCCGGCCAGAAAGCGACTCAGCCGCACGACGTATTTATCGGCTCCGGGAACCATCTCAAGAACGTCGGCTTGAAATAGCGCCCGCAAGTAATCCCCCTCGGGCAAACGCCAGGCGAATTGCAGATTGAAGGATTGGCCCGGCTGATAGTGGGCTTCGGGCATGGGATTCTCCCATAAGTGCGATTAAACAAAGGCCGCCGGTGCGCCGGCGGCCTTTGTTTAATCGCATCAAAAGCGCTACTGGTCGTCTAGCGAATCGCTAGTTCGGTTGTCTTGTCGAACAGATGCATGCTGTTCATGTCAAAGGCAACGGTAATATTGTTGCCGCTGTGGACGCCAAAACGCGGGTCTACCGTGCCGACAAAGCTGTTCTTGCCTGAGTTCAGGTACAGGTGGAGTTCGTGGCCCAATAGCTCGACTACCTCCACTGTCGCATTCACGGCTTCAGCCTTCACATTCGGCGGCGCGAAGTCGGGCGCGAAAACGTGTTCCGGCCGGATACCCATGATTATTTCCTTGCCGACGTAGGCCGCAAATGCTTCTTTGCGATCTTCGGGAACGCGGACACGGAAATCTCCAGTATCGATAAACTGCCGCCCTTCCTCGCTAACCAGAGTGCTGTTAAAGAAGTTCATCGCTGGGCTGCCGATGAAGCCGGCGACAAAGACGTTAACCGGCTCGTTGTACAGATTTCGCGGTGTGTCGCATTGCTGCAGGATGCCGTCAGCCAACACGGCGATACGATCGCCCATCGTCATGGCTTCCACCTGGTCATGGGTGACGTAGATGAAGGTAGTTCCCAGCCGCTGATGCAGCTTGCTGATTTCGGCTCGCGCCGTGACGCGCAATTTGGCGTCGAGATTGGAGAGCGGCTCGTCCATCAGGAACACGGACGGCTCGCGAACAATAGCGCGGCCGACGGCCACGCGCTGGCGCTGGCCACCGGAGAGCGCCTTGGGTTTGCGATCCAGCAGATTCGTCAACCCCAGGATGTCGGCCGCTTCCTTCACGCGTCGATCGATCTCTTCCTTGGGCATTTTACGCAGCTTCAGGCCGAAGGCCATGTTGTCATAGACGCTCATGTGAGGATAGAGCGCATAGGACTGAAACACCATGGCGATGTCGCGATCCTTGGGCGGTACGTCGTTGACAACCCGGTCGCCGATGAGAATGTCACCTTCCGTGATCTCTTCCAGACCGGCCAGCATGCGCAGATTCGTCGATTTACCACAGCCGGAAGGGCCGACAAAGACCATAAACTCCTTATCGGCGATTTCCAGGTTGAAATCCTTGATGACGTTGACGTCGCCAAAACGTTTATGAACATGCCGGAAGCTCACACTTGCCATCGTTTTCTCCTGTTATCGTGCCTTGGTAGAAGATATTAACTCGCTTGTACCGCCGAATAAGGGCAGGTCGCGCCGCATATCCCCGACTATAATCCCATCTGTGGTCGAGTCAACATTTATGTCTAAGTTCGTGGTGATTTTGTCTAAAATCGTGGTGATTATCGACCTGGTTAAAGAAAAAGAGGCGACAAGGAAGAGTCGGGAGCGAACCCGGCTGATGATCGGCGAAACGGCTAAAGGACGAATAACCCTTCAAGACGGGCGAGTTCGGCAATCTCCGGCGGCATGCTGGACGGGAGGTAGCGGGCGTAGTCCTGCATCCAATTGGCGATGCTCTGGTGATTGACACCCAGGACGCGCCCTACCTCGCGCAGCGAGCGGCCCTCCAGATATAGTTGCAGAGCCTGGAATCGCACCTCCTCGTCATACCCCTGGTCCTTTGGCCGTGGTGTGTAACGGCAGCCGCACGCACCACACCGAAAGCGCTGGCTGCCGGCCGGCGTTCGACCGTCACGCGCCTGGCGAGTGGCCTTATAGCAGCGCGGGCAAGCGGGGCGATGGGCATCCATAGGACTCAGTTGAGGGTTATAAACAGGGCAAGAATGAACAGGGCCAAGGCCAGGATAGCGACGAGCAGATTGGCGCGCATCGCATCGCCCAGCGTAGCCTGTGCCGGCCGGCGTGGGCGCGGTCGATGGCCGAATAGGGCCTGAGCGAATTGCTCGATGGTCTGCGGCCGGTCGTCGGGATGCATTTCCATGGCCCAGAGAATTGCTTCGGAGACGTGGGAGGAGATGTCTTCGTTCAGTTGCGCGGGCGGCCGCAAGGCGTGCGGGTTCAGGAAGCGCGTCTTGGCATCCGGCGGCGGGTAATCTGTTAGCAAATGATAAAACGTGGCCCCCAGGGCGTAGATGTCGGTGCGTACGTCGGTGTGGCCGCTGTCGCCGCCATACTGCTCCAGCGGAGTATAGAGAGCAGTGCCGCGCCCCTGAACAACGGTGATGGTTCGGGCGTCGTCGGGGGACAGCAGTTTGACCAGGCCAAAATCGACGAGTTTGATCCGCTCATCCGGCGTCAGTTTGATGTTACCAGGTTTGATATCCCGATGGACAACAGGGGGTGATTGTCGATGCAGATAACTAAGCGCGTCGATGATCTGTGCTGCCCAGCCCAATACTGTGTTCTCGCTCAGCTTGCGATTCTGTGCCCGGCTGTCACTTAGCAGTTGCTTCAGATCTTTGCCGGGGACGAAATCCATAACCAGATAATCCCGGTTATCGTCGGAAAAAAAGTCCGATACCTTGGGCAGGTTGGGGTGGTCGAGCTGGGCCAGGATGCTGGCTTCCTGGAGGAACTGATTGTGGGCTTGCTCGCGCAATTCCGGCGCCAGCAAGGGATCGACCGTTACTTCCTTGACGGCGCAGAGTCGACCGGGCAGTCGCATATCCTCGGCCCGGTACACGTTGCCCATGCCACCCTGTCCGACGACCGCAGTCAGACGGTAGCGGTCGCGGAGGATCGTTCCCGCTTGATGGGGCACTATCGGGCCGTGGTTGGCGTCATTCGCCGCGCCTTCCCACGCCTTGGCCGGGTCGATTACTGGACTATCACTCATACTATCCATTATAATGCAAAGGTCAGTTGGCTGTCATACCCGATGGACAATCGTAAATCCGCCGCTGAGCGAGGAATGGACGCATGGATGATAGACCCGTCTTGATGGTGAGCGAAGGAGAGTTGATCGGCCAGCGCTGGACACTTGCCAAAGATGAAACGCTAATCGGTCGCGGTAATGATTCCGATATTGTACTGCCCGAGCGGCAGGTGTCGCGCTATCACCTGAAGATTCACTATCGCGAGGGTCGCTATCTGTTGGAAGACCTGGACAGCAAGAACGGCACGTTCCTTAACGGCCAGCAGGTGAAAGGGACCGTCTCCATTCAGGACGGCGATGAGATTCAGATCGCCTTGTGCGTTCGCTTGCTCTTCGTCGGCACCGATGCCACTGTTCCCCTCAGCTTCGATATTCCGAAGGCGGACGGGGGCGTGATGATTTTAGAAGAGAACAAGCGCACTGTGTCAATCAGGGGGCGCGAGTTGGATCCGCCTCTATCTCTGGCGCAGTTTCGCTTGTTACAGATGTTGTACGATGCTGATGGCGCGGTCTGTGGCCGGGACGACATCGTAGAGGCTGTGTGGCCGGGCACGGGCGGCATCGGTGTTTCCGAACAGGCCATTGACGCGCTTGTGCGCCGCCTGCGCGACCGTCTTGCCGAACTGGACGAGCATAACTACATCGTCACCGTTCGCGGGCATGGCTTCCGCCTCGATAACCCCTAGCTATTTTCAGAAAAACCGCATGAGCCGCGGTGATTTCCACAGCTCATGCGGCGTATGTTTGTCGGGATAGAAGGAGCCTATACCTTTCCGGCAACCAGCAATTTGACGTTTAATTCGGCACGGATCTCCGCGAGTCGGTCAGCCAGATCGGCCTGGCCGGCGTTTTGGGCCTGTTCACGAAGCATATCGACCACCTCAAGCAGCTGACCCGAGACGAGTTCGGGCGCGGCGGCCATCATCTGATCCCGTTCGGCTTTGCTCGAAGCACTGACGAGTTGGGTCAGCAAGCGCACCTCGGGCGGTGTCTCGCCCTGGATTTGCGTGATAATGGCTTCCCGGAGACGATGGAGCTTTTCGCTTTCGTCGCGCCGGCCGCTTTGTTCGGCGTGCATCTGGCGAGCTTCCAGCACATGCATGAAGGCGTCGTCGATGCGCCCCAGATTGGCGGCCACGGCTTCTTCCAGATCGGGCGCGGATAGAATCGAATCCAGGGTCGATTGCGCTTCCTTGAGCACTTGCTGGGTTGCTTCCTGCATTTCCCGCTGTAGCTCCAGGAGTTGATCGCGAACGCGCCCGAGCCGTTGCGCTCCAGCCTTGTCGCCGGCTTTTTCGCGACGGTCGACCTCGGCCGTCAGGTGTGCGAAAAACTCATAGTTCATCGCCGGTTGGCCGGTCAGGGCAATTGCATTGACGAGAGAATCGTCACCTTCGTTGGCGATGATATGTTTGGCCAACATTTCAGGAGTAAGACCGCCGGCTTTCTTGGCGTCGCGACTCAACGCGTGCAGGGCGATTTGTTGTTTCTCCAGACGGCGGCCGACCTCTGTCTCAGTCATCAGCTTGGCCTGGAGATTGAGCAATCCGACGACTTCGTTCCCGTCGCTCATCTGGCTGGTCGCCTCGATCTGTGCGCGCAGGATACCGAAAAACGTCTCGTCGATCTCCCGGCTACGCTCCTTGATCAGGTAGTCCTGAACGTCGGGCGACGCGGTAACCAGCGTGCGCAGCAGTTCGACCTGACGCTGCTGGCGGGCCAGCATTTCGGGCGTTACGCCTTCCGTGCCCCATACCTTCTCCATGAAGCTCTGCATTGTCAGCATAGTTTGCGGTTGTAGCATGTATCCACGCCGCTGTTCCATAGGTGTCTGGTTGATCACCTGCTGGACAAGGCGGCCGACCAGTTCCTCGCGCCGCATCTGATCGAGGTTCATCTCCTGAGGAATGTGGATCATGAAAAGATCGTGTGCCGGATCGTGGTAGAGCATGGGAGTCGCGATGCGGCCCCCGGCTCCACAGTTTGGACAGACGGCGACGTTCAGTTGGCCCGACAACAACATCTCCTTCAGTTGAGGCTGTCGGCCAACATCGATCACCTGGTAGATGTCGGCGATATAGGGCGTACCACAATTAGGGCAGCTTATCTGCGTTTGCATGTTTTCTCCTTACAATCACGCGACGGCATCGGCCAACGTCTCATCGCGCGTTTGCCTTCTTGTCCGTTTGGCGGATATGAATTGTCAATCGAATTAATCTCGCGGCAACGAGAAAGTAAACGTTGTTCCCGGCTTCCCCGGTTCATGATCGCTGTTACTCTGGAACCAGATGCGGCCGCGATGCGCTTCAATGATGGCGCGGGACAGATAAAGACCCAATCCGGCGCCTTCAGTTTTGCGGCTTAGTGCGTTATCCAGACGGGAAAACTTATTAAATATTCTGTGTTGATCGCGGGCCGGGATTCCGATCCCCTCATCACAGACGGAGACCGTTATATGTTCCGGATGAACTTCTCCGCGAATGATGATCCGGCCCCCCTCGGGTGAATACTTGATAGCATTGCTTACCAGATTATTGAGAACCTGGGTCAGGCGGCGTTCGTCTCCGATGACTGTCGGGAAGTCGTTGGGGAAGTCCGTTTCGATGGCGTGGTTTGCCGTCTGCGTCGCGAAGCGGCGAGCAACACTTTCGGCCAGCCTGGGCAGCCGAACTTCATCGCTAATCTCCAGCGTGAAGGTCCCTGCCTGCAGGCGCGAGACCTCAAGCAGATTGTCGATCAAGGCGTTGAGGTTATCTGCTTCTTCCTCGATAATAGTGAACGACTCGTTCAATATTTCGGGAGACCAGTGTCCATCGGGGCGACGCAACGTGCCCGCGTACCCCTTGATAATTGAGACAGGCGTTTTCAATTCGTGGCTAATGATAGAGATGAACGTCTTTTGCAGCGCTTCTTCTTCACGATAGCGGGTCAGGTCGCGAACGTTAGCGATGATGTCTGTCATTCGACCTTCCGCGTCCATCAACGGGGCGTAGGTGATGCCCAGATTGATGGTATTGCGGTCGCTTTGGCAACTGCTGTCCTGATGACGGCGCGCTTCGCCCTCGACGTAGAGGTGGGCTGCATTGGGGAGTGGCCAATTGTGCGCCAGGGCCGAGCTTAGGTCCGATTCCGTTTTGCGCGAAATCCAGTGAACCACCTCGTCGTGGTCACGGCCGATCGCTTCCGACGCCGGCCAACCGGTCATATGGCTAAGGGCCTTATTGAAAACGGTTATCTTTAGATGTCGGTCCAGGATCATTACACCGTCGGCGCTCTGTTCCAGAATGGCGTCCAGCCGTTGCTTTTCCTGGTTGATCTGCTGGTAGAGGCGGGCGTTGCGCACGGCGATGGCCGCCTGCTCGGCGAAACTGCGCAACAGGTTGGGAGCGTCTTCGACGAAATAGTAGTTTCCCGACTGGAAGACGTAGATCAGACCGATCACCGCACCGCCGATGGTGAGAGGCAGGCGGATGACCTGGGTCAAGCCCAGATCGGCCTCGCGGGCGATGTGCTGCAACTGGTTCGCAAGCTCCGGGAACGCTTCGCCCTCGTGTCCCTCGCGATAAGGGACGCCGCGCACCAGCGGGGCGAAATGATCCACCAGATGGGGCGGGATACCATAGACGGCCGCCACATGTAACGTCTCGCCCCCCTCGTCGGCCAGGGCGATCATTCCGGCTCGACCGGCGACCAGTTCGACGGCCGATTTCAGAATCAGGCGCAGCAGATCGTGCAAGTCCAGCTCGGCCGTCATGGCCCGGCTGATCCCCAGCAAATATTCTCGCTGCAATATTCGGATATCGACCAGTGCTCTCGACATGATACAGTTTCTCGTTGGCGACCGTTGATTCTAGCACAGGAAAAGCGCTGCCCATAGAATCACGACATTTGCTCTCCGAACAGGATCGCAAGAAACAAGCATACCGTGCTTCTCTTGGAATTGCGTAAAAGCGTGTTAGAGTTCAACCGATTGATACGGAAGCCCGATGCCGACTTTAACGAATCGTCAACCCTACATCTACTATGAGACACTTGGTGACGTTGCCCTGCCGCCGTTGCTAATAATCGCCGGGATTACCGATTATACGGCCAAATGTCAATGGCAAGCGTCTGCATTGTCGGACGACTTCCACGTGATCCTGTTCGACAACCGGGGTGCAGGGCGCTCCGAAACCCCGCAGCCCGGCTATACAATGGATGACATGGCCGACGATGCCGCTGCTGTGCTCGATACGCTGGACATTGACTCTGCTCATGTATTTGGGTTCAGTATGGGGGGGATGATTGCCCAGCACTTTGCGCTGCGCTACCCGCAACGTGTGCGCCGGCTTGTTCTGGGCTGCACGATCGCCGGCGGCGCACTTACCGTGCAACCTGAAGAGCAAGTGGTTACGACGTTGATGAATCCATTGAGCACCGGAGATCGCCGCCAGGATTTTTATGCCGGCATGTGGATCTCGCTGAGCGACGCCTGTATCACGGGACAACTCGATATTGTCGAGCGCCTGGCCGATCTTGCGGCCGAAAATCCGCAGACTCCCATTGGCTATGCCGGGCAAATGCAGGCTGTGCTGTCCCATGATGTGTCGGATAGCCTCGATGAGATACATGCGCCCACGCTCGTGCTCCATGGCGAAGCAGACCGGCTCATCCCGCCCGAAAACGGCCGCTTGCTGGCCGCGGCCATTCCCGGCGCGCGATTCATCCCCTATCCCGCCGCCGGGCACTTGTTCTTTATCGAGCGCGCCGCGGAGGTCAACCGTGATGTTCGTCTCTTTCTCCTGGCAAGAGAGCCGATCGCCACAGGTCAATAGACGAGACGGATCTGACGCAATCCCCGATTTTAACCTCAACATTTTGTCACTATCGGAATGGTTTACTCATGATTGATTTTGCAGGCATTCGTATCGGCCACGCCACGCACCCGGAGCATAACACGGGCTGCACGGTTTTTCTCTGTCCCGACGGCACGCTGGGCAGCGTCGAGGCGCGTGGTCCGGCTCCGGGCAGTCGCGAGTTCGCTCTGCTGGCGCCCGACAAGCCGGACGACAAGGAAGTGGACGCAATCTTGCTGACCGGCGGCAGCGCGTTTGGCCTGGCCGCGGCCGATGGGGTGATGCGCTATCTGTCCGAGCGCGGCATTGGTCATCCCACACCCATCCGACCGGTACCCATCGTTCCGGCGGCCGTCGTCTTCGATCTGGGGCTTAACAATGCCCCATTCCTGCCCAGTTCCGAAAGCGGTTATCAGGCCTGTGTTGCTGCTGAGTCATTCGCCGGAGAAATCGCGCAAGGGAATGTGGGAGCAGGGGCGGGGGTGCTGGTGGGCAAGTGGGCCGGATTTTTGCACATGATGAAGGGTGGGTTTGGCATTGCGTCGTTGCATCACGGCGAGGTCGTTGTGGCTGCTGCGGCGGTGGTCAATGCCGTGGGGGATGTCGTCAACGAGGATGGCAGCGTGTTGGCCGGCGCGCGCGGCCTCCAGGGCGGGTGGGAAGCGACGGGTAATCCGTTGCGCTATGTGGATGTATCCCTGTGGCCGCCCGTTGGGACCAATACCACGCTTGTTGTTGTGGCGACCAACGCCCGCCTTTCGCGTAGTGAGCTAGTTCGATTGACCCACCATGCTCATAACGGGATGGCAATCGCTGTCCGGCCCAGCCACACGCGCCATGATGGCGACGTGGCCTTTGCGCTGGCCACCGGGCAGGTTGAGGCCACCGAAAATCTGGTCAATAATATGGCCGTGCTCGCGGTGGGCGAGGCGATACGGAACGGCGTGCGTCATGCGCGTTCTTTGATGGGTATTCCCGGATTAGCGGGCGCTGATTAACACCCGGGGAGACGGAGATATGTCCCAATCAATCATATCGGTATTTGGTAGCTCGACCCCAGAACCCGATAGCGAGGCTTATGAGGAAGCAAGACAACTGGGCGCCATGCTGGCTGAGGTTGGCTTTGCCGTCGCCACGGGCGGCTATGGCGGTACGATGGCCGCGGTAAGTCGGGGTGCGGCCGAAGCAGGGGGCCATGTCATTGGGGTCACGTCCGATCATCTGGAGAAGTGGCGCCCAATGCCGCCGAACGAGTGGGTTGGTGAGGAGATTCGCCTCGCTTCTCTGCGTGAGCGGCTGCTGCGTTTGGTGACGGTCAACGACGGAATGATCGCGCTGCCGGGCGGCATCGGTACGCTCTCGGAAGTGGCGCTGGCCTGGAGCCTGATGCAAACGGGTGAGATGGCCCAGCGACCGCTGGTGTTGCTTGGTCCTCTGTGGCGGGAGACGATTCGCACTTATGCCCAGGCTGAATATATCCGGCCGCGCGACATGGATTTGATCTATCTTGCCACATCGGCCGAAACGGCCGTCGGCTACATCCGCCAACGGCTGGCCGATCGACTTTGATGGTAATGTTGTATGACGGACCTCATCTTCCTCAAACTCGGCGGTTCGCTGCTGACAGACAAAACGGGCGTTGAAGCACTGAGGGTCGACATCCTTTCGCGGGTAGCGGATGAAATCGCTGCGGCACGCGCCGCCGCTCCGTCGCTTCGTCTTGTTCTTGGCCATGGCAGTGGTTCATTCGGTCACGTGGCGGCGGCCAGACACGGCACTCGGGCGGGTGTTGGCAGCGCCGGTCAATGGGCGGGCTTCGCCGAGGTATGCGATGCGGCGGCGCGACTCAACCGTCACGTCGTTGCCGCGCTGTTGGCGGCCGGCGTTCCGGCAATCGGCTTGCCGCCTTCGTCGTCGGCTGTTGTCGCAGACGGCCGCATCATACGCATGGCAACGACGCCAATTGCGGCCGCGCTCGCCGCAGGAATCGTGCCTGTGGTGTTTGGCGATGTGGCGTTCGATACGATACGCGGTGGTACTATTGTCTCTACCGAAGAGGTGATGGAGTATCTTTCGGGCGTATTACAGCCTTCGTGGTTGTTGTTGGCCGGTGAAACGGCGGGCGTTTTCGATATCGACGGAACGCTCATCCCCCAACTGACGATAGATAATCTGCCTGCCTATCTTCCTGCTCTCGGCGGCTCGCGCGGCACCGACGTCACCGGCGGCATGTCAGCCAAAGTCCGAGCCATGCTTGAGCTGACCCAAGCCCATGACGGGCTCGGCATTCGCATTTTCTCCGGCTTGCAGGAAGGCTTGCTGGGGCGCCTGTTGATCGATCCCTCTTTCCCCGTCGGCACGCTTCTCTCCTGATTTTGCACATGTGACACTTGTCACATCTATTTGTGACAAATTTCACTAACGGTGGTTTCTCATACCTGTCACAATAAGGACGACAAGGGTGATCGCGTCCGGGCGGAGCTATTTCCCTCTTTTCGTGGTAGTGATTGAGTCTGCCTGCATATTCGCGATTGACCCGGCTGTTATAACAGGAGAATTATGGCGTCGCGAAACGAGAAACTGGAACCCCCGTCGGACGACAAGCGGTGGCGTATCGTCCAGGCAACGATGCAACGTAATGGTTTTGAACGGGATGGGCTGATCGAGACACTCCACACCGTTCAGGAATCATTCGGCTTTCTGGATGACGACTCACTTCGCTATGTGGCTGCGTCGCTCAACGCGCCGCTCAGCCAAGTGTATGGCGTTTCCACCTTTTATCATCTCTTTAGCCTCAAACCGGCCGGTCGACATACGTGTGTTGTCTGTCTGGGCACGGCCTGTTACATCAAGGGTATCCCTCTGTTGCTGAAAGAGATCGAAAATGAATTTGGCATCAAGGCCGGAGAAACGACGGCCGATGGCAACCTCTCTTTGATGACCGCCCGCTGTCTGGGTTCGTGTGGTCTGGCCCCGGTAGCCGTTTTCGACGGTGACATCGCGGGCAAGGTGAACGTCCACGAGGCAATGGAACGGCTCCACGCGCTTCAGGAGGCTTATGATGTTCGACAGGCTTGAGGAAATAGCAATCACCGAACAGTCACAGGGAGAACGTTATACCCATACCGTTAACGTCTGTATGGCTGCGGGATGTATGTCCTCGCAGAGCAGCATAATTAAGGAAGCGCTTGACAAGGAGGTAGAACGCGAAGGGCTGGATCGTTGGTGTCGCGTGCGCGGCACGGGCTGCATGGGGTTGTGTGCTGCCGGGCCGCTTGTTGCCGTGAACCCTGAAAAGCCGGGCGAAGTCCTCTACCAGCACGTCAAGGTTGACGACGTGCCGGAAATCGTCGCCTCCCTGGAAACCCAACCGGTGGAGCGGCTACGCTGTCCTACTGATGTGCCGTTTTTCCAACGGCAAAAGAAGATCGTGCTGGAGAATAGTGGCCTGATCGACCCGGAGCGTATCGAGGAGTATATCGCTCGTGACGGTTATACCGGACTGATGAAAGCCATCACCGAGATGTCGCCGTCGGAGGTGATCGACGAGGTCATTGCCAGTGGCTTGCGGGGTCGAGGCGGCGGTGGTTATCCCACCGGACTCAAATGGACCACGGTTGCCAAGGCTGACGGGGACGTGAAATACGTCATCTGCAATGCCGACGAGGGCGATCCGGGCGCGTTCATGGACCGCAGCGTGCTGGAAAGCGATCCACATCGTATTCTGGAGGGTATGGCGATTGCCGGCTATGCCATCGGTGCAAGCCAGGGTTACGTCTACGTGCGCGGCGAGTATCCGCTGGCCGTGGCACGCCTGAAGACAGCCATCCGCCAGGCGCGACGCGCCAACATGTTGGGTAGCGGCATCGGCGGCACGTTGTTCAATTTCCAAATCGATATTCGTCTTGGTGCGGGCGCTTTCGTCTGCGGCGAGGAGACGGCGCTCATCGCCTCGATTGAGGGTAAGCGCGGACAACCCCGGCCTCGCCCACCCTACCCGGCGGAGTTCGGGCTGTGGGGGCGGCCGACGCTCATCAACAACGTCGAGACGCTGGCCGGCATTGCGCCTATCATTCGCAACAGCGGCGACTGGTACGCGCGGATTGGCACAGCCACCAGCAAGGGGACGAAGGTGTTTGCCCTGGCGGGCAGCATCAACAATACCGGCCTCATTGAAGTACCGATGGGTACATCACTGCGTGAAATCATCTACGAGATCGGCGGCGGCATCTCCGGGGGAAGCCAATGCAAGGCAATTCAAACCGGCGGCCCTTCAGGTGGCTGCATTCCGGTCGAGTACCTGGACACCTTGGTTGATTACGAGTCGCTCTCGGCTCTCGGCTCGATCATGGGATCGGGTGGCATGATCGTTATGGACGAGTCGGCCAGCATGGTTGATGTTGCCCGTTACTTCATGGAATTTTGCATGACGGAGTCCTGCGGCCGGTGCGTGCCGTGTCGAGTCGGCACGGTGCACATGCATAACCTGCTGGACAAGTTCAGCCGCCACGAGGCGACACCCCACGACCTGATCCTGTTAGAGAAATTGTGCGATATGGTTCGCAATACGAGCCTGTGTGGTTTGGGGCAGACTGCGCCGAATCCGGTTCTGAGCACGTTGCGGTATTTCCGCGACGAATACATGGAAGGCATAATGACAGAACCGCCTGACGTGACAGGGAACGGGCAGATGGCGGAAATGATGGAGGTGACTCGATGAAGCGGCCGTTCAAGACCCGAGTCAAGACGCTCAAGATCGACGGTATGGACGTCGGCGCGCGCGAGGATGAGACGATCCTGGAACTGGCACAGGAAAACGGCATATTCATCCCTACGTTATGTCATCTGGAAGGTGTTCATGATATTGGCGCTTGCCGTCTTTGCCTGGTTGAGGTGCGTGGCTCGTCAAAACTCTTGCCCGCGTGCATGACTTATGCCGAAGAGGGCATGGAAATCACCACTAATTCGGAGCGGTTGCAGATTTACCGGCGGCAAGTCCTCGACTTGCTTTTCTCCGAACGCAATCACGTCTGCTCTGTCTGCGTGTCCAACGGGCATTGCGAACTGCAATGGTTGGCCGGCAAGCTCGGCATCAGCCATGTAGGCGTGCCGTATCTGTATCCGCAGCTTGCTGTCGACGCATCCCATCCCTATTACACTTACGACCCAAATCGTTGCATTCTCTGCACCCGCTGCGTCCGTGTCTGCGACGAGATCGAGGGGGCGCATACGTGGGATGTGACGGGGCGCGGCGTCGATTGTCTGATCATCAGCGACCTGAATCAGCCCTGGGGCACGGCCGAAAGCTGCACTCGCTGCGGCAAGTGCGTCCAGGTTTGTCCGACCGGGGCGCTTTTCTCCAAGGGCAAGGCAGTGGCCGAGATGACGAAGCGTCGCGAATTCCTGCCCTATTTGCAATCCATGCGGGAGGGTCGAAAATGACCGGTAAACCAACTATGGCGACGGTGTGGCTCGACGGCTGTTCCGGGTGCCACATGTCTTTCCTCGATATTGATGAGCGCATTCTCGAACTGGCGGCCCAGGCCGATCTGGTCTATAGCCCGCTTGTGGATGCCAAGGAGTTCCCCGAGATAGTGGACATTACTCTTATCGAAGGGGCGGTCAGTAGCGAGGAGGATTACCACAAGATTCAACAAGTGCGCGCCCATACGCGGTTGCTGGTGTCGCTGGGTGATTGCGCTGTGACGGCCAACGTGCCGGCGATGCGTAACCGCTTCAGCGTCGATTCGGTTCTGGAACGGGCCTATCTGGAGAACGCCGCATTGAACCGCCACATTCCGGTGGAGGTGATTCCCCCGCTGCGCAAACAGTCGGTACCGGTGCACCAGGTGGTGCCGGTGGACGTATTTATCCCCGGCTGCCCGCCTTCGGCCGACGTTATCTTTTTTGCCCTGACTGAACTGCTGGCCGGACGTAGGCCGGATCTGCGTGCGCTGACCCGCTTTGGCGCGTGAGAGAGGATGACGGACAATGAGTAAGACCATAACGATCGATCCCGTAACTCGTATCGAGGGGCATAGCAAGATCACCATTCATCTGGACGATGCCGGCCGGGTTAGTTCGGCCCGCTTTCACGTGACGCAGTTTCGCGGTTTTGAAAAGCTGGTGGAGGGGCGGCCGTTCCACGAGATGCCCTCACTGACTGCGCGTATCTGCGGCATTTGTCCCGTCAGTCACCTGATCGCCTCGGCCAAGGCATGTGATTCGCTACTGGCCGTGCAGATCCCGGAGACGGCGTCCAGGCTGCGCCAGGTGCTCAATCTGGCGCAGATTCTCCAGTCGCATGCGCTTAGCTTTTTTCATCTGTCGTCTCCGGATTTAGTGTTGGGAATGGACGCCGATCCGGCGCGGCGCAACCTGTTCGGCGTGGCCGACCAATCGCCCGATCTCGCTCGTGACGGTATCTGGTTGCGGCAATACGGGCAGGAGATCATCGCCCTGCTGGCGGGCAAGCGCATCCACCCGGCGTGGGTGGTGCCCGGCGGTGTCAGCGCGCCGCTCTCGGCCGCGAACCGGGATGCGATCGTAGCCAAGACTCCCGATGCACTGGCTCGTGTCCGGCGCACGCTCGACTGGTATAAAGAAATATTCGGTCACTTTGACGCCGAGATTCGCACGTTTGCCAACTTCCCTTCGCTTTTCCTGGGTCTTGTATCCGACGATGGTGGGCTGGAGATGTACGATGGCAAGATGCGCTTCGTAGATGCCGCCGGCCGAATTGTGGCCGACAAGATCGAAGCAGAGCGCTTTTACGACTACATCGAGGAAGCGGTTGAGCCGGATTCCTATTTGAAGTCGCCCTACTTCAAGGCGTTGGGCTACCCCGATGGCATCTATCGCGTTGGGCCGCTGGCGCGTCTGAATCTCGTCGACCGTATCGGCACGCCGTTGGCCGAGGGGGAGTGGGCTGAGTTTCGCATGCTGGAGCGTGGCGCGGCGCTTAGCTCTTTCCAATATCATTACGCGCGGCTTGTTGAAATGCTCTACTGCGTGGAAAAGATCGACCAGCTGCTCCATGCGCCCAATATCCTGAGCGACGACATTCGAGCCAGCGCGGGGCCGAACCGTACGGAAGGGTTCGGTGTCAGCGAGGCCCCGCGCGGCACACTGATGCACCATTACAAGATCGACCGCAAGGGATTGATGCAGTGGGCTAACTTGGTCATCGCTACTGGCCACAACAGCCTGGCGATGAACAAGGGTGTCTACCAGGTGGCGCGGTACTTTGTCCACGGCGAAAGGATCGAGGAGGGGATGCTCAACCGCGTCGAAGCGGTCATTCGCACGTTCGACCCCTGTCTCAGCTGCTCAACCCATGCCTTTGGTCAAATGCCGCTGCGTATCGAGCTTCGCTCGCCTGATGGCGAACTACTTGATGAGGTGCGTCAGGGTTAGCCCGGCAGATGGTTTTGCGACGAGTTGAGATGGTTAACCCCATGCAGGGGTAATTGCCAAAATCATGCGTGACGGCCTGATTCTCGGTTACGGAAATCCTTTGTGCAGCGATGACGGTGTTGGTTGGCGCGTCGTCGAGACATTGGCGCATGTCCTGCCTCAAGGATGGGCGGCCGAAACTGTTTATCAGCTCACGCCCGAATGGGCCGAACCGATTAGCCTGGCGGCCGTGGTTATCTTCGTGGACGCGGCCGTGGGCGATTGCCCGGGCGAGGTGCGAGATTTTCCCCTCGCACCCGTGGCCCGCCGTGCCGGTTCGCATGAGGCAACGCCCGAAGGGTTGCTGGCGATGGCTCAGGATCTGTTCGGCCGCTGCCCCCCGGCGCACATGGTGACGATCACCGGCGGCTCGTTTGCAATCGCCGAGACATTGACCCCCGCGGTTGAGGCGGCCGTGCCGACGGCTGTGGAGCGTATCACATCATATTTAGGTGTTGTCGAGGCGACCTGGTCACCAACGTTTTGGCGCCGGCGATAGCTACCCCGTTTTGTCAACCGGCGAGTGGCCGACTGAATAGAAAAACGCCGGGATCGTAGTTTACGTCCCGGCGTCTTATCTTTAGCTAATTGATGTTTGCCCATCTCGCCCGTCAATGCCGGCAGATGGAGTCGCGTTACCGAACCTGGATGGCGCTGATTAACTGCCCAGAAAAGCGTCGAGGTTGGCCTTGCTAATGCGATAGGCCGCACCAATTTTCTTGGCTTTCAACTCTCCGGCTTCAATTGCTGCAATTACGTCCGGCACTGTTACCTGCAGAATTTCGGCCGCCTGTTCGGGCGTCATAACGTCGGGCATGGGTGGGGGCGCGCCGCCGGCGGCCGGAGCCGCTCCGGCGGTGGGGGCAGTCCCCGCGGCGGGAGCCTGGGCGCCTTGCTGGGCGGCCATCTGCTGCTGCATAAGTTGCTGCTGCATCAATTGTTGCTGTTGCATGGCCGCCATGCCCATCGCGCCGAAACCTACTTCGCTCAGCGCGCCGCCGGATGGGTTGCTGGCCGCGGCCATCAGCGCGTCGGCCTGCTGCTTCTGAGTGTAGGACGTGCCGTAACCCATGTTGGTGACGACCTTCAGCGAGTCGGGATGGAGCGACATGTTGATGGCGAAATCGACAAGCACCATGCCGATGGCGTCAAATTCCTCCTGGAGCAGGCCGACGAGCAGTTCGTTCAGTTCCTTGGTGAAGGACTGTAGCTGGGCCGGGCCAAGCCCCTTGGCGATAGCTAACTCGCTCAGCTTGTCGGAGATCATGATCGCCAGCATCGGGTCAAGGCGGGCCTTCACTTCCTGGAAGCGAACGCTCGGGCGGAAGGCATCGAGCGCATTTAGAAAGCGCCAGGGGTCCTTGACCTTGGTGACGTAGGTGCCGTTGCCGACGATGGCGCTGGCGCCCGGCATCCGTTGCGGATGCTCCACAATGATTGGGTTAACGGTACCCCATTTCAGCGTCAGGTCTGTCGTCTTGACGAAGTAGACGTCGGCCGTGAATACGTTTGCACCGCCAAACAGCCCCGCCTCGAGGAGGTTGGTCAGCATGGGAATGTTCTCGGTTGTCAGGGTGTGGCGGCCGGGCGTGAAGGTCCCCATCGCCTCACCACCGCGAACAAACACTGCCATCTCGCCCGGGTTGACGATCAGCTGTGAGCCGAGCTTGATGTCTCCCAACCCCTCGCGCGGGAATTTCTGAACGATCTCATCCCGCTGCCAGCTTTCGACGGCTACGCGATCAAATATCTTGGGCATGATTCAATCCTCCTCGTGGGTTACTGTATCCCGTTCAGGACTTCCTGGCGGGAGTTGAATATCTCGTTTGCTTCCAGAAGCGACGTAGTGAGGGCGGTCAAGGCCTGACCGATATCACCGCCATCAGCGACAGCCTTGCTCAATGCATCCACTTCGGCGCCAATCTGATCGGTGTGGTTTAGCATTTGCTCGTCGAATGAATAGAGTCGGGCCAGGTCTTCGGCGTCCACATCGATGGCGGAGAAGAAGCCCGCATAGCCCACCGGGGCATCCTTAATCTTGCCAATGAGGCCCATCAGCAGGTTATCGGCGCGGCCCATCCGCTCGGCGTATTCCATCGCCATGAA
>JACDJC010000749.1_pt1 | contig 34256 bp, 30 predicted proteins | sample 7454191 | NCBI WGS metagenome assembly JACDJC01 (sample SAMN14253291, study PRJNA609438) | sludge metagenome | isolation source: sludge after 25d culture with pyrite and EDTA | collected 2018-12-20
ATCCCCTCTTCATTTTTCGCTCCCGGGCGGGCGGGCTGGGCCCGCCCACCAGGGCCGGCGCCGTTGGGCGGCCCGGCCCCGCCGGCCGTTGCCGCGGCATTCCATCGAGATGTGATCAAGGGACAGTGTGTAGCGGGGGAAGCGAAGGCCTTGCGCGGCTGCGGCGATCTTGGATGCAACGGTGAGCGGGTGATTCTCTGCGCCGGCTCCCAGAGCTACTCGACACTGTCGGCGGGCGCCGGCTCCGGTATCTCCGTGGTGCCATCATCCTCGTCGTCGTAGATCGCCACGTGCGGCGTACCGTCCGCACCGATCCAGCCGCGGTACATGCCGTCGGTGTTGAACGGAATCGAGATCTGGCCCTGCGCATCCAGTGCGATTGCGCCGCCGTTGCCGCCCATCGATGGGATTTCCTGGTTGATCACCACGGCGGCGGCCCGCTTGAGCGGCACCCGCATCTGGGTCACCTTCATGCAGATCTCGTACGCCGCCACCGCACGGATGTAGAACTCGCCCCAGCCGGTACCGGAAACCGCGCAGCCCGAGTTGGCATAGGTACCGGCACCGATGATCGCCGAGTCCCCGACGCGCCCCCAGCGCTTGTCGTTCATGCCGCCGGTCGAGGTGCCGGCGGCGAGACGACCCTGCGCATCCAGCGCCACCGCCCCGACGGTGCCGAAGTGCTTGGCGGTCTCCCCGTCCGCGTGCGGCTGTTTTGCCACGTCCTCCTTCAGCGCCGTCTGCAGTTGCTGCCAGCGCTGTTCGGTGCGGAAGTAGGAGCGATCGACCAGGTCGAGACCCTGCTCTTTCGCGAATTCCTCGGCGCCTGCACCGGCAAGCATCACGTACGGTGCCTTCTGCATGACCGCACGCGCCAGCAGGATCGGATTCTTCACCCGTTGCACACCAGCGACCGCGCCCGCGCGCAAGGTATCGCCGTCCATGATCGCGGCATCCAGTTCGTTCCTGCCGTCGTGGGTGAACACCGCACCTTTGCCGGCGTTGAAGTTGGGATCGTCCTCCAGCACGACCAGCGCCGCCGTCACCGCATCCACCGCGGACTTGCCGGCCTTGAGCTCGGCATGGCCATGCTGCAACGCCTGGGTCATCGCGAAGCGGATCGCCTTTTCCTTCGCTGGCGGCATGTCATGGTGGATCACGCCGGCGCCGCCATGGATCACCAGCACGGGCGAGACTTCGGCATGGCTCATACTGGCGACTCCGGCGATGACCGACACGAGAATCAGGCGACGGAACTTCATGCGACGTCCGCGTGAGGACAACGGCGCGAGTATAGCCAGAGCAACCCGTCATTTCGGCGTGAAAGGCGGCTTGCGACCTTCGTACGAGGCCAGCCAGGTCCAATCCGTCGTATCCTTGTGCACTGATTCTCGTTAGCAGGAAGGCATCGCAATGAACAAGGTTTACCCCAGCGCGACCGAAGCCCTCGAAGGCGTATTGTTCGACGACATGACGATCGCCGCTGGCGGCTTCGGGCTGTGCGGCATCCCGGAAAACCTGATCGGTGCCTTGCTGGAAGCGGGCACCAAGGGGCTGACCATTGTGGGCAACAACGCCGGCGTGGACGATTTCGGCATGGGACCGCTGCTGAAGACGCACCAGGTCAAGCGCGTGTATGCCTCCTACGTGGGCGAGAACAAGGAATTCGAGCGTCAAACGCTGGCCGGCGAGCTGGAACTGCACCTGACTCCGCAGGGCACGCTGGCCGAGAAGCTGCGCGCTGGTGGCGCCGGCATCCCCGGTTTCTACACGCGCACCGCCTTTGGCACCAAGCTGGCCGAGGGCAAGGAGACCAAGGTGTTCAACGGCAAGGAATACGTGCTGGAGGAAGCGATCACTAGCGACCTCTCGATCGTGAAGGCGTGGAAGGGCGACGCCCACGGCAACCTGGTTTTCCGCGAAACCGCGCGCAATTTCAATCCGATGATCGCCACCTGCGGCAAGGTCTGCGTGGCCGAGGTGGAGCACCTGGTGCCGGTGGGCGAACTGGACCCGAACAACATCCACGTGCCGGGCATCTACGTCGACCGCATCGTGCAGGGCGAGAAGTACGAGAAGCGGATCGAGTTCCGCACGATCGCCGGGGTGGCTGCCGGCAAGGAGAACCCGACCCGCACGGCGATGGCCAGACGCGCCGCGAAGGAACTGCAGGACGGCTTCTACGTGAACCTGGGCATCGGTATCCCGACCATGGTGGCCAACCACATCCCTGATGGCGTCAACGTCACCCTGCAGTCGGAAAATGGCCTGCTCGGCATCGGCCCGTTCCCCACCGAGGAGCAGCTCGACCCCGACCTGATCAACGCGGGCAAGCAGACCATCACCACGTTGCCCGGCTCCAGCTTTTTCTCCAGCGCCGATTCGTTTGCGATGATCCGCGGAGGCCACATTGATCTGTCGATCCTGGGCGGCCTGGAAGTTTCCGCCACGGGCGACCTGGCGAACTGGATGGTGCCGGGCAAGATGGTCAAGGGTCCGGGCGGCGCGATGGATCTGGTCAGCGGTGTCAAGCGCGTGGTGGTGCTGATGGAGCATTGCGCGAAGGACGGCTCACCGAAGATCAAGGATCAATGCGACCTGCCGCTGACCGGCAAGCAGGTGGTGGACCTGATCATCACCGACCTGTGCGTGTTCACGGTGGAGAAGGGCAAGGGTCTGACCCTGATCGAACTCAACGACGGCGTCACGCTGGACCAGGTCAAGGCAAAGACCGGCTGCGCGTTCGCGGTCGACAAGGCGTTGGCCGGCTGACCACGGCGGGAGCGAAGTCCGACCCAGGGATGGGTTACGCCGGTATGGTGGAATCCGGGATGGCTGCCTCCGCCGGCAACGGATCGGGGAAGCGGATGCGTGCGACGTTCTCGTGATCGAGCCGGGTGTGCAGTTCCAGCGGCCAGCCAAAGCGCTCGCTGATCTGGCGGGCAATCGCCAGTTCGAAACCATGCCGATCGGCTCGCGGCGGGCCTGTCCCAGCCTCGCCGAGCGACATGTCGGTCCGATTGCTCACGCTCACCACGCCCGGGTCCACGCTGACCACCACGCTGCCGCGCTCGGCCTGCTGGCAGGCATTGCGCAGCAACTGCCAGCACAAGACCGAGAACACTTGCGGCGAACCTTCCAGGGCGAAGCGCCCCGATTGCTCCAGCCGCAGCTCGATCGGCCGCCCCGCGAGCAATTCCCGCGCGGCCGGCAATTCGTGCTCCAGCACGTCGTTCACCACGAAGCGTTCCGTGTCGCACGGCGTATCGGTATCGCGTGCCAACACCAGCAGCGCCTCCACCAGCATCTCCAGCTCGCGCGAAGCACGATGGATGCGCCGTACCGAGCGGGCGCCGAAATCACTCAGGCCCGGTTCGTCGGCCAGCATGTCGACCGACATCTTGATCACGGTGAGCGGGCTGCGCAGTTCGTGGCTGGCATCGCGGGTGAAATTGCGCTCACGCTGGTTGTAGCCGGCGATGCGGGTCGCGAAACCGTGCAGGCCGCGCGCCAGCGAGGCCACATCGGCATCGGTTCGACGGGCCAGTCGCTGCGGATGAAAGGCGTCCGGATCGGGCTCGTCATCGCTCCAGCCATCGATCAGCCGCGCCAGCGACCGGATCGGACCCCACTCATGCTGGATCGCCAGGAAGGTGAGCACCGTGGTGATCAGGATCAGCGCAAGCAGCGCCGCCCACGGTGCGACATTGAAAATACCCATCGCGCAGATGATCGTCAGCGCCACGAACTGCAGCCCGAACACCCATGCGATGCGCCGCTTGAAAGCACCCGCGCGAAATGTGATAGCGGTCGTCGCCCTGCTGTTCATTACCTTCGCCGTACCAATGTCACGCGTGCTGGAGCGTCGACGCCATTTCCGACTCGAGATCCGCCAGACGGTAGCCAGCCGAATGGATGGTATGTAACAGAGGCCGCGCGAAGGGTTTGTCGATGACGCGGCGCAGGTTGTACAGGTGCGAGCGCAAGGTATCGGAATCGGGCAGGGTATCGCCCCATATCTCGCGCTCGATATCGCGCCGGCTGACTACCCGCGGCGACTCGCGCATCAGGATCGCCAGCAGCTTCAGCCCGATCGGCGAGACCACCAGTTCCTGGCCGTCGCGGGTCAGGCGCAAGGTGGCGGTGTCCAGGGTCATGTCGCCCACGGTGAGCACTTCGGTGGACACCTGGCGGCGGTCGCGACGGATCAGTGCCCGCAGGCGTGCTTCCAGCTCGCGCACCTCGAACGGCTTCACCAGGTAGTCGTCGGCGCCGGCTTCCAGGCCGACCAGCTTGTCTTCCAGCGTGTCACGTGCGGTCAGCATCAGCACCGGGGTGGACTTCTTCGCTTCCTTGCGCAACTTGCGGCAGACGTCCAGGCCATCCAGCCCGGGCAGCATCAGGTCGAGCACGATCACGTCGTAACTGTTGGACACGGCCAGATGCAATCCGCTGACGCCATCGGCGGCGTAATCCACTGAATAACCGCGCCGTTCGAGAAATTCGCCCACCATTTCCGCGATCTGGCGGTTGTCTTCAACCAGCAGAATCAGTCCCGCTTGCTCGTCATGTGCCGTCATATCGTCCTCGCTGTCGTCTGGCTTCACATTTGTGAAGGTATACACGGTCGTTACGTGATGAAGGCGTGAATGCGAAATTGCATATTCAGCGCATATTCGGTCTGCCACCAGCCGTTGCGGGGGATCTGATCAGCGCCATCCACACTCACTGTCAGTCGACGATTCCTTCACGCGCGTTCCGTGCAGCAGCGGCTGCAGTTGTTTCCATACGTTATCCAGCACACGCGGCTCGGCCGCAGCCACTGGATGCAGGCCATCGTCCTGCATCAGGGCAGGGTCCAGCGCGATGCCGTCGAGCAGGAACGGCACCAGGGCGACGTGGCGCTCGTGCGCCAGCTCGGCATAGATCGCGCGCAATCCGTCGCGATATTGCGGCCCGTAATTGACCGGCAACTCGATGCCCAGCAGCAGCACCCGCACCTTGTGCCGCTGTGCCAGCTCGATCATCGCGTCCAGGTTGTCGCGCAGCGCCGGTAATGGCAAACCACGCAGACCGTCGTTCGCGCCCAGCTCGATCACCAGAATCTGCGGGTGATACTTCTCAAGCAGCGCCGGCAACCGGTTACGCCCGCTCAACGATGTCTCGCCGCTGATGCTGGCATTGACCACGGTCCACTTCGGCACCATCTTGGCCAGACACACATCGAGCAGATGTACCCAACCGGACTCGACCGGGATATTGTGCGCGGCGGACAGCGAGTCGCCCAGCACCAGCACGGTTTTCGGCGCCGCCGCCTGGGCGCTGCCGATGCCGCACAGGAATACCAGCAACCACAGGCATCGACGCATGAATGATCCTACCCATCCGTTCCTCGAAGCCTGCGATGTTAGCAAGTCGGTACGCGGTCCCGAGGGCCGGCTGGATATCCTGTCCGGGATCGACCTGCGCATCATGGCCGGCGAGAGCTTCGCGATCGTCGGCGCCTCCGGCTCGGGCAAGACCACCCTGCTCGGCCTGCTGGCCGGCCTGGATACACCCGATTCCGGCCAGATCACCCTGGACGGCCACTCGCTGCACCAACTCGACGAGGAAGCCCGCGCCGACCTGCGCCGACGCCTGGTCGGCTTCGTGTTCCAGTCGTTCCACCTCCTGCCCGCGCTCACCGCCGAGGAAAACGTGATGCTGCCGCTGGAGCTCGAAGGCAGCAGCAACACGCGCAGCCGCGCCCGCGAGGCCCTCGATGCGGTGGGACTGTCGCCACGGCGGCGGCATTATCCGGCCCAGCTTTCCGGCGGCGAGCAGCAGCGCGTGGCGATCGCGCGCGCCTTCGTGCATCGCCCGCGCGTGCTGTTTGCGGACGAGCCCACTGGCAACCTCGATCAGCGCACCGGCCATCACGTCACCGATCTGCTGTTTGCGATGAACCGCGACCATCACACCACCCTGGTGCTGGTCACCCACGATACGACCCTGGCCACGCGCTGCCAACGCGGGATCGAACTGGACGAAGGCCGCGTCGTGCCCGGCGTGCACGCGTGAAGATGCTGCGGCTCGCCTTGCGCAACCTGCGCCGTGAATGGCACCTGCCCGAGTTGCGCACGCTGGCTGCCTCGCTGGTGCTGGCGGTGGTTGCGCTTGGCGTGGTGGCCACCCTCGCCACGCGGATCGAACGCGGCATGCTGGCCAGTGCCGCCGAACTGATCGGTGGCGATATCGGCATCAGCTCGCCACAGGCATTACCCGGGAGCTTCGCCGCCAAGGCGCAGCAGGATGGTCTGGCGATCACGCGCACGGCGGGTTTCCCCAGCGTGGCATTCGCGCACAATCACACCCAGTTGCTCGACGTGGAAGCCACCGATGCGCACTACCCGTTGCGTGGCAAGCTGGAGCTGGCCGATGCAACAGGCCAGCAACGCATCGGCCACGGCCCGCCGCCGGGTGCCGTCTATCTCGATCATCGCGCCCTGGTGGCGCTGGACTTGAACGTGGGCGACCGGCTGCAGCTGGGCGGGCGCGAGCTGACCATCGCCGCCGAGCTGGTGCGCCGGCCCGATGGCGGCGAGCTGCTGGCGCTGGCACCGCGCGCGATCATGAGCCTGACCGACGCCGAGGCGGCCGGTCTGCTCGGCGTCGGCAGTCGCGCGCGCCATCGCCTGCTGCTGGCCGGCGAACCCGCGGCGGTACAGCGCTGGCGCGACTGGGCCCAGACCACCAGCCTGCCGCAGGGCGCCCAGCTGATCACGCCGGAACAGACGCAGGAACGCATGCGCAGCGCGTTCGATCGCGCCGGCGCCTTCCTGCGCCTGACCGCCTTGCTGTCGGCGCTGCTGGCCGGCATCGCGATCGCACTATCAGCGCAACGCTACGCACGGCGCAAAAGCATGGAAGTGGCCTTGCTGCGCGCGCTGGGCACCTCGCGGCGGCGTGTGCTCGGCCTGCTGCTGGGCACGCTGGGCGCACTGGCCATTCCGGCCACCGCGCTAGGTATGCTGCTGGCGCTCGGCCTGGCGCAACTGGCATGGCTGCTGGCCAGCCAGCTGTTCGGCAACGTGCCCACGTCGCTGCCACTGGGGCCCGCATTCGCCGCCGCCGCGATGGGCATGGCGGTGCTGGTCGGCTTCGCCTTGCCGCCGCTGGCACGGCTGGCCGAGGTGCCGCCGGTTGCCGTGTTCCGCCAGAGCATGACCCGGCGCGCGCGCCGTTTCGACGCGCTGTACCTGATCCCGCTGCTGGTTGCGCTGGGCCTGATCTGGAGCCAGAGCAGTTCGCTCAAGCTCGCCGGCATCCTTGCCGCCAGCCTGCTCGGGGTGGCGGCGATCGCCGCGCTGCTGGCAATGCTGCTGTTGTGGCTGGCGCGGCGGGTGGCGCCTGGCGCGCACCCGGCGCTGCGCCTGGGGCTGGCCGCGCTGGCGCGGCGGCGCATGCTGAGCGTGATCCAGGCCACCTCACTGAGTCTTGGCTTGTGCGCGCTGCTGTTGCTGGCCGTCGTGGCGCCGTCGCTGCTGCAGGGCTGGCGTCAGGAACTGCCGGCCGACACGCCGAACTGGTTCGCGCTGAACCTGCAGGACGACCAGCGTGCCGGCTTTGCGCAGGCACTGCAGCACGTCGGCGCCGATCAGCTCAACATGCTGCCGCTGGCAGTGGGCAAGCTCAGCGCGATCAACGGCCAGCCGATCGACCAACTCCATTTCGACGACGCGGGTGCAAAGGACTGGGCCGATCGACAGCTGCGGTTGTCCTGGGCCGAAGAACTGCCGCCGGCGAACGAAGTGATCGCCGGCCGCTGGGCCGGGCCGGCGCCGGCACAGGCGGAGGTCTCGATCGACACCATGTGGCGCGACATGTTTGCGCTGAAGCTGGGCGACACGCTGACCTTCCACATTGGCGAGCGCGACATCCAGGCCACCGTCGGCAGCGTGCGCAAGGTCGACTGGAGCTCGTTCCGGGTCAATTTTTTCCTGTTGCTGGACCCGGCGCATGCAGGTGAGCTGCCGCATACCTGGCTGGCCAGCTTTCACCTGTCCGGTGGGCATGCCGATGGCCTGGCGCAACTGTCGCGTGACTACAGCAACCTCAGTCTGATCGATGTCGATGCGCTGCTTGATCGCGTGCGCGAGATCGTCGACCGGGTCGGCAACGCGGTGCGCTGGATCCTCGGTTTCAGCCTGCTGGCCGGCGCATTGGTACTGGCCGCATCGCTTGCCGCCAGCGCCGCCGAACGCCGCCACGAAGCAGCGCTGCTGCGCACGCTGGGCGCACGCCGTGCCCAGTTGCGCGTGGCAGCCGCGTGCGAATTCGCCCTGCTCGGCCTGGTCGCTGGCCTCACTGCCGCGTTCGGCGCTGCCGGTGCCGGTCTGTGGCTGGGGCATGCGGTGTTCCATATCGATGGCTTCGTGCCGCCACCGTGGCCGCTGGCCGGCGGCGCCCTGGCGGCGGCCTTGGTGGTGATGCTGCTGGGTCTGGCGGGTACACGCAGGATCGTGCGCACGCCACCGATGCGCCTGCTGCGCGAAAGTTGACGGACCGACCGATTCTCTTGCCGGAGCGACTTCGGAATCCCCTTGATCTCAATCACCCACATTGATTGGCGTGCGCGCCTCAGGGCCGAATGGTTGCTGCTGCTGTTCGGCGCCCTGGCGATCGCGCTGGCCTTGCTCGACCCGCAGCCACCGGCGAGCTACCAGCGCTGGCTGCAGCTGCCTACCCTGGCCGGCCTGGCCGGTCTGCTGATCGCGATCCAGGGCATCCGCGACAGTGGCGTGGTGCAACACGTGGCCACGGCACTGGCCACGCGCATGCATTCGGTGCGTACGCTGGGCCTGCTGCTGGTCGCCGCCGCCGCCCTGCAGTCGACCATATTGACCAACGACGTGAGCCTGTTCCTGATCGTGCCGTTGACCGTGGCGCTCGGCGGCATCTCGAAGTTGCCGGTGCTGCGCGTGGTGGTGCTGGAAGCGCTGGCGGTGAACGCCGGCTCCACCCTGAGCCCGATCGGCAACCCGCAGAATCTGTTGCTGTGGCGGGTGGCGGACGTGTCATTCATCGACTTCGTCATCTCCATGCTGCCGGTAGCCGCGGTGATGCTCGCGCTGCTGTTCGTGCTGAGCTGGTGCTGGCTGCCGTCCACCCCGGTCGATCTCGACCCCCGTCGGATCGATGACAGCAACATGTCGGCAAGACTGGCCCTGCTCTCGTGCCTCGCCCTGGCCGCCATGGTGCTGCTGATCGAACATGGTCATGCCCGATCCGGCGCACTGCTGATGCTGCTGGCGTTCGGCCTGCTGCGCTGGCGCACGCTGGCAGGTATCGACTGGCTGCTATTGGTGACGTTTGCGGCGATCTTCCTCAGCCTCGGTCACTTCGCCGAACTGCCGCTGGTGCAACATGCGCTCGACCGGCTCGACTTCAGCCAGCCAACGACGCTGTATGCCAGCGGCATCGTCGCCTCGCAATTGATCAGCAACGTGCCAGCCACCGTGCTTTTGCTGGAACACGCACCCGATCCGCTCGTATTGGCGGTAGCCGTGAACGTGGGCGGCTTCGGCCTCGCGATCGGCTCGCTGGCAAACCTGATCGGGCTGCGCCTGGCCAGGCAGTCGCATGGATTGCGGCAGCTCCACCGGGTCTCGATACCCTTCCTGCTGGCATGCGCGCCGCTGGTGTACTTGGCCTGGCGCTGGACCGCCGGGTAGGAGCCCGCTGGCGGGCGATGCTGTTGATTTGATCTTCTGCCGCGTATCAGAAGAGCAAGAGCATCGCCCGCCAGCGGGCTCCCACCCGTCAATCGTCGTCGTGCGGAACGCTGACCTTGCCCTTCACCCCGGCATGATTGACATCACCACTGCCCTTGGCGCCGAGCGTGAAGTCGCCCGCCACGTCACTCACCGTCAGATCACCCGAACCCAGCGTGCCGGCGCTCACGCTGCCGCCCACCTGACGCAGGGTGACATCGCCCGAACCGATGCTGCCCACCTTGGCGTCACCCTTGATGGCCGAGGCCTTGAGATCGCCCGAACCCACCGAGCCCACGTCGAGGCTGCCGACATCGGTGGCGTCGACATCACCCGAACCGACGCTGGTGGAGAATTTTCCGGCGACCTGGCGCACGTGCAGATCGCCCGAGCCCACGATGCTCAGCAGCTCCTGCACGCCACGCACGTCGGCATCGCCCGAGCCCACAATGACATTCACCGGCATGCTGGCCGGGAGTTGCACGGTGACTTCGAGATTGGCGTAGGAACTGCCGAACAGGCTGAACGAGGAGTAGCCGTGGCCGCCGAGGTCGAGCCATAGCTGGTCACCCTCGCGATGCTGCGTGACTCGCAGATGTTCCAGTGCCGACTGGTCAGAGGCGCAGGCCCGGCCGGTGAGGTTCAATCCCTGGTTGCTGTCGCTGCCGACCAGGTGCAGGTCCTGGCTGTGCACGTCGATGTGCACCGACTTGACGCCGGCCAGGTCGAGCTGGAGGTTGCGCGGCGCCTCGAACTTGCAAGGTGAGGCGAAAGCGGTGAGCGGGGCGAGCAGCAACGCGGCAAGAGCAAGACGGTGCATGGACAGACTCCAGTGGTTGGGATATCCGTTGGGATGCAGCCGACGAGCAAAAGGTTGCAAGAGCAATCAGACTGGCGGCTCCTGCGCCTTGGCCTGCTGCCACAACGCCTCCTGCCCGGCCAGGTCGCGCTCGGCGAAGCTGCCACCCTCGGCCGCGGCGAGCTCCTCCATCTTGCGGAAGCGTCGCTCGAACTTGGCATTGGCATGGTGCAAGGCGCGCGAGAAGTCGATACCGGCGTGACGGGCCAGGTTCACCGCGACAAACAGTACATCGCCGATCTCGTCTTCGAGCCGCGCCGGATCGGCACCATTGTCGAACTCGGCACGCACCTCGCCGACCTCCTCGAGCAGCTTGTCCAGCACCGGCTGCGGGTCAGGCCAGGTGAACCCGGCCGTGGCGGCACGCTGCTGCAGCTTCAAGGCGCGCTTCCACTCCGGCAGCCCGCTGGAGATGCCGGCCAGCACGCTGGCGTCGGCAGCTTCGCCTTTTTCCGCGCGCTCGGCGGCCTTGATCTCCTCCCATGCACGCGTCTGCTCGGCCACGTCGACATAATGCACGTCGCCGAACACGTGCGGATGGCGCCGCCGCATCTTGCTGCTGATCGCGTGCACCACGTCGGCGAACTCGAATCGGCCCGCCTCCTCGGCCATGCGCGCATGGAACACCACCTGCAGCAACAGGTCGCCGAGTTCGTCGCGCAGGTCGTCGAAGTCGCCACGGTCGATCGCATCGGCGACCTCGTAGGCCTCCTCGATGGTATAGGCCGCAATCGAGGCGAAATCCTGCTGCACGTCCCACGGGCATCCACGCTCCGGATCGCGCAACCGCGCCATGATCCCCAGCAAATCGTCCAGCCTGTAGCGTTGCAAGTCACTCATGCTGCGCAAATATCCCACTGATTAGCGCCGAACCTCGGCTGACATGGTTTGTCTCACCCGCACTGTCTGTTGATCAGATCTTGCGTTGATGCAGAAGGGCCGGCGGGCGGTGCTCGCCCTACTGTCGCCGCGTCGTGGGGCGGGCACTGCCTGCCGGTTTTGTCGCGGCATTCAATCGATCCCTGATCAAGAGACGGTGTGGGCAAGAGGGGCTTTTGACAACTGAGGCTCGACGCGGAGCACGAATGCCCAAAAGCACCGGAATACCTTCTCTCCTCGGGAGGAGAAGGCGGGAATCAGGGACACACCGCACAAAACTTCCACCGAAGTCACCCACGCGCCTCCCGCAACCGCCCCGCCCAATCGATCGAACCATCCCCTACTGCAATGAACTCCGGGTTCAGCAGCGACTCCCCGCGGTGATAACGAAACGGCTGACCCTGCAAATCCAGTACCGCCCCGCCCGCTTCGTCCAGTACGCACTGGGCCGCCGCGGTATCCCATTCGCTGGTCGGGCCCAGGCGCAGATAGATATCCGCTTCGCCGCGCGCGATCAGGCAGAACTTCAGCGAGGAGCCCAGCGGAAACAGGCGGTAATCGCTGCCGATCAGCCGGCCCAGCAGGCCATCTTGCACCCCACCGTGGGAGCGACTGCCGGCTACCATCGGCGGCTGCACCAGCGGGCGTGATCGCAGGCGCTGCCACTCGGCGCCGGGTTGGCGTTGCAACCAGGCGCCGTCGTCCTGCACGCCGACATACAAATCGCCACTCACTGGCGCCAATACGACGCCGAGCACCGAGCGATGCTGATCGATCAAGGCGATGTTGACGGTGAATTCGTCGTTGCGCTTGACGAATTCACGGGTGCCGTCGAGCGGGTCGACCAGCCAGTAACGCGACCAGTGTCGTCGCTCCGCCCAGGGCAAGGCTCTGGCTTCTTCCGACAGGATCGGCAAGCGTGGTTCGAGCTGATCCAGGCTGGCCATGATGACTTGCTGGGCTGCCAGATCGGCGGCGGTCAGCGGCGAGGCATCGGCCTTGATCTGCACCGCGAAATCGCCGTGGTAGACCTTGAGGATGGCGTCGCCGGCGGCGCGCGCGATCTCGCCGATGCGGCGGGAAAATTCAGGCGGCATGCTCATGATCGCCGGAAGCGTCCGGCGAGGTACTCGCGGGCCATGAACAGTGCGGCCAGCGAGCGCCCGTCGGTGACGTCGTCGCGACCAAGCAGGGTGTGCAGCTCGGACATCTTCCATGGCACCACGTCGAGTTCCTCCGGCTCGTCGCCGGGCAGCTTTTCCGGATACAGGTCCTGCGCCAGAACCACGTGCGCCATGTGCGTCATGTACGCCGGCGACAACGACAGGTTGTGCAGGATCTTCAGCTTGCGCGCACCGTAGCCGATCTCCTCCTTCAGTTCGCGGTCGGCGCCCTGCTCGGCCGTTTCGTCCTGGTCCAGTCGCCCCTTGGGCAGGCCCAGCTCGTAACGACCCAAGCCGCCACCGTATTCGCGTACCAGCAGCACGGTTTCGTCGTCGAGCATCGGCACCATGACCACCGCGCCCAGGCCGCTGCCCTTCAGCCGCTCGTAGGTACGCCGTGCACCATTGGAGAACTCCAGGTCGATCTGCTCGACCCGCAGGAACCGGCTGTGGGTGACGTCCCGCGTGGCATGGATGGTGGGAAGTTTGTGCATCCGGTCATTTTAGCAGCCTGCAGGGCCTTGGCTGGCCGGTCTGCCGATCTGTCGGTGCGACCCGCTATCTGCTGAATCCTGGTCCATGGAACCACGACGGAGCCGAATGCTCGTCTCGATCACCAAATCCCGAACGGCTGCGTGCGCACCGCCTACCGCCGCAGGCGCTGCAAGGCCTGCGCGTGGATCGGCGGCGTGCCGGCCAGCACGCTGCGCGTGTCCAGCGTCAACGGTGCGCCGTCGAGGTCGGTGAACACGCCGCCGGCCTCGCGCACGATCACCGCCAACGCAGCGATGTCGAGGATGTTCACGTCCGATTCGATCACCAGGTCCAGGCTGCCACGCGCCAGCAGGTGGTAATGACAGAAATCACCATAACCACGGATCCGGTTGCTGTCGCGGATCAGCGCGCCCAGCGCGTCCCAGCGCGCATCGGCGGTGAGGGTCCTGACATTGCCGATGGACAGGGACGCATCGCCGATCACGCTGGTGTCGGCCACACGCACCTGTTCGCCGTCGAGCCACGCGCCGCCGCCCGTGCTGGCCCACATCGTCTCGCCATATACCGGCGCGCTGGAGACGCCGAGCCGCAGCTCGTCGCCTTCCATCAAGGCGATCTGGGTGGAGAAGAACGGGGTGCGACGTACGAAGCTCTTGGTGCCGTCGAGCGGATCGACCAGCCACAACAGGCCACCACGCTCGCCGTCCATGCCGAACTCCTCGCCATAGATCGAGGCCTGCGGCAGCGCTGCCTGCAGGATCCGCCGGATCGCCTGCTCGGCCTCGCGGTCGGCTACGGTCACCGGCGTGGCGTCGGCCTTCAGCTCGACCTCGACGCCTCGGCGCCAGTAGTGCGTGATCACTTCGGCGGCGGCGGCCGCGGCTTCGCGTGCCGCGGCCAGCGCCGAAGCGGCGAGTTCGGGATTCATGGTTGTGTGACGCCTTTGTCGGTCGATGGCGGAGCGTTGGCCAGGCCACCTTTTTGCTGGATATGCACGCTGCCGTCGTTCGACACCGGCCCGAGGCCGGCCAGCCAGCGTTGCAGCGCGGGATCAGTCTGGCGGGCGCGCAACCTGGTGTCCAGTCGCCAACCCAGCGGACTGAGTTGCAGTTGGCCCTGGGCCAGCAACGGCCCAGTGCCGAGATCGTGCCATTGCGCGTGGATCACCCCGGCTTGTGCCTGCGCCTCAAATTGCATGTCACCGAGAGCCAGATCGCCCTCCTCCGTGCGCATGGCGGCGTCCTGCCACCGCCCGCGCACCTGCCCTTGCAACGGCCAGCCGCCTTGCAGCAGAACGTATTGTGCGGTCAATTGCAACTCGCCCAGCGGCCGGCCCAGGAGCGGTTCGGAATACACATCCAGCGCGACAAGATCGGCACGCAGGCGCGCGTCGTCGGCCTCGATGCGGCCATCCGGCAAGCGCCGCAGGACACCGGAAAACGTCAAGTGCGGCCCGTCAAAGGCGACGTGCACGCGCAAGTCGCCGAGCAGCGCGCGCCGGGACACCTGCCAGTGCAGTTGCCCCAACGATTGCCCCCCGACAGCGGTCACCTCGCCGGCCTCGCCGTTCCACGCCGAGCCATGCACTTGCTGCAGGCGCAACCCGTGCAATTGTGGCTCGATCCACGGCATCACCCAGCGTGCCGGCAGGAACCACAGCAGCAACACGGCGAGCGCGGCAAGCAGAGCCAGGATGACCAGGGCATTTCGCAGGTACTTCAAGCATCGATTCCCGAAAGATCCGTGCGCTGGCTTGAGCGTGCGCGGCGCAGCGTCGATCATAGCCGGACGAACCGCCCCGAAAACAGCAGTGCCACGCTGGCTGCGCGCAACCTGAAACATCTCGGGCATCCGTGCACCCGGATGCACAACCACGGGTGCGTGCCGATGGCGCGTGGCTGGTCGACGTCGGGTTCACCCTCGGATCGGCGATCCAACTGGGCGAGGAGCCGGCGCGCCCGGTGCCGCCCCGGCCTGGGCCGGGTGTTCCCCACGACCGAAGCGGTTGCCGGGCACCGGCCACTTCGCACTCCGCTATGCTTGCGCTTTTGCAAACCCACACCGCATGCGCACCATCCGACTCCATGCCGACCTGCCGCTGGCCGTGGGCTGCGAACTGGCGCTGCCGCCACAAGCGGGCGAACACGCGGCCCGTGTTTTGCGACTGATCGCTGGCGATCCGCTGACGCTGTTCAACGGCGATGGCCACGATTACCAGGCCAGTATCGGCGCGATCGACAAGCGCACCATCACGGTTCGCATCGCCTCGCGCCAATCGCTGCAAAATGAATCACCGCTGCCGTTGGTGCTCGCCCAGGGCATCGCGCGCGGCGACAAGATGGACTTGGTCGTGCAGAAGGCCACTGAACTTGGCGTGGTCCGGATCGTGCCGTTGCTGACTGAACGGTCCGAGGTACGACTGGATGGCGCACGCGCGTCCAAGCGGGTGTTGCATTGGCAGTCGGTGGCGATCAGCGCCTGCGAGCAATGCGGGCGCGCGCGCATTCCCGAGGTCCAGCCGATCCAGACCCTGGCCGGCTGGCTCGATGAGCTGCCGGATGACGGTGCGCTTCGCCTGGCCCTGATGCCGCAGGCGACGGACACGATCCCCGGGCTGCGCTTTGGCCATGCTGGCGGCGTGCTGGTGATCGGTCCTGAAGGCGGCCTGGGCGAGACGGACATCCGCGCACTGGAACAGCGTGGGTTCCGCGGCCTGCGCCTGGGACCCCGGATCCTGCGCACCGAAACTGCCGGTCTGGCGGCGCTGAGCGCCCTGCAGGCATGCCATGGCGACTTGCGCTAGGACTTGCACCACAGGCCTCGCGAAGCACGGCCCGGTCGCTCGCTACAACCTGTAATTGAAGCCGAGCCGCACGATGCGCCCCAAGGGTCTTACTCGGGAAGGCGGGTGGTCTCCTCTCCGTTTTCTATACCGTGCGCGCTTTGGAAGGCCTTGCGTAATCGGCATGTGATGCGTTGCATCAGGCTCATTCAATTCCACGGCCATGATGGCGACCTGACGCTGGCAACATTCTGGAATACGCTGCGGGGGCTGCGTGCAATCGTTAAGATCACGCGCATGCTGGCCGCCCTGATGGCGTGGGTCGTATGTGAGCCGGGCTGCTACGCGCGCTGATGGCGCTGGGCGCGTTAACGAGCTTATACCTCGCCTTCCGGTAACCGCCATCCGCCGTCGCCGCGCAAGACCAGGATAGCGGCGGGATGCGCTTTGCCCCCACCTGCGGAGGAATTTCAATGAAGAATGATCGCTTCGGCACGGATTCCCGGCGACTTGGTTATCGACCACCCGGTGATCGCCGACGTATTCGGCCGCGATGACCTTGCTGCCTCCATTGCTCGACAGCGCAGACGCCGTCCACTCCTGGATAACCGTCGACGCCAAGCCGTCGCGACGATGTCGAAGACCACCGGGAGTGAACCAGCATGCGGCCGACGATAAGCAGACTTCCACCACGAACACTGAGGAGAAATTCGACATGATTGGCAAGATAGCAATCGGCATTCTGATAGCGGTAGCCAGCGTGGCTCAGGCGCAGGATCAGGTGGCGCCCAAGGCAGCGGAGGCGTCCGTGCTGCCGCTCTCGGCAAAAACTCGCGCGGCGCTGATAGCGGAGATGCTGGGCGTCAAGGCAGGGGTCGCCGAACTCTCGGGATCCATTGCGATGGGTGAATGGGAGGCGGCGGCGCAGCAGGCAGAACGCATCCGCGACAGCTACATCATGAAACAGAAACTGTCGAGTGAGGAGCTTGAGGAACTCGAGCATGCATTGCCGGCGGATTTTATCGAGAAGGACAGCGCGTTCCACCGTCATGCCGATGGATTGGCGCATGCCGCCCGGGCACACGATTACGAACTGGAGGTGTTTTATTTTTCCAGAATGATGGAGGGCTGCGGTACCTGCCACGCCCGCTATGCCCCGAATGTCTTCAAAGGCTTCAAACCGACGGACCGTACTGACACCCACTGACATGCCGTGGAGCGACTACGCGTACCGGGTGCTGGGCAACCACCCGGTGACCCCGGTTATCCGTGAGCTGCAACTGGCTCCGGACACCTGGGCCATGCCCTGCCGCGCGGGGCACTATGCGCTGCTCGGCGACACCGCGCACCAACTGCCGCCACGCTTCTGCCCGATCGCGAATGCACCCCGCGCCGATGGCCGGGCCAGCCTGCTGCGCCGCCGCCACGGCGGTGCATACCGAAGAGTTCTTCACCAACCCGCAACCGTGGACCGGGGCGCCTCCCGTCACCCCCGAATCGGGTATCCCTCGATGCGCGAATCCCGCATTCACACCAAACCCGGCGACGATGGCAGTACCGGCCTGCTGTTCGGCGGGCGCACCTCCAAAGCCGACCCGCTGATCAGGGCGGTTGGCAGTATCGACGAGGCGATCGCGGCGCTGGGCCAGGCTCGCGCCGGCAGCACCGATGCGACCTTGCGCGAGATGAGCCTGCGCATCCAGCGCGACCTGTTGGTGGTTGGCGCCGATCTGGTTGCCAACCCGCGCGTCCGCAACCGGCGCACACCCGGCATCTCGCTGGTCACCGCCGAGATGACCACACGTGACGAGGCCGGATCGATCGATTGGTGGCCCAGCGGCCATTGCGCGCGGTATTCATCGTGCCCGGCGCCAACATCACATCGGCCGCGCTGGATCCCGCCCGCTCGATCGTGCGCCGGGCGGAACACAATCTGGTCGCCTGCCAGATCCACGCGGGGGTTCACCACCCACTGAATCCACAGGCCCGCAACTACCTCAACCGGGTCCCCGACCTGATCTATATGCTGGCCCGGCAGGCCGCCGGTGACGAGGAAGAACCCGTCAGCCACGAAGCGTCGGATCGTATCTGACCAGTCGGTACACCACGGGGGGAAAAGGTACAAAGGAGATCGATCATGAATGGCTTGACCATCGCAACCAGTGAGTTCCCGGTAAAAGAGACCATCGACCGCATGGTCGCTGTCATCGAAGTGCAAGGCTGGCATCTTTTTGCCCGCATCGACCATGCCGCGCAGGCCGGCAAAAAAGGCCTGGCGTTGCGGCCTACCGAATTGATCCTGTTCGGAAATCCCGAAATAGGTACGCTGTTGATGCAGGACCGTCAACTGTCGGCCATCGATCTGCCCATGAAGATGCTGGCGTGGGAGGATGAACAAGGGCAGGTCAGGATCGCGCACAACAGCATGCAGTGGCTCCAGCAGCGTCACGGCCTGACCGACGAGGCGACCCTGCGAGTCATCGGTGAAGTTCTGGCGAAGGTAAGCGCCAGCGCGCAAACGCAATGACTGGAACCATCGGAACTGATGCAGGCGGAGTCATGGCATGAGGAGTCGGCCACCGCGCTGCCTGCGGTGTTTCGGTCGGGACAGCCGTTGGCGTTGCGGGCGGTGGCGGTCGATCTCTTTGCGTGCCAAACACCCCAACGTCATTCTGGAACCGTCGACTTGGTCTGCCCGGCAATGGCTTTCTCCAGACGTTCGGCCTCGCGGGTGAGCCCTGTCTCTTGATCAGATCTCGATGGAATACCGCGACAAGAGCCGGCGGGCCGGAACCGCCCAACCAACGCCCCACCCTAGGGCGGGCACTGCCCGCCGGCTCTTCTGCATCAACGCAAAATGTGATCAAGAGACCACCCGTGGGCTCGGGATCGTGCCCGGACCGGATATCCGCCTTGCCCGTAACCCGGCAACCGCATCAGCCACCCGATGGAGGCCTCACTGGCGGGCGGGAGTGGCAAGCACCTGCGAGCAGAGTGTCCGTCCGCGCGTTCCCGGGACCTGGCCGGCGACCATCCTGTCGGCATGGCTGGACGCATTGTCCGACGACGGATCCTTGCAACTGGCCCGGTTGAGCGACGCTGCCTTGACCTGTCAGGACGGACGCGATGCCTGCGCCGGTACGTCGCCACCCGCACCCGTCGAGTCCAGCAGGTCGAGCAGGCTCGCCTCGATCCATTCCAGATCGGGAATCACCGCCACGTCATCACGCACCAGCACGCGCGCGCCTACTCCCGCCGGCAAGCCCTTGCCATCGTGGGTGGGGATGATCAATTCGGAATTCAGCGTGGTCAGGCGCGGAAAGCCCTGGGTCAGGACCGCAATGAATGGCAACCTCGCGTCACCGCCCAGCGCCTTGAGTACGGCAACGCGCGCGACCAATTCGCTATCGCCCTCGGCACTGCCCGCCAGGCGCGTGAACGACACCAGCGGCACGCGCCAGCCACGCCAGGCAATACGGCCCAGCAACCAGTGCGGTGCTCCCTCGACCGGCTCGGGCGTGCTTTGCGTGATCACCTCGGCAATCGTGGCATTGGGCAGCAACATGCGCAGGTCGCCAATCGGCACCAGCACACAGCGGATTTCACGCGGCAACGGATCACTCATGGAAATACCTCGATCAGGTGCGCCGCCAGTTCAAGCGGTGTACCGGAAAAACTGACCAGTCGTTCGGCAAATATTCCGCTGACCATGTCGGCAAAATGCTCCCCGGACGACGACTCGACCCAGACCTGGCCGCCACGATCGTGGATCGCCTGCGCGCCGGCAACGGCATCGTTGCCGCGACCGGCGAAGACGATTGCCAGGGCGTCGCGACCAAACGCATTGGCCGCCATGGTCAGGCTGGCGTCGATCGACGGCTCCGCCGATTCATCAGCCAGCAGCTCCACGCTGCCGTCGCGACGCAGGCGCACCCGCTGGCCGGCAGGAACCATCAGCACCTCGCCCATTCCCGCGCGGCTTCGGGCATCGGCCAGCCGAACCGGCAGCGGGCCATGCCCGGCAAACCGTTCGAGCAGTTCCGCATCGGAGCGCCCACCCAGATGCTGGGTGAGCAGGAACGTCAGGCGCGTAGTCTGCGGCAGCGCCTCCAGGAACTTGCATACGGCATCGACGCCGTCGACCGAGGCCCCCAACAGCACGACCCGGCTCAGCGCCGAACCGAGCTCGTCCAGCATCATCTCGTGGTCGTGTACATAGGCCTGCGGCGCGATGGCTTCTTCCATCGAAACCAGCTCCAGGCTCATCGTCGGCTCCACGTCGGATGAAACCGCCTCGACGTCCGGAGCGAGGAATTCGGCGGCGCTGAGCTTTTCGATACCGAACGCGCTGGGGTGAGGCTTGTCATCGGATTCCGCCGGCGTCTCATCATCCAGAAGCGCCCAACTGGATGGCGCACTGACTGGAGCCGGAGCCGGCGGCAGAACCGGTTCCGTCGCGTCTGCCGGTTCGGTGGCCACGTCGGGGTGCGTCAGTGCCGACAGTTGCAAGTGGTCCATATCGAAGGTCGGCACCGCGGCATCTGGCGCCCCCCTGCCAGCGGGCCCGGCGGCAGCCTCCGCCGGGTCGGGGTCACTAGATTCGGGCGCACCGAAATTGCCATCGTGCAGGGGCGGTGGTTCCTCGCCGCCGGTAAATCGCAGGCCCGGTCCGGTGACTCCTTCTTCCTCCTGGTCAGGCAGGTCACCGGAAGCCAGCAGCGCCTCCAGTTCCGCCGCCAGGTCTTCCGATTCGGTGGCCAGGCCTTCGTCCGCCGGCGCATCGACGTCATCGAACGCGAAAAAGTCGAGGTCAACGTCCAGATCCGTGTCGAAATCCGTTTCGAGTCCGGGCTCCGCCGGTGCCTCCACCACGGATTGCGGATCGTGCGATGGACCCGGGTCGAGTGCTGCCGTCGCCATTTCATCGGGCTCCGCCGGTGCCACAGGCGGCTGCGGCAGCGCGCCGACCGGGTCTTGCCTGCTCGCCTCGCGGTTTTCGACCACAGCGGTCAACGCCGTATCGGAGGACACGGGCGTCGCGGGTGGCATCTGAATCTGGGGGGCCTCTTCGGGCCGCGGCGGATCGACGTCGCCCATCGCCAGCACCTTCACTGCCAGATGGCGTGCCCAGCGCGCGCGATCCCAGCCAACCAGCGCGCGGCTGGCCTGGGCATCATTGAACACGACACGCGGCCGATCGCCGTCGATCAGGTCGTACAACTGGTCCAGCGCATCGTCGGCCTTGTCATCGAGGTTGACCACCAGGACGTCGGCGCCCACTTGCTGCAGCAGTTCCCGGTTCAACCCGGACACCCCGCCCTCGTGGACAATCCGCGCGCCACGCTCATGCAGGGCATCGCGCAACTGTCCGCCTAGCTCGGTATCGTCGAACAGCAACGCAACCGCCGGGGACGTGTCAGTCATGAACTGGCTCCGTGGCACGTTGCTCGAGTACCTCCGCAATCTGCACCAGCAGTTCGGCCTCCTGGTACGGTTTGCCGAGATAGCGATCCACGCCGATATCGAAGGCCCGCTGGCGATGCTTGTCGCCGCTGCGCGAGGTGATCATGATGATCGGCACGTCGCGCAACCGCGGATCGGCCTTCATCAGCGTTGCCAGCTCGTAGCCGTCCATACGCGGCATCTCGATGTCAAGCAACATCAGCTCCGGCACCCGTTCGTGCAGTTTCTCCAGCGCATCCACACCGTCCTTGGCGGTGCTGACTTCGTATTCGTGGCGCTCCAGCACGCGGCTGGTGACCTTGCGCATGGTGATCGAGTCGTCGACCACCATCACCATCGGCCGCACCAGCACCTCCTCGACGACGGGTGCCTGAACCGCGCTGAGGCCCTCGGCCAGGCGCTGCTCGCGACGGATGATGCCGTGGCGAACCAGCGGCGCCAGATCCAGAATGATCAGCACCGAGCCGTCACCCATGATGGTGGCGCCGAGCAGGCCGGGCACCGAGCTGATCTGCGGGCCCACCGACTTGACTACGATCTCGCGCGAGCCGAGCACTGCATCGATGCGGATCGCCGCCCGCAGATCACCCGCCCGGGTCAGCAGCAGCGGTTGCAGCTCATCCTCGGCGGCCAAACCCGGTGGCAGGCCAAGCAATTCGGCCAGATCGTGGATGCCGTATTCCTCGTTTCCATGCTGGAACGAGGGCTCGTCCATCGCGAGCAGCGCGGCAAGATCATCCGGATTGACCCGCGCCACGCCCTGTACCGAGGTCATCGGAATCGCGAAGGTGGCTTCGCCGATGCGCACCAGGATGGCCTGGGTCACCGCGAGGGTGAACGGCAGGCGCAGGATGAAGGTGGTGCCCTGGCCTTCCTCAGACTCGATCGACAGCGAACCGCCGAGCTGCTTGATCTCGTTCGCCACCACGTCCATGCCGACGCCGCGGCCGGCCAGCTGGGTCACCTTGCCGGCGGTGGAGAAGCCCGGTTGGGCGATCAGCGACAGCAGCTGATTGTCGGTCGGCCTGGTCTCGGGGCGCAGCAGGCCACGTTCGATGCCGCGCTTGCGGATCGCCTCGCGGTTGAGACCACGGCCATCGTCGGTGACCCGGACCACCACCTCGGTCGCCTCGCGCGCCACCTTGATCCGTACCGCGCCCTCGGCCGGCTTGCCGACCTTGCGGCGCTCCTCGGGGCTCTCGATGCCATGGGCAATGGCATTGCGCAGCATGTGCTCGAACGGCGCCTTGATGCGATCGAGCAGGTTGCGGTCCATTTCACCGTGAGCGCCATCGACGTAAAGCTGAGCATTCTTGCCTTGCTCCTGAGCCGCCTGGCGCAGGGTACGGCGCAGGTTCGGCACCATGGTGTCGAATGGCAGCATGCGGGTGCGCAGCAAGCCGTCCTGCAGCTCGGTGCTGACCCGCGATTGCTGGATCAACAGGGTTTCGGCCTGGCGGGTCAGCTCGTCCAGCATGTTCTGGATCGACACCAGATCGGATACCGACTCGGCCAGCGCACGCGAGTACTGCTGCAGTTGCGAGTAGCGGTCCAGCTCGAGCGGATCGAATACGGTCAACCCCGCCTCGCGATGTTCGCGCTGGAAGCGCGCGATGATCTGCGCTTCGGTCTCGATTTCCAGCATGCGCAACTGGCTGCGCAGGCGCGCCACGGTCTGTTCCAGCTCAACCAGGTTGAAGCGATAGCCGGCCACCTGCTGTTCCAGGCGTGACCGGTAGATCGCCACTTCGCCTGCGTGGTTGACCAGGCTGTCGAGCAGGTCGGCGCGAACGCGGATCTGCTCCTGCGGGGAACGGACTTGCTGCGCTGCCTCGGGCAACAATTCGGGAAGGCCAAGCGCATTGTCCTCGCCGGATGTCGCCGGTCGCGGCGTGTCCTCGACCGGGATGGCAGCCACGTTCGTCGCCGGCTCCGCTTCTTCGACCAGTGCCGTTGCGCCAGCCATTCCCAGCAGATGATCGATCATCGCCTGCGGGTAGTCCGGCATCTGACCCTGCGCCACCCGCTGTACCAGCGAGCTCAGCTGGTCGAAGCTCGCCTCGAGCGCGCCAATCAGGGGTCCGGTCTTGCCCGTGTCGCGGATCGGCTTTTCGAGCACCGTCTCGATCGCATGGGCGAGATCGCCTACCGAGACCAGGCCGGCGATCCTGGCACCACCCTTGAGCGTATGCAGATCGCGTTGCAATTCGCCGACGTAGGAGAGTTCAGCGGGCTCGGCATGCCATTTCGCCAGCACGCCGTCGGCACTGTCGAGAAGCTCGCGCGCCTCGTCGATGAACACTTCCAGCAGATCCGCGTCGATCTGGCCGCCTCCCGGAAGCACGAACGCCGACGGCGGTTCGGCATGGCTGACGGCCTCGGCGGCAGCCTTCTTCGCTGCAGCCTCTTCTTCGGCGGCTCGCTCGGCGGCAGCCTGCTCCGCTGCGGCCTGCTCCGCTGCGGCCTGCTCCGCTGCGGCCTGCTCAGCGGCGACCTGCTCAGCGGCGACCTGCTCGACGGCAGCCTTTTCAGCGGCGGCCTTCTCAATCGCAGCCGCTTCAGCAGCAGCCCGCTCGGCAGCAAGCTTTTCGGCCGCGGCGTTCTCGGCGGCAGCCTTCGTGGCCGCAGCATCATCGGATTCGAACATCCGCAACGCCTCCGCCATTTCGGCAGCGACGTCGATGTGATCGTCATGCTCCAGAAGAACCCTGACGTCACCTGGTCCCGGTTCTCCGGGCTGGGTGGGAGTGACGATCAAGTCGTCGGTGGCGTGATCATCGCCCTGGACAAGTTCCTCGGACACCTCGTCCTCGTCCGTCCCCAGCGCCTCGAATACGACGTGCGGGACCCTGGATTCGGGGTAATGATCGCGCATCTCGACGATCTGGGCAGTGAGCACATCGGCATTCGGCAACTGCGGCGCGGTCGCATCGAACTGGTTCATCACCTGGTCGACCACATCGGCCGCCTGGCCAAGCAGGCGCACACCCGTCGACGACAGCGGTTGCGCGGACGCGCGCAGCCGCTTGAACAACCCCTCCAGCGGCGACAGCAACTGCGTCAGCAGCGGAATGTCGACCATGGCGATCGCGCCGTGCAAGGTGTGCACCGCACGCAACAGCTCCTCGCTGACCGGCAGATCGGCCTCGCTGCGCTGGATCGCGGTACGAATCGTCTGCAGGTATTGCGCCACTTCGCTGCGCAGGATTTCCAGCAGCACCGGATCGACCGGCGGCATCGCCGGCATGGCCATCACCGCCTCGGCCTCGATCGGCTCGGGCACCCTGACGGCATCGGCATCGGTCAGGGTAGCCCGGGGCACTTCTGCGGCATGGACGCTGGCCCGCGGAACGCGGCGGAGCACCTTGCGCGTGACGGTTTCGGTGTCGCGTGGCGCCTGATCTTCCACACGGGCCGGACGACCCGCCGCCAGTTGCTCGGCGGTTTGCATGATCGCGCTGAGCGGTGCATCGGGAGTGCCCTCGCCCTTGAGCGCCGCCAGCAGTTGCGGCAACACATCAATGGCGTGGTGCACCAGGACCTGCACGTTCTGGTCCGGCTCGATGGTGTTGTCGAGGACGCGATTGAGCATGTCCTCCACTTTCCATGCGAACTCGCCCAGTAGGCCGGCACCGACCAGGCGACCGGAGCCTTTCAGCGTATGGAACGAACGCCGGATGCTGACCAGGGGCGGGGTTTGCGTCGGGCTGGCCAGCCAGTTCTTCTCGGCGGCAACGAGGTTGTCGATTTCTTCCTGCATCTCCTCCAGGAAGATCTCGCGGATATCGTCGTCGATACCCTCGGCATCGACGTTGAAACGGGTGTTCGCCGCAAGCGGGTCGGCGACTGGCACCTGCTCGACGACCTCTTCCTCGATTTCGATCCAGTCTTCGCCGGGCTGCGCCGTGGCCGCACCTTCTGTCGATGCGGTCTCGGCCAGACGCAACCCGCCAAGGTCGTGCGCAGGCTCGACGGGCGGATGCATCTCACCGATGAAGATGTTGCCGATGTCGTGGCCCGCCAGCAGGCTGACGGTTTCAGAGAGTTCGGGATGCTGTTCGCCTCCGATGTTGGCGTCTGCGGGTGTCGGCGCATGCACCGGCGCAGCAGCCGGGGCCACGGGCACGGCCCGCATCTCGGGCACCGGCCAGTACCCGAGCAGGCCCAGGCTGTGCTCGGCCACGTCCAGGATGTGCTCCAGCCCGCCGCGGTGCTCGCGCGCGGCCTCGAGGTAGTACTCCAGGGCGGCCAGCGCATCGGCCAGGTGATCCATCTGCGCGCCACTGGGTACCCGGCGATCCTGCAGCAATTCATGATCGATGAACCGACCCACGCCCTGGGCCAGTTCGGCCGGACGTGGTGACGACAGCATGCGCATGGCGCCGGCAACTTCGTCCATCAGCGATGGTGCGCTGGCGAGGCGATCGTGCTCCCAGCCGGATTCCACGAAGGCCACGATGGCATCCTTCACGCCGCCGGTATTGCTGATTGCCTCCTGCATCAGGGTGGTGACGACGCCCAGCGCTTCGCTGCGCGGCAAGCCGTGCGCGGCTTCGCCGCCAGTCTCCGGTTCGCCTTCGGAACCCAGGCTTTCGATGTGATCGTCCAGCGAGGCTTCCACGTACAGCAGCGCACCCGCCACGTCCAGCAAGGTCTCCTCATCGGCCGGCCGCAGGCGATTGGCGATTTCGTCGAGCACGCGACGCTGCTCGCCAACCACCCGACGCGGCACCGCCAGCGCCAGCATGCCCAGGGTATCGCCCACCCGTTCGAGCACCTCGCCCTGTGCCGCCAGTTGCGCCGGATCACCGTCCTGTTCGCGCAGGAACAGATCAAGCGCCTCCTTGACGCGCAGCAGGTCGTCCTTCAGCGCCTTCGACACCGAATCCAGCAGGGCACGGTTGTGTCCGGACATCGATCCACGCGCATGCTCCAGCTCGCCGGCATCCGGCAACAGGCTGTCCAGCGCATAGGTCGTGCGCAATTGTTCCATGTGCGGGCTGCGCTGCCTGGCCTGGGCCACGAGGTAGAGCAGCTTGCAGGCCACTTCGTCGGCATCGCTTGCGCGCAGGCTGTTCTCGCCATGTTCGATCAGCAACCGGATGTTGCGGTCGACCTTGCCGATCAACTGGCGTACTTCGGTGGCGTGAGCCTTGAGCATGCCCTGCTCGAGGCCTTCCAGTACGCCAGCGGCAATCCACCACAGGCGACGACCGTGCACGTGGAAGCAACGCGCGGTGATCGCCAGCAGGGTCTTGCGCATGCCGACCAGTTGCTGTGCCGGATCCTGCCCGCGGAACCAGGCGAGCAGTTGATGCTGGAAGCGCAGGCGCAAGCCGGAAAGCTCCGCACGATGTGCGGCGGCGTATGCCTCGCTCATGGCCGCAGGCGCCTGCTCCGGCAGGAACGCGTCCAGATTCGGGTAGAACATGGCCGATTCGGGCTGCGGGTCCTGTCCCCGCGTGGCGCGCAGGTCGTTCAGCAACGGCAGCAACACGATCGGTACGTCGCGATGGCCGCTGGACAACCGCTCCAGGTAATCGGGCAGTTGCATCAGGCCGCGCATCAGGGCGGCGTAGGCCTCCTCGCGCTGGGCGACCTCGTCGTCCAGCAGGGCACCGACCAACGCCTCCATTTCCGCGGTGACCGCCGCCGCGCCATACAGCTCGACCATCTTCAGCGTGCCATGCACCTGATGCAGATGATCCGAGCAAGTGCGCATGAAATCGCGCTTGCCCGGATTGTCGACGTAGGACTCCAGTGCCTCGCGGGCAATCGACAAGGTGTCGTCGAGTTCCGGCTTGACCCACTGCAGGGTCGTAAAATCGATGTGGTCTTGAAGTCTCATGCGCCTCTCTCAGCGGTCGCGCCATGCGGGCATTGCGAAACCAGCGAGACTGCCCCCCGTTTTATGCGTGTGTTCATCCGACTGGAGCCTGTTCTGACGGAGGTCATCCCGGCAACTTGAAGTGCGCCACTGAACGCCGCAGTTCGCTCGCCAATTGCGCCAGGGTACCGATCGAGTCGGCGGTCTGGCTTGCACCCAGCGAGGTCTGCGAAGTGATTTCCTGGATCGCATTCATCGAATGTGAGACGTCGGTCGCCGCAGCCGACTGTTCGCGCGCCGCGCTGGAGATGTTCTGAATCAGTGCCGACAGATCGTGCGAAACACGCTCGATATCGCCCAGCGCGCTGCCGGCATCCTCGGCCAGACGCGCACCGGCGACCACCTCGGCGGTGGTCTGCTCCATCGAGTTCACCGCCTCGTTGGTATCGGACTGAATGGTCTGCACCAGCGTCTCGATACGCTTGGTTGCGCTGGTGGAACGTTCGGCCAGTCGCTGCACTTCGTCCGCAACCACCGCGAAGCCGCGGCCGGCCTCACCGGCCGACGCTGCCTGGATCGCCGCGTTCAGGGCCAGGATGTTGGTCTGCTCGGCGATGTCGTTGATCAGCTCCACGATCGAACCGATTTCCTGCGAGGATTCGCCCAGGCGCTTGATGCGCTTGGAGGTCTCCTGGATCTGGTCGCGGATCGAGTCCATGCCGGAGATCGTCTCGCGCACCACCTCGGCGCCGCGTGAGGCGATTTTCACCGAGCGTTCGGCCACGTCGGCCGACTCGGCCGAATCCTTCGACACCACGTCCATCGAGCTCACGATCTGGTTGATCGCGGAGGTCGCCGAGGTGATCTGCTGCGCCTGCTGCTCGGCCGCGTTGGCCAGGTGGCGGGCGGTGGTCTGGCTTTCCTGGGCAGACGAGGAGACCTGTTCCGAGGTCTCGTTGATGGTGGTCACCAGTGATCGCAGCTCGTCGATGGCGTAGTTCACCGAGTCCGCGATCGCGCCGGTGATGTCCTCCGACACGGTGGTTTTCACGGTCAGATCGCCTTCGGCCAGCGAGCCCATCTCGTCCAGCAGGCGCATGATGGCCTCCTGGTTGCGCTGGTTCAGTTCGGAACTCTGGGCAAACCGCTTGCGCTGGTCAGTGACCAGGGCGATGACCAGCAACAACGCGAAGACGACCGCAGCAATGGCGCCGAACAGGCCCCACCACACGTTCGGAAACAGCCGGCGCAGCGGCAGCTTGCCGATCTGGTCGGACAGGTCGTTCGCTCGCAGCAGCACGGTCTGCGAGTCCAGCGAGGCCTGGTTGCCGGCATGCTTCACGTCGGCAATATTGCTGGCGGCGGCGACCAGCTTGGCGACAGGGTCGGCCAGCGTGGCCCAGTTGGCATCCATCTCGGTGAGGATCTTGCGCGCATTCGAGTCGGAAATCGGCCGCACGCCACTATCGGGGCTGCCCTCGATCAGGCCCTTCAGCACGTTGCCATAGAGCTGCGCATCGCGGGACAGGCCATCGGCCGCCGACTGGGCGTTGTCGCCACCCTGCAGCACTTCCTGCACGCGACGGATGATGCGGTCGGCCGACAACATCTGGCGTGAGGTGCCGAGCATCTGTTCGGAACTGCCATTACGCTGCTGCAGGATGTTGACGACCTGCTCCATGCTGGAGTTGAGCAGAGGCATCTGTTGCGAAATCGTGGCGGCACGCTGGCCGGAATCGAGCACGACGGCCTTGTTCGACAGGATCTTGCCGATGTCCGCATCCAGTTGTGCCCACGCTGCATCCAGCGCACTGATGGCACGCCCGGCAGGTGTGGCGTTGTTGTCCGCGTAGGGATTCATGCCACTGGCAGGGTCGCCCTTGTTCAGTCGTTTGACGGCCGAATCGATGGCGTTGCGGGTGGATTCGAGCTCCTTGAAGGAGTTGACATTGCCATCCGCGGATTCCAGGGCGAACTTCGCCGTCTGCTGCGACAGCACCTGGATCTGCGTGGTCAACGCGATGGCCTGACGATCCTCACCGTTCTTCTGGTTCAGCATGAAGAAGTCGACTGCCGCGAAACCAATCGCAATCAGCAGCAGGACAATGAGTGCGGTGTATCCGCGTTCCCGGCTGACGCCCCCTGTAGTGCTCATGTTCACCTCATCGGTCTAACTGATATGTGCCGCCAATACATTGCCGGTGTCGCGTCGCCCGAGGTGGGTACTGGCCCGGGGCAGTACTTCCACATCCCCGACCCGCCATCGACGTCCCTTGCCTGGAGTCATCCTGCCTTCACGCCGCCGCCTGGCGGAAATCCGGTGCGCGCACCAGCCGGTTCATGCTGAAAATCGCCAATTGCTGCTCGCCCACGCGGTTGTCCACGAAACGAACCAGCCGCGGGTCGTCCTCATCCTGTAGGTGCTGTCGTTGTTCCTCATCCACGGTTCGCTGGCCGAGTACTTCATCCACCAGCAGGGCCACGCTGCCGCCATCCTGGCGCACCACCAGCAGGCGGCTGCGATCGGAGTGCTGTGTGCGCTCGCCAAACAGGAACCGGCTCATGTCGACCACCGGCACCAGGTTGCCACGCACATTGGCCACGCCCAGAAGCCATGGCTGGGTCCCGGGTACCGGCGTCAGCACCGGGACGGTCAGCAACTCGTTGATCTCGTCAATGCCGCTGACCAGCATCCGCGAACCGACCCGAAAACCGATGCCGCGCCACAAGCCCGGCGCCTCGAACTTGTCCTGCGTGTCGGAGGCATGCGCCAGCGACAGCCGCTCGTAACGGGCCAGGATCTCGAACGGCGTACGATTATCGGGTTGGTTCATGTTTCACTCGACAGCAAATCGTTGATGCAGCCCAGCAGTTCCTTGTCGACCACCGGCTTGGTGATGAACGCGCGCGCACCCTGGCGCATGCCCCAGACCCGATCGGTCTCCATCGACTTGGTGGTGATCATCACCACCGGCACGTCCTTGGTCTTGGGGTCGCGAGTGAGGGTGCGCGTGGCCTGGAAACCATTCATCCCCGGCATGATCACATCCATGATCACCAGGTCGGGCTGCTCGGCGCGCACGCGCTCGATACCTTCCTCGGCCGTGCTCACTGCAGTGACCTGGTGCCCGGCCCGCTCCAGCAGCGTGGTGAACACGCGCACGTCGGTGGGTGAATCGTCGATGATGAGAATATGTGCCACAGGTCCCCCTGAGAATCTGCTGTCAGTGAGTCGCCGCAGTAGTACTGACATGATGATGGATCGCGCCGAGCAACTCGTCGCGCGTGAATGGTTTGGTCAGGTACTGCTCGGCGCCCACGATGCGACCGCGCGCCTTGTCGAACAGGCCGTCCTTCGAGCTGAGCATGATCACCGGCGTGGCACGGAATTCGGGGTTGTTCTTGATCAGCGCGCAGGTCTGATAGCCGTCGAGCCGCGGCATCATGATGTCGACGAAGATGATCGCCGGCTTCTGATCGGAGATCTTGGCCAACGCCTCGAACCCGTCGACAGCGGTCAACACCTCGCAGCCCTCTTTCTTCAGCAGGGTCTCCGCGGTACGGCGAATGGTCTTGGAGTCATCGATCACCATGACCTTGAGGCCCGCCAATCCGGTAGCGCTCATGTTCAAATTCACCTACTCCCCCTGCCGCCCGCCACGAGCCCAGGACAAGTACCATGGCATGCAACTGTTATGCCTGATGGTACATATGTGGAAATTTCGTTGAGCAAATCGTTGGAAACCCGCGTTGCAGCGGCACTTCCGAAGCTTTGCTGTTTACCGCCTGCCCGGCGAAACTGTCAAGCTACAATCGCCCGCGGTGCCCACCGGTCGCACAAGTTGACGCATATTGACACCATCGCACCGGTATCGACAGCAATCAGGCACCCGCGCCGGTTCGCGGCTAGTATAACCGCCTGCCACCGCATGCCTGCCGACGCCCGCACACAAATCGCACAACCCGCGGAGAACCCTCGATGACCCTCTCGGTCGGCGTCTTGATGGATCCCATCGGCGCGATAAAAGTGGCAAAGGACACCAGCCTGGCGATGCTGCTGGAAGCGGACCGGCGCGGCCACTCACTGCACTACTTCGAACAAGGCGACCTGGCGCTGCGCAATGGCGTGCCGTGGGCGCGCAGCGCGGCGCTGAGCGTGCGCGATGATCCGCAGGACTGGCATACGCTGGGCCAGCCGCAGTGGCGCGACTTGCGCGAGCTCGACGTGGTGCTGATGCGCAAGGATCCCCCAGTCGATGCGCAATTCATCTATGACACGATGGTGCTGGAAGCGGCGCAGCGCGCCGGCGTTTTGGTGGTCAACGATCCGCAGGCCTTGCGTGATTGCAACGAGAAACTGTTCGCCCTGACGTTCCCGCAGTGCATTGCGCCAACCCTGGTCGCACGCGACCCCGTCGAATTGCGCCGATTCGCCGCCGAGCACGGCGAAGTCGTGCTCAAACCGCTGGACGGCATGGGCGGGCGTGGCATCTTCCGGGTTCGCCACGGCGACAGCAACCTCAACTCGATGCTGGAAACCCTGCTCGGCGGCGACGGCCACGGTGCGGACCGGCAACTGATCATTGCGCAGAAATACATCCCGGAAATCAACGCCGGTGACAAGCGCATCCTGGTGATCGAGGGCGAACCGGTGCCCTATGCGCTCGCGCGCATCCCGCAAGGCGACGAGTTTCGCGGCAACCTGGCTGCCGGTGGCCGCGGCGAGGGCGTGCCGCTGTCCGGGCGTGATCGCTGGATCGTGGCCCAGGTGGCACCGGAACTGCGTCGACGCGGGCTGTTGTTCGTCGGCCTGGACGTGATCGGCGACTACCTCACCGAGATCAACGTCACATCTCCGACCTGCATGCGTGAACTGGATGCGCAGTTCGGGCTTAACATTGCAAGTCAGCTGTTCGACGCCATCGAACGGCACGCCAGCGGAAACCGTCCTGCGTGAGTGCGACTGCAACCGTCAACGCCCGCCCCGATCCGATCGGCGCGACCATGCTGTTCTCGCTGCTGCTGCATGGCGTGCTGCTGCTCGGGATCACCTTTCATTTCGCCGAGCCTCACCCCAGCCTGCCCACACTGGACGTAGCCCTGGTCAACGTCGCCAACCAGGAGGTGCCGGACAAGGCGGACTTCCTGGCCCAGGCCAGCAACCGTGGCGGTGGCCAGAGCGACCGCGCCGCACGACCCTCGGAGCAGTTTTCCGGAGCGCTGCCGCGTCCCGATCCAGGCATCGCCGCGCGAGCGATGGCGGACGCCAGCCCGCCCGCGCACACCGCCACACCGACCCGGATGGTCACCACCACCGGTCGAAGCGATTTCAGCGTCAGCAGCGATACCGCGCAAACCAAGGTCGATCCACAACCCGCCGTGCCGACTGCGGCCGAGTTGCAGCGCCAGCAGGCCATTGCCAAGTTGGCCGCCGAGTTGCATCGCAAGAAGGTGGACTACGCCAAGCGGCCCAAGGTCAAGTACCTCACCGCGAGCACCCGGGAATACGCCTACGCGGCTTACATGCGCCACTGGTCCGACCGGGTCGAGCGGGTAGGCAATCTCAACTATCCCGAAGAGGCGCGCCTGCGCGGCCTGCACGGCAACGTGCTGCTCACCGTGGTGCTCAACCTCGACGGCAGCATCAAGAACATCGATGTGATCCAAAGCTCGGGGCACAAGATCCTGGACGCCGCCGCCGAACGCATCGTGCGCCTGGCCGCGCCGTTCCCGCCGGCACCACGGGCCGGCGAGCAAATCGATGAACTCAATATCACCCGTACCTGGCAGTTCCAGCCCGACAACAGGCTTCAGACGCGCTGGTAGTCTGCGTTTGCCGGCGGCTGCGACTACAATGGGCACATGGCTGCCATGCAACCCTCGACCCTCACCGGGCATTTTCTGATCGCCATGCCGAACCTGGCCGATCCACCGTTCTCGCGCGGCGTCGCCCTGCTGTGCCAGCACGACGAAGACGGCGCGGTGGGCCTGCTGGTGAACCAATTGTCCGAATACCGCTTCGGCGACGTACTGGCCCAGATGAAACTCGAATGCACGGACAGCGACCTGGCTGACGCACCGGTGTTGATCGGCGGCCCGGTGCAGCAGGAACGCGGCTTCGTGCTGCACCACGAAGTGGGCGACTGGGAATCCAGCTACCGCATCAATGCGGATTGGTCCGTGACCACCTCGCGCGACATCCTGGTGGCGATGGCCGCCGGCGAAGGCCCGCGCCAGGCGATCATGGTGCTCGGCTACGCCGGCTGGGACGCGGGCCAGCTGGAGCAGGAGCTGATGGCCAACGCCTGGCTCACCACCGAGGCCTGCGGCCGGGTCGTGTTCGACACCCCGCTGGAGGATCGCTGGAGCGCAGCCGCCGGTCTGGTCGGGGTGGATCCACGCCAGTTGTCCGGCTACGCGGGTCACGCGTGAACTGTGTACTCGGTTTCGATGTAGGCAGCCGCCTGACCGGCGTGGCCATCGGCAACCGCTTCACTGCCACCGCCCGCGCGCTGACCACCATTCCCGTGCACGACGACGGGCCTGACTGGGGCCGACTCGATGCCCTGCATCACGAATGGCAACCCGATACCCTGGTGGTGGGCCTGCCACTGACGCTCGAAGGCACCGAACAGCCGGCCAGCCGCCGGGCGCGGGCGTTCGCCACCCAGTTGCAGCAACGCTACAGTCTGCCGGTAATGTTCGTCGACGAGCGGCACAGTTCGCAGGAAGCCGCGCAACGATTTGCCGCTGGCCGCGCCGCCGGGCTCAAACGCCGCCGCGATGCGGCCGAGATCGATGCCGAAGCCGCCGCCGTGATCCTCGAACGATGGCTGGCCGAGGCTGCCGCGTCCCCGGACCACGAAAGCCCGCACGAGTGATGTGGTCGGATGACGTTTCAGATAACTTGCGGAGATTCGACGATTTTCGGCACGACGATCGTCTCCCTTCCGCCGCGTTGCGCTGGGTCTTGATCAGATCTCGATCTGAATACCGCGGCAAGAGCCGGCGGGCAGTGCCCGCCCTACGGCGCGGC